>VFSW01001226.1_pt1 | contig 38862 bp, 34 predicted proteins | sample 5358111 | NCBI WGS metagenome assembly VFSW01 (sample SAMN11554181, study PRJNA540505) | mine drainage metagenome | isolation source: sediment from site ElyBrook_90M | place: USA: Ely Copper Mine, Vershire, VT | collected 2017
GGCAAGCCCTGCGGCTCCAAAAACGCGAACGTCGCGGTGTCTCGCATCATCTGCACGGTTCTCACGAAATCCGGCGACATCGAGATCGAGCCGCGCACGAACTCCCTGATCGTGACCGACATCCCCGAGGTGTTCCCTCAGGTCGAGCAGATCATCGCCGAGCTCGACAAGAAGGCGCCGCAGGTGATGATCGAGGCGCAGATCGTCGAGATCGACTCCGACCGCACGCGCAACCTCGGCTTCGAGTGGGGCGGAACCAACGGCGAACTCGGCACGTTCTCCGGCGGCGCGCGCGATACCTCCTTTCCGCTGAATCTGCCTCAAAACCTGAACAACGCGCATTTCTTCGATCCGCTGAACCCGACGGCCGGCATCATCAGTTCCCTGGCCACCTCCGCCGCCAGCACCTCCGCCGGCACCACCACCTCCAGCACTTCGCCGGGGGCCGTGATCACGCAGACGGGCTATCTGAAGACCAGCATCCTCGACCTCAGCCAGCTCCAGATCACGCTGCGCGCGCTGGTCCAGCGCTCGGAGGGCCGCTTCCTCGGCAAGCCGAAGATCCTGACCCTCAACAACAAGACCGCGACCATCGAGATCGCGGCCGACGAGGCGGTCGCGATCCAAAGCAACATCACGGGAGGCCTGGGAACCTCGCAGGCCGCGACGACCGCCGAGCGCTACGAGACCGGCGTGATTCTGAAAGTCACGCCGCAGGTGAACAAGGAGGGCTACATCACCATGCTGCTGCAGCCTTCCTTCACCGACGTGCAGCAGGCGGCGATCTCGACGGCGAGCAATCCGATCTTCAACCCGGTCAAGCGCACGGCGATCACCCTGGTCCGGGTCAAGAACGGCCAGACGCTGGTGCTCGGCGGACTGCTGCGCTCCGTCGAGAACAAGGTTGTGCGCAAAGTGCCCTTCCTGGGCTACATCCCGCTGATCGGCTGGCTCTTCACCAGCGACCTCAACAGCCGCCAGAACACCGATCTGGTGATCTTCATCACCCCGACCATCGTCAGCGATTAAGATCGGAATATTCACGAAAAAACCAGAAAAGCGGGCTTGACAAGCCCGCCCAGGCGGCTATACTTCGGTTAAGGAAGAGGTCCACTCCAACATGTCCACCTTGGCCGAAATTCTCGTCACGAGCGGCGTTCTCAACGAGGAACAGCGCGACAAGGCGCAAAAGGTCGCCGTTCAGTCCAAGTGCCAGTTCTCCGAAGCCGTCGTGAAGCTCGGCTTCAGCAAGGAGGACGACATCGCGATCGCGCTCTCGAAGCAGTACGGCATCCCGTACGCTTCGCGCGAGAACAAGATCCTGAAGGCCGAAAAAGGGCAGAACCTGGACAAGGTCGTGCCCGAGAATTTCGCGCGCGAGAACTTCCTCCTGCCCCTGTTCCAGGACAACAACGTGCTGGCGGTCGCGATTTCCGATCCCGAGAACGTGCTCCTGCTCGACAACCTAAAGCTTTTGGCCGGCCTCGAGATCCAGCCCTTCATCGCGACGAAGACCCAGATCATCAAGGCGATCGACGAGTTCTACCTGGGCGGCGGCGTCATCGACCGGACCCTCAACGCCAAGGGGGCCGACGACGAGGTCGAGGAGGCCGTCAGCGCCGACGACCAGCGCCTCAACCTCGACAAGGTCAACGCCGACGCGCAGGGCGCGCAAACGGTCTCGCTGGTCAACGCGATCCTGAAGCAGGCCATCCAGGAGCGGGCCTCGGACATCCACATCGAGAAGTTCGACGAGCGCGTCAGCGTCCGCTTCCGCATCGACGGCGTGCTCTACGAGCGACCCAGCCCGCCGAAGCAGACCTTCAACGCGGTCATCTCGCGCATCAAGATTCTCTCCAAGCTCGACATCGCCGAGCGCCGGCTGCCGCAGGACGGTCAGTTCTCGATCAAGGTCCAAAACCGCGTCATCGACCTGCGCGTCTCGATCTGCCCGTGCGTGTACGGCGAGAAGGTCGTCATGCGCCTGCTCGACAAGGGCGCCGTCGACCTCGACATCAACAAGGTCGGCCTCGATCCGAAGCAGCGCGACGACATCATCGAGGCGGCCAACAAGCCGCACGGCCTGTTCTTCATGACGGGCCCCACGGGTTCCGGCAAGACGACCACCTTGGGCGCGATCATGAATACGATCAAGAGCCCCGACATCAACATCATGACCATCGAGGACCCGGTCGAGCTCAAGATCGAGGGCATCAACCAGGTCCAGGTGCGCGCGAGCATCGGCCTGACGTTCGCGTCCGCCCTGCGCTCCTTCCTGCGCCAGGACCCGGACGTCATCCTCGTCGGAGAGGTGCGCGACCAGGAGACGGCGCAGACCTGCCTGCGCGCGGCGCTCACCGGCCACTTGGTGATCTCGACGCTGCACACCAACGACGCCTTGTCGTGCGTCGTGCGCCTGATCGACATGGGCATCGAGCCGTTCATGCTGGCCAACTCGCTGCAGCTCGCCGCGGCCCAGCGCCTCGTGCGCCTGCTCTGCCCGCACTGCAAGAAGCCCGCGAAAATTCCGCAGGACGTGGCCGAGAGCGTGCTGAAGGAGGCCCTGCTCGAGAATCCTCCGGATCTCGCCACGGTCACGTTCTACGAGCCGCGCGGCTGCGACAAGTGCTCGCGCACCGGCTACTCGGGCCGGAAGGCCATCTACGAGGTCTACAAGATCAACGCCGCGATGCGGGAGATCATCTACCGCTACGGCGGCGACATCGGCCGTCTGCGGGCGGTCGCGGAGGAGTCGGGGATGTGGAACATGCGCGCGTCCGGCTTCCGCAAGGTGCTCAACGGCCTGACGACCATCGAGGAAGTGATGTCCGTGACGGTGGCCGATTAATCCCATGGCGAGGTTCTCCTACACCGTCCAGGACAACAAGGGCGAGACCTCGAGCGGAGCCATCGAGGCCGCCGACGAGAACGAGGCGATCACCACCCTCCAGGGCAAGGGCTACTTCATCCTGTCGATCAGCGCCGACAAGGCGTCCGGGGGGGCGAGCAAGGCCCAGGCGGGCGGCAAGGTCGACCTGCGCGATCTGGTGTTCTTCGCCGAGCAGCTCGCGACCCTCTTGAACGGCGGCGTGCCGCTCGTGCGCGCGCTGTCCCTGCTGGGCGAGAACTCCGGCTCCAAGGGCCTGCAGTACGCGCTCGGCCAGGTGACGAAGGACGTGGCGAGCGGCACGGCGCTGTACAAGGCGCTCGAGAAGCATCCGAAGGTCTTCGACACGCTGTGGGTTTCCCTGGTCCAGGCCGGCGAGATGGGCGGACAGCTGCCGAAAGTGCTCAAGCAGATCGGCCAGTACATGGCTTCGCAGGCCGAACTGCAGGGCAAGATCATCACGGCGATGGCCTATCCCGGCGTGCTGATGACGATCTCCATGGGCGTGCTGTTCTTCTTCATCATCAAGATCGTCCCGGTGTTCGCCGACATCTTCGCGAGCTTCAACGTGAAGCTCCCGCCGCTGACGGCCTTCATCATCATGATCTCGAACGTGCTCACGCACCACCTGCCGGGGCTGATCATCACGATCACGACCTTCTGGTTCTCGTGGAACGCCTACACCTCGACCGAGGCCGGCCAAGAGACGAAATGGAGGATGATCATGGGGGTGCCGTTCTTCGGGGATTTCGTCAAGAACATCCTCGTCGAGCGCATGCTGACCACGCTCTCGACGCTGATCGAGTCCGGCGTCAGCATCCTGAACGCGATCTCGGTGCTGGAGGGGGTGTTCGCCAACAACATCATCTTCAAGCGCGTGCTCGCCAACGTCAAGAACGACGTCGCCGGCGGCAAGTCCATCTCGCAGTCCTTCAAGAAGACGGGCGCGCTTCCCAACCTCGTCACCGAGATGATGTTCATGGGCGAAGAATCGGGGAAGCTCCCCGACATGCTCGTCACGCTCTCGAGCTTCTACAAGGAGCAGATCGACCAGTTCACGCGCCGCTTCAACGCCATCGTCGAGCCGCTGATGATCGTCGGCATCGGCGCGCTGGTCGGCGTGATCGTGCTGGCCGTGTTCCTGCCGATCTTCAAGCTGTCGAACATGGGAGGCCATTGATGCGCCCGCCACGCCGCGCCCGCGGATACACCCTCATCGAGCTGGTCGTCACGATTCTGATCATCGGCGTGCTGACCTCCATCAGCGTGCCGCAGTACATGAAGACGGTCGAGACCGGCAAGGCCGACGACGCCGTCGCGCTCACCAACATGATCGGCACGACCAACAAGATGTTCGCGCTGGACCACAACAACGTCTACGTCGGCGGCGTCTTCCCCAACACGCCGGGCGCCCTGCCGGCCAGCTCCTGCGCGCCCCAATGCGCCCCCGGCGGCGCGGCGGACTGCGTCAGCGCCGGCAAGCCCGGGCTGGGCCCGTTCACCAACGCGTGCTATCTGGTCTGCTGCAAGTACCTCGCCGATCAGGACTGGGGGGACAAGTCCTACGCCTTCAGCGCCTGCGACAACAACGGCGGCGGCGGCGGCGCGGGCGCCGGCGGCGGCGTCACGACGTGCGCGGCCGGCCAGGTGGCCAGTTCCAAACGCGCGGCGTCGGCCATCGGGCCGTACAATACCTGGGGCTACACGATGGTCGCCGCGGGCGCGATCTCGGCTCTCAATGTCTCCACGCCACCTCCGACGTTCTAGCGGCCTCCGCCGCGGCGCCGCGCCCGGCTACACGCTGGTCGAGGTCATCGTGGCGATGCTGATCTCGGCCATCATGGTCACGGCCGTGATGGGCGTGGCCATCACGGCCAAGCAGGGCGGGGGCAAGGACCAGCGCCGGATGATGTTCAATCAGGGCATCGCCCAGCTGTCGGCCCAGCTCAAGGCCTACGTGACGGCCTGCGGCTGCAATCCGACGGGCGGAGCCTGCCCCGCGCCGGCCTGCACGATGATTCTCGGCCCGAACCGGTTTTCGAACGCCGGCGTGGCCACCTGGTATTTGAACAGCAGCAATCCCGCCCTGAATCCCGTCAAGGATTCCATGGGCAATGTTTACGCCCTGACGTGCGGCGCGCACACGGTCACCGGCGTCGTTCCGGCTCTCGAGGCTCCGCCCTACAACGGAGCCATCACCTACACCGTCGCGTGGCCGGGAGGCGTTTGCCCGAATCCGCTGCCTCCCGTCGGCAGCGCGCCGCAGGTCACGTTCACCGCGAACTGGACGGAACCGTGAGGCGCCGCCGAGCTTCGCCGGGATTCTCCCTGATCGAGCTGATCATCGCCTGCTCGCTGTCCACGATCGTCATCATCGGCGTGATGGAACTGATGAGCTCGATGGTGATGACCGAGGTGGACGGCATGCGCCAAGGGACCATCACGAGCTGGGCTCTGGCCAACATCAACGCGATGAACGCGGACATCTCCGCCGCCGCCTATCTCTCCCGTCCGGTCGCCGGGGCGACGGACACGACCTTGATCGTCTGCACGAACTGGGCCGCGAACGCCCTCGGCGCCGGGGTGCCCGGCGTGGTGAGCCCGGGAGCTAAAGTCCTCATGACCCCGCCGGCCACTTACGCGGTCGACGCCGTGTATTACTACTGCTACGACACGGCCGACGGCCCGCCCTTCAAGAACTCGATTCTGCGCAAGGTCGTCTACAACCCTTGGCCCGCGCAAACCGTCTGCCCATTGCCGGGAACGGCCGCGCCGGCCTGCACCATCGGCAACTACCCCAACAGCGACGCGCTCGTCGCCACGGGCGTCTACCAAGTCGATTATCCCGCGAACACGGTGCCGATCTTCACCGGCGACAGCGCGGTGCCCAACGGCGTGCGCCTCCAGTTCCGGGTCGGACTGCCCGTCGCGGGCGTCTCGGCCGGAAGCAACGGCCTGACGTACACCACGAACGCGGCGCCGATGAGCATGAAGTTCGACACGAAAATCGTCCTGGAAGCGGTGGGAAATTGAGGACCGAACGCGGCAGCATACTGCTTCATGTGATGGTGACCGGCGCGCTGGTCGCGCTGATCTCGGCCAGCCTCCTGCGCATGGCCATGCTTCGCGCCCAGGCCGCGGGGCGCGGCGCCCAGGACCTGCAGTCCAAGCGCACCGACGGCTCGGCGCTGGACGGCCTGATCGAGACCTGGAACCTCAACAACACGGTGTGCTCAAGCCCCACGCCGGACTTCACCTGCGCTCCGGCCTCGGGTGCTCCTCCCGGCAACTGCGGCTGCACCTGCACGCCGCTGGCCGCCAGCAAGCTCTACTTCGTCTCGCCCGTGAACGGGCAGGTTTATCCCCAGGTGAGCGCCGCCTTGGTCAACGGCGTCTGCCAGTTGTCGATCGTGTCCGCCCCGTGAGCCGTAAGTCCCTGATCGTGACCGCGGACGATTTCGGCTATTCGCCGGACGTGAACGCCGCCGTCCTGCGCGCCCACCGCGAGGGCGTCCTGCGCTTCGCGAGCCTCATGGTGGATCGCCCCGCCGCCGCCGAGGCCGCCGCCATGGCCAAGGACGCGCCCGGCCTCGGCGTGGGCCTGCACCTGGAGCTGTGCGCCGACGAGCCCGAGAAGGCGGGCCTGCGCTACTTCTTCGACGCCAAGGCCCGCGCGGGCGTGGAGGGGGAGATCCGCCGGCAGATCGAGGCCCTGCTGGCCTTGGGGATCAGGCCCACGCACGCCGACGGCCACATCAACATCCATGTGCACCCCGTGATCTTTCCGGCGCTCTGCCGCCTGGCGCGCGAGTACGGCATCCCTCGGGTGCGGCTGCCCGGCGGCGAGCTTCGTCAGAGCCTCACCTTTCCATCTTCCGACCCGGTCCTGCCGAAGGTCGCCCTCGCCGGGGTCTTCGGCGCGATGGGCCTGTGGCTGCGCGGGGCGGCGCGCGGCCTGCAGGCGCCGCGCGCGTGGGGACTCCTGCGCTCGGGGCTCATGAGCGAGGACTACGCCGTGTGGCTCGTCTCGCTCCTGCCCGAGGGCGCCACGGAGATCTACTTCCACCCGTGCGCGGATCCCGCGACCGCCGTGACGAACAGGCCCAACCCGTCGCATCAGTCGTACTCGGAGTTCCTGACGCTGACCAGCCCGCGACTGCGCGAGGCGATCGAGGTCTCCGGCGCGGAGCTCGTCACCGTCGCGCCCTAGTTCGAAACTCTCGCCAGGCGCCGCCGGCGGCGTTAAAGGGCGTCCAGGCGTTCCCGGATCTTCGCCGCGGTCTCCGCGTCGGCGGGAGCCGCCGATTCCAGGAGAACGCGGTAGGTCTTCAACAAATCCACGTCCATGCTGAAGGGATAGACCGTCCGGCGCGAGACGGCGCCGATCGCGGGGGACTCCGCGAGGAATCCGGCCTCGGCCGCCGCGGCCTCCGGCGACGGCGGGAGGGCCGACGTCCGGATCAGCACGCCCGCGGGAGCGCTGCCGGGAAACTCGGGCAGGAGACGAGCCTCCCAATCGGCTTCGGCGAAGAGCTCCCGTCCCGGGTTGAGACGCTTCCACTCGCTCCAACTGAGGATCCCGGCGTCCGAGGGGATCGCGAGCGTCGGCACGCGGCGGGAGAGCCAGGCCCGGTAGGGCGGGAACGGGAACAGCGATGGGATGAGGAGCGCGCGGTCCTGCGTGGCGTGCTCGACCGCGTCGAGATACAGCAAGGCGAAATTGGCCGCGTCCGTGTCGACGATGAGCATGTCCGACGGCCCCGTGCCGCGCACGATCGCGCGCGCGTAGTCCATCGTGAAGTTGCGGCGGCGCAGGTCGATGGGGCGCAGGGCCAAGGAGAGCGCGACGACGGCCGCCAGCGCCGCCCCGCCGGCGGCGGCCGGGAGCCGGTCGAGGAGCCAGCCGGCACCGAAGCCGGCCAGCGCGAACGCGCCGATCAGCGGAAGCAGATAGAAGCGCGCGGCCACCGCGCGCGCGAAGGCGGGGTCGTGCAGATGGAGCTGCTGGCTGCCGACGGCGACGAAGACGAGGCCGGCGGCGAGCAGCCACGCGCTCCAGAAGACGAAGAACGAACGCCGGACCCGATAGGCCGAGACCGCGCCGAGCGCCGCCAAGCCCGCGCCGAACGGCGTCAACTGGTCGGCGGCGCTTCGCGCGAACCAGCCCAGGTGTTCGCGCAGGGCGGCGAGGTCGACGCCGCCCGGGCGCAGCAGGCCGCGCCCGGCGACCATGCGCAGGGGGCCGCCCAGGTTCCGCCGCAGGAAGAGATCGAGAATGTCGCCGAACGTCGCGGCTCCGGTCAGGTTGTAGGCGGGCGCGCCGTACTGAACCCGCAACCCCAGGACCAGGTACGGCAGGGCCAGGCATGCCGCGAGGACGAACGCGAAGGAGAGGACGCGGCGGACGCCGGGCGGCGAGCCGCGCATCCAGGCCCACGACGCCAGCGCGGGGAGAATCAGGACGTAGGTGGGGTGATGTCCGAGGCCGAAGCCGAGGACCGCGGCCAGCGCGAACCAGTGGAAGTCCCTCTTCTCCTGGGACCAGGCGACGGCGTAGTACGCCGCGGCCAGCGCCAGCAGGTCGTTGAGCGCGCGGACCTCTGCGATCTCGGCGTAGTACCAGAACAAGGGGCTCAGGCTCATCAGCGCGCAGGCGATCAGCGCGGCGGCGCGGCCGAGCTCCAGGCGGCGCAGCGTTAGAAAAAAATAGGCGGCCGCGGCGGCGGAAAGGATTCCCGACAGGCCGTTGACGTTCCCGGCGGCCGAGCCCGGCAGGAGGGCCGCGGCGTGGCCGAGCATCACGTACAGCGGGTAGCCGGGCGGCCACGACACTCCCCAGACCGCCGCACTGAGCACGTGCTGGGGGCTGTCCCCGGGGCCGAAGGTGGGGCAGCGCAGGAGCCAATACAGGACGCCCAGCGCGAGGAAGAGCGCGCCCGCGGCCGCTTCGTCGCTCCGGAGACGGCTCGGGATCGGGTTCACGGGAGCCCCAGTCTATCAAATTGGATTTTCGCGCCCGGCGCTCCGGCCGCCATGAAAAAGTAGAATACGGCATGACGCGCTGGAGACTGCTCTCGGCCGCGCTCCTTCTCCTCGCGGCCTTCCGCCTTTTCTCCGACGCGCGCCGTCTCTCCTCGGCCGACCGCGGCGCCGCCTGCCGCGAGGACTCCGATGATCACCTCGAGCGCGGCGACGCCCTGCTCCAGGGCGTGCCTTTGCCGGGAGTGGCCGAGGCCATGCCGTTCTATTCCGTCCCGAACGCCGTTCTCTGCTACCATCTGCCTCCGGCGGCCGCAGGACGCCTCCGCGCCGCGGTCCTCCTCGTCGGAGCGGCCGCGGTCTACGCTCTGGGCGCCGTTCTCTACTCGGGCCCGAGCGCGGCGGCCGCGGCCCTCCTCTACGCTCTGCTGCCGGCCTCCGCGGCCTCGGACGAACGCTGGCTTTACGCCCTGACGGTCCTGTTCGCGGCCTTCTTCCTCGTCCGCCGGGCGCGAGCTCCGACCGCGCTCAACGGCGCGGCGTTGGGCGCCGCTTGCGGCGCGAGCCTGATCGTGCTCTCGCCTCTCTTCCTTTTTCCGTTTCTGCTGGTTCTTTATGAATGGGCGCGGGATCGGAAGCCGGCGCGCGCGCGGGACGCCGCGGCGCTGTGCCTGACCCCGTTCCTGTTCCTGATCCCCTGGGCCGTCATGAACTGGCGGCTCTCCGGCCGCTTCGTCCCGTTCGAGGACGGCCGCGCCGACGCCAACATCATCACGGGAGCCCTCGGCTTCGTGCGCGCGCTGGGACGCGGAGACGCGCGCGGCATGGCGGGCATTCCCGCGAACCGCCACCTGCTCGCTTGGGCCGCGGGGGAAATACTGCGCCACCCCCTGCGCTACTGCGGGGCGTACGCGGCGCGAGCGCTCCTCGCTCTCCGGCCCCACCTCGCCCTTTCCGCCGCCGCGGCGGTCTCGATCTGGCTTGCGCGCAAGCGCGAGGACTGCCGGCAGCTGGCGCTCTTGGCCGGCTACTTCCTCGCGATCCACTGCCTGATGCCGGTCCAGGAGACCTACTTCACGCCGCTCTGGCCCATCGTCGCCGTGCTGGCGGCGGGAGTGATCGCGGGCCGGACGCGCCCCGTTCCGAAAATCGCGCTGCGCGTCTCGGAGACGGCGGTCGGGGCCGGCTTCGCGGCCCTGCTGCTGGCCCAAGCCTGCGTGCTGGGGCTCGTGTGGGCCTACCCGGCCCGGGCGCGGGAGCCGCAGGCCCTCGACCGGGCTCTCGCGCGGGACCCGGGCGATCCCTGGTTCTGGTCGGAGCGCGGCATGGAACGGCTCGGGGCGGGGCGGGCGGAGGCCGCGGCCGGAGACCTTGCGCGGGCGCTGGCCCTCGACCCGAGGCAAGACCGCGTGATCCGCTACTCTTGGGCGCTCCTCGCGAGCGGCGCTCCGTCGGCGCAGGTCTGGGAGGGCCTGAGCCCGGGCCCGGACGCCGCGATCCTCAATCTGCGCGCGCGCGTCCTGCGCGCCATCGCCGCGGCGCTCGATGGAAACGAGGCGAAGGCGGCCGCGGCTTTGGCGGAGGCGCGCGCGTCCGAGGCCCGGGGCGAGAGCTCCCTTCCGGGGATCGTCCCGGCGCTCGTTTCCACTTGGCCGCCGCCCCGGCGCGCGGCGGTCGTCGAGGCCGTCCTCGGCATTCCGGGCTTCCTGACGCTGACGGGCGGGACCTCGGCCCAGGAGGCGGATATGCTCCTGAACCTGTCGGCGGCGGCCGAGTCCGGAGGACCGCGAACGGCGGAGAAGTGCCTGGCTTTGGCCGAGAGTCTGCCTCTCGACCGCGAAAGCACGCTGAGATTGGCCGTTGCCGAACGCGATCAGGGCGGCTTGGACCGCGCCTTGGCCGTGCTGAAGCGCCTGGAGCCTCGCGAGGCGGAGGACGCCGAGCGCTTCCGCGATCTGGCCCTCCGGGCGGCGCAGGCCAAACGCTGGCGGACGGCGCGGGAGAGTTTCGCGGCGGCCGCGAGGGCGGCCGGCGGGAAAATGGACGAAGACGACGCCCGGCGTCTTTTCGCGATCGACCAAGAGGCCGGAGAAGACGCGCGAGCGCTGCGTCTCGCGGATGACCGCATCCGGGCGCTTCCCGGCGACGCGCGCTGGCGCAACGACCGCGGCGTGCTGCGCGCGCTGGCGGGAGATCGGGACGGCGCCGCGGCGGATTTGGCCGCGGCGATCGCTCTCGACCCCGATCTGCTCGAGGCCTCTCTCAGCTTGGGCGCGCTTGAGGCCTCCCGCCACCGCCCCGAGCGGGCGCGCGGCGTCTATGAAAAAGCCCTGGCGCGTCCCCGCCGGAAGGAGGATGAGGACGTCGCGCGTCAAATCCGCGCCGAACTCGACAAACTTCCGGCGAAACGGAAGTGACGGGCGGAGGCGTCAGGGCTTCGCGGCCGCGCGGCGCTGGTGGGCGGCGTAAATTCCCAGGCCGAGGCCGGCCCAGCACAGCTCGCGCACGTGGCGAATCACGCCGAGGGTGAAGCCCAGCTCCGGAGGAAGGCCGAGCCCGGCGAAGATCGCGGTCTTGCCGGCCTCCTGAGTGCCGATCTTGGCGGGAACCCAGAAGGCCAGCGAGTCGATGAGGTTCGACAGGAACTCGACGCTGAACGCGGTCTCCACGCTGAGCGGCAGGCCGAGGAAATGGCAGATGAGCCAAACCTCGGCCGCGCCCCAGGAGTAGCCGAGCATGAAGAAGGCGATGGAGCCGAGAAATCTTCCGGGGTGGCTCATCAGATAGCTCTTCAGCAGGGCGCGCACGCCCGCGCTGGACTCCACCGCCGCGGGAAAGCGCCGGGCGAACCAGGCGGGAGGCTCGATGAGCAGCAGGGACACGCCGAGGACGAGGCCGAACAGGATGCCGCCCACGCCGACGGCTCCCATGGTGGCCTGGCGGCCGGCGAACTGGAAAAGATGCGCGTGCAGAAGGTAGCCGAGGCCGCTCAAAATGAAGAAGGCCTGGCCGACCGACTGCGTGACCTTGGCGACGAGCACGCTGGTGACCTTGACGTCGGCGGGGAGCGGGCCGCGCACCATGCCCGGGCGGACGAACTCGCCGCCGATGTTGGCGCTCGGCGTCAGGTAGTTGACGCCGTCGCCTGCGATGCGCACGCTCACGAGGTTCCAGAAGCCCGCCGAGCCCGCTCGCTCCGGCGGGAAGGCCAGCTTCCAGGCGTAGGCGTTGAGCATGTGGTCGAAGATCTGAAAAGGGAGGAGGACGACGAATCCCCAGCCGAACGCGACCAGGTGGCCCCAGACGCGCGCCGGGTCGAACGTCCACAGCAGGTAGAGGAAGGTCGCGGCGCCGAGAAGAAGGACGAGGCGCGTGAACAGCGCCCGGGAGCGTGCCAGCATCGGACGGCTCAGGGCTCGACCGGGAGGGCCCGGGTCAAAGCCGGAGACACCGGCACGAGCCGGCCGTGGGACTGCACGTCGTAGACTTGGCCGCGCCAGAGCACGCGCGAGGAGCCCCAGCCGGCGATCCAGGCCGCGAAGCCGAACCACTCCTCGAGCGGCAGAAGCCACAGCGCCCGCGCGGGCTGCTGGCCGCCGAGGGACTCGCCGAGGAAAATGCTGGCGGCCGCCTTGGAGGCCCAGAGGCCGAGCATCAGCGCGAGGGTGAGGCGGTCCGCGCCGAACAAGGCCAGCTTGATCGTGAGCAGGGAGAAGCCGTGCTGGATCAGGCTCGCCGCGTAGCCCGCGGGCTGGCAGATGCGGATGGTCCGCGCCCAGCGCACGAGGTGCTTGAAATGCTCCGTGCCGCTGTCGATGTCGGGGACGGTCTCGACGACCGCGTCGGACAGCTCGAGCTTCCAGCCGGCATCGCGGATGGATTCGCCCAGCCAGAAGTCGTCGGCGAGGTGATCGGCGAGGTTCTCGAAGGCGCCGGCGGCGTCGAAGGCCGCGCGGCGGACCATCATGGCCGCGCCCATCGCGAAGCGCATTCCGAAGGACGCCGCGCACAGCGCCTGCGGCAGGAAGTTCGCGTTGATGGAGAGGGCCTCCAGGTGGCCCCACAAGCCGCTCGTGCCGGTCGCCTCGTAGAACGCCGTGACCAGCCCGACGCCGCCGTCCGAGAACGGGACGACCATGCGGCGCAGGAAGTCGGGCCGCGCCAGCACGTCGGAGTCCGACAGGAGCAGGAGGTCGTATTTCGCGAAGGCGTACCCGTTGGCCATGTTGTTGACCTTGGGGTTGTAGCCGATGCGGTTCTTGGAGACGACGACTTCCATGTCGACCGCGGGGAAGTCGCGCTTGAGCCGCGTCACGACGCCGAGCGCGGGGTCCTCGGGGCTCTGCAGGCAGAACACGATCTGGAAGCACGGATAGTCCTGGCGGCAGAAGCTGGCGAGGTTCTCGTACAGCGCGCCTTCCGAGCCCTTGAGAGGCTTGATCACGGTCACCGGCGGCTGGGACGCCGCCGTCTCGCGCCGCTTCAGGGCGCGCAGGAAGCGCCAGCCGAAGAAAGCCGAGGCCGCCGCGAAAAGCAGGGCGAACGAGCCCGCCGCCGTCGCCAGCGCGGCGTAGGCGGTCCGTCCCGCCAGGGCGGCCGCGAGCATGCAGAAGCTCACGATCGGCCACTCCATGATCAGGCCGCGACCGGCTCCTTCTTGTCGGGCTTGGGGGCGTCCACGCGGGACTCGACGGGCTTCTGGCGGCCGCGCAGATAGTCCAGGAACTCCTTTCCCTCGCGCAGGCGGCGCCTGCGCTCGACGGGATCCTTGGCCATGGCCTTGAGCATCCGCAGGATCGGCGTGGGGCGCGCGTAGAACTTGGAGTAGAAGCGCTTGACTCCCGCCTCCATGGCGGCCGCGTTGAGGTGGGGGTACTGAATGGCGGAGGCTTGGGTGCCGTCGTTCCGGACCAGAGTCTTCTCGTCGTACCACTTGTTGGTCATGGCCTGGCGGTACAGCTCGGTGCCGGGGTAGGCCGCGGCCAACGACACCTGGATGGTGTCCACGTTGAGGCCGCACGCGTACTTGATCGATTCCTCGATGGTCTCCTTCGTCTCGCCGGGCAGGCCGAGGATGAAGGTGCCATGGATCACGATGCCGAGCTTGCGGCAGTTCTTCGTGAATTCTTTGGCGATGTCGACGCGCACGCCCTTCTTGATGTTGTTGAGGATCTGCTGGTTTCCGGATTCGTAGCCCACCAGCAGGAGGCGGAGGCCGTTGTCCTTGAAGACCTTCAGGTATTCGTAGGGGACGTTCGCGCGGGAGTTGCACGACCACGTGATTCCCAGCTTGCCCAAGCCCTTGGCGATCTCGGCGGCGCGGGTCAGGTCGGCCGTGAAGGTGTCGTCGTCGAAGAAGAACTCCTTGACCTGGGGGAACATCTTCTGCGCTTTCGCCATCTCGGCGATGACGGCCTGCGCGGACTTCGTGCGGTAGACGTGGCCGCCGACGGTCTGGGGCCAAAGGCAGAAGGAGCAGCGCGCCGGGCAGCCCCGACCCGTGTAAATCGAAAGATACGGATGTTTGAGATAGCCGATGTAATAGTTCTCGACGATCAGGTCGCGCTTGTACACGTCCAGGACCGAGGGGAGCTTGTCCATGTCCTCGATCAAAGTGCGGTCCGGGTTGTGGGTGATCTCGGAGCCCTTTCGGAAGGAGAGGCCCGCGATGGTCTCGTAGGGGCGGCCCTCGGCGACCTCGAGTAGGGTGTAGTCGAACTCCTCGCGGCCGACGAAATCGAGGACCGGCGCGGCCTTCAGCGACTCCTCGGGGAGGACGGCCACGTGCGCGCCGACGAAGCCGATGCGCATGTCGGGGTTCTGGGCCTTGAGAGCCGAGGCGACCTTGACGTCGTTGTCGAAGGAGGGGGTGGAGGTGTGGATCACGCACAGCTCGAAGCCGCGGGCTCGGCGCAGGACCTCCTGGAGATCGAGGTCGTCGGCGGGGGCGTCGATGAGCTTGGAATTGGGGATCAGGGCCGCCGGCTGGGCCAGCCAGGTGGGGAACCAGAAAGAGCGGATCTCACGGCGCGCCTGGTAGCGTGCTCCCGCGCCCCCGTCGAAGCCTTCGAATGAGGGGGGGTTCAGGAACAAGGTTCGCATCGTGGCCATCGTCTCTCCATGCGGCTGACAGGGTGTGCCCGGCTTTCAGTCGTTCATTTTACCACAATCCCGTCTGGCGGACAATGGATTGATCTGTTAGACTGGGGACATGTCCGCCGCTTGGTTTCTCGTCGTCGCGCTGGCCGTCAGGGCCGCGGCCGCGCCGCCGTCGTTCGGCGAAGGCGGCTGGGACTGGAAGGAAACGCTGACGCCCCACTTCCGGATCCTTCATCAAAGCGTTTGGCTGCCCGAAGGCCTCACCATGGGCATCGAGCACATCAATTTTCGCCTGCGGATGGACCTGGGCATTTTCCAGAACTTCGGATCCAAGGACCGGGCGAACGTCTATCTCTACAGGGATTTGAAGTCCTACGTGAATGGCGAATTCTCGCCCCCGCCGTGGTCCAACGGCGTGGCGGTCTACAGCAAGAACGCCGTTGCCATTCCCGCCATGAGGCAGACGTCCCAGATGCTCCGGGTTCTGGCCCACGAAAACACGCATCTGATCTTCGTGAAATACTTCCGCGAGTCCCACTTGGACCCGCCCAGCTGGCTCAACGAGGGCCTGGCCATGCTGGAGGAAGCGGACTCGCCGGACAGGCCCGAAACCTCGGTCTGGTACCAGAACATGGTCGCGATGGCTCCCAAAAGCTGGTTTCCGATGGACCGTTTTTTCCTGCTTTCGCCGACCAACGACTTGAACAACGACAAGACCTTGGTGGCCAATTTCTACGTCCAGGCCTATTCGGTCACCAATTTTCTGGTGCGCAAGCATTCGCACCTGCAGTTCAAGGCTTTTTGCGACCAGATTCGGGACGGGAAATCGGCGGCGGAGGCTCTCCGCCTGGCGTACCACTACCAGAACCTCGGGGATTTCGAGAAGCGCTGGCGGGACTGGCTCCGCGAGCCGTCCCACAAGCGCCGCGTGGAAGCGCTGACGGCGGCCCAGCGATCGCAGAGCGACGGGGTGATCGACGTGGCCGGCCAAGGGGGGGGAGCCTTCGCGGAGTTCTCCTCGGGCTGGGAGGTCAAGCCCCAGTTCGTCTTCCCGAAGTCTCAGCAGGCCCTCCCGCAAGGCCAATAGCGTCCCGGCGCCCCGCCGTCCTTGACAGCGCCGCGAAGCTCCCTTATACTTGCGCGCGTACGGCATGGAGGAAGCTTGATCTTTTTGGGACGACGGTTCGCGCCGGGGCCGGCGGCGAGGGCGGGGCTTCTCCTGCTGCTCTCCGCCGGGATGTTGAGCGCCGCAGCGTCGTCGGCCTGGAGCGCTCCCGACGCGCCGGCTCCGGAAAGCTCCCCGTTCCTCGACGTCAACAACAGCGTCAGTTTCTCCTTCGTCCAGTCCCATCTTGATTACATCGAGCCGGGCAGCACCAACGGAGGGACCTACCTCGATTACGAGAAAGGGGATTTGAACGGAGGCCGGGTCGCGTTCTCGCTGATGCGGCGCCTGGACGTCGACAACGTCTATTTTCACGCGGAATGGACCGGGACCGAGGCGAAGGTCAATTACACGGGCTACTACCTGGGCGGGCCTCCGTACGTCCAGGCCCTCGGCCAGTCCCGGGCGACGGCGCAGGAGTACGGCTTCAAGCTCGGCAAGGGCTTCGCCCTGGGCCGCTCGTGGATGATCACGCCGTACCTGAGCCTGGGCAAGCGCTATTGGGTCCGCGTGCTGGGTCTGGGAACCGCGGGCAGCTACGTCGAGTCCTACAGCGCCCCGTACTACGCGGCCGGAAGCCTGTTCCAGTGCTCGCCGCTGAAGGGTCTGGTCCTGACGGGGGACGCCACGATTGGGCGGACGGATAGGCCGTGGATCAACGTCGCCCTCGCGGGCACCGGTCTGAGCCATGCCTCTTTGGGCGCGGCCGTGGTCAAGAAAGCGGGCTTTGAAGCCGACTACCGCGTGTGGGACTTCGTGCACGTGTTTGCGGGGGCGGACTACACGCTGTTCAATTTCGGCCAGAGCGCGGTTCAGCCCACCGGATATTACGAGCCGTTCAGCCGCACCGAGATCTTCAACTACACCGCAGGCGTCCGGCTCTCCTTCAGCGCCTGGCGCCCGATGAAGGCTTACGACTAGCGCCGGCTAGAAGCGCACGCTGAGCGAGACGTCCTGGGAGTTGCCGAGTTCGCCCTTCGAGAGGACGGCGTAGTCGGCGGTGAAGCGCCCCTCGCGCACGCCCACGCCGAAGGAAAGGCCTCCGGCCGCCGGGCCGAAGAGATTGGACACGCGCAAGGCCACGGAGGTCTCGGCGCCCATGTCGATGGCGAACTCGCCGCTTGCGGCGGCCGCGGCGTTCTCGTCGCGGACCTTGACGGCCTCGGCGCTGAGCGTCATGCGGGTGGCCGTGTAGTAGGACCGGACCTCCTCGATCTTCCCCTGCGGTCGGGACTCGACGGTCCACGCCAGGCCCCCGCGCGCGGTCAGCGGGAGAGGGTCGGCGGCCGTCTCGTATTTGACCGAGGGTCCGAGGTTCTGAAGGGCGGCGCCGAGGCTCACTCCCGGCAGGGGCGTCTGCCAGCGCGCGCCGGCGTCTCCGGCGAAGCCCGAGGCGCTGGCCGACTGCGCGAGAGTGAACTTGTAGGCCTTGCCGAGCGCGCCGACCGAAAGCCCTCCGCCCAGGGGCATGGCCCAACCCAGCATCCCCACGTAATCGCGCTCGGCCGCGACGGTCTGCTGGGAGCCGTCCAGGTTGACGACGCCGACCGAGCCCGCGTCGTAGTAGGCCATTCCCGCGAGAGCCACGCCGCCCTTGAGAGGCTGCGCGTAGCCGAGGAAGCCGAACTGGTCGTCGGCGATCCCGTTCATGAACGAAGCCATCGCCTCGGGGCGCTTCAGGGCCGACGCGCCGGCGGGGTTGACGCCGAGAGAGTCGAGCCCGCCCGCCTCGGCGGACAGCGCGCCGCCGAGGGCGGCCGACCGTGCCGACAGGGGCTGGCGCAGGGTCGGCGCGCCGTTGGAGGCGGTCGCCGCCTTCGCCGCGGAAGCCGCGAGAACGAGAAGCGCTCCGAGAACGGCGGCTTTCGTCATCGGATCACGACGATCTTCGCCTTCGTTTCGATGTGGGGCGCGCTGACGTGCAGCAGATACACCCCGCTGGCGGCCGGGGAGCCGCCGCCGTCGCGTCCGTCCCACGACAGGCTCAGGACGCCCTTGGGCTGATCGGCGTCGAACAGGGTGCGCACGGGGCGTCCGTCGAGGGTGAACAGGCGCGCCTTGACGCGGCCGTCGTTGAACGTCGTGATCGTGACGGCGGTCGCCGTGCCGGTGCGCGGGCGGAGCAGATTGTTGACCAGAAGCACGCTGCCGGCGGGGTAGTCGATGAACAGGGCGTTGGCGAGCGTCGCGGAGTTCCCGTCGGCGTTGGTCACGACGAGATTCCAGAAGGACGAGGTCTGATTGAAGACGTTGAAGGTGGCGGTCAAGGTCTGGTCGTCGTTGCGCACGAGCGTGCTCGGCGCCAGCGGCAGCTGGCCGCTGGCCGTCAGCTGGACGGTCGGCGCGCCGGAAAACACGTCGCCGGAGATCGTGAAGGTCACCGTGGTCTGGGAGTTGAGGACCTTGTTCGGCGCCATGGCCGAGGGCGCGGGCGGGCCGGTGAGCGCGGCGTGCGCGTCGGAGGTCGACGCGCCGGCGTCGTCGTAGGCGTAGTACAGGCGCCAGCGGAACGTGTCCGTCGAGCGTACGGGCACGGGCGCGGCCAGCGAGCCCGAGGAGGCGGCCGTCGAGATCCGAAAGCCGCTTTCCGTCGTGAAGGAGACGCCGTTGGCGTCGCTGGAAAGCGCGCTGAGCACGACCGTCGCCGTGGACGAGCCGGCGAGCGGCTCGGTGTAGTACAGCCGCACCTTGCCGTCGGTCAGCACGCTCGCTCCGACCTCATAGGCCATGGTGGAAAGCGCGACCGAGGGGACGCTCCATTGGAGCCCTTGGTTCGTCGAGCGGGCGGTCAGAATCTGCCGGTTGGCGAGGTCCGTTCCGCCGTCGACGTTGCCGGCGTAGTAAAGGCGCCAGCTGCCGTCGTTGAGCGTCACGAGCTTGGGCGAGCCGAGATACGCCGCGCCGTTGTCGACGCTGACGCCCGGGTCGTTGGCCCAGTGCAGGCCGTCGGTGGAGGTCGCGCTCTGGATGCGGAAGGCCCCGGTCGTCGAGACGATGGAGTACGCCATGCGGAAGCCGCCGGAAATGGGGAGGACGCCGCAGCCGGTGATGGAGCTGGCGGACACGGTCGGGAGCGTGGCGGTGGACAGGCGCCCCGCCGCGGGATCCTCCGTCCAGGCGACGCCGTCCGCCGAGAGCGCGGAGGCGATCTCGATGCCGGGCGTGCTGGAGCTCGCCCGGAGGAAGTACATGCGCAGGGACGGGTAGGCGCCCGCGAAAGCCTGAGGCGTCGCGGAGGCCAGGACGACCGCGCTCTCGGGATTGAACGTCGGCACGGCGCGGGCCCGCCCCGCGCACAGAAGCAGAAGCGGGGCCGCGGCGGCGGCGCGAAGATTCACGAGTTTCATCGTATAAAAAAAGACCGTCTATGCGGCGGCGAGCTGGGCGAGGAAGGCTCCCGTGAAGGAGTTCTTGTCGCGGGCCAGGTCGCCGGGGCGGCCGGCGGCCACCAAGGTCCCGCCCTTGTCGCCGCCCTCGGGGCCCAGGTCGATCAGCCAGTCCGAGGAGCGCATGACGTCGGTGTTGTGCTCGATGACGAGGACGGTGTTGCCCGCGTCGGTGAGGCGGTGAAGGACCTCGAGGAGCTTCGACACGTCGGCGAAGTGCAGCCCGGTGGTCGGCTCGTCGAGGATGTAAAGGGTGCGGCCGGTGCCGCGGCGGGACAGCTCGGTGGCCAGCTTCACGCGCTGGGCCTCGCCTCCGGAAAGCGTGGTGGCGCTCTGGCCGAGGGCCACGTAGCCCAAGCCGACGTCCTCGAGCGTCTTGAGCACGCGCACCATGGGCGCGTGGGCGGACAGGAACGCGGCGGCCTCGCTCACCGACATCGCCAGGACCTCGGCGATGTTCTTGCCCTTGTAGCGCACCGACAGCGTCTCCTCGTTGAAGCGCGCGCCCTTGCACTCGTCGCAGGGGACGTAGACGTCGGGCAGGAACTGCATCGAGATCTTGAGCATGCCGTCGCCCTCGCAGTTCTCGCAGCGGCCGCCCTTGACGTTGAACGAGAAGCGCCCGGGCTTGTAGCCGCGCACTTTCGCCGCCGGAAGCTGGGCGAACAGGTCTCGCACGGGGCCCCAGAGGCCGGTGTAGGTCGCCGGGTTCGAGCGCGGCGTGCGGCCGATGGGGGTTTGATCGACCACGATGACTTTATCCAGATGCTCCGCGCCCAGAATCGTCTTGTGCTGACCCGGGGCGTCTTTGGCGTCGTAGAGCTTCTTGGCCAGCGCCTTGTAGATGATTTCGTGAACGAGCGTGGATTTGCCCGAGCCGGAGACGCCCGTCACGCAGACCAGCTCTCCCAGGGGAACGTCCACGTCCAGATTTTTAAGATTAAACTGCTTGGCTCCGCGGATCTTGAGCCACTCCTTGGGCTTGCGGCCGCGCGACGGGGGCGGAAGGTGGCCCTCGCCGCGCAGGTAGGCGCCGGTCAGGGACTCCTTCGACTTGAGGATGTCGGCCAGCTTGCCCTGCGCGACGATCCGGCCGCCGTGGACGCCCGCGCCGGGGCCCAGGTCCACGATCCAGTCCGCGGAGCGGATGGTCTCCTCGTCGTGCTCGACGACGATCAAAGTGTTGCCGAGGTCGCGCAGGCGGCGCAGCGTGGTCAACAGGCGCGCGTTGTCGCGCGGATGCAGGCCGATGGAGGGCTCGTCGAGGACGTACATGACGCCCGTCAGGCCCGAGCCGATCTGGGTCGCGAGATGGATGCGCTGGGCCTCGCCGCCGGCCAGGGTCTCGGAGGCGCGGTCGAGCGTGAGGTAGTCGAGGCCCACGGCCGAGAGGAACTCCACGCGCGAGACGATTTCCTTCAGGACTTGCTTGGCGATCGCGCGCTCGGTGTCGGTGAGCTTGAGCTCGCGGAAGAACGCCTGGGCCTTCTCGACCGACATCTTGACGATCGCGTCGATGTTGACGCCCCCGATCTTCACGGCCAGGGCCTCGGCCTTGAGGCGCGCGCCCTTGCACGTCGGGCACAGGCGGCGGCCCATGAAGCGCTCGGCGATGGCTCCCTTCACGAAGTCGGATTCGCTTTCCTGCGCTCGGCGCTCGAGGTTCTTGATCACGCCCTCGAACTCCTGTTGATTCTTCGCCCAGGACGGCTTGTACGTCCCGCCGCCCTTCAGGATGATCTCGCGGTGTTCTTCCGGGAGCTTTTCCCAGGGCTTGGTCATCGAAATGCCGAACTGCGCGCAGATCTGCTCGAGGATCTCCGTGTAGTAGCCGGACCACGATTTCTTCCAGCGGTTGGTGCGCGTGGTGACGGGGTCGGACCACGCGACGATCGCGCCCTCGCCCAGAGACTTCGAGGGATCGGGAATGATCATGCTCTCCGCGACCTCGGTCTTCACTCCCAGGCCGTCGCACGTCGCGCAGGCGCCGTAGGGGGAGTTGAACGAGAACAGGCGCGGCTCGATCTCGGGCAGCGAGAGGCCGCACTTCGGGCAGGCGTGGTGCTCCGAATGGAGCGAGCCTGCGGCCGGGTCGCCGGCGGGCTCGACGCGGACGAGGCCTCTCGACTCCTTCAGGGCGATCTCGATGGAGTCCGTCAGGCGCTGTTTCTCGTCGGCGGAGACTTTCAGCTTGTCGACGAAGAGTTCGATCGTGTGCTTTTTATAGCGATCCAGTTTGGGGGGCGAACTCAAGTCGTGTAATTTGCCGTCGGTGCGCGCCGAGACGAAGCCCGAGCGCTGCAGGCGCTTGTAGAGATCCTCGTAGGTGCCCGGCCGGCTCTGGACCAACGGCGCGTAGACGACGAGGGGCTGGCCGGCGCGGTGGCGCAGGACTTCGCTCACGATGGCCTGCGCGGACTGCTTCTTGATGCGCGAGCCGCAGTTCGGGCAGTGCGGCTGGCCCGCCCGGGCGAACAGCAGGCGCAGGTAGTCGTAGATCTCGGTGACGGTGGCGACCGTCGAGCGCGGGTTGTGCGAGGGGTTGCGCTGCTCGATGGCGATCGCGGGGGATAATCCCTCGATCAAGTCCACGTCGGGCTTGTCCATCAGCTCGAGGAACTGGCGGGCGTAGGCCGACAGCGATTCGACGTACCGGCGTTGGCCTTCGGCGTATAAAGTATCGAACGCCAGGGACGACTTGCCCGAACCGGAAAGCCCGGTGACGACGACGATCTTGCCGCGCGGAATCTCCAGCGAGACATTCTTGAGATTGTGCTGCCGGGCGCCGACGATTCGAATCGTTTCCATCCGGGGCTGATTTTATCATTTCGACCGACGCTGGAACGAAATCGGGGGGTGAATCGTAAGGTTGTGAGAATGACCTTACTCCGGAGCAAGTTGAAGGAGCCCATGAAGCCGAGCGAAGAGATCCATCGCCGCATCGAAGACTGCCGCGAACTTGACGATGAAATACTGCGCCGGGATCTCCGGTTTCTGGCCCAGCGCGAGCACCATGGCTTGGCGGCCGTCTTGATTCATCTCGGCGAGTACGACCGGCGCCGTCTTTCCGACGAGGAAGGCTACCAATCGACCTACGCCTATTGCGTCAAATGCCTGGGCTACGACGAAGGCGGGGCTTACCGCCGCATCCACGCGGCGCGGGTCTGCAAGCGGTATCCTCACATCCTCAATTTCATCGTCAGCGGCGAACTGTCCCTGAGCTCGCTTCTCCTCCTTTCTCCGGTCCTCACGGACTCGAACCAAGAATTGCTGATCACCCAGGCGCGAGGGAAGTCGAAGCGCGACCTGGAAGCGCACTTGGCGTCTCTCGACCCTCGCCCGCACACTCCCGACGCCTTCCGGCGGATACCGGCGCCGCCCGTATGGGGCACGGCGGCCGCGACGGAAGCGAGTCCGTCCTTGCCCGCCGAATGCGCGCCCGCGTCGGAGCTCACGGGAGTCTTGTCCGCTCAGCCTCCGCGCGAATGGCAGGCCGTCATGCCGCTCTCGCTCGAACGCGTCCGCATCGGCTTCGACGCGGCCGTCCTGCTGATGAAGCTTATCGACCGCGCCAAGCTTCTCCTGCGGCACAAGTATCCCGAGGGCCGCCTCGAGGACGTCCTGCGCGAGGCGCTGGAAATCCTCATCGAGCGCAAAGACCCGCAGAAGCGGCTCGAATTGAAGGGCGGGGAGGTCGGCGGCGAGCTGGCGCCCGCCCCGGAGCCGCGTTTCCTGGCCGCCTGGCGCGGCGGCCGCTACATCCCGGCGCGCGTCAAGCGCGCGGTGTGGCAGCGCGACGAGGGGCGCTGCACGTGGCGCTTCGACGACGGCCGGCCGTGCGGTTCGCGGGAGGCCCTCGAGTTCGACCATTTCCGGCCGTTCGCGAAAGGCGGGCGCTCGGACGACGCGCGGAACGTGCGGCTGCTGTGCCGCATGCACAACCGGATGGCCGCGGAGGCGGGCGGCCTGCTCGTCCCGGCGCGAAAAATCGATTGACCGGCGGTCAGCTTCTCGCGCCGGCGCGGGTTTTGCGGCGGCGGGATGACGGCTTGCGCAGGAACGTCGGCCGGCGGAGGGCGGGACGGGCCGCGGGGTAGTCGAGCGTGTAGTGCAGTCCGCGCGACTCCTTGCGCGCCAGCGCGGACTTGATCACGAGCGTGGCGACGTCGGCGATGTTGCGCAGCTCGACGACGTCGGGCGTGGGCAGGAAGTCCCAGTAGTACTGCGCGATCTCCCGGTTCAGGAGCTTCAGGCGGGCGAGGGCCCGCGCCAGGCGCTTGTCGGTGCGCACGATGCCGACGTAGTTCCACATGAGGCGGCGGATCTCGTCCCAGTTCTGCGAGACCACGACGGCCTCGTCGGAGGTCACGGCGCGGCCCGGGTTCCAGGGCTTGGCCGAGAACGGCGCCGAGGGAACGCGGGCGGCGGGGGACGCCAGGTGCCAGGCGAGGCGGTGGGCGAACACGCAGCCCTCCAAGAGGGAGTTCGAGGCCAGACGATTGGCTCCGTGGAGGCCGGTGCGAGCGGTCTCGCCGACGGCGTACAGTCCCGCGACCGAGGTGCGGCCGGAGGTGTCGGTCTGCACGCCGCCGCAGAAGAAATGCGCGGCGGGCACCACGGGGATCGGCTGGACGGCCATGTCGATGCCGAATCCCTGCACGGCGGCGTAGATGTTGGGGAAGCGGCTTTTGAGGAACGAGCGCTCGCGGCCGGTCATGTCCAGGTACACGCACGCGTCGCCGGTGCGCTTCATCTCGGCGTCGATCGCGCGCGCCACGATGTCGCGCGGCGCCAGCTCCGCGCGGCGGTCGTAGCGCGGCATGAAGCGCGCCCCGTTCTTGAGGCGGAGCTTCCCGCCCTCGCCGCGCAGGGCCTCGGACAGCAGGAAGCTCTTGGCCAGCGGGTGATAGAGGCAGGTCGGGTGGAACTGGACGAACTCCATGTCCGCCATGCGCGCGCCCGCGCGCCAGGCCATCGCCATGCCGTCGCCGGTCGCGATGTCGGGGTTCGAGGTGTAGAGGTAGACCTTGCCCGCGCCTCCGGTCGCCAGCACCGTCGCGCCGGCGGTGAACGGGTCAATGCGGCCGCTCTCGCGGTCCATGACGTAAGCCCCGCGGCAGGCTCCGTCGCGGTCGAGGAGCAGGTCCACGGCCAGCGCGTTTTCGACGATGGTCACGCCCGGCGCGCGGCGCACGGCGGCGACCAGCGCGCGCTCGATCTCTCGCCCGGTGATGTCGCCGGCGTGGAGGATGCGACGGTGGGAGTGCCCGCCCTCGAGGCCGAGGTCCGCGCGCGACTCGCTCTCGGAGAAGCGCACGCCGAGCTCGGCCAGCTCGCGCACGCGCGCCGGCGCCTCCGCGACGGTCAGGCGCACGACGGCCTCGTCGCACAGGCCCGCGCCGGCGACGAGCGTGTCCTTCACGTGCGACTCGAAGCTGTCGAGACGGTCCATCACCGCCGCGATGCCGCCCTGCGCGTAGTTGGTGTTGGACTCGGCCGCGGCCTTCTTCGTCACGAGCGCGACGCGGCCCAGGCGGGACAGCTTGAGCGCGGACAGCAGCCCCGCGATGCCGGTGCCGAGCACCAGGAAGTCGGAACGCCGCGCGCCTCGTGTGGTCATGTTGAAAGGGAGGTTGAGGAGTGCTAGATTCTAACAAATGATCCGATCCTTCGCCGGTTCCCGTCCCAAACTCCATCCGACCGCCTTCGTCCATGACTCCGCCGAGCTGATCGGCAAGGTGGCGCTCGCCGAGGGCGCCTCGGTCTGGCCCGGCTGCGTCCTGCGCGGGGACATCGACAAGATCTCGATCGGCGCCGGCTCCAACGTTCAGGATCTCACGGTCATCCACACCCGCGAGGGGCATCCCACGATCGTCGGCAAGGGCGTCACCGTCGGCCATCGCGCGATCCTGCACGGCTGCCGCGTCGGCGACCGGACGCTCGTCGGCATGGGCGCCATCATCATGGAAGCGACGGTCGGCGCGCGCTGCCTGATCGGCGCGGGCGCGCTGATCACCGCGGGCATGAAGATCCCTCCGGAGTCCCTCGTCCTCGGCGCGCCGGCCAAGGTCGTGCGCAAGCTCAAGCCCGCGGAACTGCGCATGCTCGGGGAAAGCGAGCGCTCCTACCGCGCCCTGGCCCGCCGCCACGCGGCGACCGAGCGCGCCGTGTTCGGGCTCTGATCCCATGACCACCGCGGGGGCCTTTCTCGCCGGCGCGGCCGCGGGGGGGCTCGCGGCCGGCTTCGCGGCCTGGCGCCTGACCGAGGAGCGCGCCGCCCAGTACGGCCGCCTGTTTTCGTTCGCCATGCATGAGATCAACACGCCCGTCACCGCCGTCAACATGACGATCATCAACCTGCTCACCGGCGTCTTCGGCGACGTCCCGCCCGAGCAGTTGAAGTGGATCGAAATGACTCGCGACCAGGTCGGGCGCCTCAACGGGCTCGTCGGCGAGATCCGAGACCTAGTCCACATGGAGCTGCACCTCGACCTGCGTTCGACGGTCGAGCCGGTCCCCGCCGCCGAGCTCGTCGAGGACGCGCTGACCTCGCTGCGCCGAGGCTTCGCCCACGCGGGAATCGAGCTCCGCATCGAGGCCGAAGCCTCCCTCCCCGAGGTCCGCACCGACCGCGACCGCGCCGTGCGCACGCTCTCGAGCCTCCTGTTTCACGCGCGTAAATTCCGTCTCGGAGGCCCCGTGACCCTGCGCGCGTCGCGCGAAGGCGGCTTCGTCGTCTGCGCGATCGAGTACGCGGGCCAGAAGATCTCGCCCGAGGAGGTCCGGCGCAGCCTCGAGCTGTTCTATCCCGCCCGCAAGCGCTCCAGCCAGATCCTCGCCGCCACCGGGCTGGGGCTGGGCCTCGTGCGCTCGGTGATGCGGAAGCTGGGCGCGGACGTGGACCTGTCCGTCGACCCGAGGGGCGCCTCGCGCCTGACCCTGCGCCTGCCGGTCGAAGAGGCCGCCTGATGGCCCGGATCCTCATCGTCGAGGACGAGCACGACATCGCCGAGAACCTCGTCGCGCTTCTCAACGCGAAGGGCCACAAGGCGGCGAGCGTGGGCGACGGCGCCGACGCGCTCGCGCGCGCGCGCAAGGAGCGCCCCGAGCTGATCCTGCTGGACGTGATGCTCCCGCGCATGTCCGGCCACGACGTGTGCCGGCACCTGCGCGCCGACCCGAAGACGGCGAAGATCAAGATCGTGATGGTCACGGGCCTCGGGCGCGGCGGCGACGTGGACGACGCGTTCGCCGCCGGCGCCGACGACTACCTGATCAAGCCGTTCGACTCCGAGCGCCTGTACAGGAAGATCGACAAGGTCCTCGCCGCCCCGTGAGGACTTCCGCCGCTCTCGCCGCCCTGCTCGTGCTTTTCGCCGCGGCGCGGCCGGCGCGGGCGCTCGAGGCCGCGGCCGGCAAGGTCGAGATCACGCCGGACCTGAAGACCGAGAAGGTCTGGATGGCGGGCTTCGGCGCGACCGGGCGCAAGCCTTGGGGCGTCCACGATCCCCTGTACGCGCGCCTGCTGGTCCTGCGGGAAGGCGATAGGACCGTCGCCATGGTCGGGCTCGACCTGCTCGGCTTCTACCGCAACGACGTCGCCGATCTGCGCCGCCTCGCCGGCTTCGACGCGCCGGGAAGGTCCCTGTTCCTGAATTCGACCCACACGCACTCCGGGCCCGACACGCTCGGCCTGTGGGGGCCGATGATCGGCGTGTCCGGCATCAACGCCCAGTACCACGCGCGCATGGTCGCGCGCATCGCGGAGGCCCTGAAGCTCCTCGAGACCCAGCTCCGCCCCGCGACGGCCTTGGGCGGGCATGGGACGCTCGATCCGCGCGGGCTGTGCCGCGACTCGCGCGACCCGCAGGTGATCGACCCGAACCTCTCCGTCCTGCGCGTGAACGGGGCCGACGGCAGGGCGATCGCGACCGTCGTGAACTGGTCCTGTCACGCGGAAGTCCTGGGCCGCGACAACCCGCTGATCACCGCCGATTATCCGGGGCCGCTGTGCGCGCGGATCGAGGAGAAGACCGGCGGCTCGTGCCTGTTCCTGAACGGCATGATCGGCGGGCTGATGACGCCGGACTCGCGCGCCGAGAACTTCTACGAGTCGGTCCGGATCGGCCAGGCGGTGGCCGACGCGGCGCTGGGCCTCAAGACCGCGGCCGCGCCCCAACGGCGGCTTGCCTACCGCTCGGAGCTCGTGCGCGTGCCGGTCGAGAACTCGCGCTACCGGCTGTTCGTCTTCGCCTTGGTCTACGGCCACAAGCTCTACGACGCGGCGGGAAATCTCCTGCCGCGCTACAAAAAATGGACCTTGCCCCTGCGCCAGCTTTTCCTGGGTCTCGACGAGAGCACCGAGCCGTGGGTCGAGACCGAGGTGTCGCTGCTCGACATCGGCCCGGCGCGCCTGCTCGGCATCCCTGCGGAGGGCTTCCCCGAGCTCGCCATCGGCGGCTATGACGGGAAATACGCGTTCGGAAGGCCGCTCGTCACGCCCGGCAATCCCAATCCGCCCGACCTCTCGAAAGCGCCGAAGGGGCCTTACCTGCGGGACATGCTGAAGGCTCAAGCTCCGATGATCGTCGGGCTCGCCAACGATGAGCTCGGCTACCTCGTCCCCAGCTACGATTTCAAGATCAGCCCGACGAAGTCTCTGCTGCCGCGCCTGCCGGGCCACCATTACGAGGAGACCAACTCGATCGGCCCGTCGGTGACCAAGATCGTCGTCGACGCCGCGACGCGGCTCCTCAAGGAGAATCCATGACGCGAAAGATCAACTTCAACGCGGGCCCCGCCGGTCTGCCCCTGTCGGTGCTGGAGGAGGCGCGCGACGAGTTCACGGACTACCGCGGCACGGGCATGTCCATCGTGGAGCACAGCCACCGCGGCAAGGCCTACGAGGCCGCTCACAACGAGGCCCTCTCTCTCTTCGGCGAATTGCTGGGCCTTCCGTCCACTCACGCCGTGCTGGCCCTGCAGGGCGGCGCCAGCCTCCAGTTCGCCATGCTCCCGCTCAACTTCCTGCCCGCGGGCCGCTCGGCCGACTACATTGTCACCGGCCATTGGGCCAAGACCGCCTTCAACGAGGCCGGCAAGGTGGGGACCGTGCGCAAGGCCGCCGATACCGCCGAGGCCGACAAGCGCTACGTGCGCCTGCCCCGCCCCGACGATATTTCGATCGACCCGAAGGCCGCCTACGTCCACATGACGAGCAACAACACCATCTTCGGCACCCAGTGGACAAGCTTGCCCGACGCGAAAGGCCTGCCGTTGGTTTCGGATATGAGCTCGGATATTTTGTCCCGCCCCATCGACGCCGCCCAGCATTCCATGATCTACGCCGGCGCGCAGAAGAACCTGGGGCCGTCGGGACTCACCGTCGTCGCCGTCCGCAAGGACTGGCTCAAGGAATCCCGGACGGACATCCCGGACATCCTGCGCTACCAGAAGCACCTCGACGCCAACTCCCTGTACCACACCCCGCCGTCGTTCGGCGTTTACCTGTTCGGCCTCAACCTCAAGTGGATCAAGGCCAACGGCGGCGCGAAAGGAATGGAGACGCGCAACAAGACCAAGGCCGATCTGCTGTACGGCGCGCTCGACCGCCTGACCGGCTTCTACGCCGCGCCCGTCGAGAAGGCCAGCCGTTCGTGGATGAACGTGGTCTTCCGCACGCCCAAGCCCGAGCTCGACGACCTTTTCTGCGCCGAGGCCGAGAAGGCGGGCATGACCGGCCTCAAGGGCCACCGCAGCGCGGGCGGCGTGCGCGCCTCGCTGTACAACGCGGTCTCGCCCGAGAACGTGAAGACCCTCGTGTCCTTCATGGAAGACTTCGCCCAGCGCAAAGGCTGATTCAGGCGAGAAGGCGCACCGCGGCGAAGGCCAGGACGTAGGCGAGGACGAAGAACGCGGAGAACTGGATCAGCGGCCACTTCCAGCCGCCGGTCTCCCGGCGCACGATCGCGATGGTCGACATGCACTGCAGCGCGATCGCGAAGAAGATGAGCAGGCCGACCGCGGTCGCCAGCGTGTAGCGCGGAGAGCCGTCAGCCTTCTTGGCCTCGCGCAGGGCGCGCACCAGGCCCTGGGACGAGCCGGCCTCGCGGCCCATCGCGTAGATCGTGCCGAGCGTGCCGACGAAGACCTCGCGCGCGGCAAGCGACGACATCACGGCCACCGACACGCGCCAGTCCCAGCCCAGCGGGCGGAACACGGGCTCGACGGCGCGGCCGGTCATGCCCAGCAGGCTCCCCTCGATGCGCGCGGCGGCGACGCGGTGCTTGAGTTCCTCAAGACGGGCGTCGCGGTAGGCCGACGCGGGCTCGGCGGAGGCCGCGGCGACGCCGCTCTCGAGCGGCGCGAGGAGCTTGGCGTCGCGCGGGAACATGGCCATGGCCCACAGGCCGATGCTGACGAGAAAGATCACCTGACCCGCGCGTCCGACGAAATGCCAGCAGCGCGACGCCACGTAGCGCGCGAGCTCCTGGACGCGCGGCACGCGGTAGGGGGGGAGCACGGTGACCGGCGACGGGTAGGCCTCGTAGAGGCGCGTCCACTTGAGCGCGAGCGCGAGGAGCAGCGCCATGACGACGCCGAACACGTACATCCCGGCCATCACCACGCCGCGGCCGTTGAAGCCCCAGGGATTGAAGGAAGATGGGACGAAGGCGGTGATGATCAGCGCGTAGACCGGCAGGCGCGCCGAGCACGTCATCAGCGGCGCGAGCAGGACCGCGACGAGGCGGCGCTTCTCGTTGGCGATGGTGCGCGCGGCCATCACGCCCGGGATGGCGCAGGCGAAGCTGGACAAGAACGGGATGAAGACCTTGCCGTCCAGGCCGAAGGGCCGCAGGGCGCGGTCCACCATGGCGCCGGCGCGCGGCAGATAGCCGCTGTGCTCGAGCGTTCCGATCATCGCGAACAGGATCGCGATCTGCGGCACGAAGACGACAACAGCTGATACGCCGGGGATCGCGCCGTCGCAGAGCAGGCTCGAGATCATCCCGTCGGGCAGGCGCGCGCGCAGGGCCTCGCTCAGCGCGGCCAGGCCCGCCGAGAGGAGGTCCATGATCGGCTTGGCCCAGGAGAACAGCGCCTGGAAGAGGAGGAACATGGTCGCGGCGAGGATCACCGGGCCCGCGACCGGGTGCAGGAGGACGCGGTCGATGCGGATCGAGCGCGCGATCGTCGGCAGGCGCGCGTGCGGCGGCAGGGTCACGCCCGCGGCGCAGGCCTGTTCGGCCTTCTCGATGGCGCGCTCCTGCAGATCGCGCAGGCGCTTCTTCGACGCGGTCCGGAAGTCGAGCGCCTCCGAGAGGTCCGCGCGCAGCGGGCGCGGACGCAGCAGGGCCAGCACCCCGTCGAGTCCCTCGCGGTGCCGCGCGGAGACCTCGACCACCGGCACGCCGAGCTGGTCGGACAGGGCATCGGCGGAAATCGTCACGCCGTTGAGGCGCGCCTCGTCGATCATGTTGACGATCAGGGCCACGGGGTAGCCCGCCGCCTTGAGGCCGGAGGTCAGCGCCAGGCAGTTGGCGAGGTTGCTGGCCTCGCCCACGCACAGCACCAGCAGGTCCGCGCCCTCGTCGGCGCACTCCGACAGGAAGCGGAAGGCGACCTTCTCGTCCTCGGTGTCGGGCAGGAGGGAGTGCGTGCCGGGCAGATCCACGATCTCGACGTCCTCGCCGGAAATCTCGACCTCGCCGACCGCCTTCTCGACCGTGCAGCCCGCGAAATTGGCGACCTTCTGGCGCATGCCGGTCAGGGCGTTGAAGAGCGTCGTCTTTCCCGTGTTCGGCCGACCGGCCAGCGCCACGACGCGCTTCAAACGGCCTCCACGCGGATGCGCCGGAGCAGGCGGAGCTCGAGCGCGAGGAGCTGGGGGCCCACGAGGCACTCGACGGGGTCGCGCAGCGGGGTGGGCATCAGCTTCGTGATCAGCGCGCCCGCGCGCAGGCCCAGGCCCGAGAGGCGCCCCTTCTCGGAGGCGTCCAGGGAGACGAGCTCCACGATGCGCACCGGCACGTCCAGCGCGACCTGGTCCAGCGTCATGGAGACAGTATAGCCCTGTTGAGATGATATTTCAATAAGAATCCGGCCGCGGTTTGATAGAATCAGCGCATGTCCCGGGACCCTTTCGCCCGACTCGACGCCGCCCGTGAATTTCTGGAATTAGGCCGCCCGGACCGCGCGGCGTCCGCGCTGTCCGGCGCCTTCCCGGCCGTGCTCGCCGGAGAGGCCGCGTTCCTTCGCGCCGAGGCCCTGCGCGCCCAGGGGTTCTTCAGCCGCGCCTCGGCCGGGTACCGCGCCGCGCTGGGAGCGCTCGGCCGCGACGAGCGCGACCTCGTCGTCGGCGCGCAGCTCGGATTGGCGCGTTGCGCGCGAAGCCTCGGCCAGATCGCCGCGGCGCGGACGGCGATGTCCCGCGCGCGCGCGGCGGCCGGCCGTCCGGGCGACGCGCTTTCCGGAATTTTGGCCCTCGAGGACGCCCTCGTCGACCGCGCCGAGGGGAACTATGCCCGTTCGCTGAAGGCCTTGGCGCCCCTCTTGTCCGCCTGCCGCCGTGAGCGCGACTGGTCCGGCGTCGGCTTCATCCTTTGGGCGACGGGCGGCGCGCGGCGCTTCTCCGGCGATCTCGCGGGCTCGCACCGCGACTTCCGGGAATCCCTCGCCGCCTTCCGCCGCGCCGGCGACCGCGAAGGGCAGGTCTACGCGCTGTTCGGCCTGGGCGGCATCGCGCGCGTGCGCGGCCTCTTTGCCGAGGCGCGGAAGGCCTACGCGGACGCCGGCCGCCTTCTCGGCAAGGGCCCCGACCTGTTCGGCCGCGCCTACGCCCACTGCGGCCTGGCCAACGTCCTGCGCCAGCTCGGGCTCTGGAATGAGGCCGAGCGCCACTACCGGCTCTCGTACGCCCTTTACGCGCGCCTCGACGACCGCGTCGATCTCGCCTACGTGGATTGGGGCCTGGGACAGGTCCACCTCAAGCGCGGCGAACTCGCTCCGGCCGAAAAGCATTTCCGCGCCGGTCTGGCGGCTTTCGCCAAGGGCGGCGAGGCTCGCGGCGAGGCGCTGTCGCTCCAGTCGCTGGCGCAGGTCCTTCACGCCCGCGGCCGCACCGGCGAGGCCGAAAAGCTTTTCGACGCCGCCGTCCACCGCGCCCGCGCCGCGGGCCTGCACGCCCACCTCGAAATTTATACGTGAAGGGTCAGGCCTTAACTTAATTAACTTATTGGGCCTGGCATGGCCGAAATAAGTTAATTAAGTTAAGGCCTGACCCTCTTCTTAACAACTCTGAAATGCAGGTTTCACAGAATCTCATTATGGGAAACGAGATTTGGGGAACGCTGACGGATTACGAGGGGCGCTGGGTGGCCGTGGACCGTCAGGGCCGCGTGGTGGCCCACGCGGGGACGCTCGCTGACGTGATGCGCGAGGCCGGCGCCGCCGCGCGCAGGCTCACGTTTCTCTATGCCGCGCCGGCCGAGGCCGCGGCCGGAAGCTTCGTCCGGGCGCGCGGCTAGATCGCGAAGTCCTTGCCGAGGTAAAGCTCGCGCGCCTTCGGGTCCTCGATCAGGAACTGTGCCGAGCCCTCGACGAGGATGCGGCCGTCGTAGATGATGTAGCCGCGGTCGATGATGGGCAGGGTCTCGCGCACGTTGTGGTCGGTGATCAGCACGCCGATCCCCTGCTTGACGAGCTTCTGGATGATGGCCTTGAGCTCGCCGACGGTGATCGGGTCGATGCCGACGAAGGGCTCGTCGAGGAGGATGAGCTTGGGGTTCTGGATCATCGCCCGCGCGACCTCGAGGCGGCGCTTCTCGCCGCCCGACAGCGTCCACGCCTTCTGCCGGCGCAGGTCCCACAGCCCGAACTCCTCGAGGAGGGACTTCACCTTGCGCATCTGCTCGAGCTTGCCCGGAATCGAGCGCTCCAGCACCGCGCGCAGGTTCTCCTCGACGGTCAGGCCCTTGAACACCGTGGGCTCCTGGGCGAGGTAGCCCAGGCCCAGGCGCGCGCGCGCGTACATCGGCAGCTTGGTCACGTCGACGCCGTCGACCACGATCGCGCCTTCCTCCGGCGTGACGAAGCCGGCCAGGCTGTAGAAGGTCGTCGTCTTTCCCGCCCCGTTGGGGCCGAGGAGGCCGACGATCTCCCCGGAGTCGACGCGCAGGGACAGGCCCTTGACGACCATGCGCTCGCCGTACGTCTTGCGGATGTCGCGCGCTTCGAGCCTCATTTCGTCTTCTCCGCCTTCTTCTTTTTGTCCTTCTTGTCCGATTTCTTCTTCTCTTCCTTGAAGACGAACCAGCCCTTCACCTTGCCGGTGGCCACCACCCGGCGGGTCTCCGCGGAAGCGACGATCATGTCGGCCTTGATCGCGGCGCTCTGGTCCTCCTCGATCTTGCGGAGCACGGGGCGCCCTCCGGTCAAGGTCAGGAGGCGCTCGGGCACGGAGGCGTAGTCGGCGGAGTCGGCCCAGAACTCGGCGCGCGGCCCCCACGGGCAGGCGCGCGCGGCGAACGCGGCCTCCTCGGCCTCCCAGAAACGGCGCTCCTCGTCTGACGCGCGCGCCGCGCCGAGAGGAGCGAGCAGGCCCGCGACTTTCGCGTCGGGGCCCGGGCCCAAGGAGCGTCCCCCTTGGCCGCAGAGCTCCGCCGTCGGGCCGACCTTCGGCGCCGCCGAGGACTGCGCGATGAACCAGCCCAGCGCGCGCCCGGTCGCGACCGCGCGGCGGGGGGAGTCGTAGGCCACGATGCGGTCGGCCTTCACCGCGGCGTCGTCGCCGCCTTGGTAGCCGTGGAGCACGGGGCGGCTCCCGTCCAGGGTCACGCTCTGGTCTCCGGGCCGGCGGTCGTAGCGCGCCGAATCGGCCCAGAACTCGCCGCGCGGTCCCCAGCCCCGCGCGCGGCCGGTGAGGACCCCGACGGTCTCTCCGACCCAGGACAGGTGTTCGCCCTCGGCGTGATCGGGCCCGCCCTCGGGCGGCGTGTGGAGGAGGGGGACGAGGGCGCCGGGCGCGGGCTCGAGGCGTCCCTTCAGCGTGTTCTCGTCGTACCAGGCCTTCTCGCCGCGCGTTTCGACCGCGTCGCCGGCCGTGAACTCGCGGCGGGCGTAGATGCTGCCGCGGGCCTGCCAGTCGTTCGGGCCCTGCCGGTAGAGCGCCCAATCCGAGGACAGCTTCGTGCCGGCCGCGTCGTAGCGCACGTCGCCGATGAACTCCTCCTCGCGCGCCTTGCCCCGGCGCACGACCCACTCCTTGCTTCGCACGACGGAGCCGGCGACGCTCGTCGCGGGCTGGGCGCGCGCGGCGGCGGAAAGCGCGGCGAGGGCGAGGACGACCAGGCGCGCGGCTTCGATCATCGCGGCTTCCCGCTCAGGATCGAGTGCTGTTGGAAGATCCGGATCTCTGAGAGGTCGGGAGTGGCCTCCATCCCGCGGCCGTAGGCGACGCCCTCCGGACGGTGGACGACGACGTCCCGGTCGGTTCGGAAGCGCTGCGCCTTCGAGGAGTAAACCATCGCGTCCGTGGTCAGGACCGAGTGGTCCTCGAAGGACGTGAGCACGACGGAGCTCGAGAGATGCACGTCGTGAGTGTCGGTGGCGATCTCGCCGGTGAGCGAGGTCACGCGCGACGTCACGCGGCCGTCGGTGTAGAACTCCATGGTCGGCGCGTCGAGCGTGGCGGCGTTCTCCTCCTCGCGCAGGATCGCCAGGCGCGAGCGCAGCGTCCACGCGGGATGGCCGTGGTCGGACTGGCTCAAAGTCAGCCCGCCGATGGTCTGTCTCCGGTCGGCGCGCGAGGCGGGCGCGGCGGCCGGCGCGCACGCCGCCGCCGCGAGCGCCAGCGCGAGCGCGGCCGGGGCGGTTCGGCTCACTTCGTCGCGGGCGCCGCGGGCGCCGGCGGCTCCGGCGGAGCCTTCAGCTGGTCCTCGGGCAGGTGAACCTTCCCGCCGGGGACCAGCCACGGGGTCATCTCGATGGGGATGTTCCGCAGCTGATACGGCTTCGGAAGCTTCGAGAGGACGGCGGTGGCGCCGAAGTAGAACGCCGTGAGCGCCGCGTAGATGACGCCCAGGGTCTTCAGGTGCCACGCCGCGTCGGGCAGCCAGGCCGGCGGCACCGTCATGTCGCGGCCGCACTTGCGGCAGACCTTCGCGGTCTCCTTGTTCTCGGAGCCGCAGCCGGGGCACTTCACCGTCGCCGTCGCAGTCGCCATTTAAGAGGCCTCCTTGGCCAGGGCGTCGAACCGGCGGATCTCGCGCAGGAAGGACGGGACATCGGACAGCTTCAGGGAGTTCGGCCCGTCTGAGAGCGCCTTGTCGGGATCGGGGTGCGTCTCGAAGAACACGCCGTCCACGCCCACCGCGGCGGCCGCGCGCGCCAGCGGCCGCACGAACTCGCGCTGGCCGCCCGTCGTCGCGCCGTTTCCTCCGGGCAGCTGCACGCAGTGCGTCGCGTCGTGGACCACCGGCGCGCCGAACTGGCGCATGATCGCGAAGGAGCGCATGTCCACGACCAGGTTGCCGTAGCCGAAGCTGGAGCCGCGCTCGGTCAGCAGGACGCTCTTGTTCCCGGTCGAATAGAGCTTTTCAACGGCATGGCGCATGTCCCAGGGGGACAGGAACTGGCCTTTCTTGACGTTGACCGCCTTGCCGGTGCGGCCGCAGGCGACGAGCAGGTCGGTCTGCCGGCTCAGGAAGGCGGGAACCTGGAGCATGTCCACGTACCTCGCGGCGACGGCCGCGTGCGCGGGCTCGTGGACGTCGGTCACCGTCGGCACGCCGAGCTCGGCGCCGACCTTGGCCAGCGTGCGCAGCCCTTCTTCCATGCCCGGCCCGCGGTAGGACTTCACCGAGGTTCGGTTGGCCTTGTCGTACGACGCCTTCAGCACGAAGCCGACGCGCAGTTCGGCGCACGTCTTCTTCAGCGCCCGGCCGACGCGCCGCAGGAGCGCCTCGGACTCGATCACGCAGGGGCCGCCGATGAAGGCCGCGGGGCGTCCGCCCCCGAAGACGACCTTGCCGACGCGGACCTCACGCGTGGACATGCGGCCTCCGGCTTTCGGCCCGCTCGACGGCGGCGGCGACGAAATCCCGGAACAGGGGGTGCGGCTTCTCGGGCCGGCTCTTGAACTCCGGGTGGAACTGCGTCGCGACGAACCACGGGTGATCCTTGAGCTCGACGATCTCGACGAGGTTCTTCGGCGCGTGCACGCCGACCACCGACAGGCCCGCGTCCTCGATGAGCTTGCGGAACTTGTTGTTGACCTCGAAGCGGTGGCGGTGCCGCTCGGAAATGTTGACCGTCCCGTAGGCCGCGTGCGCGAGCGAGCCCTTCTTGAGGGTGCACTCGTAGGTGCCCAGACGCATGGTGGCGCCCATGTTCTTGACGCTCTTCTGCTCGGGCAGGAGGTCGATGACCGGGTAGCGCGACTTCGGGTCGAACTCGGTCGAGTGCGCTCCCGCGAGCTTGAGGACGTTGCGGGAAAACTCGATCACCGCGATCTGCAGGCCGAGGCACAGGCCGAAGTAGGGGATCTTGTTCTCGCGCGCGAGCTGGGCCACGCGGATCTTGCCCTCGATGCCGCGGTCGCCGAAGCCGCCCGGGACGAGAATGCCGTGCACGCCCTCGAGCTGCTCGTGGATCTTGGGGTCGGTCGTGTCGAGGAAGCGGATCTTGACCTTCGCCTCGTTGGCGATGCCGCCGTGGATCAGCGCCTCGTTGACGGACTTGTAGGCGTCCTTGTAGTCGGTGTACTTGCCCGCCAGCGCGATGACGACCTCGTGCTTCGGGTGCTTGAGCCGGCGCACCACGTCGTCCCAGCTCTCGAGGTCCTGGGACTGCGTGCGCAGGCGCAGGAGCATCAGGATCTGGTCGTCGAGACCCTGCTTGTGGAACACCATCGGGACCTCGTAGATGCTCTCCACGTCGGGCGCCTCGATGACCGACTCCTTCGGGACGGAGCAGAACATGGAAAGCTTGGCGCGCATCTCGGGGCCCAGCGGCCTCTCGGTGCGGCAGACGAGCACGTCGGGGGAGATGCCGATCTCGCGCAGCTTCTGCACCGAGTGCTGCGTCGGCTTGGTCTTGAGCTCCTCGGACGCCTTGATGTAGGGGATCAGAGTCACGTGCATGTACAGCACGTTGTCGCGTCCGGCCTCCAGGCCCATCTGGCGCGCGGCCTCCATGAAGGGCAGGCTCTCGATGTCGCCGACGGTGCCGCCGATCTCGATGATCGCGACGTCCACGCCCTTCGTGATCGCGCGGAAGCGGTTCTTGATCTCGTCGGTGATGTGCGGGATGACCTGGACGGTCGTGCCCAGGAAGTCGCCGCGGCGTTCGCGCTCGATCACGGTCTGGTAGACCTTGCCGGCCGTGAAGTTATTGAAGTGGTGCATCTCCTTGTTGAGAAAGCGTTCGTAATGGCCGAGGTCCAGATCCGTCTCCGCCCCGTCCTCGGTGACGAAAACCTCCCCGTGCTGGAAGGGGTTCATCGTGCCCGGGTCGACGTTGATGTAGGGGTCGCACTTGAGCATGCTGACCGACAGCCCGCGGGCCTGCAGGAGCTTCCCGATGGAGGAGGCGCTGATGCCCTTCCCGAGCGAGCTCACGACGCCGCCCGTCACGAAGATGTACTTGGTCATTTATTCCCTCGGCGGAGGATATTTTCGGCGCGTCTCAAATCGGCGGGGACGTCGACGGCGACGGGGCGCTCGGAGACGACGGCGGCCTGCACGATCATGCCGTCCTCCAGGGCGCGGAGCTGTTCCAGCTTCTCCGTCTTCTCCAAGCGGGAAGGGGGAAGCGCAACGAAGCGGCGCAGGGCGTCGCGGCGAAAGACATAGAGGCCGAGGTGCTCCCACGACTGCACGGAAGCGCCGTCGCGGCCGAAGGGAACGTCGGAGCGGGAGAAATAAAGACAGCGGCCGCTCTTGGTCAGCACGGCCTTCACGACGTTGGGATTGCTCCGGCGTTTCGCGTCGGTCAATGGAATGACGGCGGTGGCGATGTCGACCCCGCGACTAAGAACTCGAACGACAGCGCGAAGCGTCGCGGGCTTTAAGAGCGGCATGTCGCCTTGGTAGTTCAGAATCACCGCTTCGCGGCGGTTCTTGGCGGCGCGCCAAACGCGATCGGACCCGGAAGGGCAGGAGACCGGAGTCATGACGGCGATGCCGCCGAACCGGCGGACGTCGTCCGCGACGAGACGGTTGTCGGTGGCGACCAAGACCGGACCAAGTCGCGCCGCTGTGGCGGCGCGCCCACCCCCCGAGCCCATCGTGATGCCGATGAAGCGGGCCAAAACCGTACCGGGGAAGCGGGGGGGGCCCCTCCGGGCG
>VFSW01001227.1_pt1 | contig 38851 bp, 24 predicted proteins | sample 5358111 | NCBI WGS metagenome assembly VFSW01 (sample SAMN11554181, study PRJNA540505) | mine drainage metagenome | isolation source: sediment from site ElyBrook_90M | place: USA: Ely Copper Mine, Vershire, VT | collected 2017
GCTGGCCGGTGACAACACGGCGGGTGAGGTACGGGCCATGGTGGGCGGGCGGGACTACCGCACCAGCCCGTTCAACCGTGCGGTGGCCGCCCGCCGCCAGCCCGGCTCGGCGTTCAAGCCGGTCGTCTGGCTGGCCGCGCTCGAGACCGGGTTGCGCCCGGAGGATACCGTGCTGGACGCGCCGATCCGGGTGGGCGGCTGGAGCCCGGCGGATTTCGAGCCGCATTTCCTGGGCGAGATCAGCCTGGAGGAGGCGCTGGCGCAGTCGGTCAATACCGCCGCGGTGCGGCTGCTGCAGACCGCCGGCGGGCCGCGCCCGGTCGCAGCCCTCGCCCGCCGGCTCGGCATCGCCGACCGGCTGCCGCTCGATGCGTCCCTGGCGCTCGGCACCGGCGAGGTCGGGCTGCTGGAGCTGGCCGGCGTCTATGCCGAGATCTGCAATGGCGGGCTGGCGGTCACCCCGCACGCGATCGAGGCGATCACCGCCGACGGGCGGGCCGTTGCCCCGCCGCTGCCGGCGGCGGAGCGGGTGATCGATCCCGACCAGGCGGCGATGATGCAGCGCATGCTGGCCGCGGTGGTGGCGCGCGGCACCGGTCGGGCGGCGGCGCTGCCGGGGCGGGGGGTGATGGGCAAGACCGGCACCACCTCGGCCTATCGCGTCGCCTGGTTCATGGGCTGTGTCGGCGGGCTGGTGATCGGCGTCTGGCTGGGCAATGACGACAACCGCCCGATGCAGCACCAGACCGGCGGACAGTTGCCGGCCAGGCTGTTTCACGACATCGCCCTGGATGCGCGGTAGGCGGCGCGGCGGGAGCGCCCGATCTTTCGACCGATCGGCGTCAGCCGGTCCCGCGATTGGCTGTTCCGAATCAGACCCGCGGCTCCGCCCCCATCGTCCCCTCGGGGTTCTGCCAGGGACCGCGGCCGCCCCGATCTGGAATTGCTCCGACCTGGCCTATCCCGGATCGTGCAGTCCCCGGATCTTGCACCCTCCGGGAGGCCGTTCCCCGGCGAGCGGAGGCTGGTGGCAAGGTCCCTATCGGTCGATCACCAGATCGCTGGTGGGTTTGGAACAGCAGATCAGGATCATGCCCTGCTCGATCTCGCGTTTGCGGATGCCGCCGGCATGCTGCATGTCCACGGTGCCGGAGACCAGCCGGGACTTGCAGGTGCCGCACAGGCCCTGGGTGCAGGACGAGGGCAGGCGCAGCCCTGCCGCCTCGGCCGCATCCAGCACGAAGGTTCCCGGGCCGCAGGCCACGACCTGGCCGCTCTTGGCGAACTCCACCCGGAAGCCGGTGGTCGATGCGGGCGTGGCCAATGCGAGTGCCGGGGCGGGGTTGGGTCCGGCCAGTTTGGCGAAGTCGAAGCTTTCCTCGTGGTAGCGGGCCATGTCGAACCCGGCTTCCGCCAGCATTGCCCGCACCGCCGCCATGTAGGGCGCGGGCCCGCAGGTGAACACCGCGCGTTCGGTGAAGTCCGGCGCGATCAGCCGCAGCATCGGCAGACCGAGCCGCCCGCGCAGCCCCGGCCAGGGATCGTCGGGCGAGTCCTGCTCGCAGATGGTGGCCACGCGGAACCCGGCGCGGTTGCGGGCCATCTGATCGAGTTCGGCGCGGAAGATGATGTCGGCCGGGCTGCGGGCACTGTGGACGAAGACGATATCGGCCTCGCTCAGCAGGTCGTCATGGCTGCGCGCCATCGACATCAGCGGGGTGATGCCGCTGCCACCCGACAGGAACAGATATTTCGCCGCCCCGTGCCGGGCACAGCTAAACTCCCCGGCCGGACCCAGCGCGCGGATCGCCACGCCCGGGCGCAGCATCGCATGCAGCCAGGGCGAGACCACGCCGCCGGGCTGGCGCTTGACCGTGATGGCGATCGCATGCGGGCGGGTGGGCGCCGAGGCGATCGTGTAGCAGCGGTTGACCGCGACGCCGTCGATCTCCAGATCGAGGGTCAAGAACTGGCCGGGCAGATAACGGAACAGCCGGGGGGCGCGGGCGGTGAACAGGAAGCTGCGCACGTCGTGGGTTTCCTGCCGGACCGCACGGCAGATCAATGCCTCGTCGGTATCGGCGTCCCACACCGGCGGCGGGGAGGACGGGCGCGCCAGGATATCGTCGGCCTCCATCTCGCGCGCTGCTCTGCCTTCCGTTCTCGTGATTCGGGTCTCGTGGCGGGATCGAGGGATTGTCCGCCCTTATTGCCCGAAGCAGCATGGCAAACCTGTGCGTTTGCGGCAAAGCCTTTGTCGCCCGCGACAGGCTGGGCGCCCCCCCTCGGGGCGGAGGGAGAGAGTGACGGACCAGAATGGCATGGCATGCGTGAGCACTGGCAGGACGGCCGAGCAGACGTCGGCGGGAATGCCGACCGAGACCATCGGCTTCCTGCTGCTGCCCGGCTTCACCCTGGCCACGTTCGCCGCCGCGATCGATCCGCTGCGGTTGGCCAATTATGTCGCCGGCCGGCCGCTCTATCGCTGGCTGCTGCTCTCGCGCGATGGGGCGCCGGAACGGTCGAGCGCGGCCATCGCGGTCGGGGTGGAGCACGGGCTGGACACCGCCCCGGCGCTGCAGACGGTGATCGTCTGCGGCGGCCTGGGAAGCCATCTGTTCGAGGATGCGCGCACCATCGCCTGGCGGCGCCGCGCTGCCTCACGCGGGGCTACCATCGGCGCGCTGTGCATCGCCAGCCATGTGCGGGCGCGGGCCGGCCTGCTGGAGGGCTATCGCTGCACCATCCACTGGGAGACCCTGGCGGGCTTTACCGAGAGCTTCCCGCATGTGGACGCGACCGGGGAGTTGTTCACCATCGACCGCAAGCGCTTCACCTGCGCCGGCGGGACCGCCTCGCTCGATCTCATGCTGCACCGCATCGGCGCAGCGCATGGGCCGGGCCTGGCCGTCGCGGTGGCCGAGCAACTGCTGCACGAGCGGATCCGGGCGGGCTCGCTGCGTCAGCAGAAGGACACCGGGCCCGATCCGCGCATCGAACGGGCCGAACTCGCCGCCGCCATCGCCCTGATGCGCGAAACGCTGGACGCGCCGCTGGAGATCGACGCGCTGGCACGGCGCATCGGCGCGTCGCGGCGCAGCCTGGAGCGACTGTTCAAGCATTCGGTCGCTTGCTCTCCGGCGCGCTACTATCTGGGGTTGCGGTTGACTCGGGCACGGCAATTGCTGTCGCAGACCTCGATGTCGGTAACCGAGGTCTCGGCCGCCTGCGGCTTTCTCTCGGCGACGCATTTCAGCAAGACCTATCGCGGCTGTTTCGGCCTGCCGCCGCGCGACGACCAGGCGCGGCTGCGGCTTCGCGCGCTGCCCGAGGGTTTCGCGCCGTCCCGATGAGGCAGGCCCCGCGCGGGGGAACGATAAAGGCTTTGCCGGGAGCGCGCGGGCTTGTCATGCTGCGTTTCAAGACAGTGTCGGGATGCTCCGGGAACAAGGTTTCGGTGACCCAAGCAGTCCAGGCCGCCGGAAGGAGACACCCATGCGCGATCCCGAAGACAATACCCCTCTGCGTAGCCTGCGTGCGCAGCTCGCCGATGCCCGGATCGGAAGGCGCGAGTTCGTGCGTTTCGCGAGCCTGCTCGGGCTGGCCGCGCCGCTTGCCTACAAGCTTGCCGGGCTCGATCCGGTGGCGACGGCGCGGGCCGAAGCCCTGCCGAAGGGCGGCGTCCTGCGGATCGGCATCCGGGTGAAGGATCTCAAGAGCCCGCACACCTATTCCTGGGGCGGCTATGACAGCAATGTCTCGCGCCAGGTCTGCGAGTACCTGACGTTGACCGACGACAAGAGCGTCACCCATCCGTATCTGCTGGAAGGCTGGTCGGTCAGCGACGACCTCAAGACCTGGACGCTGAAGGTCCGCCCCGGGGTGAAATGGCGCAACGGCCAGGATTTCACCGCCGATGACGTGGTCTGGAACCTCAAGCGTCTGACCGACCCGGCCACCGGCTCGTCCTTCGTCGGCCTGGTCAAGGGCTATCTGCTGACCGATGTCACCGAAGGCAAAGACGAGAAGGGCAACCCCAAGACGGTCTCCCGGCTGTGGGATGGCAGCGCCATCGAGAAGGTGGACAGCCACACGGTGCGGCTGAACTGCCGGGTGCCGCAGATCTCGGTCCCCGAGCATCTGTTCCATTATCCGGCGGCGATGCTCTATCCGGGCGATAACGGCGTGTTCGCCCCCGGCGCGCAGGGCACCGGCCCGTTCGAGCTCGCCTCGGTCGAGCTCGGCAAGCGCGCGGTGGTGAAGGCCCGCACCGGCTACTGGGGCGAGGGTCCGTATCTGGACGCGATCGAGTTCATCGATGTCGGCGACGATCCCTCGGCGGCGATCGCGGCGCTGGCCTCGAGGCAGATCCACGGCCTGTATTCCGCCGATCCGGTGCAATACGACGCGCTGAAGCAGCTGCCCTTCCTGCAACTCTACCAGGTGGCGACCGCCGAGACCGCGGTGATGCGCATGAAGGTCAATGTGAAGCCGTTCAGCGACCCGCGGGTGCGCAAGGCGATGCGGCTCGGGATCGATGCGCCGCAGGTGGTGGAAGTGGCGCTGCGCGGCCTCGGGCTGCCGGGCGATCACTCCCATGTCTCGCCGGCACAGCCGGATTTCGAGCAGATCGCGCCGATGCCGCGCGACATTCCCCAGGCCAAGAAGCTGCTGGCCGAGGCGGGCTTCCCCGATGGCATGACCACCGAGATATACGTGCCGAACGACCTGCCCTGGATCGTCGCGCAGTGCCAGGTGGCCGCCGAGCAGTGGAAGGACATCGGTGTCACGGTCAAGCTGAACGTGGTGCCCGGCGCCCAGTACTGGGACGTGTGGACCAAGGTGCCGTTCGGCGCCACCATCTGGTACCATCGCCCGCTCGGCATGATGGTGCTGGGCCTGGGCTACCGCACCGGCGTGCCGTGGAACGAGAGCAGCTATTCCAACCCGGAATTCGACCGCCTGCTGAGCGAGGCGGAAGGCACGCTCGACATGACCAAGCGCCGCGCGATCATGGGCCAGCTGGAGACCATCATGCACGAGGACGGCCCGGTGGTGCAGCCGCTCTGGCGCAATAATTTCACCTTCATGGACAAGACCGTGCTGGGCTTCCACATGCACCCGACCAACTACATCTTCGGCAATCTCCTGGCGCTGCAGAAAGCCTGATCCTCGCCGCCGCCGCCCCGGTCGACGGGGCGGCCATCACGGGGGGCGGCCATCGGGAAGGAGGTGTTGCGTGCGGTATCTGTTCAGGCGCGCGGTCGAGCTTCTGGCGACGCTGCTGCTCGCCTCGTTCCTGGTGTTCGTGGTCACCGAATTCTCGCCGGGCAATGTCGCGCGCAAGACGCTCGGCGCCTTCGCGCTGCAGGAACAGGTGGACCTGCTGTACCAGCGGCTGCATCTGAACGATCCGCTGCTGGTGCGCTACGGGCGCTGGCTCGGCGTGCTGACCGGGGTGATCGCCGACCCGCTGCAGGACCCGGCGCTGAAGCTCGATTTCAAGGATCCGCGCGGGGACCGGTATTTCGGCAATTTCGGCTATTCCACGCTCTACAAGGCGCCGGTGAACGACGTGCTGTGGGACCGGCTGGGCAATACCGCGCTGCTGGCCGGCCTCGCCTTCGCGGTGATCGTGCCGCTGTCGCTGGTGCTGGGCATCCTGGCCGGGATGCGCGCCGGCAGCCGGCTCGACCGGATCGTCTCGACCGCGTCGATCGTCATGACCTCGGTGCCGGAATTCGCCTCCGGCGTGATCCTGGCCGCGATCTTCGTGGTCGGGCTGGGCTGGCTGCCGGGGACCAGCCCGCTGGATACCGAATCCGGCTGGTCGATCGCCTCGCAGCTGGTGCTGCCGGTCACCGTGCTGGCGCTTTACGATGCCGGCTATGTCGCGCGCATGGTGCGCAGCTCGATGGCCGAGGTGATGGCGAAGCCCTATATCCGCACCGCGGTGCTGAAGGGCCTGAATTTCCGCACGGTGATCCTGCGCCACGCGCTGCGCAACGCGATGATCGCGCCCTTCACCGTGATCCTGCTGCAGGTCAACTGGCTGATCGGCGGGGTGGTGGTGACCGAGATGGTGTTCGCCTATCCCGGCTTCGGGCGGATGCTGCTGGACGCCTCGCTGTTCGGCGATATCTCGCTGATCGAGGCGGCGACCCTGATCGCGCTGCTGGTGGCCGTGACCACCCAGCTGCTGAGCGATCTCGGCTACCGCCTGCTCAACCCGCAGGTGCGCTGATGCCGAGCGAAGCGGTCCTGCCGGCGGGCTCCGCGGCCGCCGACCCCCCTGGAAATACCGCCGGCGCGGATCCAGCCCTGCGTTCCGCGATCGCCGACCAGCTTGGGCGTCCCGCGTCGGTTGAATACTCCGGGCGTCCCGCGTCGGTTGAATACTCCGGGCGTCCCGCGTTGGTTGAATACTCCGGGCGTCCCGCCCCGGGGCTGCTGCGTCGCCTGCCGTCCTCGCGTGTCGCGATGGTGGGGCTCGGGCTGATCCTGTTCTGGACGGTGCTGGCCGTGCTCGCCCCGGTGCTGCCGATCGCTCCGCCCAACGCCCAGGACTTCGCCGCCATGGGCCATCCCGGCAGCAGTGCCCGCCACTGGCTCGGCGTCGATACGCTCGGGCGCGACATGCTGTCGCGGCTGATCTGGGGCGGGCGGACGGTGCTGATGGTCGCGCCGCTGGCGGTGGTGGTGGCCTATGCCGTCGGCGCGGCGCTCGGGCTGCTGGCCGGCTATTATCGCGGCTGGGTCGATACCGTGATCAGCCGGGCCTGCGATGTGATCCTGTCCTTCCCGCTGGTCGTGCTCTACGTGATCCTGATCGCCAATATCGGCCCCTCGATGCTGAACATCGTGTTGGCGGTCGTGCTCGCCTCGGCGCCGGGCATCGCGCGCATCGTGCGGGGCCTGGTGCTGTCGCTCGCCGGGCATGAATTCGTCGCCGCCGCGCATCTGCGGCGGGAGTCCGATCTGTATGTCATGCTGGTGGAATTGCTGCCCAATTGCCGTGGGCCGCTGATCACCGATTTCTGCCTGCGCCTGGGCTTCACCACCATCACCATCGGCACGCTCGGGTTTCTCGGCCTGGGGCTGCCGCCGCCGACGCCGGACTGGGGGGGCATGGTGCAGCAGGCCACCGCCATGATCACGGTCTGGCCGCATATGGCCCTGTATCCGTGCTTCGCGATCGTCTCGCTGATCCTGGGCTTCAATCTGCTGGCCGACGGGCTCAGCGAGCTGGCGCTGTCGGACTGATGATGGAAGAACGCAAGGCCACGGCTTCGCCCCCAAGGCCCGGCGGGACCTGCCGGGGAGCAGCATTCCCGGGCGCGTCGTTTCCGAAGGTTGAGGCTTTGGCGGGTGCCGATGGGCCATGGGGGCAGGCCTCTGGCCTTGTTTGCGGGTAGACACAACCATGTCCCTGCTGTCGATCCGCAATCTCCGCGTCGAATACCGCACCGCCGCCGGTGTTTCCGTCGCGCTGCCGGATTTCTCGCTCGACATCCAGGAAGGCGAGCGGTTCGGCCTGGTGGGCGAATCCGGCTGCGGCAAATCGACCCTGATCATGGCGATCATGGGCTATCTCGGCCGCAACGGCGCGATCGCCGCGGGCAGCATCCATTTCGACGGCCAGGACCTGACCCATGCCAGCGAGCAGACGCTGCGCGGCGTACGCGGCTCGAAGATCGCCATCGTCTATCAGGAGCCGGCGACGGCGCTGAACCCCACGCTGACCATCGGCCGGCAGCTGATGGAGGTGCCGATCACCCATGCCGGGGCCGGCACGGCGCAGGCGAGGCGCCTGGCCGAGCAGGTGCTGGCCGATGTGCATCTGCCCGATCCGGCCTCGGTGATGGCGCGCTATCCCAACCAGCTCTCGGGCGGGCAGAAGCAGCGGGTGGTGATCGCCATGGCGCTGCTCGCCAGTCCCAAGCTGCTGCTGCTGGACGAGCCCACCACCGGGCTCGATGTCACGGTGGAAGCCGCGGTGCTCGATCTGGTCGCGGAGCTGCGCGAGAAATACCGCACGGCGCTGTTCTACATCTCGCATAATCTCGGGGTGATCGCCCGCGTCGCCGACCGGATCGGCGTGATGTATGCCGGCGAGCTGGTGGAAGACGCGGCGGCGACCGCGCTGTTCGCCGATCCGCGTCACCCCTATACGCGCGGCCTGCTGGGGGCCATTCCCCGGCTGGGATCGGACAAGGGCAGCGCGACGCTGAGCCCGATCCCCGGCAACGTGCCCTCGCCGGGTGCGCCGAGGATTGGCTGCGCCTTCGCGCCACGCTGCGACTTCGCCGAGCCGGGCGCCTGCGATCAGGGGCCGATCCGGATGTACCACGCGGGTCCGGCGCATCTGGCCCGCTGCGTGCGCTTTGACCAGCTCGGCGGCGTGCGCAGGCCGCCGCCATCGCAGGCCGGCGCGGCGCCTGCCGCCGGCGCGGCGGTGCTGGAGGTGGACGGGCTGTCGAAGGTGTTCGCCCTCGGCCGCGCCAGGCTGGTGGCCAACGACCAGCTGCGTTTCACCGCCAGTGCCGGACGGGTGCTGGCGATCGTCGGTGAATCCGGGTCCGGCAAATCGACCTTCGCGCGCATCCTGTGCGGGCTGGACACCGCGAGCGGGGGCAGCCTGCGCTTCGCCGGAGCCGATCTGGCGGCCACCAGGCTGCGCGGGCGCAGCCAGGAACAGGTGGCGGCGATTCAGATGGTGTTCCAGAACCCCGACGGGACCCTCAACCCCGCCCATTCGGTCGGCTGGCCGATCGGCCGCGCGCTGCGCAAATTCGGCGTCTCCCGCCGCGGGGCGGAGACCGAGGCGCGGGTGAAGGCGCTGCTGGAACTGGTGCGGCTGCCGGCGCATCTGCGCCACGCGCTGCCGCGGCAGCTCTCGGGCGGGCAGAAGCAGCGTATCGCCATCGCCCGCGCCTTCGCCGGCAACCCGACGCTGCTGATCGCCGACGAGCCGGTCTCGGCGCTCGATGTCTCGGTGCAGGCGGCGGTGATCAACCTGCTGCTGTCGATCCAGGCCGAGGGCCGCACCAGCATGGTGTTCATCAGCCACGACCTGGCGCTGGTGCGCTACCTGGCCGACGAGGTGGTGGTGCTGTATCTCGGCAAGGTGATGGAGAGCGGGAAGGTGGCGGCGCTGTTCGCCCCGCCCTATCACCCCTATACTGAGGCGCTGCTGTCGGCGGTGCCGATCCCCGACCCCACCGTGAAGCAGGTCCGCATCCGGCTGGAAGGCGAGATCCCGAGCCCGCTCAACCCCGGCCCCGGCTGCCGCTTCGCCGGGCGCTGCCCGCGCAAGCTCGGTCCGGTCTGCGACAGCGATCCCCCGCCGGTGCAGGAAGCGTCGCCGGGACACCTGATCGCCTGCCATATTCCGCTGGCCACCCTGGCGGCGGTGCCGCCGGTGTTCGCCCAGGCCTGAGCCTGCGCCAGGCGTGAGCTTGGCTTGGGCGGGGTGCCCGGCAATCTGGCGGGCTTCGCCGGGCCCTATCGGATGGGCACCATCAAGGATGGCACCGGCAGCTTCACCCTGGGCAACTGGCCATCGCCGCCGCGGCGATGGTGGTCACGCTCTCGCTCGATCATCCCGCCGTACTGGAAAAGCCGCCGCAGGACGAGCGGGCAGGATCACAACGCCGCGACAGCGCCCCGGCACAACCCTGCGTCGCTGGCACCCCGGCGGAGCGGCGGGCAGTCTGACCCTCATCCGGATCGATCCGTCCTGGCGGCCCCATCGCCGGCATACCGCCCTGCCAACACCCAATTCTGGAGAATGCGACCGATGCCGGCCAGAAGCTTCCGCCTGCTGCCCTTGCTCGCCGGCACCGTCTGGGCGCTGTCGGGGATCGCCCAGACGGGCTTCGCCCAGACGGGTGCGGCCCAGACGGGCCTCGCCCAAACGGGTGTGGCCCAGACGGGTGTGGCCCAGACGGGTGCGGCCCAGACGGGTGTGGCCCAGACGGCACCGCTCGCCCCGCCGCCCGCCCCGCTCTCGCACGTGATGTTTGATCGTCTGCAGCAAGATCCGGCCCGGCTGGCCCGGCTGATCGCGCCGGCGCCGCTGCCTGCCTTCGCCCCGGCGGTGGTACCGGCCGGCTCGCCCTGGCAGACCCTGGCCACCCAGCCGCCGTTCAACCCAGGGGCGATGCTGCTGCTGACCGACGGCACGGTGATGGTCCAGGATCAGGGGCCGAGCAACGGCGGCAGCGGCAACTGGTGGCGGCTCACCCCCGACGATTCGGGGAGCTACCTGGCCGGCACCTGGTCGCAGCTGGCCACGATGCCGGCAGGGTATGCGCCGCTCTACGACGCCTCGGCGGTGCTGCCGGACGGGCGGGTGATCGTCGAGGGCGGTGAATACAACGCAGGCAGCCTGGTCTGGACCAATCTGGGCGCGATCTACGACCCGGTCTCCAACGCCTGGACCAGCGTGGCGCCGCCCACCGGCAGCGAGTGGTCGCGGATCGGCGACGGCCCCTCCACGGTGCTCGCCAACGGCATCTTCATGATGGGGGCGTCGGGCTATTCCGGCACCACCGCGCAGGCCTTGCTGGACGCCAAGACGCTCACCTGGACCGCGACCGGCACCGGCAAGGCCGACGGCAACGGCGAAGAGGGCTGGTCGCTGCTGCCCAGCGGGGCGGTGCTGACGATCGACACCACCGATGGCGCCCCGCCCACCAATACCGAGACCTACGATCCCGTGACCGGCGCCTGGACCAGCGCCGGCAGTACGCCCGCCAGCCTGATCCTTGGTGGCGAGATCGGGCCGCAGATCCTGCGCCCCGACGGCACCGTGTTCGCCGTCGGGGCCAGCAGCGCCAATGCGATCTACGAGGCCGGCAGCGGCCTCTGGCGTGCCGGGCCGGCCTTCCCGGTGATCGCCGGCGCGCAGTACGACGTGGCCGACGGTCCGGCCGCGGTGCTGCCCAGCGGCGAGGTGCTGGTGATGGCGAGCCCCGGCATCTACCAGACGCCGGCGCATTTTTTCGTGTTCAATGGCAAGACCCTGACCCAGGTCGCCGATACCGCGAACGCCGCCAGCCTGTCGTCCTATGACGGTTTCATGCTGGTGCTGCCGACCGGACAGGTGCTGTTCAACAGCCGCCTCGGCGAGATGGATCTGTATACGGATACCGGCGCCGCCAACCCGAAATGGGCGCCCTCGGTCACCAGCGTGCCGACCACGCTGGCAGCGGGCGGCAGCTACAAGCTGTCGGGCAAGCAATTATCCGGGCTCACCCAGGGCGCCGCCTATGGCGACGACTACCAGTCGGCCACCAATTACCCGCTGGTGCGGATCGTGAACGCGGCGACCGGACATGTGGCCTATGCCCGCAGCTTCGGCCACACCAAGGTGCCGGTGGCCGGCGGCAAGAGCTCATCCACCCGGTTCCAGCTTCCGGCCACCATCGAGACCGGCGCCGCCAGCCTGTTCGTGGTCGCCAACGGCATCGCCTCCGCCCCCGTCTCGGTCACCATCACGGCCGCAGCGGTGGCGGCGCGCTAGATCGGTGCCCGATCCGATAGACGATCGGCCACCGCTCTTACTGTCTGTTTTACCGGGCAACTTTATCCGATCAGATGAGTCCATCTGATCGGAAGTTGCTCCAGAGCGGTGCCCGATCCGATAGACGATCGGCCACCGCTCTTACTGTCTGTTTTACCGGGCAACTTTATCCGATCAGATGAGTCCATCTGACCGGAAGTTGCCCTGGGACCGGGCGGTTCATCCCGGACCAACGGCCAGGCACGAGCGCCCGCCTCCTGAGCGGCCGTCCTTGCGGCCGGAGTCCGGCCTCTCGGCGCCGGTGCCGGCCCTGGCGATGCACCGACCGACCCACCCCGCGACACAGCTTGGGCCCCGGAAAGAGCCGCCGGAGAGCAGACGCCGGAAAGCAGACGATCATGCGGACCTGACTGGCGTCGCCGAGGGTCCCTCGCTCCGGGCCACGCAGAGGAGGGTGCCGCTGGTCATCGTTCCCGGCCATCTTCCGCCCGCTCAGGTCGAGACCGCGACGGATCTGGCTCATCGTCCCCTCGCCGACGCTGCGACAGGGCAACATCGCAGGTCATGCCAGCCCGCGTTGGGAGTCCGCCATGAGGGCAGGCTGGGCACTGCCCGATCGCCCCCGGCATCCGCCAGAGGCCAGGCCCCCGGACCGTGAACGGCGACGGCTCCTGCGGAAGGAGGTCCGGGGCCCCTTTCGCGGCCGGACACTCGCCGATGGAAGCGGGGCCAGGGACCGCCGGTCCCTGGCGGGTCCCACGGGGCCATGGAGGCGGAGCCCTCGCCCCGCCCGATCCCAGAGCGCGATCGGATCGCAAATCAGATTCGACCAGTTCCGATCGTGCTCTGATCCAAAATCGGGCAGGTCTCCTGGCCGACCCCGACCTCCCGCGGCATCGGCCGCCCACGTGGCTTGGCGCCGCGTGTTGCCCTGGCCGACGTGATCAGCCCGCCGGGCAGCCGGAGCCCGGCACAGACGCCGGGGGGAACCAGACCGCTGATGCCAGGCAATTCGACGTTCCGGTCGTCCCTCGACCCGATCGCGACGTCGCCGCGACCCGTCCGGCGCTGCCGCGACCGATGCGCTTCGTGCCGCGCGGCTCGGTCATGCCGCTGGGCACGCGGCAGCGTTTGTCATCTTGCCACGGGCGCTTCAGAAGCGACCATCGCCTTGCAACCGCATCGCTCTTCGCGTCCGGTGCCGGCCGGCTTTCGCCGGGCACGGCCCGGTCGGGCGCCCGCCTCAGGCCGGCCCGACCCAGCCGGGTTGCTCGTGGTCCGGCGCCAGTTCCGCCGGATCGGCCATCGGGGCGGCCCGGGCCGGCAGGTCCACCCGTCTCGTCGCGCGGACGGGATCGGCTTGCTGCGCGGGATCGCGGATGTCGATCCATTCATCGGTGAACGGACGGTGGAAAAACGTCGCCCAGAAGAAATTCATCGCGTAGCGAACGCCGATCCGCACCAGCCCTTCGCCGATCAGCCGCCGGCCCGAGGACAGAGCCGGCAGGCGGAAGGTGAATTTCACCGCTCCCACCGCGCTCAGCCGGCGGGCGAGGTCGGTATCCTCGCCATAGAAGCTGAACCGCGGATTATAGCCCCCGATCGCGACCAGCGCGGTGCGGCGGACCACGAAATTGCCCCCCTGCATCATCGAGCCGGTACGCAGCACGAAGCGGCTGAACAGGTAGCAGAGATAGCCGACGCTGTAGAATGCCCGCACCGCTGCGCGGCTTGCCGCGGAGATGTCGTAATAGATATAGGGACCGCTGAGAGCGACCAGGTCCGGGTCCCGTCCGAAGGCGTCCAGCACATGCTGCAGCCAGCCCTCGGTCACGATGGTATCGGCATCGACATTGGCGATCAGCGCGCCGCTCGCGCTCAGGAAACCGGCGCGGCGGGCTTGCACCAGGCCCTTCACCGGTTCGTGCACCACGATCACGTCGGCGAAGGAGGCGGCCAGAGCAGCGGTGCCATCGGTACTCGCATTGTCGACGACGACGATCTCGGCCGTGCAGCCGGTGCGCTTCAGCTCGGCCTGGATCGCCGTCAGGGTCCGGCCGAGATGCGCTTCCTCGTTATAGGCCGGCACGACGAAACTGATGCTGGGGGCCGCATTCACGTGTGTGTTTCCCTGTCGAGCATGGCGCGGTAGAGCGCCTCCCATTGATCGGTGACCTGGTCGATGCCGAAGCGTTCGGCCGTGCGGCGTCCGCCGGCACCCAGCGCCTGGCGACGCTGCGGACTGGCCAGCAGCGCGTTGAGGCTGCTTGCCAACCCGGCGTGATCATGCGGGGCGACCAGCAGGCCGGTCGCCTGGGTAACGAATTCGCCCAGCGCCCGCGCACGCGCGGCAATCACGGGGATGCCGCAGGCCATCGCCTGCAGCAGCACCATGCTCTGGGTCTCGCTGGTGCTCATGATCGCAAAGACTTCGCTCGCGCGCAGCAGATCGGCAAGCTCGGTATGGGTGAGCGTGCCCAGGAAATGCACCCGCGATCCGATCCCGAGCTGCGCAGCGAGCGCCCGCAGCGACGCTTCCTGCGAGCCATGACCGGCGATCGCGAGTTCCGGCAGATGATCGGGCCGGTCATCGCAACTGCCCAGCAGCGCCAGGGCCCGCAGCAGGACATCGACATGCTTCTCCGGCCCCAGGCGCCCGGCAAAGGTGATCACCGGGCCGGATAATCCGAAGCGGGCCTTCAGCGCCGAACCCTTGCCTTCGGGCAAAGGCGAGAACAGGCCGGTATCGATCGGGTTGGAGATCACCTGGCAGGGCGGGATCAGCGCGTTCGTGCCGAGTTCATCGAACACCGAACGCGACGGCGCGGTGATCCGGTCGCAGCGGTTGTAGAACCAGCGGACGTAGCTCGCCGCCAGATCGGCGCTGACCGGCAGATGCGGCGCGAAGCCAGCCACCGTGGTGTGGTTGGTGCCGACCACGGGAATGCCCAGGCAGGCCGCGCTCAGCAGCGCTTCCAGCCCGGCGCCGAAGAAGGAATGGACATGGATGATGTCGGGCCGGCTCTGCAGGCCGAGGCGGATCCAGGCGAGCGGCGAGATCAGGGCCACCCGCGACTGGCGGGTCGAGCTCGGGAAGGGCAGGGAGCGGCGCCGGCGCACCCGGACATTGGCGCCCCGGTCGGGTTCGCCCATCGTCGCGCCGATCCGGCGGAAATCGCCCTTGCCGTAGCGCGGCGCGTGAATATCGACGCGATGGCCCCGCCGCCCCAGCGCGCGGCCGGTGATCGCCACGGAATCCTGGATGCCGCCGAGTTCGGGGAAGAAATAGTCGGTGAACATGGCGATCCTCACGGCTCGATCGCCCCGGTCCAGCCGCCGCGCCGGCTGCGCAGGATCAGCACCACCGCGATCGCACCGATCGCCAGCAGCGCGAGCGTGGCCGGCAGCGTATGACGGGCCACCATCTGCCAGTAAGGCCAGGCGAGATAGCCGGTGGCGAACAGCAGGATGCTCTTGGGCAGCGTCGCCAGCAGGTTGACCAGCAGAAATCGCGGCAGCTGCATCCGCATGATCCCAGCCCCCACCAGCACCGGCGCGCCGATCGCGTGGGTCCATTTGCCGATCAACAGCATCCTGGTGGCATTGGCATGCAGGGCGACCAGCAGCCCCTCCGGCAGCTTCACCCGCGCCAGCCGATGGCTGCCGAGCCGGCCGAGATGCAGCCCGCCCGACCGGCCGAGCGCATAATACATCAGATCGCCGATCAGGTCCCCGCCGACCAGCAGCAGGAGCCCCCGGTACCAGCTGATCTGCCCGCGCTCGCACAGCCAGCCTGCCATCACAGAGACCACCGGTCCCTCGACCACCGCGAGCGGCAGGATCAGCGCACCGCCATGGGATGCCAGCATATCGGCCAGCGAGGCGATCACCGCCATCAGCGTTCGCCGGTTCCGGTCATCGGCGTGACCCGGCCAGGTGACGGCGCAATGCACCGTTCACAGCCTTTCGTAATGGACATCGGATCCGTCGGCGACGGAGAAGGCGAGCCCCGCCCAGGTCTGCATCTGGTCGTACCAGACATCCACCGCGAAGGCGCCGCTGAGATTGTAATGTTCGGCCGGGATCGGTGTGCCGGAGGCGAGGCGGATGGTGTCCTCCCGTCCCGGCGAGACCTTCGGGTGCAGCAGCACCCCGTCCTCCAGGCTGATCATCGGTCCGTCCAGCATGCGGCGGTTCCAGTAGCTGGTCGGCAGCGCTGACTCCGGCGCCAGATATTCATGGGTCTTGCTGCCGCTGATCACCAGGCCCGCCCCGGAATGGCGCGCCTGCATCCAGCCACGAGCGCCGTTCTTGTCGGTTTCGCCGGTCAGTCCGATCAGCACCGGGCCGGCCCAGGTTTCCTCGGCGCGGTGGCGATAGCGCACCACCGGGATCGACAGGATGCTGACCAGCGCATCCACCGCGATATGAACGTGAAGCTGCTCGTCCTGCCGGTCGAAGGTGATGGTGTGCCGGCCGATCTCGGTGTCATGGCGCATCAGGCGGAAGGCGAGGGTGGCATCGGTGCCGATCGGGGCGGGGGAGACCGGCGCGGGGGCGACCGGCAGCGCCGCCGCCCTCCGCCCGATCAAAGCACTGCCGCCGGCCAGCACCAGCGCCCGCCGGGCGATCATGCCGTCGTCGCCGCGACTGCCGGCGTCCGGCCATCCCGGCGCACCCCGATTCGGGTGGGCCGAGCAAGGCAGGGCCGTTCCGCGTGATCCGATCTCTGCAGCCTCACCACGATCCCTTTCTCAGCAGGCGTCAGCGGGAACTCCGTTCAGGCGACGGCTGGCCCGGCCTGAGGCGTGGGGGTTAGCATCAGCCGGAGCATTCGTGCAATTGGCTGGACGCCGCTTGAGCCGAACCGCCCTCGGCTACGTGCCTTTTCTTGTCATGCGAACGGATTCGGGCGGAAGACTCCTGGATGCGGTACAAAGATTTTCACTGAATATTATCAGGAATGTCGCGATTTCGTCATCTATCCCCGCGGGTGGGATGGTCCTGCCGGGCTACTCCGCTGCCCGCTCATAGGACTCGAGTGGGGCGCAGGTGCAGACCAGGTTGCGGTCGCCATGGACATTGTCCACCCGCGAGACCGGGGGCCAGTATTTCCCGGCCTTGACGAATTGCAGCGGGAACGCGGCCTGGGTGCGCGGATAGGTGTGCGGCCAGGGCTCGGCGAGCACCGCTTCGGCGGTGTGGGGAGCGTGCTTCAGCGGGTTGTCGGCGCGGTCCATCCGGCCTTCGGCGATCGCGGCGATCTCGGCGCGGATCGCGATCATCGCCGCGCAGAACCGGTCGAGCTCGGCCTGGGTCTCGCTCTCGGTCGGTTCGATCATCAGCGTGCCCGCCACCGGCCAGGACATGGTGGGGGCGTGGAAGCCGTAATCCTGCAGCCGCTTGGCGATGTCCTCGACCACGATGCCGGTACTGTCCTGGAAGATGCGGCAGTCGATGATGCATTCATGGGCGACCCTCCCGCCCTCACCGCGATACAGCACCGGATAATGCGGTGCCAGCCTGTCGGCCACATAGTTGGCGTTCAGGATCGCAACCTGGCTCGCCCGCCGCAGCCCGGCAGCGCCCATCATCCGCACATAGGCATAGCTGATCGGCAGGATCAGGGCACTGCCGAACGGTGCGGCGGCGACCGGGCCCACCCCGCTCGCCGGGCCGGCATCGGTGCGCAGCGGATGGTTGGGCAGATGTGGCAGCAGATGCGCGGCCACGGCGATCGGACCGACACCGGGGCCGCCGCCGCCATGGGGGATGCAGAACGTCTTGTGCAGGTTCAGATGGCAGATATCGGCGCCGATCGCGGCCGGGCTGGTCAGGCCCAGCTGTGCGTTCATATTGGCCCCGTCCATATAGACTTGGCCGCCATGGGCGTGCACCACGGCGCAGATCTCGCGGATGGCGCTTTCGAACACGCCATGCGTGCTGGGATAGGTGATCATCAGCGCCGCGAGGCGCGCCGTGTGCCTGGCCGCCTTGGCCCGCAGATCGGCCAGATCGACATTGCCGGCACGGTCGCAGCCCACTACCACCACGCTCAGCCCGGCCATGGCCGCACTCGCGGGATTGGTGCCATGCGCGCTGGCCGGGATCAGGCAGATATCGCGGCCCTCCTCGCCCCGCGCCTCGTGCCAGGCACGGATTGCGAGCAGGCCGGCGAATTCGCCCTGCGAACCGGCGTTGGGCTGCAGCGAGACGCCGGCGAAGCCGGTCATCGCGGCCAGCCAGGAAGCCAGGCCGTCGATCACCGCGCGGTACCCCTCGGTCTGGGAGGCCGGTGCGAACGGGTGGATGTCGGCGAAGCCGGGCAGCGTGATCGGGATCATCTCCGCGGCCGCGTTCAGCTTCATCGTGCAGGAGCCGAGCGGGATCATGCTGCGGTCGAGCGCGATGTCCTTGTCGGCCAGCTGGCGCAGATAGCGCAGCATCGCGTGCTCGGCATGGTGGGTGGTGAACACCGCCTGCGCCAGCAGACCGGGCCCGCGGCGCAGCGCTTCCGGCAGCGAGTCCGCGGCGGCGCCAAGCGTGCCGCCCAGCACCCCGGCGAGGCGTGACAGCTCGGCATGCGTGACCGTCTCGTCGAGCGCGATGGCAATGGCGTCGGCACCGATCCGGCGCAGATTGAAGCCCTGGGCGAGGGCTTCGGCCATCACCTCATCGGCCCGGGGGGTCTCGAGGACCAGCGTGTCGAAGAACTGCTGGTGGCGCAGCCGCAGCCCGCCCTGGCGTGCCGCTTCCGCCAGCAGCCGCGCCTGCAGGTTCACCCGCCGCGCGATCCGGCGCAGGCCGTCAGGGCCGTGCCAGACGGCATAGAAGGCCGCCAGTACCGCCGGCAGCACCTGCGCGGTGCAGATGTTGGAAGTGGCGCGTTCGCGCCGGATGTGCTGCTCGCGCGTCTGCAAGGCGAGCCGCAGCGCGGGCGCGCCGGCGGCATCGATGCTGACGCCGACCAGCCGGCCCGGCAGATGCCGCTTGTAGGCATCGCGCGTGGCAAAGAACGCGGCATGCGGCCCGCCGAAGCCCATCGGCACACCGAAGCGCTGGCAGGACCCCACCACCACGTCGGCCCCCATCGCTCCGGGCGGGGTCAGCAGAACCAGCGACAGCGGATCCGCCGCGACGATGGCGAGCGCGCCCACCTGATGGGAAGCGGCGATCTCCCCCCCCAGATCCCGCAGCGCGCCGGTCGATCCGGGATATTGCAGCAGCACCGCGAACGGGGCGCATGCGACGATTGCCGCGGGATCGCCTGCCGGAAAATCCACCAGGCGCAGACCAAGCGGGCGGGCACGCGTCGCCACGACGGCGCGGGTCTGCGGATGCACATCCGCCGCGACCGCGATCACCGCGGACTTCGCCGTCGCGACGGCGTGCGCGAGCGCCACCGCCTCGGCCGCGGCGGTGGCCTCGTCCAGCAGCGAGGCATTGGCGATCTCCATCCCGGTCAGCTCGCAGACCAGGGTCTGGAAGGTCAGCAGCGCCTCCAGCCTGCCCTGCGCGATCTCGGGCTGGTAGGGCGTATAGGCGGTATACCAGGCCGGGTTCTGCAACACGTTGCGCAGGATCACCGGCGGGGTGCTGGTGCCGTGATAGCCCAGCCCGATCAGCGATTTCACCCGGTCGTTGCGCACCGCCAGTCCGCGCAGCTCGGCCAGCAGCCCGGCCTCGTCCACCGGCGGCGGCAGCCCTGCCAGCGCGTCGGCGCGGATGGCGGGGGGAACCGTCTGATCGATCAGCGCCTCGAGCGAAGCCGCGCCGACCACGTCCAGCATCGCCGCGATCTCGGCCGGGCCGGGACCGATATGGCGGGCGATGAAGCCATCGGCCGCTTCGAGTTCTGCGAGATCGGCGAGCGTGTCCATCAGATCGTCTCCAGGAAGGCGGCATAGCCCGCCTCGTCCATCAGCGCCGTGACGGCGGAGGGATCGTCGAGCTCCAGCCGGAAGAACCAGCCGGCCCCGGTGGGCTCGCGGTTCACAAGTGCCGGCTCCTCAACCACCGCGGCGTTGGCCTCCGTGACGCGGCCGGCAAGCGGCGCATAGACGTCCGAGGCGGCCTTCACGCTTTCCACCACGGCACAGGCCTCGCCCTCGGCGAGCGTCCTTCCGGGCTCGGGCAGTTCGACGAACACCAGATCGCCCAGCGCCTGCTGCGCATGCTCGGTGATCCCGACGGTCACGATCCGCCCGTCGAGCCGGACCCATTCATGGTCCTTGGTGAAGCGCGTCTCGGTCATGGTCGGCTCCTCAGGCGTGCTTGGTGGAGGAAAGGCGGGCGTAGCGATGGGCGAGGAAAGGCAGCTGGCAGACCAGGGCCGGCAGCGCCTTGCCCCGCACCAGCAGGTTCACCCTGGTGCCGTCCGCGGCGAGGTCGCGGCGCAGATAGCCCATGGCGATCGGCGCATTCAGGCTGGGCGAGAACCCGCCGGAGGTCACGATGCCGGCGTCGCTGCCATCCTCGCCCGCGATCACTGTCCCGGCCCGGGCCGGGGCGCGGCCTTCCGGCCGCAGACCGACGCGCAGTCGCGGCGCACCGTTGTCCAGCTGATCACGGATTGCCGCGGCGCCGGGAAAATCCCAGTCCATCCGCCGGCGCTTGCCGATCGTCCAGGTCAGACCAGCCTCGATCGGCGTGGTCCCCTCGTCGATGTCGCTGCCATACAGGCACAGCCCGGCCTCCAGCCGCAGGCTGTCGCGGGCGCCGAGACCGGCGGGAAGCAGCTCGGGTTCGGCGAGCAGACGGGTCGCGACTGCCTCGGCCCGGTCGGCCGGGAGAGAGATCTCGAACCCGTCCTCGCCGGTATAGCCGCTGCGCGAGACGATGGCGGGCACGCCGTCCAACATCGTTTCGGCGACCCCCATGAACGGCAGCGCAACGGCCTCGGGCGCGAAACGCCCCAGCACCGCGGCCGCGAGCGGGCCCTGTAGGGCGAGCAATGCGCGGTCCTCGTGCGGGCAGAAACGCACACGAGCCGGCAGCGCTGCTGCGATCCGGGCGAAATCCGCTGCCTTGCGGCTGGCATTGGCGATCAGAAACAGACGATCAGCCGGGAGCCGCGCCACCATCAGATCATCGAGAATACCGCCCGCCGCGTTGGTCAGCAGCGTATAGCGCTGCCGCCCGGGGGGAAGCCCGGCAATGTCCCCGGGCACCAGACGTTCCAGCGCCGCCGCCGAAGCAGGGCCGAACAGGCTCGCCTGGCCCATGTGGGAGACATCGAACAGCGCGGCCGCCGCGCGGCAATGCAGATGCTCGGCGATGATCCCCGGACCATACTGCACCGGCATGGCATAGCCGGCGAACCCCACCATACGGGCGCCGAGAGAACGATGCAGCGCATCGAGCGGTGTGCTCTGCAAAAACTCTGGATCGTCTGGCATGCATACTCCGCCGACAGGTCGCCCACCGGCGCCATGCCGACGGGTTCGACCCCCCTCTGTCGCGGAACCTGAGAGATTCGATGCCCCATCGGGCATCTTACTCCTTCGGTGCGGCCCACACGTAACGCGGACCGGCTTTCCAGAGATCCCTGTTCCGACGCGGTCCATTGAGCCTGAGCGTTTCCGGGGGCCGGTTGCGCCTTCGGCGGCGAACCTGCTCGCGCAGGCCGCTCTCTCCCGCGCCGGATGGACGGGACGCAACGACACTGGACCAGGGGGCGGCGCGGTTCAAGTGCGGCGATCAACTGTGTGCCCTGCGCCGGCGCGATGACAGAACGGCCGGCCAGAGACAGCTTGCGACGGCCGAGGGGTTCGCCTGGCGCGGCCGGGGGGCGGCTTGGGTGCGGTGGCGGCGGTGTGGCAGCAAAGAAAGGCCAGGGCTCTGCCCTGGACCCGCCAAGGGCCGATAGGCCCTTGGAACCCATCCGTTGGTATTAGTAATGGATTGTACAATAATGAATTTTCTGAATTGGAAAAAAATCAAATTTATTGAGAAGATTGTAGAGTTTTTATTCGTAAAGCCGCAGTTTTATTATCAATTATTTCAGATTAATCCAGAGTTTATTGGACACAAACCGCATATTGATGGTCGCTCATCAGAATTTCCCTCCGATCACACCAATCTTGAAATCGTCGCCTGTCTCGCGTTACAGCTGCGCGCAGTGTTACGCCGTGGTTTCTTGACTGCACACCGCGCCCGTACTCGCTGATGCACGGCGAGGATCGCCTTGCGTCCGAATTGCACACCCTGCGCTCTCGCATCGGTGCCCTGCGCGGTTCGCCCGGCGATGCAGCTTCGGTCGAAACGCGGGCATGGCCGTGCATCGTGCCCCAAGGCTGCATCGGAAACCGCGCCGGAAAAGCCCGACGCCACCAGTGTCTGATTTCGATACGAATATGATATGCTCTCTCCACGTTTCATCAGGATCGATTCGCGCCGCTCGGCACGCCCGAACTTCGGAAGGTCCGCCCTCTTCGGTTCCCGACCATCCTCACCCGGCATTCGGACCCTGCGTCGCGGCATGCTTTTCGCTCTCGGTGTCCCGATCATGGCCCGCCCCGCGGAGGCCAGAGACCGATAAGGTCGTCCCGTGAGGACTGCGGGTCGAGGGATTTCAGAACCCTGACTTGTGTCCCTTTGGGACATCGGGGGCACAGCCCTGTGGTCTTGGCCGCCTCCAAAGTCCCCGGGGGTGGCGCCCGAATTCTCATGCCGGGCCGAAGCGCCGGCGCCTTCGCTTGCGGGGGCGATATTCTGGCGTTGCCAGGCAGCCGGCGATAATGTCAACGTAGTGAAACGACGCTAGGACAGGTTCCCGATGCCGGGGAGGGCATGGGCCGCATGCACGGTCGCGACTTCTTCAAGCGCGCCTGGCAGCGTTTGTTCTGGCCGATTGTGCCGGCGCTGCTGGTTGCTGTGCCTGCTCTGGCGCAGATCCCGCCGTTGTCGGTGACCAATCCGGTACCGCAAGGCTCGCCGATTCCGCGCATCCTGCCTTCGGTTCCTCCCGCCGTGGGGCCGGGCATCGACCTCACTCACCCGACCGGCCCCGACGGCAGCGTGCCGGACGTTGCGGTCGAAGTCCGATCGGTCGTGATCGAGGGCGCCACCGCCTATCCGCCCGCCCGCCTCGGCGCGCTCACCGCGGGGCTGACAGGGCCGGTGAAGCTCGCCCGCATCGAGGAGGTTCGCCGGGCCATTCTCGCTCTATACCGGGAGGACGGGTATGTTCTGTCGGTCGTTTCTGCCGCGATCTCGGCCGAGGGGGCGCTGCGTTTCATCGTCACCGAGGGCCACATCGCCTCGGTGAAGCTCGATGGCGATATCGGGCCGGCCGGCACGCAGGTGCTGCGCTTCCTCCATCATCTGACCGAAACCCGCCCGATCGACACCGCCACGATGGAACGCTGGCTGCTGCTCGCGCAGGACGTGCCGGGGATCACCCTCCGTGCCGTTCTGCGGCCCACCGCCGGCGAGCCCGGCGCGCTCGAACTGGTGGCGCAGGTCAGCCGTGCCCCGATCACGGGACTGCTGACGGCCGACAACCGCGCCTACAAGCTGACCGGGCCGGAGCAAGGTCTCGCAGTGGTCGATTTCAACAGCTTCACCGAGTTCGGCGAACGCACCGAGCTGTCCCTCTACGGCGCCAACGGCGCCACCCAGCTGTTCGGCCAGGCGGCGCTCGAGAGTTTCATCGGCGACTCGGGGTTGAAGATCCGCCTCTACGGAGGCACCGGCAACGCCAATCCCTATGGCGAACTCTCGGCGATCGGCTATTCCGGCATCACCACCATCGCCGGCGCGGTGGTGACCTATCCGCTGATCCGCACCCGCGCCCAGTCGCTCAATCTGGTCGGCTCGTTCGACATCCTCGACTCGACGATCGACACCAATACCGGTCCCGGCTTCACCCGCCGCCCGACCAGCGTGGACAATCTGCGTGTCCTGCGCGCGGGGGCCGACTATGCGCTTCAGGACACGCTGCTCGGCGACGCCCTGCCGGGGGTGAACAGTGCGACGCTGCGGCTGTCGCAGGGGGTCGATCTGTTCGGCGCCAGCCAGAAGGGCGGGCCGCTCGCCGCGCAGCTGGGCGAGAACCCGCAATTCTTCAAGGCGGCCGGAGAGATCAGCCGCAGCCAGACCCTGTTCTCGCCCTGGGAGGGCGGCAGCGTCTCGCTGTTCACCCTGCTGGCCTGGCAGTGGAGCGAGGACGTGCTGCCGCCGTCGGAGAAACTGTTTCTGGGTGGCAACCGTATCGGCCGCGGCTTCTATGCCGGGGAGGTGACCGGCGACAAGGGGCTGACCACCTCGGTCGAGCTGCGGCTCGACACCGAGGTGAACCTCGCCGGGATCGGCATTCCCTTCACGCTGAAGCCGCAGTTCTACGTGTTCTACGATTGGGGCGAGGCCTGGCAGAACGCGCCGACCGAGCCGCAGGGGCGGCTGTCTTCGGCCGGCGGTGGCGTGCGGCTCGGGCTGACCAGCCATCTGGAACTCGATTTCGAGGGTGTATCGCGCTTCACTCTCACGCCGCAGGGCGGGGGTGCTAACGTGACGCGGCTCAGTTCGGATGCGTTCTACTGGGCGGTGATCGCCCGCTTCTGACCCGGCGTGGCAGCAGGCGGTCGAATTCGGGGAGATGCGAGCATGGCCGCACAGCCCATCGACGGAATGTCTGGCGGAGCCGGCATGACCGATCCGGTGCCCATCACCGCGGTGATCGGCGCGATCCGTCGAGACCGCGCGGCATTGCTGTGCGGTACCGCGCTCGGTACCGCGCTGCTGCTGGTGGTCGCCCTGCCGGCCGCGGCGCAGCCGGCGCCGAACGCGCGGCCCATGGGCGGACAGGTGATCGCCGGGCAGGCGACGATCGGCACGTCCGGCAACGTCACGAGCATCATCCAGGGCAGCAATCGCGCTGCAATCGATTGGCAGGGGTTCGATATCGGCGCCAACCAGTCGGTGCGCTTCGCGCAGCCCTCGGCGAATGCGGTCACGCTGAACCAGGTGGTGGGACCCGATCCCTCCCAGATCGCCGGGCGCATCTCCGCCAACGGCCAGATCGTGCTGATGAACCAGTCGGGCGTGGTGTTCTTCCCCGGGGCGCAGGTCAACGCCGCCGGGCTGGTGGCGTCGGCGGCCGGCATGAGCGATCCTTCGGCGCGCGCCTTCGTCGCCGGAACCCAGGGCACGCTCGGATTGAATGTCGCCGCCAGGGTGGGGGCCAAAGTGGTCAACCGCGGCAGCATCACGCTGAAGCAGGCGGGACTGGCCGCGCTGGTCGCCCCGCAGGTGGCCAATCTCGGCACGATCCGGGCACCGTTCGGCCATGTCGTCCTGGCGGGCGCCGAGGCCGCGACGGTCGATCTCTATGGCGATGGGCTGCTGTCGATCGATGTCACTGCGCAGGTGACGAGGGCGCCGGCCGGCGTGGCCGGCAAGCCGGTTCCGGCGCTGGTGACCAATCAGGGCACCATCCTGGCCGATGGCGGCACCGTGCTGCTGTCCGCCGCCGCCGCCGACGGCATCGTGCAGACCCTGGTTACCGCGGGCGGGCGCATCCGTGCCGACAGCATCGGTGCGCGGCGCGGCACGATCGAGATTGCCGGCACCGGCGGATCCGTGCTGGTCGAGGGCACGCTGGACGCTGCCGGCCATGCGCCGGGCAGCCAGGGTGGCCTCGTCGCGGTGAACACGACCGGCACGGTAACGGTGGCGCGCCATGCCCGGATCGATGCGTCGGGCCGTGCCGGCGGCGGGGTGGTGGCACTCGGCACCACCCTCGCCCGGGCCGAGGGCGGGCCAGCGGTCGCCTCCACCCAGACCGCGCGGGCGGTCACGATCGCTCGCGGCGCCCGGATCAGCGCCGATGCGAGCGTCGCGGGCAATGGCGGGCGGGTGACGCTGCTCAGCACGCAGATGACCGATGATGCCGGACATATCAGCGCCCGTGGCGGATGGCTCGGCGGCAATGGCGGCAGCGTCGAGGTGTCCGGCGTCTACGGCCTGCATGTCACCGGCGCCATCGATACCGGTGCACCCCATGGGCATGCGGGCAGCATCCTGTTCGACCCGCTCGACCTCACCATCGGCGCCAACGGGTCGGATAACGGGCTGGTGAACGCCGGCACGGTGACCTATGGCGCCGGCGGCCAGGCGGTGAACGCCTATATCTCGCCCGCCGCCTTCACCTCGTTCATCGGCACCGTCGATCTGCAGGCCACTCGGGACCTGTTCGTGACCGCGCCGATCACCATGGCGAATCCGAACCAGGGGCTGACGCTGGAGGCGGGACGCAATCTCGCGGTCGCCGCAGGGGCGAACATCAACGTCAACGGCGCCGTGACACTGGCGGCAGGACGCAATTTCAATGGCCACTACGCCGGCCTGGGATCGATGACCATTGCCGCGACGGTGGCTTCCACCGGGGGGTTCGGCACGGTGCAGTTGATCGGCGGGGCCAACGGCATCACGCTCGGTCCCGCGGCCGTGGTGAGCGGCTATTCCGTCAGAATGAGTGCGACCGGCGGCGGGATCGCCGAGACCGGAGGCAAGATCGTCGCGAACTACGTCTCGAGCTCCATCTATAGCGGCGGCGGCAGCACCGGCGTCGTCGGCGGCGTAAGCCTGACCGGTGCCAACGAGATCCGCACGATCCGCTTTTTCACCACCACGGGTGATTTCCACCTCAACGATGTCATCCCGCTGAACGTCTATGGCACGCTTCAGGCCGGCGCAGGCGCGACGCTGGGGTTGACCGCACCGGCGATCCGGTTTCAGACGGGCGAAGGAGGCCCCTCCGAGCTTTTCGTGCCAGCCCTGCCGGGCAGCGTGCCGCGCGGGGGCACGATCGCGCTGCAGACCGATACATTGAGCATCGGTTCCCAGTACAGCTTTGTCAGCGGTACGCGGATCCTGGCTCCTTCCGGCACCGTCGCGATCGCGCCGCTGACCCAGGGGCTCGGCGTCAGCCTCGCGGAGTCCGGCGGCGGATTGCTGCTGAACGCGAGCGATCTCGGCGCGATCGCTACCTCCACCCTGGTTGTGGGCTCCATCCCCGGTGGCACGGGCCCCAGCGCGGGCACCATCACCATCGCCGAAACCGGCGGTCTGACCATCGCCGGCACGCTCGCCAACACGCTGGAGCTGGACGCGACCGGCCCGGTCGGCCAGAGCGTGCCCCTGACGGTTGCCACCCTGACCGGCACGGCAGGGTCCTTCGCCATGACCAATCGGGGCAACGCTGTCGCCACGCTGGGCAATCTGGTCGCCTCGGGCAGCCTCGCCGTCGCCGACAGCGCCGGTCTGACGGTCGCCGGCACCCTCAGCGGGGCGTCGGCCACGCTGACCTCCTACGGCGCCATCACCGTCGTCGGAGGAGTGTCGGCGGCGACCGGCGTCCTGCTGTCCAGCGCTGGCGACCTCTCGGTGCCAGGCACTATCTCCGCCGGATCGGCGAACCTGTTCGCGATCGGCGGCTCGCTCTCCATCTCGGGCCTGGTTGCGGTCGCCGGGACGCTCAGCCTCGGGGCGCTCGGCTTCGGCGGTATCGATGCCCCGGGCACGATCGACGCCGGCACGCTGTCCGCCGGGACGCTCGGCGCGGCCCGCTTCACCGGGCCGAACGCGATCGGCACACTGAGCGGCTTCAACGTCCCGCTCGATTCGTTCGGTTCGCTGGTGCTTAACGACACGGTGCCGCTGACCATCAGCGGCGACATCTCCTTTCCCGCGCAGATCAGCCTGACCGTGACCGGCGGCATTACGCAGGCCCCGTCCAGTCACATCGTCACCGGCACCCTCTCGGGCAGCGCCAGCGGACCGGTCAGCCTGACCGGCGCCAACAGGATCGTCACGCTGGCCGGCTTCACCGTCGGCTCCGGCGACTTCGCGCTCGTCGATACCGAGGGCCTGACCATCGCGGGCCCGCTCGGCGCGGCGAATGCGTCGCTGAGTGTCGCCGGCGATCTCACGCTCGCGGCCAATGTCACGGTGCCAGGCACGCTCGACCTCGCCGCCACCGGCACCATCCTCCGAACTGCCGGAACGCTGTCGGCCGGCACCCTCACCGGCCAGGCCGGCACGCTGGCCGATTTCGGCGCCGGTGTGCAGCTCGGCACGCTCGGCGCCTTCACGGTCGCGGATGGAAGCTTCGCACTTGGCGATGCCGGCGCCCTGACCATCGCCGGGCTGCTCTCGGCAAATTTCCTCCAGGTCTCCTCGGTCGGACAGATGACCCTCTCCGGTGACATCGCGACGCTGGGCAGCCCGCTCGCCAGCCAGGAAGGCGCCCAGCCGGCGGCGGGGGGCAGTGATCTGCGGGTACTGGCGGATGGCGGGGGTGGAGCCGTCTTCGTGCAGACCGGCACCTCCGACATCACCGCGCTCGGCGGCGGTCGCGCGACGCTGCGGATCGACGTCTCCGCCGCTGGCGGCATCGAGCGGTTCGCTGGCCTGGTCGCCCCCTCGGTCGATCTGGTCCTGGCGACCGGCACCGGCCAGTCTTCCGGCACGATCGATGTGGGCGGCCTGCTGGTGCTGGGTGCGGGCGGTGAAGCCACTCTGTTCGGCCAGGTCGATGGGATCCCCGGCAAGCCGGCGGCGTCCGTCTCGAACATCGCCCCGGCGATCGATTTCGCCTATTTGATGAACGAGTGCGTGATCGGCCTGCCGGTCTGCGTGCCGCCTTCCTTCGGCCTGCTGACCCAGGGCGTTCTGGGCGGGCTGACGCCGTTCCTGCCCGGCGTGCCGCCGCCGACCCTCACGCTGCCCACGCTGAACCTGGTCGCACTGCCTGCCCTGCCGGCCCCGCCCGGGAGGCTGACCGACCCCGACGTGGTGCCGCCCAATATCTCGAACCAGGACTACTGAGCCATGCGCCGGCTTCTGCTGCTGCTGCTGCTCGCCGGCTGCGCCGCACCGCCGCCTTCGGCCTATGTCGGCGGGCGGCCGCAGGAAAGCGGCTCCGGCATCGATCTCGGCACCAATGCCGCTGGCGAGCGCTGCCGGCTGCTGCCCGCCGGGGAGTCCGGCAGCGGCGACATCTACTGCGCCGATGCGCGCATGCCGGCCGCGCAGGTCGCGCGGGCCGGCAAGGCGACCGCAGAGGCAGAGATGGCACTGGCCACGTCCAGCCCGTTCCGCGCCGGGCTCGATCTGCGACTGGTCTGCGACGCGCCCAAGCCCACCACCATCCTGGGCAGCACGCCGGCCGCGCTGCTGGTCTGTACCCGCCGGGTCGGCGGCTGGCCGCAGGCGGCGCTGGTCACGGTGGTCGATGGCACCGCCTATCAGGCCGAGGGCATCCTGCCCGCCCTGGCGGTCATGGAACGCGCCATCGGCGTGCTGTCCGGCCGGATCACCGCCGCCGCCGCGCCCGCCCTGTCGCCCTCCGCGGCCGACGCCCTGCTCGGCCGGCGGCTCGCTGCGCACGCCTTCGGTGCCGGCACGGTGGACGAATACGATCGGCTGATGGCGCTCGGCGCGCGTGCCAATCTGAGCGAGAACTTCGCCGAAGCCGAGCGCGCCGACCGCGCCGCCCTCGCCATCCAGCAGAAGGCGCTCGGCCTGGACAATCCGGACAGCGTGGCGGCGCTGGTGCATCTCGCGCTGCAGCTCTCCGACCAGGGCCGCTTCGCGGAGGCGGACCGCCTGTTCGCTCAGGCCGATCTGCTGGCGTACCGCGCGGCGGACCCCGTCGCCCCCCCGCGCCTCGCGCATTACCGCGCGCTGCACGCGCTGAACCAGGAGCGCCTGCAGGAGGCGCTGGCGCTGCTCGACCGGGCGGAGCGCGCCTACAGCGCATTGCTGCCGCCCGATACCCTGGCCGCGCGGCCGGTCGCCGCGGTCCTGCCCGATCCGGCGTTGCTCGCCGATCCCACAAGCCAGTCCGCCCTGCTCGGCCTCGTCGACACCCGCCGCTACCGAGCGATCGTGCTGCGCCTGCTCGGCCGCCCGGCCGAAAGCGAGGCCGCCATCACCTCCGCCAGGACACTGGCGCGCACCAATGATCTGTTGCTGCCGCTGGTATCCTCCCGCCTGTGGCGCACCGAGGGCACCGTCTCGGCTGCTGGCGGGCAGTACCTCGCGGCCGAGACCGGGCTCGCCCGCTCGGTCGCCGAGTTCGGCCAGGTGCTGCCCGAAACCCGCCCGGTGGCAGAGACGGAATTGCTGCGCGCCGGCGAATACATGCGCCAGGGCGCGGGGGCGCGCGCGCTCGATCACTGCCGTGCCGCCACCGCGCTGCTGCGCCGGCTGGGTGCGGGCGTCGATCCCCGGCTGCTGCTGCCCTGCCTCGCGGCCTTCGCCGCCGAGGCCGATCATGCCGGCGCCGGCGCAAGCAGCGCCACGTTGCGCGGCGAGATGTTCGAAACGGCGCAGCTCGCCCAGGACAGCATCACCAGCCGCCAGATCGACGAGGCGGCGGTGCGGCTCGCCGCCGGCGCGCGCGATCCGAAAGTGGGACAGGCGATCCGCCGCCGCCAGGATGCTTCCGAGGCGCTCGCCGCGCTCTATGGCGCACGCGACGCGGCGACCGCGCGCGCCGGCGGCACCGGCGTGCCCGGCAGCGTGCCGCCGGGCGATCCCGGCGTGCTCGACAAGCGGATCGTCGCGGCCGAGGCCGAGCTGGCCGATGCCGATGCAGCGCTGCAGGAAGCCGCGCCGAATTACGGCCAGCTGGTGCAGCGCGTGGTGCCAACCTCGGCCGTGCTGGCCGCGCTCGCCCCGGGCGAGGCATTCGCCGCCGTGATCCTGGCCGGCGAGGAAGGCTGGACCTTCCTGCTGCGTAACGGCGTGGTGCATGCAGGGCGCGTGCCCGGGGGCCTGCCGAACGTCACCGGACTGATCCGCCGGGTGCGCGCCGGCATCGAGCCGGCCGAAACCGGCCTGCCGCGGTTCGACATGGATGCCGCGTCCGCCCTGTATGCCGCGGTTCTCGGTCCGGTCGCCTCGGCGCTCGAGGGCACCACCGCGCTGATCGTCGCGCCCACCGGGCCGCTGCTCGCGCTGCCTTTCGGTCTGCTGCTGACCGAGCCCCCTGCCGGGGCCGCCCTGACGGATGCGCCCTGGCTGATCCGCCGGATGAGCGTCTCGCACGTGCCGGCAGCGGTCAATTTCGTGGCCCTGCGCAAGATCGCCGGTGGCTCGCGCGCCACCCGCCCGTGGTTCGGCTTCGGCGATTTCCGCCCGGTCTCGATGGCCCAGGCCGAGCGGAGCTTCCCCGCACCGGCCTGTGCCGACAGCGCCCGTCTGCTCGCCGGCCTGCCGCCGCTGCCCTTCGCCCGGCGCGAGCTGGACGCGGCCCGGAGGCTGACCGGAGCGGCGGCGTCCGACCAGCTGCTGGGTGCCGCGCTGACCGTGCCGGCGATCCGCCACGCCGATCTGCGCAGCTTCCGGATCCTGCACTTCGCGACCCATGCGCTGCTGCCGACCGACCTGAAATGCCTCGATCAGGCCGCCATCGTCACCTCGCCTCCGGCCGGGGCACGCGATGCTGCCGGCGCGCTGCTCACCGACGGCGAGGTGATCGGGCTCGATCTCGATGCCGACATGGTGATCCTGTCGGCCTGCAATACCGGCGGGCCGGGCGGGCGCACCGCCGGAGAAAGCCTCTCCGGTCTGGCGCGGGGGTTCTTCTTCGCGGGCGCCAGAGGGCTGATGGTGACGCACTGGTCGATCGATGATCAGGCCTCGGCGTTCCTGGTGGCCGATACGCTGCGGCGGTTCGCCTCCGGTGTGCCGCTTGCGGCGGCGGTGCGGGCGACGCAGCTCGGGATGATCGGGGATCCAGGGCTCGCCCATCCGTTCTACTGGGCGGCCTTTGCCGTGGTGGGTGCGGGTGGCTGACAGCAAGGTACGGCCAGGGTTCTCCCCGCGATCTCCCCAGAGCCGATCGGCCGGTGCAACCGGATATGCGGGAAGGACCCTCCTGGTGACGTGTTCGAGGGACGAGCCCCCGCCGGGTCCAGGGGTGAGTCCTGGCCTTGCGTGCGCATGACCGAGCCCTCCCACCTCGGCGAGTACGAGATCCGCGGCACGTTGGGCCGGGGCGCCATGGGCGTCGTGTATGACGGCTGGGACACGGCGCTGGCCCGCCGCGTCGCGATCAAGGCCGTGCCGCTGCCACCCGCCGACGATGCCGAGGCGCAGGAGGGCCATGCCCGCTTCCGCCGCGAGGCGCAGGCCGCCGGCCGGCTCGCCCATCCCAATATCGTCGGCGTGTTCCGCTACGGCGAAAGCGACGGTCTGGCCTATATCGTCATGGAGTTCGTCGAGGGCCGCACGCTGAAGGCGGCGCTGGAGGCCGATGAGCGCATGGCGGTGCCGGAAGCGCTGCGGCTGATGCAGGACATCCTGGCGGGCCTCGCGTTCAGCCATGCCCACGGCGTCGTGCATCGCGACATCAAGCCCGGCAACGTGATCCTGACCGCCGAGGGGCGGGCGAAGATCGCCGATTTCGGGATCGCCAGGATCGAGAGCAGCAACCTCACCCAGGTGGGGACGGTGATGGGCACGCCGGCCTATATGTCGCCCGAGCAGTTCATGGGCCAGGCGGTCGATGTCCGTAGCGACATCTACTCGGCCGGCGTGCTGCTCTACCAGCTGCTGACCGGTGACCGGCCGTTCCAGGGCAATCTGACGGCGATCATGCACAAGGCTTTGACCACGCGGCCGCCGAAGCCCTCGGAGCTGTCGGTGAACGTGCCGCCGGCGCTGGATGGGGTGGTGGAGCGCGCGATGGCCCGCCGGCCGGAAGACCGCTTCCCCAGCGCCGATGCCTTCGCCGCGGCGCTGCGCCAGGCGGAGGCCGCGCCAGGCGCTCCCCCGGATGCTCCGGCGGACGGTGAGGTGGACGCCCTTGCCGATGCGACCGTGATGCGTTCGGCCCCGAAGCCGGCCGCCGAAGCTGCCGCCCCGGGGTTCGCGCCGGCGTCTGACCCGCCACCGCGACGCAGCCGGGCGCTGCCCGTCGCGGCGGCGGCGCTGCTGCTCGCGGCCGCAGCCGGCGGCGCGTTCTGGGCGCTGTCCGGGCACGCCCCGCCGCCGGAGACCGCGCCGGTGGCGGTCGCGACCCGGCAGGCCCTGCAGCCGGCGCCGCCGGAGCCGGCGAGCCCCCCGCTGGCGAGCCCCCCGTTGGCAAGTTCCCCATCGGCAAGCCCTGCTCCGGCGCCGCCGGCGGCGGCACCGGAACCAGCGAAGCTCCCACCACAAGCCCCGCCGCCGGAGCCGGCGAGCCCCGCTCCGGCACCGTCCGCCGTGCCAGCGGAACCCGCGACGCCCGCGGCACAAGCCCCGCCCATGGAGCCGGCGCCTCCCGCGCCGGCCCCGCCCGTGACGGTACCGGATCAAGCGAAGCCCGCGGCACCGGGCGGGGCGTCGGGGCCGGCCGCGCCGCGCGGCGCCGCCCCACCCGCCGCAACCGGTGCCGGGACGGTGCCGCGCGAGCCCCCGGCCACGCCTCTCCCGGTGCCCGACCTTGCGCCGTTGCAGTTGCGTATCGCCGAGGCGCTGGCCGCGATGCCCTGCACGCTGATCTCGGGCCAGTTCGACGATCGGGGCAACGGCGTTCTGCTCCGGGGTCTTACTGGAGCCGGCCAGGCGCAATCCGGCATCAGGCAGACCCTCGGGCGGCTGGCACCCGCCGCCGCCATCGACTGGCAGGTGGTGAGCTTCGAGAACCCGGGCTATTGCGGCGCGCTGGATGCGATCCGTCCGGTCGCCGCACGCAACTTCGGCGGGTCCGACAGCGGCTTCGCCATCGCGCTGCCGCATCCGGGCGCGGCGCTGCGCAGCCGCGAACTGCTCAAGCTGCGGGTGACCACGCCCCCGTTCGCGACCTGGCTGCAGGTGGACTACCTGCAGCATGACGGCAAGGTCTGGCACATGCACCCTTCTGATGACGAGCCGGCGCGGCAGTTCCCGCCCGATGCCCACGCCGTGATCGGCGAGCCCCATGGCGGGTTCGGCGGCTGGGAGGTGGGCGAGCCCTATGGGCGGGACATGATCATCGCCGTGGCCTCCACCGTGCGGCTGTTCGCGAAGCCCCGGCCGGTCGAGGAAGACGCGGCCAGCTATCTGGCCGCGCTGCAGGACGCGATCGCCGCCGCCGGAAAGCGGGGCCAGCGCGTGTTGGCCGATGCGCTGGTGGTGGATACGGTGAAGGGGCCGTAGCCAGCGGAAGATCCGGCGCCCTGATGGCTTTGCGACATGGGAGACAAGCGGGTCGTGAGACCGTCCCTGCCAAAGCCGGGCCGGTCATACGCCGCCATGGCCGGTTGGACCCTGCAGGACCCCGGGTCTGGCTTTGCCGTATCGCCGTTTTCCCCGATCCCGGTCGGGGCGGGCGTATCGGCACGCCCCGCTCAGCTCATGCAGCCTGCGCGAACGCCGGGGTCATGAGGCTGCCGAGATCGCGGGCTCCGGGTCTGGGGGCGCCCGCTTGCGGAGGGTCCCGGGCAGCGCCCTGGCTTTTCGTCTCCGTCGCGGCCGCGCCGTCTCCCGCAGCCAGAAATCGGGCATGTCCGCGTAGAACCGTGCGCGCAGGGCATCGAGCCGCGCCGCCGGGATCCCGAGCGCTGCGGCATCGAAAAACCGCTTGTCGCGCGTGAACATCAGATAGGCCTGGGTCTCATTGATCATCAGGTCCTCGATGCCGGTGTCGTAGCCCTGATCGCTCAGATAGCGGCGAAACGCGGCGCGCTCGGCCCCGGTCAGCGCATCGCGCCAGAAGCCGGCAACGAAATCGGCATAGGCGGGGGAGGTGAAATAGGCCGCGTGGGAGAGTTCGTGGCGCAGGATGGTTTCGCGGGCTGCGGCGTCGATGTCATCGGCAGCGCCGGCGCGGGGGAGGGTGATCAGCGCGCCCTTGGCATCCGGTCGCGACCAGCCTTCCTGGGCCATCAGCGTTGCCAGCCAGTGTTCCTCCGCGGTCAGCACGGTATCGTCGCGCGCGGCCGCGTCCATGAAGCGCACCAGGTCGGCGGCGCGATAGTCGTGGCCTTCGTAGAACGTGTCGTAGGTCTCGCCGGAGGCGCGGATGGCGGTGTTCAGCGCCGCATCGTTCAGCGTGCGGTCATGCGGCATTCCGGCCTTCTCCACGAAGGCGGCGACACGGTTCAGCATCCGGGCCTGGCTGTGCAGCGAGGGAAAGTCGAGCACCAGCACGGACGGATCGCGATCGAGGCGGAACGCGGTGAGTTCGGTGGCCGGATCGGCCAGGATCGCGGCGATGGCGGCGGAGTGGATCGCGATCGGTGCCGCCCGCCATGGCCGCCCGAGCAGCAGCGCAGCGGAAACACCCAGTACCAGCAGCGCGGCGGCGGCGAGCAGCAGGCTCCGCCAGCGGAGCGGGCGCGGCGCGGCCATCGCCGGCGCGCGGTCAGGCGCCGGTGTTGACCACCTGCACCCGCCGGTTGCGCGGCTCGGCCGTCTGCGGCGGGGTCGGCACCAGCAGCCCGTCTTCCCCCATGCCCACCGGATCGAGTCTGGCGCGGTCCACGCTGTAATGGCTCGCGAGATAGGCAGCGACCGCCTCCGCCCGGCGCTGGGACAGGGCCTTGTTGGCCTCCGGGCTGCCGACCGTGTCGGTGTGGCCCTCGATCCGGAAGCGGTAGGCCGCCAGGGTCTGGCTGCTGAGCGCCCGGCCGAGATTGTCGAGGCTTTGGATCGCCGCTGGCGAGAGCTCCGCCGACCCGGTCCGGAACTGCACGTTGAGGCTGACCGAAGGCGCTGCGGCCACCGGCTCCGCGGCGGCGGGCTTTGCCACGGGGGAGGGTTTCGCGGCGGCGGCTTCGGGCGTCGGCGCGGCGGCATCCGCTGCGGGCACCCGATGGATGCCGCGGGTCTGCGCGCCGATCTGGCCCTGCGGCTTGAGCATCTGGATGATCTGATCGGCGTTGGGTTCGCCCTGGGCGAGCGCCGGGCCCACCGAGCCGGCCAGCAAGCCCGCGAGCAGCAGACGCAAGGAGAGGGGGCGCATCTGACGTTCCTTCGGCTCTGGTACAACGATCGTAACAAACCCTGAGCCATTTCGGGCGTTTTGCCAAGCACCGCGCGATCGCCCGACCGGGCGAAGCCGCGCCCGCTCCGCCGCTCATGGTGCCCTGGCAGCGCACCGGGCCACCGGGGTGCTGCCCCGCGCGCGGGCATTGCGGCAAATTTGCGGGTCCTACGCATCGCGGATCTTGCCAAGGATCGACCTCAAACGTAACAGCGTTCTCCCAAACGCAGTCCAGGAAGCGATCCCGCATGACCACATCCAACGCATCGCCGGGCCATACCGGCCAGCACCAGCAAGCCAGGAGCGATGCCGACATCGCCCAGGCCGCCCATCTGCGGCCGATCCTGGACGTCGCCCGTGAGCGCCTGGGCATCGCGCCCGCGCATCTGCAGCCCTATGGCCATACCAAGGCCAAGGTCGATCTCGGCTATCTCGCGACCCTGGCCGACCGGCCGGACGGGAAGCTGATCCTGGTCACCGCGATCACCCCCACCCCGGCCGGCGAGGGCAAGACCACCACCACGGTCGGGCTGACCGATGCGCTGAACCATATCGGCGAGCGGGCGATCGCCTGCCTGCGCGAGCCCTCGCTCGGCCCGTGTTTCGGGGTCAAGGGTGGCGCCGCCGGCGGCGGCTACGCCCAGGTGGTGCCGATGGAGGACATCAACCTTCATTTCACCGGCGATTTTCATGCGATCGGCGCCGCCAACAACCTGCTGGCGGCGATGCTCGATAATCATATCTACTGGGGCAACGAACTCGGCATCGATCCGCGCCGGATCGGCTGGCGGCGGGCGATCGACATGAACGACCGGGCGCTGCGCGGCATCGTCTCCTCGCTCGGGGGGCTCGCCAACGGCTACCCGCGGGAGGATGGCTTCGACATCACCGTCGCCTCCGAGGTGATGGCGATCTTCTGCCTGGCGAACGGGCTCGCGGATCTGGAGCAGCGGCTGGCACGGATTATCGTGGGCTATACCCGCGACCGCAAGCCGGTGACGGCTGGGGATCTGCAGGCCGCGGGGGCGATGGCGGTGCTGCTGCGCGATGCGCTGGCGCCCAACCTGGTGCAGACGCTCGAGCATAATCCGGCCTTCATCCATGGCGGGCCGTTCGCAAACATCGCCCATGGCTGCAACAGCGTGATCGCCACCAGGGCGGCGCTGAAGCTTGCCGACTACGTGGTGACCGAGGCCGGCTTCGGCGCCGATCTGGGGGCTGAGAAGTTCTTCGACATCAAATGCCGCAAGGCCGGGCTGGCCCCGGCCGCGGCGGTGATCGTTGCGACCATCCGGGCGCTGAAGATGCATGGCGGGCTGCCCAAGGACGCGTTGAAGCAGGAGAACCTGCCGGCGCTCGAGCGCGGCTTCGCCAATCTGGCCCGCCACATTGCCAATGTCCGCCGCTTCGGCGTGCCCGTGGTGGTGGCGGTCAACCGCTTCAGCGCCGATACCGATGCGGAGATCGGGCGCCTGCAGGCGCTGTGCGCGGGCCTCGATGCGCCCTGCGTCATGGCCGATCACTGGGCGCATGGCGGGGCAGGGGCGGCGGAGCTCGCCCGCACTGTGGTCGCGACCATCGCGGCGCGGCCGGCGGAATTCCGTCCGCTCTACCCCGACGCGATGAGCCTGTGGGACAAGCTGTCGACCATCGCCACCCAGATTTACGGCGCTGCCGGGATCAGCGCCGAGCCGGCGTTGCGCAAGCGCTTCGACGAGCTGCAGGCCGAGGGCTTCGGCCATCTGCCGGTCTGCGTCGCCAAGACCCAGTACAGCTTCTCGACTGATCCGAAGGTGGTGGGCGCGCCGGAGGGTCACGTGATCCCGGTGCGCGAACTGCGCCTGTCGGCGGGGGCCGAGTTCGTGGTGGCGGTCTGCGGCGAGATCATGACCATGCCGGGCCTGCCCCGGGTGCCGGCCGCCAACAGTATCGGCCTGTCATCGACAGGTTCTATCAGGGGATTGTTCTAAGCCGCTTGATCCCGCCCGGTGGCGCCGGGCAGATTGCTGGTTGATGATGGCAAGCTATGCGCCAATGGGTGCGGCTGTGCCTGGTTTTTGGGAGGATTAAATGACAGGCCGCCATTTCCTGCACGTACCGGGGCCGACCAACGTGCCCGATCGGATCCTGAATGCGATGCATGTGCCGATGGAAGACCATCGCAGTGCGGAGTTCCCCAAGCTCACCCTGCCGCTGTTCGAAGGGCTGAAGGGCCTGTTCCGCACTACCAGCGGCCAGGCCTTCATCTTCCCCTCCTCCGGCACCGGGGCGTGGGAGGCGACGCTGACCAATACGCTCAGCACCGGTGATCAGGTGCTCTCGCCCCGCTTCGGCCAGTTCAGCCATCTGTGGATCGAACTCGCCACCCGCCACGGGCTGGAGGTGATCGTCCAGGACGAGGAATGGGGCACCGGCGCCTCGCCCGAGCGCATTCACCAGGCGCTCGAGCAGGACAGGGCGCATGCGATCAAGGCGGTGATGGTGGTCCAGAACGAGACCGCCACCGGCGTGACCAGCGATATCGGCGCGATCCGCGCGGCGATGGACGCGGCGAAGCACCCGGCGCTGCTGTTCGTCGATGGCGTGAGCGCGATCGGTTCGATCGATTTCCGCATGGACGAGTGGCGGGTGGACGGCATCGTCACCGGCAGCCAGAAGGGCCTGATGATGCCGACCGGCCTCGGCATCGCGTGCATGAGCCAGAAGGCGCTGGAAGCGGGCAAGGCGGCGCGGCGGAACAATCCGCTGCGGCGCGGCTATTTCGAGTTCGAGGACATGCAGCGGTCCAACAAGGACGGGTATTTCCCCTATACGCCCAGCCTGCCTCTGCTGTACGGCCTGCGCGAAGCGTTGCGCATGCTGGCCGAGGAAGGGCTGGATAACGTGATCGCCCGACATCATTACCTTGCCTCGGGGGTGCGCGCGGCCGTGGTGCAGGGCTGGGGACTGAAGCTCTGCGCGCGGGACCCGAAATGGAACAGCGACACGGTCAGCGCCGTGATGGTTCCGGAAGGGTTCAACGGCGCCGATGTCATCCGCCGCGCCTATCAGCGCTACAATCTGTCGCTGGGGGCGGGCCTGTCGCAGATGGCGGGCAAGCTGTTCCGCATCGGCCATCTGGGCGATCTGAACGAGCTGATGTGCCTGGGCGCCATCACCGGCGCGGAAATGGCCATGCGCGATATCGGCATCAAGGTCGAACCCGGCAGCGGGGCCGCGGCGGCGCAGGAATATTATCGCGCCCATGGCGAGCAGCAGATGCGCGCGGCCGCCGAATAGCGAACCGGCCGCGCCGATCGCCGACCTGCTCTCTCCCGTTCCGGCCCGTCGCCCGGTTCGTCCTGCCGGTTTGCCCCGGCCGGGTA
>VFSW01001228.1_pt1 | contig 38847 bp, 38 predicted proteins | sample 5358111 | NCBI WGS metagenome assembly VFSW01 (sample SAMN11554181, study PRJNA540505) | mine drainage metagenome | isolation source: sediment from site ElyBrook_90M | place: USA: Ely Copper Mine, Vershire, VT | collected 2017
ACTCCCAGCTCCACACCCGTCCCGAGCCCGACGCCCACCCCAACCGCGACGTCGTCGGGGTCGCTGCCGGCGCCCTGGCTCGACGCGGACGTCGGCTCGACAACGCCCGCCGGCTCGGCTTCCAACAGCGGCGGCGTCTTCACCGTGAAGGGTTCCGGTGCCGACATCTGGGGCACTCTCGACCAGTTCCACTACGTCTATCAGCCGGTGACCGGCGACGGATCGATCGTGGCCCGTGTCACGTCCCAGTCGAACACCGGCAGCTCGAACAGCAAAGCCGGTGTCATCTGGAAGGCATCGACCGCCGCCGGCTCGGATTACATCCTGATCGCGGCCGGACCGACCGGAACGGTGAAGGTCCAGTACAACTTCAACACCGATGCCGGCTCGTCCACTTCCTACGCCTTACCGAACATCTGGATGAAGCTCACACGCACGTCCGCAGGCTTCAGCGCGTATCTGAGCTCCGACGGCGTGAACTGGTCGGCGTTAGCCGTCAACGAGACAGTGACCGGCATCCCGCCGAACGCGACCGTCGGAATCTTCGAGTGCTCACATAAATCGGGAGTGCTCGGCACGGCCACGTTCGACTCACTCAACTTCGCGACGGCGCCCTAGCGGCGAAGCCCTCTGAAGAGAAAGGAGAGCAACCATCGAGAGAAGCCAAAGGAAGAACGCCAGCTGTTGATTGGTTTTCGTGCATCTATGGAGGAGGCATGAAGAAGCTCGGAATTGCGTCGATCGCGGTCGCCGGCCTATTGCTGATGAGCGCGGTCCCCGCATTGGCCGACAACAGTCCAAACGTTGACACCATCAAGGTCTGGGCCAGCCTGGACGCACAGAACAACGTCGTGATCAACGGATCCTTCACCGTGGACAACGGTATGCAGGGTCCCGTGAAGCTGGATCTGCTCGGCAACAAGTCGGGCTGGCATGACACCGGGCTCATGACCACGGTCAACCTGGTCAAGGGTCAGACGCTCTACCAGTTCAGCTTTGACACGAAGTTCGACGTCCACCACTACAAGGACTACCGCGTCGTCAGCGATGACGGCAAGAAGTCCCGCACCATCGATATCGATGAAGGCGGCTTCCGAGTTCCGGAGGCGCCATCTTCGAGCATGCTGCTGCTCGGAGCGCTTCCGGTTCTGGGAATCGTGGCCGCGCGCCTCACCGGCGCACGGATTCCACGACCCAGCTGGCGGCGAGTCGCGTAGCCGATAACGAGAACATCCCAATGGTTGGACGCTCCGTGCGTTGGGACGGCGTACGGAGCGAGCCGACCTCGCGCTCAAGAGGACCCGATGGAACTGCCAGCGCACAGAAATTCGAAGGTCGCCCGGTCGAGTACGGAATCGTCGCCGGCCGATCCGCCGACGGCGCTGCGGAGCTTCGCAGCCGCGCTCGTCGAGCGATTCCCGATCCGCGCTACCGCGGTCGTCGCCGCCGTGGCCATCGCCTACAACTACTCGTTGGAGACGCTGGTCCGCGGCCTCGATCTCCAAACGCCGCTGGCGTATCTCGCGCTCGTGCCGCCCATCGCGGTCCTTCTTGGTGCGGCCAACTTCCGGCTGCAGCCCAACCTGCCCGCCATTCACGACCGGCAGGTCGACTGGATCGTCGGGCTCCTGCTCATCGGCATCGCGGCTGCTTTCACGGTGCTGCTGCCGTCCGCCTATTCCGCCGAGTACTGGCTCCGCCGCTTTGACATGCTCGGCCTGCCGTTCTTTGCCGCGGGCGTGATCTCCCTGGTGTACGGCGTTCGCCGGCTGTGGGCCATGCGCTGGGCCGTCGCGTTCCTGCTGCTCGCGTGGCCCGATCCGTACGTATCGGCCCTGGCCTCGCTCATCGGTGCTTCGACGGACGCCGCTCTCACGGCCGTCACCGCGACGCTCGTCGTGCTGCCATTCGGTCATCCGCTCGGCAACGGCGTGTTCCTGATCGACAACGCCTCCGGCCCGTTCAGTCTGGCCGTGAGCTCGGCCTGCAGTGGCGTCAACAGCCTCGTCGGCTTCCTGATCGTGGGTGCGGCGCTCAACACGGTATTCCGCGGCGGCCTGCTGCGAAGGCTCGCCTGGCTCGCGACCGGCCTGATCGTCGTCGGCGCGCTGAACGTGTTTCGGATCGACCTCATCTTCGTGGCGGGCTGGCTCCTCGGCGAACCGTTCGCCATCGACGTGCTACACCCTGTGGCCGGCGTGATCGTCTTCGGCGTGGGGGCGCTCGCGATGCTCGCGATGGCGCCATTCTTCGGACTCGAGATTCCGAGACCCGAACCAGTGCGCAGAGCCATCACGGACCAGGTCCAACACAGAGCAAACATTCGGCCGTCGCACCAGGTCCTTCGTCCCGCGGCCGCCATCGGTGCAAGCCTGCTGCTCGCGATAGGCATGGGTCTTCCGAACTCGGCATTCGCGAGCTACGACTCGTTGATCAACGCATTTGGCACGCCCACGCTCGGCACCATCGATCCGGCCACAATCTCCGTGACGGGCTGGCAGGCGTCGAAGCCCAGTGATTTCGGCCAGGCGACGCAGTATTTCGGCCCGAACGGTACGTGGGAGCGGATCGCCTTCGCGGCCGCGGCGCCTCCGCCAAACACGCCCTCGACGGTCTATCTCGATGTGATCCGGACTGACGATTCCGGGACGCTGGCGGCCTATGGCGTGGAGGCCTGCTACGACTTCCACGGCTTCGCGCAGGTCGACTCGGCAACGGCGGACGTCGGGGCGGGCGTGGTCGCGAAGGTTGCCAGCTACCGAAGCCCGATCGGGGGCACGGATTGGTCGATCCTGTGGTGGGAGTGGCCCTACAACGCCGGCGGCCAAACGAGATTCGAGCGCATCGTCCTGCTCGCCCCACTCGCCGAGGCGGACCAGCCGGGGGGCGTGACCACGACCGAGACATTTGCCGCGAGCCGAACGACCCTGATCGGTCTCGCCCGGGCCGTCACAGCCGAAGCGATTCGGTACCTCGCGCCGACTCCCGACCCGGCGAGCCAGGAGTAGACCAGCCATGACTCCAACTCTGACGACCGCCAATGTGGGGCTCGAACCCTGGGCCGACGAATCCGCCTCGCGGACCTTGACCCGGCCGCAGCAGGTCGCGGGCCTGGGCGTCGCCGCCGCCATGTTGGTCTCGCTGCTGGTGTGGCCGCTCGCGACGGGCATTCTCCTGATCGCCGCGGCCACCTTGGCCTATCTGCTCGCGCTCATCTACCGGCTCATGTCCTTCTGGCTCGCGATCCGGCGGCCGGAGCTGATCCACGTAACGGACGAAGAGGCGCGGGCCGTGCCCGTCCGCCGTTTGCCGGTCTACACGGTCCTCGTGCCGGCCTATCGCGAGCCGTCGGTGATTGCCCAGCTGATCGATCGGCTGCGGGCGATGGAGTATCCCAGGAGCCGGCTCGACATCCGCCTCCTGCTCGAAGAGGACGATGAGGAGACGATCGCGGCGGCCCGTGCCGTTCAGATGGGCCCCGAGTTCACGGTCGTGATCGTTCCCCACGGCATCCCCAAGACGAAACCGAAGGCCTGCAACTATGGCCTCGTCGGGGCGCGAGGAGAGATCGTCACCGTCTACGACGCGGAGGACCGCCCCGACCCGCTGCAGCTTCGGCGGGCCGTTGTGGCGTTCGAGCGGGCGGACCCCTCGGTCGCCTGTCTGCAGGCGAAGCTTTCCTACTACAACGCGGGCCAGAACATGCTCACGCGCTGGTTCACGATCGAATACGGCATGTGGTTCTCGAGCCTCCTTCCGGGTCTGGTTTCGCAGCGGGGCCCGTTGCCGCTCGGCGGGACTTCCAACCACTTTCGAGCCGACATACTTCGCCAGGTTCGAGGCTGGGATCCCTACAACGTGACCGAGGACGCGGATCTCGGCATCCGTCTGGCCCGGCGGGGATTTCAGACGCGCGTGCTCGACAGTACGACCCTCGAAGAGGCGAACAGCGACGTCATCAACTGGATCAAGCAGCGATCGCGCTGGTACAAGGGTTACATGCAGACGTGGCTCGTCCACGCCCGACATCCCCGCACGCTTCGGCGCGAGCTGGGCTGGCGCGGCTTCCTGGGCTTCAACCTGTTCATTGCGGGCACGCCATTGCTCGCGCTCGTGAACCCGCTGTTCTGGGCGATGACCGCGCTCTGGTTCCTCGTCCACCCGCCGGTCGTGCTGCAGCTGTTCCCGGCGTGGCTCTACTACCTGGGTCTGTTCGTGATGATCGTCGGAAACATGTCGCTCTTCTACAGCTGGCTCGTGAGCGCGAGGCTCGTTGGCTGCCGCGATCTGGTCGTCGCGTCTCTGCTCGTGCCCATCTACTGGGCACTCATGTCATTGGCGGTCACCAAGGCGGTCGTTCAGCTCGTTTCGGCTCCGTCGTTCTGGGAGAAGACCGTTCACGGACTCGACAAGCCCGAGGCGGTCTAGCTGTCAGATACTTGGCCTCGGATGCGAGGGCTGGTACAGCGATAGCTGGGCGCCGCCGGGCATCGTCATCAGCGCGATGCGGCCCCAGCGTTGCTCCCGGACCGGTCCGAATGTTGCGCCGGCGGTGGTCAGCCTGGCCATCGTCGCCGACAGGTCCTCACACATCAGGTAAAGCTCCTGGCTGGCATCGGCCGCCGGGTGGACCGCAACCTCGTCCGGCGGGAGGGCGAAGATCAGCCAACCTTCCCCGGCATCCACCGACGAGAGGCCCAGAGAGTCGCGCAGAAACTCCCGCGTTGCCTCTGCCGCCGGGGTGAACAAGATCACGTGTGCGCCGCTAATCACTCGACTCTCCCATGCCAGGGACCCGCTGGTGACGATCCTGGCAATCGATGAAATCACGGCCCACCGGATGGATCGGACGGCGGCGTGCGCGGCTGCGTCGTCCCGTCCTGCGCCCGGCCCAAGAAACGCCCGATCCGACCGGCCGCGATCGGAGTCTTATCCGCAGGTACCGGCCCCGACAACGGCGAACCCAGAAACGTCGCCGAATTCCGGGCCACGCTGCTTGACAAAAATGAAGCTTCTTCTAAAGGAGCATGCCGATGAATCGCCGCTCCGGCTTAGTCCTTGCAGCCATGGCGCTCTGTGTCGCGGCTTGCGGCTCGGGGTCGAGCCAGGCCACGTCCGCCAGCAGCTTCAGCACCGCATCGGTCGGAAAGGCTTTCGTCTCGGCCCTCGCGCGTGGTGACTTCGCGGCCGCCGAAGGCATGGAGGACGGGCAGATGCGTGCGGCCGCCCCGGCCGCCCACCTCTCGTCGATCTGGCAGGGTTTCGTCCGCCAGTACGGGACATTCGACTCGGTCGGGGCCGTCGCTACCTCGTCCGACCCGCCCAACACGATCGCGATCGTCTCGACCCAGTTCGCCAGGTACCTTGTCGGCCTGAGAGTCACAGTTGACCGTTCCGGTGAGGTGGCAGGGCTGTTCGTCAACAGCGCCGTCGCCGCTGGCCCCTCTGCCTCCGGCTCCATCCCACCCGCCTCGTACGTCCGACCCGGCTCGTTCACGGAGACGGACGTGACCGTCGGCGCCTCCCCATGGGCCCTGCCCGGCACGCTCACGATGCCGACCGGCCCCGGTCCGTTCCCGGCGGTGGTGCTCGTGGCCGGCTCCGGACCCGCGGACCGCAACGAGAGCTATGGGCCGAACGCGCCGTTCCGTGACCTCGCCTGGGGCCTGGTCTCGAACGGCATCGCGGTCCTGCGCTACGACAAGCGCACCCTGGTCTACGCCAGGCAAATAGCCGCCGATGAGTCGAGCCTGACAGTTCGCCAGGAGACCACCGACGACGCCGTGGCCGCGATCGCCCTGCTGCGCGGAACCGCGAAAGTGGATCCGGCGCGCGTCTTTCTCGTCGGGCATAGCCTCGGTGCATACCTGGCTCCGCGCATTGCGGCCCAGATCCCGGGGCAGCTTCGAGGACTCGTGCTGCTCGAGGCGCCGAGCACCCCCTTGCCGGAACTGATCCTGGCCCAGGAGCGGTATCTGGCCTCGCTGCAGAGTCCGGGGCCCAGTGCCAGCGACCAGTTGACGACGCTCGCGGCAGAGGTGGCGCTGGCCGAGTCGGCCTCTTTGAGCCCTTCCACACCGGCGTCCGAGCTCCCGCTCGGGATCCCGGCCTCTTACTGGCTCGACCTTCGCTCATATGACCCGTTGACGACGGCCGCCGAGCTGGATCTCCCCATGTTGTTCTCACAGGGCGGCCGTGACTATCAGGTGCCCCCAAGCGAGCTGCAGGGTTGGGAGCACGCGCTCACGGACCGGTCGAACGTCACGTTCAAGACGTACCCATCCATGGACCATCTGCTGCTCGACGGCAGCGGACCCGCCACTCCCGCCGAGTACAGCATCCCAGGGCACGTCGACCCCCAACTCGTGGCCGACATCGCAGGCTGGATCAACCGGTAGTCCTGATCCCGCCCGCGCGAAGCCACGAGCTACAGGCCCGCGGTGTTGACCCGACTACTTAGTTACCCATACCAAAGGCAAAAAGCACCATGAACACTCGGATCGATGCCATCTCCTCTTCGTTGACGATGCAGGCCGCAGCCGTTGCCAGCGCTCCCACGAAGAAAGGAGCCCCGGCCGGCGCTCCGGCCCCGGCCGCTGCTCCGGCCGCGCCGCAGGCGACCCCCGCGGCAAAGGTCCAGCTGACGTCCGTGCCTGCAAGCGTGGCCGCGGACGATCGGGCCACATACCTGCAGATCCTCAAGTCCAACGGCGGGAATACGGCCGCCGCTCTCGCAGCGATCGCGGCTATCGAGGCAAAGGAAGCGAACGGGTAGTCGCAGCCTGCTCGCAACGTCGCTTAGGGCGTTGCGGGCGACCGATCACGCGGACGCGGGCGTCGCGTATCGCTTCACGTCGATCCGGCTCACCGTCAGGTAGACCACGAAGGCGAGGATCGCGAGCCCGAGGACAAGGCTGACCTGGAGCTGGCCAATCCCGATGCCTCCGAGGTCAGGAGTGCGGCCGCTCCAATCGGCAAACGATGCTCCCACCGGCCGCGTGAGCACGTAGCCGATCCAGAAGCAAGCGATCGAGTTGGCTCCAAAGAAGCGATACGCGATCGCGGGCAGAACGAATAGCACCGCGAAGACGACCCCGGACAGAAAGTAGCCGAGGCCGAGCGTGCTCGCGGTCATGTCCCCGGTGGCGGTCCCGAGCGCGAACGTGGTGCCGACGGCGAGCCAGTAGAAGAACTCGCGATCGAGACTGTCGACGCTGTGGATCGAGAGCGTGCCCTCGACCAGGTACCAGGCGGCGAAGACGACGACCAGCGCAACCGCGAAGAAGGCGGCCGAAACGGCGTACGGAATGCCGATGACGATGTGGAGGACGTCGGCGCACATCGTCCCGAAGAGGGCGACCATAAGAACCGCGAGCCAGTACGTGGGCGCGTAGTAGCGCCGCACGAGGAGGTGGATGAGCATCGCCACCCCGAAAGCGGCCGCGCCCAGCAGGACGGCAACGACGGGATCGATCGCGTGGACCAGATAGTCCGAGGTGGACTCGCCCATTGCCGTGGTGAGCAACTTGACGATCCAGAAGAAGACCGTCAGCTCCGGAACGCGGCGCAGCCCGGGCCAGAGGTGTCGTCGGAGGGGCATTGGCGCAGTCTAGCCAATCGAGTGTCGAGTCCCACGGCTCGGGGCTCGGGCGGTCCGGAGCCTCGTGTCATCCGCAACCGGCACTCCCTAGCGAGGCCGAACAGCGGGACTGTGGCGAAGAAGATCGCGAGGCCGCCGCCGGCACCCGGAGCGCCGGGGCTGGTCGTAGAAACCGAGTCGCAGCCTGCGACCGTAAAGGCGATGCCTGAGGCGATAGCGATGAGTCGGCGACGCGAGCGCACTAAACGCCCTTCTCGGGCCACATGTGTGACCGCTGCTGTCAGCGGGGGACGGATGCCTGGCCGGGCTCCGGGCCGCAATCATGCCGTTATACTTGAGCGGTGGCTCAACTATTGACGGAAGACCGCTGCGAGGAGATGTGCCTCCATCCCGAGGCGGTCAGCCCCATCCTCGCACGCCTGCTATCGCGGCCTCAGGCAGATGTCGCCGCTGCCTGGTTCGCGACACTTGCGGATCCCACCCGAGCGCGCATCCTCCATGCCCTGGCTCTCGCGCCTGAGCTGTGTGTGTGCGATCTGGCCCTCGCGCTCGACATGTCCGTTTCGGCCCTGTCGCACCAGCTCCGGTATCTGCGGGAACGCGACGTCGTGGCGCGCCGCAAGGACGGCCGCATCGCGTTCTACGCGCTGGCGGACCAACACGTCCGCCACGTCCTCGCGGATGCCCTGACTCACATCGCCGAAGGTCCGATGGTCGCCACACCCGAGGTTCCAGCCGAGGCGGTGCCGGTCGAATGAGCCACGGTCACAGCGCCGCGGGTCGGGATCGTCGCCGGCTCCTCGCCGTCTTCGGACTCTCGAGCTCTGTTCTTGTCGTCGAGATCGCTGGCGGGCTTGCGGCCAACAGCCTCGCTCTCCTCGCCGACGCGGCCCACGTCTTCGCCGACCTCGGAGGGATCGCCCTGGCGCTAGGTGCGATCTGGATTGCCTCGCGACCGGCAGGTAACGGGCGAACGTTCGGCCTGTATCGGGTCGAGATCCTCGCCGCGGCAGCAAACGCCGGGGTGCTCATCGCCCTCGCCTGCTTCATCTTGTTCCAGGCCTGGCAACGTCTCGCGAGCCCGCCGGAAGTGGAGTCGGGGTTGATGCTCGCCGTCGCGTTGGTCGCCTTTGCCGCCAACGCAGTTTCTCTCTACCTTCTTCGCGATGCGCAGGCACGCAGCCTCAACATGAGAGGCGCGTATCTCGAGGTCATGGGCGACCTGCTCGGCGCGATGTCCGTCGTCGTGGCTTCGGTGGTCATCGGGCTGACGGGCTTCCGAGCCGCCGACGCCATCGCCTCGGCGCTCATCGGGTTGCTGATCCTGCCCCGAACATGGAGTCTTCTTCGGGATGCGACGAACATCCTGCTGGAGGCGGCGCCAAAGGGCGTTGACCTCGCCCAGGTCCGGGGCCACATCTGCGCGGAGCCGGACGTACTCGACGTCCACGACCTCCACGCGTGGACGATCACATCGGGCATCAACGTCGTGTCGGCGCATGTTGTCATCCGTCGCGACGCCGACGGCGGCGCTGTGCTCGACAGCCTCTGCCGCTGCCTGTCGGGCGACTTCGACATCGAGCATTCGACATTCCAGCTCGAACGCGAGGACCGTCGCAGGCTCGAGGAGCACGGCCACGCCTGAGCCAGGGCCGAGTGAGCGGCCTTGCGCGCCTGCGGCTTCTGGCCCAACCTTGCCGAGATGGAGGCCGTCCGGACCCAACGCATTCTCGTCGTCGATGACGAGCCGCCGCTCGTCGAGCTGGTGCGCGGTTATCTGGCTCGCGAGGGGTTCGAGATTCTGACGGCGGCCGACGGCCCGGCCGCTGTCCAGATGGTCCGGGACGAGTCGCCCGACGTCGTGGTCCTCGACGTCATGCTCCCTGGCTTCGACGGGCTCGAAGTCTGCCGGCAGATCCGGGCATTTTCGGAGGCGTACGTCCTGATGCTGACCGCGCGGGGCGAGGAGATCGATCGAGTTGTCGGCCTCACGGTCGGCGCCGACGACTACCTCGTCAAGCCGTTCAGCCCGCGAGAGCTGGTCGCCCGAGTCAAGGCACTGCTGCGGCGCTCGCGAATCCCCGGGGCCCGTCCCGCTGCGCTGCCGGCGGGTCTCGAGTTCGATGCCGACCGGCATGAAGTCTCGGTCGACGGCTCCGCCGTGTCCTTGACGACGACGGAGTTCGATCTGCTCGCCACTCTGGTGAGCGACCCTGGAGTCGTGGTGGCGAGGTCGCGGCTCCTCGACCGAGTCTGGGGCGCGGAGTTCGTCGCCGACGACCACCTCGTCGACGTCCACATCGGGAACCTGCGCCGGAAGCTCGGTGACGACCCGGCCTCGCCGCGGTTCGTCGAGACCATCCGCGGGGTCGGCTACCGCTTGAGGGCATCTTGATGCGGATGCCTCGCTCGCTGCGCGCTCGGCTCCTGATCGCCAACCTCGTCGTGGCCGGCGCGGCCCTTGGCACGGTGGCGGTCGCCGTCAGCCTGGTTGGACCCGGCTATTTCGCCTCCGCGATGGGGCATAGCCCGAGCGACACGATGGGTCAGATGATGAGCGACGCGACCAGCGCCGCCTTTGTCGACGCGGTTCGCAACGCCCTCGTGGCGGCCTCGCTGATCGCCGTCATCACGGCGGTCGTCGTGAGCCTGGCAGTCTCCGGCCGTATCGCGCGGCCGGTCAGTCGCCTGTCGGCGGCGGCGCGGCGGATCGCGGCCGGTCACTACGCGGAGCGTGTTCCCGAGGCAGGCGAGGGCGAGATCGGCGATCTGGCCGAGACCTTCAACGCCATGGCCGGCTCGCTCGAGGCCACCGAGCGCCGCCGCCTTCAGCTCGTTGGAGATGTCGCACACGAGTTGCGGACGCCGCTAGCCACGCTCGATGGTTATCTCGAAGGCCTCGAAGACGGCGTCATCGAGCCCAAGGACGAGACCTGGCGGCTGCTTCGCTCGGAGACCGCTCGGCTGACCCGGCTCGTGGACGAGCTGGCCGAGTTGTGGCGGGCCGAGGCGCATCAGCTACCGCTCAAGATCGAGCGCGTCGATCTCGGGGAAGTCTGCCGCGACGTCGTGGAGCGATTCACGCCCCTCGCCGAGGAACGCCACATCGGCCTGGCTCTCGACGTGCCTGCGGCTACGCCGGCCCGGGCCGACCGCGACCGAGTCTCGCAGATCGTGGCCAACTACATCTCGAATGCAATCCGCTATGCCCCTGCGGGTTCGTCGGTTGCAGTCTCGGCTCGCGTCCAGGGAGCGAGCGCGGTCGTGGCCGTCACCGACGAGGGCGCCGGCCTCGCCGCGGATCAGCTCGAGATCGTCTTCGAGCGGTTCTACCGCGTCGACCCGTCCCGCACGCGTGCCCTTGGTGGCTCCGGGATCGGGCTCGCGATCGTGCGCGCCCTCGCCGACGCGATGGGCGGACGCGCCTATGCGGAAAGCGATGGTCCTGGACACGGATCGCGGTTCCTGGTGGAGTTGCCCGCCGCCTGAGCCCGGGCTCTTGACCCAATCTTGAGCCAACCCAGAGCCCGCCTCTCTGGTTTCCCACCCACGCTTCCCCCATCTTCGAACGTGCCGGACGAACGCCCATCAGGCACCCGGCACGGAGGTCTTTGGCGATGGGCCCAGGCTGGGACATGAACTTCGGCGGGTGGATCTGGATGGGAGTCTGGATCGTCGCCCTTCTAGTGATGGTCTGGTTCATCACGCGTGCCCCGGACTCGCATCCGGCGACCCAGCAGCCTCTGGACATTCTTCGCACCCGCTTCGCGCGCGGCGAAATCAGTCAGGCCGAATTCGAGCAGGCCCGTCGCGTGCTCGACCCGGAAAAGGAGCCGAGAACGTGATCACCCGTCGGACAGGACTCATCGCCGGGGCGGCACTCGCCGCCGGTCTAGTCATCGGATTGGCAGGCACCGTTCTGGCCGCCAACCCGACTGCCGCGCCCGGTTACCCATCGATGATGGGAGGCCGGGGAATGATGGGTGGCAGCGGCTGGGGCTGGCAGAGCTTCGCGCCGGACGCGAGCTATGGCCCGGGCATGATGGGCGGCTTCAACGGTGCCGGCATGATGGGCGGATCGAACTGGAACACAGGGCCTCAGCCCGGAGCCGCCGGGTTCGTCGCCGGCACAACTGCCTCGCCGCGAGTTATCCACGTCATAGCCGGCCCCGGCTACACGTTCAGCCCGTCGTCGATCACGGTTGAGCGCGGGGAGACCGTGACGTTCGCGGTCACGACGATGGGCCCGCTCGTCCACGAATTCATGGTCGGTCCGGCGGACGCGGTCGCTGCCGACAAGGCGGGCACGCCCGAAGTGGCGGACATCGGGATGATGCAGACCAAATCGCTGACCTACACCTTCGACGGCTCGGGTCCCTACGCCTACGCGTGCCACGCCACCGGCCACTACGAAGCCGGAATGCACGGGACGATCACCGTCGTCGGCTGATCCTGCGGACGCCGGTCTCCTGTCCCCGCGATGGCCCCCACCCGTTCAATTCGGGACCGCACTGAGGAGCGCATCTCCATGACCAAGCCACGACCTTCCCGGCCACGAGTTGGCGAACCCGCGACCAGGGCATCGGGCGGGAGGCCCGTCCCGACGACGTCGAAGCCCAGCAGACTCCGCGTGTTGGGCTTCGTCGTAGTGGCCGTCGTGCTCCTTGGCGCGGGCGTATACATGGCAGGCAACACCTTCTTCACCGGCCACGACGTGTCGATTCCCGCGGGAGCGATCGCGGTGAATAGCGGAATGGACGGCTTCACCCCCAGCACCCTCGACGCGAAGCCAGGCCAGACGCTGACCCTCGTTTGGTCCAACAAGGACGACGCGGCAATGCTTGCCAACGGCGTCCACACCCTGGTATCGGACTCGCTCAAAGTGCACCTGGAGGATCCCGCCGAAAGCACAGTGACGGTGACCCTCACGGCACCCATGACGCCCGGCGACTACGACTTCTGGTGCGACAGCTGCTGCGGCGGCAAAGACACTCCGGCGATGCACGGCACGCTTCACGTCGAGGCGTAGGCGATGACCGATTCCTCTCCCGCGAAGCCCTGGATGGCGCTTGCGGAGTCCTCTGGGATCCCGAAAGCCGCGATCGTGCTGTTTGGCGGCATCGCCGCAATCACCCTCTCGGCGTCGCTCGTGATCCTTCTTGGACCGGGGTTCATCTCGCCGCGGTTCGGGTCGCTGACCGCGCCCGTCGTCATCGGCTCGGGCTTCGCCGACGGCTTCAACCCCTGCGCCTATGCGCTGCTCGTTCTCTTCGCGACCTACACGCTCACCCTCGTAAACGCCGTTACCGCCGACGGGCGCCCGACCCCCAGCGCCCGTCGGACCCTTCTTGGCGCGGGCTCGCTGTATGTCGGCGCCGTATTCGTCACCTACTTCCTGCTCGGGCTTGGGCTCTACACCCTCTTCGAAGGATTCGGCAAAGACCACATCGTCGGTCGCGTCGGGGCGATCCTCGCGCTTCTTATGGCGGTGTGGATGCTCAAGGATGTGTTCCTGCCGGGCTGGGGCCCGTCGATGGCCGCGCCTTCGGGGACGCACGGTGCGATGAACAAGGCGATGCAGCGCGGCGGTCTCGCCGGCATGCTGATGGCCGGAGTCCTGGTGGGGATCTGCACCGTCCCATGCTCGGGGGCGATGTATTTCGCCGTCACGTCCGTCCTCCATGCCTCGGGCGGCGGAGTCGTGGGACTGGCGCTGCTCGCGCTCTACAACGTGGCGTTCATCCTGCCGCTGCTGCTGTTCCTGCTGTTCGTCTCGAACCGCCGGGTTCTGGGCGTCATCGGTCGCTGGAACAAGAAGAACGGCTCGCTCGTAAAGGCCGTGCTCGCGATCGGCGTGATCGTGATGAGCTTCATGCTCCTCAAGACCCTGGGCGGGACGATGTGATGGCCGAGGTGGTGCGCATCCCGATCGAGGGGATGACCTGCACGTCGTGCGTCTCGCGGATCACACGCGCCCTCCGCGGCCTCGACGGCGTCGAGTCCGTGAAGGTGAACCTCGGGTCCGATTCGGCGGTCGTCGGTTTCGATGGCGGACGGACGTCGTTGGAGATCATCGTCGACGCGATCCACGCGGCGGGTTACGAGGCGAGCGTGGAAACGGCCGAGCCGTTCACCCCGGCGGCCAATCGAGGCCTGCTCTCGTGGCTTGGTCTGGGCAGGTAGCCGGACATGCCTTTCGTCATCGACATCAATCCGGTCCTGATCCAACTCGGATCGGTCGCGATCCGCTGGTACTCGCTCGCCCTAATCGGCGCAGTCGCCGTCGCCTACTTGATTGCCAGGAAAGGGACCCGGCGCGTTGGAATCTCCGACGCGATCCTCGCCGACGGCGCGATCTGGGTTGGCCTCGCCGCGCTGGTGGGTGGCAGAGTGCTCTTCGAGATCCAGAACGACCTGCCGATGCTGGCCGTCGATCCGTTCCACGCGGTCATGGTCTGGGATGGAGGGCTGTCCTTCCTTGGCGGTCTGATAGCCGCTTTGATTGCCCTGGCCATTTACGCCCGGCGCCACGGCATCCCGGTCGGCATCGTCGCCGACGCGGCGGCTCCGGCGGCGGCGATCGGACAGGCCATTGGCCATCTCGGCTGCATCGTCACGGGCGATTCGTCCGGGATCCCGACCACGCTCCCCTGGGCATTCATCTACCGAAACCCTTCGGCGATGGCGCCCCACAACATCGCCCTCCAGCCCACCCAGGCCTACGAAGCACTCGCCCTCCTCGGCCTCTTCGCCATCCTGTGGGTCGGCCGTAAGCGTCTGGCCAGTCTTGGCGCGGGCGCGTCGGCGGGCGTCTACCTTGTCGCCGTCGCGCTGATCCGATTCACCCTTTTCTTCCTGCGCGACGAAGCCCCGGTCTTTGCCGGCCTCAAGACGGCTCAGCTCCTCGCCGTTCCGCTCGGGGCTGTCGGGTTGGTCGTCCTCTTTGTGCTCGCCACCCGACGGGCCAGCACCTTTCGCCTCGCATGAAGGAGTTCCAGGTCATGACAACCCACGCCAGTTCGAGCAGCCAACGTGAGGTCGGCAGCGAGGCGTTGCGTCCCTCGCTCGTGTCGAGCATCGCCGCTCTGCCGACTCGTTTCAAGCTGGTCGGGGGGCTCGCCGTCGGAATAGCCGCACTCGTCGTGGCAGGCGTCCCGCTCACGACGTTTGTTCCCTTCGCGGGACTGGCTGCGTGCCTTGGAATGCATCTATTCATGGGCCACGGTCACGGCGACCATCACGTGGGTGAGCATTCGCCGGAAACGACGGTCGACCGATAAGCTCATGAGCGCCGGGCGCCATTCGGATGGCGGCCCGACGACAGAGATTCCCTGAATGGGCACCATGGACCACAGCCAACACGAGGTGCGCGGGATAGACCACGCCGGGCACTCAATGGCCGGAATGGGTCACGCTTCCAGCTCCGGCGCAGTCGCAGCGCATGACAAGCACGCCGGCCACTCGGTCGCGATGTTCCGCGACAAGTTCTGGCTCAGCCTGGTCCTGACCCTGCCGGTCCTCGTGTGGAGTCGCGACCCGCAGAGCTGGCTCCACTACGGTGCCCCGACGTTCCCCGGCTCCTCCGTCGTTCCGCCGGTGCTCGGAACCGCCGTCTTCCTCTATGGCGGGCTGGTCTTCATCCGCGGCGCCGTCGGCGAACTGCGCGATCGACAGCCAGGGATGATGACCCTGATCAGCCTCGCGATCGTGGTCGCCTTCGTCACCAGCTGGGCGGGCACGCTCGGGCTCTTCGAGGTCGAGATCTGGTGGGAGCTCGCGACGCTCATCACCATCATGCTTCTCGGGCACTGGCTCGAGATGCGCTCGATCGCCCAGGCTCGCGGCGCCCTGGCGGCGCTGGCCGAACTCTTGCCCGATACGGCTGAACGTCTCACGGCCTCCGGTACCGAAACCGTCCCGCTTTCGGCCCTGGCAGTCGGCGACGTCGTGCTCGTCCGCCCTGGCGCGCGAGTCCCGGCCGATGGGGTAGTTGTCGAAGGCTCGGCCGATGTCGACGAGTCGATGATCACCGGCGAGTCGAAGGCGGTCGGCAAGGAACCAGGCGACAAGGTGATCGCCGGAACCGTGGCGGCCGGGGGAAGCCTGCGGATCCAGATCGCCGCGGTCGGTGAGGAGACGGCGCTCTCGGGGATCATGCGGATGGTCGCCGCCGCCCAGGCGTCCGCCTCGCGCGCCCAGGCATTGGCGGATCGCGCCGCGGCCATCCTGTTCTACGTCGCCCTTGGCTCGGCCATGGTGACGTTCTCCTACTGGTGGCTCGACGGCGACCGCGCCGGGGCGCTCGTCCGCACTGCCACGGTGCTGGTCATCGCCTGCCCCCACGCGCTCGGCCTGGCCATCCCGCTCGTTATCGCCATCTCGACCTCGCTCGGGGCCCGAAATGGTTTGCTGGTGAAGAACCGGATCGCACTCGAGCGCCTGCGCAATCTCGACACCGTCATCTTCGACAAGACCGGGACCCTGACCCGGGGGCAGCCTGTACTGGCCGCCGTGTCTGCCACCGACGAGTCGGACCTCCTGCGACTCGCCGCCTCGGTAGAGGCAGACTCGGAACACCCGCTCGCCCGCGCGATCGTCGCCGGGGCGAAGGATCGGGGCATCGAGCCGTCTGCGGCCTTCGGATTCGAGTCTCTCGCCGGCCGGGGCGCTCGGGCCACGATCGACGGCCGAATAGTGGCCGTTGGCGGTCCGCGTCTTCTCGCCGAACTCAGCCTCGAACCCGATCCTGCGGCGGAGCGATGGGGCCGTGAAGGCCGGACCGTCCTGCACGTGATCGTGGACGGCCGCCTTCTCGGAGCCCTTGCGGTCGAGGATGAGATCAGACCGGAGTCTGTCGATGCCATTGAGCGTCTCCACGCCATGGGCATCAAGGTGGCGATGATCACCGGCGATTCCCAGGTCGTCGCCGATTCGGTCGCCCGACGTCTCGGGATCGACGAAGTTGCCGCGCAGGTCCTGCCGGCCGACAAGGCCGAGGCGGTCAAGCGTTTCCAGGCCGGCGGCCGCAAGGTCGCGATGGTCGGCGACGGAGTCAACGACGCACCTGCTCTCGCGACTGCCGACGTTGGGATCGCGATCGGCGCCGGGACGGACGTCGCGGTCGAATCCGCCGGCATCGTCCTGGTTCGGAGCGACCCGCGCGATGTGGTCGGCGCGATAAGGCTCTCGCGAGCGACCTACTCCAAGATGATCCAGAACCTGGTTTGGGCGACCGCCTACAACCTCGTCGCCATTCCCGTCGCGGCGGGGCTGCTCGTCCCCTGGGGTCTAGATCTCCCGATGGCCGTCGGCGCCATCGCGATGAGCGCCTCGACGATCATCGTCGCCGCGAATGCGCAGCTACTCCGGCGGGTCCGACTGGCGCCCTCGTCCTGACATCGTTCAGCGCGCGAGGATTCCCAGAAGAACGACGTCGACAAGGCCGAGTTCGAATCCGGGTGCAGATGACCGACTCTGAAGCTCGGTGACCTTTGACCCACCGAACCGGGCCGTCCATCACTCGGTTATGTCAGTCATGGGTGACACAGTTCGCGATGACATGTTGCTCGTACTGACGCCCCTCCTGTTCGGACTCTCGTTCCTCTCGGGGATGATGGGCCTGGGCGTGGCATTCGTGGCGGTCCCGGTTCTCGGCCTCTTCGGCTACGACCTCAAGGACGTGATCCAGCCCTGGACGCTGCTCCTCAACGGCCTCACGGCCATCTCCGGTGCGGTCGCATTCTGGCGAGCGGGCATGGTCGATCGCCGCGGTGCCCTTGTACTCGTGATCATCACGACGATCGGCGCACCGCTCGGCGTCTGGCTGCTGCAGTTCGCCTCTACCGACTTCATCTGGTGGCTCTACGTCGCCGTACTGGTGTTCCTCGCGGTCCGGATGGCGATGCCAAAGGGCGCCTCGACCGAGGACGTCAAGACGATCACGGACCGCTCGCGGGCCAGGGCGAGCGTCGCCGCCGCGCCGATCTCTGTATTCGCCGGCTTCCTCGGAGTAGGGCCGGGCTTCCTCCTCATGCCGACGCTCGTTCTCGTTGGCTACAGCGCCCGACTGGCAGCCGCCACGAACTCGGTCGCGGTGACGCTGCCATCGTTCTCGGCCTTCGCCAGCCATTTGGGCTCGGCCCAGTTCGACTGGCCGACGGTGATCGTCACCTCGATCGCCTCGGTCATCGGCGCCTGGCTCGGTGCCCGTTTCATGGTGGGACGGGTGAAGAGCGCGACGCTGTCGCGGATCTTCGCGATCGCGCTGATCGCCCTCGCCGCGCAGCGCGCCTGGATCCTCCTCACATGACGGCGAGCGCTCGAAATTTCCTCATCGCCTGGAGTAGAAGGGATTACCACGTGAAGAAGATCGAAGTCGTCGGATCCGGCTGCCTCTGGCTGAGCGAGTAGCGCCCACTCGCCCGCTCGCCACCGCAACACGTACACGCCAAGCCCATAGGGAGCATCCATGTCCGCCACGTCGACCCCAATCCCTTCGCCGGTCCCGCCGATCGGGCGGCTGCGCGGCTTCCATCCCGGCTGGTTCGGGGCCGTCATGGGGACGGCGATCGTCGGCATCGTCGGCTATCAGAATCCGGGCAACCAGGCCGGGTTCAGGGACACCGCACACTCCTTCGGCGTCTTCATGGTCGCGGTCGCGGCGATCCTCGCGATTGCCCTTGGCGTTCCGTATCTGGTTCGATGGCTGCGACATCCGGGGGCGGCGGTCGCGGACCTCCGAAACCCTGTCGCGGGCGCGCTGTACGGCACGTTCCCCGGCGGACTGCTGGTGCTCGCGGTGGGCGTCGCTACCGTCGGGCCATCGCTCAACGCGCCCGATGCCGTCACGACGACCGTGGCAGTGCTCGCCTCGTTGGGCATCGTCCTAGCATTCGCCGTCAGCGTCGTCTTCGCGTACTTGCTGTTCGCGACGCCGCAGATCGGGCCGCAGACGGCGAACGGCGCCTGGTTCATCCCGCCGGTCGTCAACATCGTGGCGCCTCTCGCGCTTGCCCCGCTCGTTTCCCACGTTGGTACCGGCGACGCGGTCACCCTCGTCGTGGCCGGCTACGCGTTCCTGGGCATGGGTTTGTTGCTCTTCGTCCTCGTCGCCTCACTGATCTACGACCGGCTCGTGTTCCATCCGCTGCCGGCCGCGCCGCTCGCGCCCTCGCTGTGGATCGGCCTCGGCCCGGTCGGGGTGGGGGTGCTCGGGATTCTCCGACTGGCCCAGGTGGGTGCGCCGGTATGGGGTTCGGCCGCGGGCGCCGTCTCGGCGTTTTCCAACATCGGCGCCGCGCTTCTGTGGGGCTTCGGGATCTGGTGGCTCGCTGCCGCGGTGCTTCTGCTCGCGAGCTACCTGCGTGCCGGACGGCTTCCGTACAGCGTGGGCTGGTGGGCCTTCACATTCCCGCTCGGCGCATATGCCGCGGCGACGCTGGCACTCGGACGAGCCTGGCAATCCGGCATCCTCGAGGATCTGGCGGTGGCGCTCTTCGTGCTGCTGGCAGTCTTCTGGCTGGTCGTCAGCCTTGGCACGCTCCGTGCGATCCGGTCCGGAGCCGCGTGGGCGAGGTGAGGCACTCCCGCAGGCGGCGGGGCGGCAAGTGACGGGCAATACCGTCACGCCAGGCGTGGAATCGGCGAGCGGGCTTTCGGCCGCCACCGAGCCCACCACGGTCGTCGCCATCGCTCCGCCGACTCTGTTCGGCCTCTTCCGAACTTTCTTCAAGGTTGGATCGACCGCCTTCGGGATGGCCACCCTGCAGAGTGTTCGCACGGCAACGGTCAAGCTCGGCTGGATGACCAGAGCGGAGATCGACGAGGGGCTCGGTCTGGTCCAGCTCTATCCGGGCGCGATGATGGTCGATCTCGTGACCTACATCGGCTATCGGAAACGCCGCGTGCCCGGAGCTCTCGTGGCGGCCGCGGGGTTCATAGCGCCTTCGCTGGCTATGACCCTCGCATTGGCCTGGCTGTACACCGCTTACGGGGCAACGCCGGGCGTGTCGCGCATGGTCGTCGGTCTCGATGCCATCGTCGTCGGCATCGTTGCCAGCGTCGCGGCTGACCTTGGAGCTCACCACTTCCGCGGTCCCGTCAGAGCGTTGGCGGGCCTCGCCGCGTTCGGGCTCGCGGTCGCCGGCGCCAACCCTCTCCTGATCGTCGTCGTGGGGCTTCTCGTGGGGGTGATCGCCTTACGTCCCGGCTCCTCCCCGATCGGCGCGGTACCACCGGACGAGCTTCAGTTCTCCCATTCGAGGCTTGCGGGGGCGTTTGTTCCTGCGGCTCTCGTGGTCGGCGGCGTTGCGGTCGCGATCCTCGCCGGCGGGACGATTCGCGATCTGGTGTCTTCGATGGCCACGATCGGGACCGTGGCGTTCGGCAACGGATCGACGATCCTCCCCATCCTGCAGCAGGACGTCGTGGCCAACCATCACTGGCTGACTCCCCAGGAGTTCGGCGTCGGCATCGCCTTTGGCCAGGCGACGCCCGGTCCTTTCCTGAGCACCGCGGCGTTCGTGGGCTTCCGTGTCGGAGGTCTGCTCGGCGCGGTCGTTGCCGAGATCGCGATCTTCGCGCCAAGCATCGCCATGACGACCGTCGCCGCCGAGATCTATCCCTACCTGCGGCGCCATGCCTGGGTCAAGGGCGCGATCGCCGGAATCATGGCGGCGTTCGTTGGTCTCCTCGCCGCGGTCGTCCTCTCGATGGGCCGTGACGTCATCACGGTTCCCGCAGCCCTGGTTCTGGCCCTCGGAGCGTTCGCGGCCATCCGGGCCTTCAAGCTGAACCCGCCGATCGTTTTCGGCGCCGGGCTGGCCCTCTGGGCGTTCTACCTCGTGCTCGGGGGAGCGGCGTAAAGATATCCGCCGCGATGCTAGGTCGCGCCTTCGTGGCCTCGTGCCCCCAAGCCCGCCGGCATCGGCGGCCGCGTTTCATACATCCGTAGCGCCGCCACCAGGGCCGACCCGAAGGCAAGAAACGCAACGACGCCGATCGCGGACTGGAAGCCGGCGAGGTCGGCGATCGCCCCCGACAGCAAGGCTCCGATGGCGAACCCGAGATCGCGCCAGAAACGGTAGGCGCCGAGCGCTGAGGCGCGCCAGGATGGATGGGCGACGTCGCTCACCGCGGCGAGCAGGGTCGGATAGACCATCGCCGTTCCCAGGCCCAGCAGCGCCGAGGCCCCGAGCCAGGGCGCGAAGCCATGCGCCGTCGCGAGCCCGGCAATCGCGGTGCCCTGGACGGCCATCCCGCCAACGATCAGGCGGCGCCGTCCGATCCGGTCCGAAAGCGGTCCGGTGAGAAGCTGGAGGAGGCCCCAGACCGCCGGATAAACGGCCGCAAGGATTCCGATCTCTCCGACCGAGAGTCCGGCGGCGGCGTAGTAGAGGGGCAGCAGACCCCAGGCCATGCCGTCCTTGAGGTTCGTTACGAGACCCGCCTGGCTGCAGGCCGAGAGCGCCGGTTCACGCAGGCTGACCCGAAGGAAGACTTCGGGCAGCGAGGGTCGTGGCTCTCCCCTGGCGCCGGCCGCCGTCTGCTGGCGCACCTCTTCGTGTGCGTGTCCGCGCGTTTCGCGCACGAGCAGGGTCGAGAGCGACAGCCCGAGTGCGACGTATCCCAGGCCCAGGAAGAAGGGCGCAGGCCTCAGGCCGGCCTCCTGGGCGATGAATCCGGTGGCCGCCGCGGTCAGCGCGAGGCCGCTGTATCCGGCCCATTCGTTCAGGCCGACCGCGAGTCCCCGCCGCGCCGGACCGGCCAGGTCCACCATCGCGTTGACCAGGTTCGTCCAGGCCAGGCCCTGATTGAGCGCGAGCAGGACGTTCGCCACGATGACCCAGCCCCAGTTCGGCGCCCAGATCAGCAGCAGCGGCACGGGAACGCCCGCGAGCCAGCCGGCGACGAGAAGCGGCTTTCGGCCGACGCGGTCGGCGAGAGTCCCCGACGCGTAGTTCGTTACCGCCTTCACGACTCCGAAGGCGACGATGTAGGTCAAGGCATAAGTGGCGGCCTGGAGGCCGAAGATGCGCGTCGCGATGAGCGGCAGGATCGTCCGTTCCTGCCCGAGCACTCCGCCGACCAGCGCCTGGGTCGCGATGAGGAGGGTGAATTGACCGAGGTTTGCGCGCAGGCCAAGGCGAGGGGTTCGCGAAGCGGCGCGTTCGCTGCTCATCGACCCATTTGCGCTAGAAGGTGACGACCTTGTCCGCCCAGATCGTCCAGTCGGTCAGCTCGGCCATCGTCGAGCGTCGGGCGGGTTCGACGAGCGGGTCGTCGGTCATGCCGCGGGCGTCGAGGCAGGTCCCACAGGCGCCCACGCCGACGCCCCTGGCACCGAGTCCCTTGATCATCCGCTCGAGGTTGTAGTAGCCGTCCGGAGTCTTCTGGCCGATCCTCGCGACGGTGACGGCGTCGCCCATGAGGAAGACCCGCAGCTCGACGCCGTCGGATTTGGCGAGCGAGTTCGCGAGACGCATGCCGTTGTATGAGCGCTCGTTCCCGTATGCCGGCTCGTTGAGGATGATCAGAATCTTCATCGGGTACTCCTGGCCGTCGAGCCGGGACGAGCTCGACTTATCAAGTATTCAAACGAGTTGTAGAATATCAGCCATGCAAAATCCCGGCCATGGACCCGCAGCCGACATCGGAACCAGAGCGGCGAAGAACGAACTCCAGGAAGCTTTCTCGCAGGTTGGGAAGGCGCTCGCCAATCCGCACCGGATCGAGCTCCTCGACCTGCTCGCACAGGGCGAGCGCCAGGTCGAAGCGCTGGCCGCCTCGGCCGACATCTCGGTCGCCCTTGCTTCGGCGCATCTCCAGGGCCTGCGACGGGCCGGCCTCGTGACCTCGCGGCGGGAAGGCACCAGGATCCTCTACCGTCTTGCCGGTGACGACGCCTACGCGCTGCTTACAGCCCTTCGGACGGTAGCGTCTCGTCTCGGCGACGCCCAACGGGCCGCGGCCGAGTATCTCGGGGCGCCGATGGAGGCTGTCAGTCGCGAGGAGCTGTTCGCGCGGGTTCGTTCGGGCGACGCGGTCGTTATCGACGTGCGTCCGCCTGAGGAATACGCGGCCGGGCACATCGCGGGCGCCGTCTCGGTCCCGCTCGACGATCTCGAGGCACGCCTCGCGGAGCTGCCGGCCGACGTAGAGCTTGTCGCCTACTGCCGCGGCCCGTACTGCGCGATGTCGGCCCAGGGGGTCGCGCTCCTTCATCGATTGGGCCGACGGGCCAGGCGTCTGGAGGATGGCTACCCCGAATGGCGTCTGGCCGGGTTGCCGGTCGAGCGTGGCGCAAAATCGTCGTAGGCCCGTTGGCAACGAGCGTCCCATGGCCCGTGTCTATCTCGACTACAACGCGAGCACGCCGATCGATCCGCGGGTGGCAGCCGTCATGCGGCCGCTGCTCGAAGGCCCGTTCGCCAACCCCAGCTCGAGCCACCCGGGCGGGCTCAAGGCTCGGGCGGTCATCGAGCGCGGGCGCTCGCAAGTCGCCTGGCTTCTCGGCGCGGCGTCCGAGCTCTTCGGAAGCGGGGCACACTCGTCGAGGCACGGCTCACGCAGCAGGAGCTGGCCGAGCTGTCGGCGCGACGCGTGAGACTCTCGCGCGTACGCTCGCCGACTTCAGCTGTCGTGGCCTCCTCGGCACGGGTTGCTCACCAGGTGGTCATTCGTGACGCCGAACGCCTCGCCGAAATCGCCGACGGCCAGAATGAGTAGGACGGTCCCTGAATGCGAACGCGGCCGACGTGACTACTCGACGAGGCAGTCACCATTCGCGCCGGTGGCATGTTTGATCAACAACATGAGTCGGAGGTCGCGATGGCGCAGGCGAGACATTTCGTCGACATCGGCCGCCCCGTCGAGACGGTCTTCGCGTTCATGGCGGATGGCGAGAAGTGCCCGCAGTGGCGCTCCGGCATTCTCGACATCAAGCACATGTCGGGCGAAGGCGTCGGGGCGACGTACACCCAGGGCGTGCGGGGTCCGATGGGCCGCCGTGTCGCAGCTGACTATCGGATCACGGTCTTCGAGCCCAACCACCGGATTGAATTCCAGACGACGGCCGGGCCGGTTCGCCCTCACGGCCGCTACGACTTCGAGACCGTAGCTGGCGGCACGCGACTGACCTTCTCGCTCGACGCCGAGGTCAAAGGATTCCAGAAGCTACTGATGGGCTCGATGGTCCAGAAGACGATGGTCTCCGAAGTCACGGCCCTGGACAACGTCAAACGCATCCTGGAAGGCTGATCCAGGTTGCCAGGAACGGAGAGCGAGCAGAGGTCGCTAGATGCAGATACCCAGGCCCAGCGATGCGGACAAGGCGCGGTTTCGGGCGCTCGTGCCTGACGATCCGACCGTCCAGGTCAAGCCGATGTTCGGCAACCTCGGAGCGTTTGTGAACGGCAACATGTTCATGGGCCTGTTCGGGTCGGACCTCGGAATCAAGCTCGCGCCTGTGGACGCGGCCGAGTTCCGCCTCATCGAGGGGGTTGGTCCGTTCGGCCCCGCCGAGCGGCCAATAGGCGGCTATCTCACCCTCCCGCCGTCGTTGACGGCCGCGGAGAGTGGCCGGTGGATAGCGCGGTCACTACATCACGTGGCGGCGCTGCCTCCCAGGAAGTGAGAGGGCGCACGATGGGTGGCCGGGCGAGGCGGCCATGAGGCGTCCCGGGCCGACGCCATTTCCGCGCGGCCCGACATGTTAGGGAAGACCGCGGAGCATCGGGGCGAGATCCATCGATCCGTCGAGAAGCTCCGAGCGATTTCCGACATAGTCCACCGACTGCCGGTATTGTCTCGGTAAGACGGACGCCAGCTCGCCCGTCCGGTCAGACAATCCGCGGAGGCTCAGGGCTCGATGCCACATATCTGTGCGAGGGCATCTTGGGGGATGGTTGAGGGCCAGCGGATTTGTAAGCCGTGACGCCCGACGCAGGCAAGCAGCCTGCAGGCGTCGCTCGTGCGGAGGGCCGCCAGGGCTTCCGCTCGCTCTTTGAGAACATGCATGAGGGTCTGGCTCTCTGTCAGATGATCTATGCGGACGGCAAGCCGATCGACTGGGTCTACCTCGACGTTAATGCGGCTTTCGAATCCCAGACCGGACTCGAGGGCGTGGTGGGCCGACGCGTATCCGAGGTCATCCCGGGCCTCCGTGAGTCTGACCCGGACCTTTTCGCTACGTACGGTCGTGTCGCCGCCGGCGGGCCGTCGGAACGTTTCGAGACTCACGTTGCCGCCCTCGACATGTGGTTCTCGGTTGCCGCGTACTGTCCGGCGCCGGGCAAGTTCATGGCCGTATTCGACGTGATCACCGAGCGCGTTCGAGCCGAGCGAGCACTGCGGAGCGCCAACGCGCTGTTGTCGCGAACCGAATCCGTTGCCCACGTGGGAAGCTGGCGGGTTCCGCTCGATGGCGGCATGCCGACCTGGTCGGCCGAGATGTACCGCATCTTCGGTCTCGATCCGTCCGCAGCAGCTTCCGATACGGCCGCGATCTGGCAAAAGGCGATCCATCCCGACGATGCACCCGCAGTCGCGGCCGCGCGAGCCCGAACGCTCGCCGGGGAAGTCCTCGCCATCGAGTACCGGATCATCTGTCCCAACGGCGATGTCCGCTGGCTGCACGGCGAGAGCGAACAGGAACTGGACGAGGGTGGATCCCCGATCGCTATCGTCGGCTTCGTTCAGGACGTCACCGATCGCAAGAACGCGGAAGCGTCGCTCGCGCAATCGCAGAAGATGGAGGCAATAGGCCGTCTCGCCGGCGGTGTCGCTCATGACTTCAACAACCTTCTCACCGCAATCGGTGGCTACGCCCGGCTCCTCGAGTCCGACCTCGCCGCCGGATCCGGGAGTGCGGAGGATGCTGCCGAGATCCGGCGGGCTGCCGACCGCGCTGCAGTCCTCACAGCGCGATTGCTGGCATTCGCAGGCCGCCAGGACGTGAGGCCCGAGGCGATCGATCTCTCATCAGCGGTGAACCAGATGCTGCCCATGCTGAGGCGGATGATCCCCGAGCGGATCCAGGTTGTGGCGGACCTCCAAAACGTCGCCGCGGTCGAAGCCGATCCGGGCGAGGTGGATCAGATCATCCTCAACCTGGCCATCAACGCCGCCGATGCCATACCGGATATCGGGCGACTCTCGATCGAGACAGAGATGGTCGAGCACGGCACGGCCTACGTTCTCAGCCACCCCGGTCGCGGCACCGGCCCCCACGTGCGGCTGCGCGTGTCCGACACCGGAATCGGGATGGACGAGAAGACGCGCTCGCGGATTTTCGAGCCCTTCTTCTCGACCAAGCCTGTCGGTCGGGGCACAGGTCTTGGCCTGGCCACCGTCTACGGCGTAGTGACTCGCATCGGCGGTTCCATCGAGGTCAACTCTGCCACCGGGCTTGGCACTGTGATCGAGGTAGACCTGCCTTCGTCTGGTGTGCTGCCCGCCTCATCCCCCGAGCCCGCCTCTATGGCTCGCGCTGAGGGAACCGAGCGAATCATGCTCGTCGAGGACGAGGACAGAGTCCGCCAGTTCACGGCGGCCGTCCTCGCCCGTCTCGGGTACGCGGTCCTGCAGGCGGGGAGCCCTGGGGAAGCGTTGAGGGTCGCGCCTACCGACTACGACGTCCTCGTCACCGACGTCGTCATGCCGGACCTGAACGGAGCCGAGCTCGCTCGAAAAGTGAGAGACATGCGGCCCGATCTACCTGTTCTGTTCATGTCCGGCTACTCACATGGGACGGCGGACCTACCAGTCGAGCCCGGGTTCGCTCTACTGGCCAAGCCGTTCACTCCGGTCGCCCTGGGGAGGGCAATCCGGCGACTTCTCGAAAGAGTCTGAGCGGCCTGGGTCTCGGAACGGGCCGATCAGCATTGTCCTGACGGTCGTGATCGTCATCCTCGTCGGCTACCTCTCGATCAGCGGCAAGGGTGCTGCCGACGACTCCGAAACGATCGAGAGCTGAGCTACTGCCCTTGCCCCATAATCAGTCACCCCTGGTCGCTCGCTCCTCACAGGCGCCCTCGCCTCGCGGTAGATAGGCCGCTTTACTCGGCGGCCCTGGTATCGTCTGCCTGTATGAGCGATCCGTTGTCCAGACTCGGTTCGGGGCCTCCATCTGGCGGCCACCGACGCCAGGTCCTCGTCGGCTTCTTGCTCGTTCTGTTTGTCGTCGTGGTGTCTGCGTGCTCCAATACCGGGAGCCCGCGCCGGTCACGCCCACGCCTGCGGGCGTTGAGACGATCTCGCCTTCTGGCAGCACGACCTCGCCGCTCCTAACCAGCTCGCCCACACCCGAGGCCCAGCAGACGATCTCGCCCGAGCCCAGTGCGCTGCCCTCGGACACCCCCACCAACGGTCCTACGCCCCACAATCCCAAACCCTGGCTCGCCTGGAAGCCGAAGGGCAAGGGTGAAGTGCTGAAATCCATCAACTTGCCGCCGCCCTGGATCGGCGGCACGCGGACGACGGAGGACTTCGGGGTATACACGCCGCCCGGCTACAACCCTCAGGGGACACGTCACTACCCGGTAGTCTACGAAGCGCCCAGCCCATTCAAGTTGTGGAACAACGAGACGAACGCCGTCCAGGCGCTCGACTCGCTCATCGACGCGGGGACCATCCCGGCCATGATCGTCGTCTTCATCGACGAGTGGGGCGCACCGTACCCGGACACAGAGTGCGCCGACTCGGTCGACGGCAAGATGTGGATGGAGACCTTCATCTCCAGAACCGTCGTGGACTACGTCGACGCGCACTACCTCACGATCCGCAAGTCCGCAGCCCGGGCAGTCATGGGTATGTCTACGGGTGGCTTCTGTGCGGCGATGCTCACCCTCCGACATCCGAGCGTCTTCGGTTCCTCGATTTCGTTTTCTGGCTACTACCAGGCGGGGACCGTGAGCGCCACGTCCGCCCGTCCCTTCGGCAATCAGCCTGCCGTCCTGCAAGCCCACTCGCCTCTGTATCTGGTTGGCGAGATCCCGCCGGCCGACCGCTCGAGCCTCTACTTCGTCGTCGTCGCCGATCCGAACCAGGCGTACTACGGACCGCAAGCTACAGCCTTCGAGAAGGCCCTCAAGGCGGACAAGTACCCGTACACCCCGATCGTCTCGGCCTATGGGCACGGCTGGCCCCAGGTCCGCCACGAATTCCAAGGAGCCCTGGAGCACTGGGCTGCCAGGCTCGCGTTCGAGGGGGTCCTCTAGGCGGATTGGCTGCTACACGCGACAGTCTTCGACGCCCAAGATCCGAGGCATATCGGTCACCCGGCCTCGTCTTGCGCACTTCGATGAGGGCCTCGGCTCGCCCATCGTAGCGGGCTGTGAGGCTGGCGCCGGGCCCGTCGTTCTCACCTTGCTGGAGGGTCAGATAGCAGATTCCACAAACCAATTCGATCAGGGGCCCGACGATCTTGCTCCTGGCTTGCCGATCGATCCGATGCGGGGAGCCAGACGCGAGGACGTAGACATCGTTGGCCGGCCCGCAGGTCGATGGAACCATGATGATCACAAGAGCGTCTCTTCAGATAGACTTCAGGGGTGACCCGGAGGGGCTACCCGTGATTCAGTATGTTGTGAGCAGGGGTTCTGGGTAGGGTTCATGTGAACTCGAGGGTGGGTGGTCAGGGTTCTGGTCGAAAGGCGCGCGTGGCTCTGCTCGCCCTTCTCCGTCGTCGCCAAGTCGAGTCGATGAGGCCACTTGGAGCCGTGCTTCGGCGGTTTCTCAGCCGGACGCCGCTGATCAATGCGACCGTTGTGTCAGTCGTAGTCTCGGCTGCCATCGTCTCCGGGGCGACGGACACCAGCAACACCACGCTCGTGCTCATGGGATTCGATGCAGACCGCGCCCAGCTGATCACGGCGCTGCTGGTAGGTGGGGTCGCCGCCGCGGCGGCTGCGCTAGCCACGGGCAGGATCGGCCAGGCAACTCTCGGCGGCCTGGTCGGTTTCGCCGTTCTCTTCGGCCGCACTTTCCTCCACGAGACCCGTGATGCGCTGGCCTCGAACGGGGCCTACGGTTCTTTCGATCTCAGTGGGTGGCTGCTGACGTTCCTGACCCTGATCACAATCGGAGTGATCGCGAGTTGGGTCGGAGGTGCGGCCGCGTCTACTCTTCGCCCGGGGCTCATAGAGGCCGTGTCAGCCGTCGATGCATCCATTCGGAGCAGGCGCCTTGCGCGCCGGCTGTTCGAGCGGCCCCTGATCGTGGTTCTTGTGCTGGCGCTTCTGTTGACAACTGTCCCGGTTTTCGGGGACATGGTGAACTACACGCCAGACTCTCGGATGCTCGATGGCGGACCGCCGCCGGCGGGACTGATCCCCGTCGAATCCTCCGAGTCCCCTGGGCCGGCCGCCGCAACCGCGTCTCCCGAGGAATCCACCTTAGCAACCGCCAGCCCACTGGTCCACTCAACCGACTCGCAGCTCAGCCCGATGCCCCGGCCGTCGCGGCCACCGTCCGGGACTGGCGCTGTCACGTCGGCCGCGCTGCCGGCCCCGTGGAAGGCCGGCTCCGTCTCGACCGCTGAGATCGCCATCTACACCCCGCCCGGCTACGCCGCGGGAGGCCCGCGCCGCTATCCGGTCTTGTACGAGGCCCCCACAAGCTATGAGGCATGGGACAGGGCCACCAACGTCCGGTCGGTCCTAGACACGCTCATTGACGCTGGCGCCATTCCGCCGATGATCGCGGTCTTCATCGACGGCAGCCGCGGACCCTACCCCGACTCCGAATGCGCCGATTCGGTTGACGGCCGGGAGTGGATGGACACCCACATAAGCGACACCGTGGTTTCCTATGTGGATTCACATTTCGCAACCATCGCCCGCAGGGAAGCTCGCGCCGTCATCGGCTTCTCGCAAGGCGGCTACTGCGCAGCAATACTCGCGCTCCGCCACCCGACCGTCTATGGAACCTCGATCCCGATCTCCGGCTATTTCCGGGCAGCCAAGGGGGACGCGAGTTCGTGGCTTCCGTTTGGCAGGAATGCGGCCGCGCTCGCCGCCGCTTCACCTATGGACGTCGCCCCCAAGATCCCGCGAAACGAGCGAAAAGCGCTGCTTTTCATCGTCGTCGCCTCGCCTGGCCAACCGTTCTACGGTGCCGAGGCCGCTGCGTTCGAGAATCTTCTGGCCAAGCAGGGTTATCGATACCTGACTCGCGATTCCAGCATGTCGCACGGATGGGTTCAGGTCCGGGAGCAGTTCCCGGCTGCCGTCGAAGCTTGGGCGTCGCATCTGGCCGAGGAGGGCGTGGCGTGAACCGTGGCCAGACTCTGACATCCATTCCCGAGGCGGCGGTAGAGCAGCCGGGCCGCAGACCACGCGGCTGTCATCCGTCTCGCGCGATCGCGGGGATGCTGCGATGACGGTGATCCGGACAGGAGAGACCCGGGGCCGGCCTCGCGGCCGCCGGCCATTCCGTATGGCGGTCCGGGCCTCGGAGTCCGCGCCCGTGATTCTCCTGGCCGTCAGCACCCTGGCCGCCGCAGCGTACTTCTTCACGTTTCTCCGGCCCGTGGCCAATTCGCTGGATGTGATCCTGCCTATCGATCCGTCCGACACGGATCCAAACCTCGCGGTCCTCTCGGCGGTCGGCCTCGCAGCGTTGACAGTCGGGCTTTTCCGCGGCAAAGCAGTGGCCTGGTGGTTCGTCATGGCCACGCTGACAGCGTCGCTGCTCGTCCAGGCCGCGGCTTTCTCACATCCGCTCGGGGTGGTCATTGTTGGCGGTTTGCTGGCCATTCTTCTCGCGGACCGGCGCCGGTACGTAGTCGAGACGGGAATCGGCTCACGTCGGATCATCGTCGGGTTGATCCTCGTGGGCGTCGTCGTCATCGGTCTCGAGGCCTCCTTGGTCATCGCCGCGACCGGAGACTGGCCCCGACCCCTGTCGGCCGCCAGCGACATCACCGCGGCCATCGGTGACGCGTTCGGTCTGAGCGATGACGGCGCCAGCCAGGTCCTGCGGCAGACCAGCCGCGAGGCAATCCTGGGCCTCCTGCTCTTCGCTTCGCGGTTGCCCATTGTGCTGGCCGCGCTCGGGGTCCTGAGCCGCGTGCCCGAGCCGCCTCGCGATCCCACGACGACGGCTCGCGCTCGGGAGATTGCCGAGCGCTACGGCTGCGGCGCCCTCCTGCCGTTCCAGCTCGGCGATGACAAGCTCATCTACTCCCCGGCCGACGCCGAGGGACTTGTGGTCTACGGCCTTGTCGGGCGGACCGCTGTGGTGCTGGGCGACCCGATCGGTTCGCCCGAAGCCGCGCCCAGGGTATTCGGCGATTTCCTGGAGCAGTGCCACAGGCTAGACCGCGTCCCGATCGTCTACCAGGCCGGCGTCGTCGGACGCTCGATGCTGCGTGGGGCTGGCTTCCGGCTCTTCAAGGTGGGCGAGGAAGCTCTCATCGACCTGTCAGGCTTCGACACGAGCGGACCGAGGCGCGCGAACCTGCGCCACACGATCACTCGCTGCCGCAAGGACGGTGTGGTCATCCGTTGGTTCCCGAGCGGCATCCCGGCCGACGAGGCTGCTGTGCTTGACGATCTCGCGGAGATCGATGCCAGCTGGCACGAGAAGGCCGGCCCTCGACTCGGTTTCACCGTCAGCCATTTCGACCGGGCAACACTGGCATGGCAACCAACCTCGGTTGCGATCGGCCCAAACGGGCGTGCGCTGGCCTTCACCACCTACCGCAAGACCGGCGTGGACGGAGGTTGGGTTCTGGACCTGATGCGCCGCGGTTGCGACGGGCCCCCAGGCGCTGTGGAAGCATGTATATCGGAGGCTGCCATGGCCTTCCGCGACGTCGGGGCGAAGACCCTCTCGCTTGGGCTCGCGCCACTTGCCGGCCTCGATGTCTCGAGCTCCGCGTTCGAGGAGCGACTGCTGGCCGTCGGCGGCAGGCTCGTCCGCCGCTGGTATGACGTGACGGGCCTGGCCCGCTTCAAGAACAAGTTCGACCCGTACTGGATACCGCGCTATGGCGCCATCCGCCACCGCCGCGACGTTGTCGGTTTTGTGGTCAGCCTGCTTTGGATCCACCTCGCCGGCGCCGTCCGCCTTCCCGGTCGCTCGCGCGAGGAGAGGGAGGCCGCAGCCGCATGAAGCCATTGCTCGCGCCAGACGACCTAGCTGAGAACTCTTTTCCGAAGGCCCACAGGTGGAGCATGGTCGTGAACGCCGCCGTGGTGGCGGCCGTGGCAGCGCTCGTGGTCGTCGCCGCGGTCGTTTCTGGGACCATCGACTCCTACCGCCTCACCCTTCTGTTCATGGGCTTTGATGAGGATCGCGCACAGCTCATTACGTCCCTATTGGTGGCGACAACGGCAGCCGCCGCGGCAACTCTCGTCACCAACAAGAACCGTCAGGCGACACTCTCGGGCCTTGCGAGCTTTGCCGCGCTATTCGGCTACACGTTCCTTCGCGAGACCCGGGGAGCTCTGCAATCGACAGGCGCCGATGGCTCTTTCGACCTCAGTGGCTGGCTGTCCACGCTGGTTGCACTGCTGATGGCGGGCCTGATCTCGAGCTGGTCCGGAGCCACTCTCGCCCAAGCGCTACGCCCAGGACTAGTAGGGGCAGGGTCGACCGTCCTTGGCGCGGTCCGGCGTCGGCGGTCAGACCGTGAGCTTGTGAGAGGGCCCCTCAAGGTAGCCGTCGTTCTGACCCTTCTGGTCTTCACGGCGCCGATCTTCGGCGACATGGTCAACTACACACCCGACTCGAGGATGCCCCACGGCGGAGCGCCGCCGGTTGGACTCATTCCCATGGAACCCACCCAGTCGCCGACGGTACCTGTTCCTATGGAACAGACAGCGTCGCCCACGCTCGCCTCGAGCCCACCGCCGCCTGGGCCTCCGACGACAAGCCCGGCGCCCACACCTACGCGGTCCCTGCCGTCCAACGAGAGGCCATGGCTGGCGTGGCGACCATCGGGTACTGGATCGGTAGTGACCGTGGATCTACCGGCCCCCTGGAGGGATGGCTCCGCCACGACCGAGAACGTCGGTATCTACACCCCGCCCGGGTACGACCCGCATGGCAACAGGAGATACCCGGTCGCCTACGAGGCGCCTTTCGACTATTCCCTGTGGGATTCGAGCGTCAACATCAGAGTTGCGCTCGACGCCATGATCGACAGGGGAGCGGTTCCGGCGATCATCGTCGTCTTCATCAACGCCTGGCGTGCTCCGATCTACGACACCGAATGCGCGGACTCAGTCGATGGTCGCCAGTGGTTTGACGCGTTCATCAGCCGTACGGTCGTCTCATACGTGGACTCGAAGTATCGGACGATCGCCCGGGCTGATGCCCGAGCGTTCATGGGTTTCTCGGAGGGGGGCTACTGCGCGGCGATCTTGCCTCTGCGCCACCCGACGGTGTTTGGCACAGCCATCCCGATCTCGGGCTACTTCCGGGCTGGTGTAGGCGACGCGTCTGCAAAGCTCCCGTTCGGCGGTGACAAAGCCGCACTGGCCGCGGCCTCTCCCATGGTGGTCGCGACCGAGTTGCCGGCAGCGGAGCGGTCGACGCTCTTTTTCATCGTGGTAGCCAAGCCGGGCGAACCCTTCTTCGGTACCGAGGCCGTCGCATTCGAGCAGCTCCTAGCCACGGAGGGATACCGCTACGTGGCCCTGGACGCTAGGGTCGGGCACGGTTGGGATCAGGTGCGCCAGGAGCTCCCGGTCGCCCTGGAGGCCTGGGCGCGGCAACTTGTCACGGTAGGTGCGTTCTAGAGATCCATCTGTGACCCGTCATGCCTGCGTTCAACTCGGCTCGATGGCGTCCGAGGTATCGACGCAGACATAGCCGTCCGAGGTTGCCGCGTCTCGAGTCGAAGATGGACGTCGCGACGCTGATGCTCGTTGGTCTGGTGTGTGGCGGCTCCGTGGATCGAATTCGCCCGAAAACGGGAGGGCGAATTCGATCTTCCTGATGACTGAAGCCGAGCATTGACACAGGCAGAACTCATGGTTGGCGCCGCACCAGCCTCGGAAGTTGGGCGAGACGCGCCGGCGGGCCGCAGCTGGACATTGCCGTGCCTCAGCCCCCGACGTCCGGAATCTCGAACCAGAAGACCGCTCCACCCCCATCACGGCTCGCCGCGCCGTATGTGCCGCCGTGGGCCTGTGCCGCGCCGGCCACGATCGCGAGGCCGAGGCCCGTGCCTGGTTCGGTGACCGACGAGCCACGATGGAACGGCTGGAAGAGCTCGTGCGCTGAGTTGTTGCCGATGCCGGGCCCGCGGTCGAGGACCTCCGCCCGTAGGCTCCGCCCTGCCTCGCGCTCGATGATCCGGCACTGCACGAGAACCTCGCCCTGGCCGCCGTGAACGATCGCATTGGTGATCAGGTTGTTCAATCCGTGCTCGATCCTGGTGCGGTCGACGAGCACCGAAGCGGCAGGCGCCTCGATGCGGACACGAACCCCGCGCTCGCGGGCCAGCGGCTGAAGACTCCGGACCACGCCGGTCACGAGCTGCCGCAGGTCGACTGACGCCCGGGCGACGGAGGATGCATCCACTCCGGGGGAGGCAAGCTCCAAGAGGCTCGTCGTCAGCTCCGTAAGCCTGACGATGTCGCCCTGGGCTTCGCGCACGGCTTCGCGGTACTCGGCGAGCGAGTCGCTCCCGTCGACGACGTCGAGCTCGGCGCGCAGCGACGCAAGCGGCGTCCGAAGCTCATGGGAGGCCATAGCCACGAAGCGACGCTGTCGTTCGACGCTGTCGGCGATACGATCGAGCATGCCGTTCAGGGTTGCAGTGAGCCGCCACACCTCATCGTGGCCCCCGGTCATCCTGAGCCGGCGAGCCAGGTCCGCGGAATCGAGCGCGGCGGCCTCGTCGCTGAGCCGGTGGAGGGGCTGCAGCGCGCGGCCTCCCAGAAACCAGCTGCCGACCAGGGCGATCGAGCCCGCGACCAGGCCGACGCCAAGAAGGGCTCGCTCCAGGGCGGCCTGGGCGTCGGTCACCGATTGCAGGTCCACGCCGGTGACGACGATAGAGCCGTCGGCGGCGACGTCCGTCCGGACGAGGTATTGTCGGCCGCCGACCGACTGGACGCCGGCGGTCGGTCGCAGACCGGACGGCGTATCGGAGCTGGCATCGAGAACCTGGCCCGACGGAGAGAAGATGGCTGCGAAGACGCCCGGCGCGGAGCGATTGGTCTCCTGGAGTCCGAACTGGCCGTTGTTCTCGAGGGATGCCAGGACTCCCGAAGATCGCGTCTGGAGTGCCGTGTCCAGCGAGGCCTGCAGGGACTGACCCATCTGCCACCAGACCACGACTCCCGCCGCGAGCAGCGTCGCAAGGATGCCTGCCGCAAAGGCGATCGTGAACCGCAGGCGGATCGTCATGGCGCCGGCTTCGATGGCGGCCTTGGTACGGTTCTCAAGGCGTAACCGGAGCCACGGACGGTCTGGATCCAGGGACCGCCGGGATTGGCGGCGAGCTTGCGGCGCAGAACCCCCACGTACACGTCGATGATCCGCGGATCGCCCTCGAATGCCCAGTCCCAGACCTGTTCGATGATCACGGCGCGGCTGAGCACCTCATCGGCTCGCCGGGCGAAGAACTCGAGCAGCGAGAACTGTCGCCCCGCAAGGTCCAGCTCCCCTGAGGCGAGAGTGGCGCGATGCGCGGCCGGATCGATCGTCAGATCGCCAGCTGTGATCAGGGTGGTCTTGCCGCTGGGGCCGCGGCGATCGAGAGCTCGAATCCGCGCCTCCAGCTCGGCAAACGCGAAGGGCTTCACGAGGTAGTCGTCGGCGCCCACGTCCAGACCGCGCACGCGGTCCCTCACGCTGTCACGTGCCGTCAGCATCAGGACCGGGACCGGATTGGAGGCTGCGCGCAGATCTCGGCAGAAGTCGAAGCCGTCGCCGTCCGGGAGCATCACGTCGAGCACGACCACGTCGAAGCGAGCTTCTGAAAGGTGCCAGCCCGCCTCCTCCAGCGTCGGCGCGATCTCCGCGACGTGACCGGATCTCCTGAGGCCACGGCCCAGGAGCGTGCCGAGCCGGGGATCGTCTTCGACCACCAGGATTTTCACCGGTCCAGTATGCCCATCGAGTGCGAAAGAAATGTGAATCCGGGCCAAGGCGCCATGGACGCACGATTTACCGTCGTTTCACAGGCCGTGGAGCAGTCTGGGTGCGGTCGGGCAGATGACCCGGCCAGCACAAGGAGACGACATGAACTTTGACCGACTCAAGGCGCCGGCCATGGCGGCCATTGCCGTGCTCGCCATCTCCGGCACCGCGACCGTCTTCGCGGCCAGCCCGTCGAGCCCGCCCGCAGGCGGGGCTACCCCGGTCGTTGCCACGACTCCGGCGCCGGTGGTGGGCTCTTCCTCGGCTCCGGTCCTCGCCACGACCCCGGCCCCCGCCGCGACCGACCAGCCCGAGTCGACGGCAAGCGCCGAGCCGACTGAGGCTGCCGGCGGCACGGAACCGACGGCCGCCGAGACGACGACTGCCGAGAGCGACGGGCCGGGCGGCCACCAGGACCCGGATGGTCAGAACGTCGACCACCAGTTCGACGGCCAGGAGTAGCCGGGCTCGGGCACTTCTCTGGCGACAACCATGGCGGACCGAGTCATGACTCGGTCCGCCATGACCCTTGACGGTGGGCGCCCGTGGCTCCCCGAAGGGGTTCTCACGGCGCCCGCGGGTCGGGGGCCCTGCCAGCCGCGCCGGAACCTCAGGCGAGACCTTCGTGCCGCAGCGCTCGGACTTTCAGCGGGTCGGTGATGACGAGGTAGAGCGCCGCCAGGCCGAGCAATGCTCCGACCAGGCCGGCTCCGATTGGGGCCATCAACCAGCCCAGAAGCGCGAGACACGACACCACCAGGAGGTCGGCCACCGAGCTCAGCGCGAGCCAGCGACTCGGGATGGATCCCCAGAACCGTCCTCGCTCGCGTACCAGGTAGACCGTCGCCTGGCCGCTGAAGACGAGCCAGACGAAGACCAGGGTGTGCATCTGGTCGGCTCCCAAATGTACGTACGACGTGCCGACCCACCACACCGCGAACGACAGGAAGAGCAGCGGCACCGCAAGGACCAGCGAGCTCACGATCAGCGCCCTGACCGGCCATCGGTCGGGACGCGGCGAGAACGAGACACGGTCGGTCGCGATCGACATCGTGACGAAGTCGTTGGCGAAGAGGAGCAGCACGACCAGCCGGGGCGTGGTGACGAATTGTCCGGTCGCCAGGAGCCCAATGCTCAGGAAGGCCGCGATCTGGAACGTCTTGATGATCTTGTTGAGGGTGTACGTGAGCATCCGCTGATAAATGCGACGGCTCGTTTCCACGCCAGCGACGACGCTGGCGAGCCCGGGGGTCGTGAGCACCACGCTGGCCGCGGCCTTGGCGACGTCGGTGGCGGAGGACACCGCGACCCCCACCTCGGCCTGCCGCAGGGCCGGCGCGTCGTTCACCCCGTCGCCGGTCATGCCCACCACGTGCCCGGTCGACTGCAAGTCGCGCACGAGGTGGAATTTGTCCTCGGGCAGCACCTCGGCGAAGAGATCGCAATCGTCCGACGGCGACGGGGTCCCGGTTCGGAGCCGATCGGGCAGGCATGCGCGCGTGCCGATCCCGACCCGTTCTGCCACCGCCCGGCCCGTCACCAGCGCATCGCCGGTCACCATGACGATCCGGATCCCGAGTTCGTGCAGGCGCGCCACGAGCTGCGGCGAGTCGGCTCGAATCGGGTCGCCGAGTCCGATGAGTCCGAGCGCCTCCAGTGGCCCCGCCTCGGGACCGGCCGCCACGCCGAGGACCCTCGATCCGGTGGCCTCGAGAGCCACCATGTCGGCATCCCAACCCGGGCCCGGCGCCGCGACCAGTTGCCCGACCGAAGCGGGCGCGCCCTTTACGAAACGCCGCACGCCGGCGGGGTCGCGAAGGAAGGCCTCAGCCCGTTTCGTGGCCGGATCGAAGGGCAGGAACCGTAACCGGCCCCCTCGCTCAGGCTCCAGCCCGCGCTCTCGGGCGACGGCAAGAATCGCTAGATCGAGCGGGTCCGAACCAGCTTCATCGGAGGCGAACGCCGCGGCCCGCAGCAACTCCTCCTCTCCGTGGGGCGGCCGCGGCCGCAGCGCCGTCACCGACAGACGGTTCTCCGTGATGGTGCCGGTCTTGTCGGTGCACAGAACGTCCATCGCCGCGGCCTCTTCGATCGCGGAGAGGCGGGTAACCAGCAGCCCGTGGCCCGCCAGGTCCAGGGCTCCCAGCGCTGTCGCGAGGGTGAAGGTGGCGGGCAGCGCGACGGGGACCGAGGCGATCAGGAGGATCAGCAGGAATGGAAGCAGCTGCCCCAGTGAAAAGCCCGTGGCAAGGGCGTAGATGATGAGCGCAAGCACCAGCAGCAGGTCGATCGCCACCAGGTACCTGACGATGCCCACGATCACCTGCTCAAGGTGGCTGGGGCTCCGCGCGCCGCGCACGAGCTCCGCGGTCTTGCCGAAATAGGTAGCCGCGCCCGTCGCCGTCACCTCGCCGGAGCCTTCGCCGCGAACCACGGTCGCACCCGCGTAGGCGAGGCCGCCGGGCGCCAGGTGCGCGGCCGCTGATTCGCCGGTCAGGGCTGACTGGTCGACTTCGATCTCGCCCTCGCTCAGCCGCGTGTCGGCGGGGACGAGATCCCCCATCTGGACGTGGATCAGGTCACCCGGGACGAGCGCCTCGGCCGCGACCGTTTCCCAAGTGCCATCGCGACGAACACGCGAGCGCACCTGGAGTCGGCTGCGCAGCAGCGCGAGCGCCCCTTCGGCCCGTCGCTCCTGGGCGAGCCCGATCACTCCGTTGAAAGAAAGCAGCGCCGCGAAGATCAACGCCTCGACCGGTTCGCCGAGGGCGAGTTCCAGCACGATCGCCGCCTCGAGCATCCAGGGAACCGGGGCCCAGAACTTCGCCAGGAGCGCGCGAAACGGGTGCTTGCGCTCCTCGGGGACCGCGTTCGGCCCGAACTGCGACAGCCGAACGCGCGCTTCCTCGCTGGTGAGGCCCGCCGGGCTGCCCTCGGCGGGTGCGGGGTTATTGCCCGACGTCGACGCCAGTGGTGCTGCCGGCTGGTCGGTGGTCATATCGACCAGTCTACGACCGCCCCTGCGCGGAGCCTGTAATTCAGAAGCTCGGTGACCTTTGACCCATCGAACCGGGCCGTCCATCACTCGGATATGTCAGTCATGGGTGACACAGTTCGCGATGACATGTTGCTCGTACTGACGCCCCTCC
>VFSW01001229.1_pt1 | contig 38811 bp, 57 predicted proteins | sample 5358111 | NCBI WGS metagenome assembly VFSW01 (sample SAMN11554181, study PRJNA540505) | mine drainage metagenome | isolation source: sediment from site ElyBrook_90M | place: USA: Ely Copper Mine, Vershire, VT | collected 2017
CGTTCCGCCCGCGAGAAGCTGAAAGAGGTCTTTCAGGCTACGCACAGGAAGAGGGTTTACTTCCGAACTCTCGTCACCCTTTTCTGTTTCTGATGCGATGCCCATGAGGACAACACCTTGGTCGTCATTGATGAGCATCTGGATGGTGCGCTCGTCCTCGTGAAGGGCGTTGAAGGCGCTCTCCAGATCTCTACCGAACTCCGCGAGCGGCCGTACCTCATCGTCACACCGGCTAGCGGTAATAATCCGGTACTTCTTCTTTTGCTCAGTCATGTGTGGTCTCCAGGAAAAGAGTAGAGAAGGCAGTCTGACCCTCAATAGTCTTATCCCCGAAGAACGTCAAAAAAATGTGCCTTCGTCCTCGCTGCTGATGGAGTCATCAAAGTCGATCATGCCGTTCGGCAAGGCATATGACCCCTCCTGTGACTCATGGGAGGTAAAGACGTCGCGCTTCCTGTACTCAGCAGGACGACCCACGCTGATGACATTCTTGGGGGTGAGGCGCCGGATATGACCCCGAACGATATCCGGGTCAAGGTCAAGACTCTCGCAGATGCCTACGAAGCTCGTGATGTACTTCTCTTCTGCCATGCGAGTGTTCCACTCGATCGAACCCGGTTCCTCTACGAAAAGCCAGTGGTACGCCTGCTCGGCCAGTGTTTTTTGTAGGAGCCGTGTACTGAGCCTGTATAGCACCCAATCATAGGCCGCGCGCCTTATGATCTCCAGAAGAAGTGTCTTCGCCCCGTTGATCTCCTGCTGCAACTGCTCATCACTAGGAAGCGCGAGTACCTCAGGAGATAACTCCGGATCCCAGGAACTCGGAGATACCTTCTACACCACCGACCTGGGACGGCGAGGGAGAACGTACACATTCGAAGGGGGAGGCGCCGGAACACTTTTTTGCGGGCTTCTTCCATTCTTTTGGAGAAGCGCGTTGGCCCGCACGAGCACATCCCGTACGTGCTCGAGATCCGGTACAAGATGCAAAACAGGAGTCGAACGAGGAGAGGGCCTTGTAGCCCGCAGCATCGGACGAGAAGCACGAAACAAAGACATCTGCAAAGAGACTGCGTGCATGACCCCTCTCAGGAAGTTACTGTAACGGAAATAGGTGAACCCAGAATTCCTGGGTCGGGAATGCGTACAATACTTTGATCTGCACGCGTCGCTATAATCTGCGCCGTCCCAGGAGCAATGCCGATGAGCACCAAACCCGTAGGAGGCGAGAACGTGTACCCGAGAATGGTCCCATCACTGGTCGACCACATGACGTCGCCCTGAGCGATACCAAGACTCTGACCGTCGCTCGAAGTAAAATTGACGTTGACCGTCAACTGTTGTCCCACGTTCACGGTGAAGGGCCCCGCAGGCGTCGTGGTGAGCTGCTGAATCACAGGGAAGATCAAATCAGCGATGTTGATGTTGGGAGCATCCGGCACATGGATGATCCTCACCACATCCTCTTCTCCCTGTACTGTACATTCGTACTGACCGTTCCTGATGAGATTCACTTGAACGTAGCCAGTCGGGTCGCTTGTCACCACAACACGCTCAGAAACTACAGCGGCGCCGTCCAACCATACAGGGTCGAACTGGGCGATGAGATGAATCTGAACGCAAGACTGAGGAGCTCCCGTCACATCCCGAAAGAAGCCGAAGGCGGTACAAAGCCGTGCATCGGTAGGAATAGGGGGCGTGATGAGCGTTGCAGGAACAGAAAATGTGTTGGTCTGCCCAGGAGCGAGTGGTTCTGGCAGAACGCTGAAGAGCAGAGGCTGTGTGAAAGAAGCCCCGAACAAGTAAAACCGGCTTTGGTACTGCTGGCTATCTGGCAGAAGAAAGCCTGCATGTCCGGTGGCATCAGTCACACTCATGCCGTAGACAAGAGTGCCATCAGTGGACAAGATTTTCACAGTGACTCCCGCCACTGGATTGGCGAGAGGCGAGGTATCATTCACATAGAAGTCCACGCTCGCGTAAGACATCAGCCAATACTCCTTGGAAGCTGACCTGTTCGAACGCGTACACGCGGAGAGAGCTTGCTCAGCATCCCTTCAACGACGTGGCGACAAGAGCCATCAGCGATAGCTGGGAGGGCATCCAAGTAAACAGAGAGGGCGCGAAGAACAGCTTCTTCTTCTTCGAGTCGATCGGCCGCTTCTAGTTCTTTGGCCAGCCCCACACAGTGCCTGAACACAGACCTGCTTTGTTCGCTCATAGGGATCTCCTCGTGGCGTAGTTGAGCTGTGGAACTTGAACGGCAAAGAGGTCGTCGGTTCCAAGACTCGGATCGAGAAGATTGATGGATAGAACCGTAGGGTCTGTGGGCACCGTCACATCACGGGCGAGGCTCGTACCGCCAATGGCGACGGTAAAACTAGCTCCTCTAACCAACATGAGTTCCGCGTGCCCATTACTATCTGTAAGCATTACAATCGGGGCGCCTACAACAGTAAATATTCCAGCCTGCGCTCCATTGAAGCGGGTATGAATAAAGACTTCTTGGTTCTGGAGGGCGAGTCCTTGTGCATCAGAGAGGTCTACGTAGCAGCGTACGAGATTGAGAGCCGGCGCTTGAGGAAGGCTCGCTCCCTGAACCGGAATAGAAAAGGTACTCGTCAGCTCAGTAACACTATTGTAGAAGCGGATCTTGTAGTAGAAACTATTAGATCCATAGGGATCGTTGTAACTATAGCTTTCAAGAGTGGGCTGCAGGATGAGGCGCGCGTCCTGACCAAAGGCGACCCCACTCGCTGTGATATCAAACCCCAGAACAGCAGCCGCATCACCTGCTACACACTGAAGAGAAGCACTGGCCCCACCCTGCACAGTAGTTACAACGAGTGTAGAACCGTACACGTAGCTAAAAAGAATCCCCGCAGCTTGCGCATTGATCTGCGTAGCCGCCTCTCCTAGCGATAGAGGATTCGTTCCTGTAAACAGAATTGTTACAGATTGAATGCCGTCCAGAACAAACTGTAGCTGCAGGCCACTGATGGAAAGCGATGGACCCGCAATAGGAGGAGAAGGCGGACTTCCTGTAAAGCCTACAGGAAGAACTGCCGGGGATACTACATCCCCGGTCAGTGCTTCGTATGGACCATCAGGTCCGCTTCTAGACCTCCATACTTCCAGGCGATCAAAGAGGCCTTGCCACTGAGTAGGGGCAATGACAAAAGTCAGTGCTGTTTGCTGCAGCGTGACCTCAGGTGATGCCGGAAGCATAGATTTTTACGCCTTGGAGTTCGGAGGAACTGGAGCCGACAGGATCGTCCCGTCCTCGGCGATCATCCCAGGGTTCAAGATCACGCCGTACTTCTCGGAAAGCTCCAAGCGAAACTTCTCCGCATCTTCGAGATTCTTCGCAAACTTGAGTGTGACGTCTTGTTTCGCACGCTCAAATTCGTCCAATTTGTTCCGAAGAACCTGGGCCCTGAGCCCAAAGTTTTCGAGCTTCGTGAACTCTTGTGTCGTAAGCTTTTGCGGGGGTGGGGGTGGCTGCACTTCGCGTTCCACAGCCGCGACTCCGGTAGCGTCATTCACTGACATTGACGCCTCCTACCCAACCAAGAACTGATCGATCTCGTTTGATACCAGATTGCTCGTCGCAGTCACCGCTGAATTGGCAAGCGCCTGCGCGCCACCCCTACCTTGCAGGATCGCTTTCAGTGTTGCAATCTGATTGTTCACGTTATTTGTCTGCTGCTGCGCCCACTGCTGGACTGCTTGTGAGAGTTGATCGAGTCTGGCATTGCGCGCAGCGGTATCGGCCATGACTGCGAAGCTTACGCTCCTTGAAGAGCAACCTCCAAGAACTTACCTGCTTCTCGTTGTAGTTCCATCTTGCGGTCCGGGTCCTCTACCTGAGCGGCCATTGCGCCCAGAGCAGAAGCAACCCAGTACGAGTTGGGCACGCGTTCCCCACCCTCGTCGAAGCTCACGGGCGGCAAGTCGATGATGCCGTGGCCGCGATCGAGCGCACCTTGCAACCACTCCACCTCGCTCTTCAAGAGAAAGTTCTGGAGCTGGGACTTGAGTTTGGTCCAAGGAATCTTGTTCTCATGGGCCACACGCAGCGCCTCCGACATGCGATCGAGAGACTTCTGCGAAAGAAGAGCCTGTACCGAATCACGCACTGCGCCACGAAGCGCCTCGAGCTCTTTCTTGGCCGTGTCGTCAGACATCTCGATGTCCGAATCCTGGATGATGGACCCGAGGTGCACCCGACCCAAATGCTCGTCGAGCGTGTAGCCGGCGTTGGAGCGCACCCGCCACACAATCTGACACACGGAAAGCATCCCCTTGCCAAAGTCTGAGTTGCCCCACGAAGCACCCAGACACACATACTCCCCAGGGAAAGGCTCGAAGACCTTCGGTACCAAAACCTTGAGCCCTACTTGCACGGGAGAGGTCACTGCCTCGATGGGCTTCGCTCCTAAAAAGTTAGAAGTTTCGATGAAGGTATGAAGAAGAGGGGCGCTGGCGAGGTAGCGGTTGAATCGACGAGAGAGAAATCCGCGCAGCTCCCCTCCCACGATTCGATGAAGAAAGCGATCTTGCCCACCTTTCGCCGGCCAATCCGTTTCGTGAAAGAGCGTGGTCATGTTGTACGCAAGAAGCCGCGTCTTCCAGGGATGCGCCCCTTCATGGTGGAGCCGATTCACGTACAACATCGGCATCCCCACCTTGGCGCAAAGCTGACCTAGCGCGTGCCGGTGGATATAAAGAGGGGCGGGTAGCTTCGAAAGACCCGTCGTCTTGTCCACGTAATCAAGAGTCAGAGCCGTCCCCTCTGTAGACGTACCGAACTTCATGATCTCCGGTGGCACCAACCGGTCCACAATAACGGCCGCAGCTACTGTCCGCACAAGATGCTCCTGCTGCGCCACTCCACCTTTGAAACGCGACTCCATGAGAAGCTGGGCTTGAGCGCGCTCTTCTTCTGACATCTTACACCTCATGTACAAAAAGAAACGGGGCCGAGCCCGAAGGCCCGACCCCGTGTCCCTGATAACGCAACCGCTAACTCACTTCGTACACTTGTGGAGCTGTCGGGAATCGAACCCGAGTCCGGTAAGAGTACGATGCACCTTCATTCACGTGCGTAGTTGCTGTGTCCCCAGCAACTGAGTGCGCAGAGAAGGCCGCGCCCTCGCGATCCTGCTTATCTCGCTGTGCAACCCGGTCGCCCGGTCACACAGCCAGCCCTTGTGGTTTACAGCCTTCCCCTACTAGGACTCCTGAGAGTTGGCTGGCGTGCAGCGGTTTCTAGGCCGCGATGCGCGCGTCGACGCCGTTGTCGTTGGCAGTCAAACGTTGCTCATTGAAGAGGTGAGCGCTCTTGCACGCAGGTACACTTTTCTCTCGCCGTCGAAACCTTTTCAGCCCCTTTTGTATCTAAGCTGGCACGCAGCCCGTTTTGTTTCCTCCGTACTTCTTCAAGCTGCACTCTTTCCCTGGCGCAGGAATGACGCCACACACCTCGACCTCATACTCCGTTCACACAAGGAGAACTTCCGGAGCGTACTCACCGGCGTACTCTTCCTTGCGCTGTCCGAACAGAATTAGCAAGTTCATAGACTTCGCCCTCAGTCTTCTTCTACCTCCGGATTCATGTATTTTCGCAGGGTCCGGCCCATGGCCGATTTCATGTGGGAGATTTGCTGTGGCGTCTTACCCATCTTCTTGGCCAAGACCCCGGTCGAGGAGACCTTCGGGTACCCCCCTGTTCCGAACGTATAGTGGAAGAGCTCGTGCATGTCACTCTTACCGGGAAAGATGTCAGGCAGGATGTGTTGGGCGACGGCTATCTGCTGATCTTCGAACCCATGCTCGTTGCCTTCACTACCCCCGGAGTAATCGTAGTCTTCCCCTGTGGACCTCCCCATCGGAACATCTCGGCGCATCCCCTTCATGATGGTCTCGATGCGCTTGGGAGGCATGCCCAGATGGTCTCCGAGCTCTTCGACCGTAGGGTCTCGCCCAAGTTCGTCACGCAGTGTGTCCTTCGCCTTGTTGATCGCCCCAATGTGCTTGACCTGCCCCTCTGGCAAATAAGCCATGTTCGCCCCCTTGTTGCCGTAACGCAGGGCTTTGGGCAAGCGCGACTCCACGTGCGTGTTCAGGGCCACCCCACGACTCGGGTCAAAGTTCTGGAAGGCCTTGATCGCATGCGTCTGCAGCTCCGCACGAAAGGCACTCTCTGGAACTGCCTTCGGTTTCCACAAACGCATCTTCTGCTGGATGATCGGCTCGTAAAGCTTGAGCAGCGGCTCGAGATGCTCGGCCTGCTCTCCATTGTCCTTCCACTTCTGCCAAAGTTCTAGCTCGTGCTTCTTCTGCTTCTCTTTGGCCCCCAGTTTCTCTTGCTGGTAAGCTTCAAGAGGGTTACTTGCCATGGCGCTTCCTAACGGATGATGCGGGCGACCTGTTCACGAAGGCTTTCATCGGAGGCGTTCTTCTCTTGCCGATTTCGACGGAGAAGAGGCGAATGAGGGTCCCCCTCGCGAGCATGCTCAAAGAGAGAACCCATGAGCGCCTGCTCTGCAGGAGCGCTCGTCGATGGCGACGAGAAGAGACGCTCCAACATGTCTTCTCTCGTATCTTTGGCCGTTGAGACAACCGCCGTGCCATAGATGGCAGGGTTTCCATTGGGCCCTTGCGGCGGCATGTCCCCCCACTTGGCGTCGAGCGTCCCCGGGGCACGCCCCGGAGGCGTCGGGTAGACGTCGATTGTACCCTTGTCCGTTTCATTCTCATTGGTTTGAAGACCACTCGAGGCTGCAAGTTTCATGGCAGCTCTCGCTTTCTGGAGATCTCCTGAGCTCATGTTCTTTCTCCTCTAAAAACGTCCACAGGTTGTCTTCGATACGCTGCACCTCGTCCATACTACCTCGGGTGCGCGCTACAAGGTACTGTCGGAGAGCAGGTAGAGACTCCTGACAGTAACCTAGCTTATGTGCTTCCTCGAATAGGTCGCTGACACTTCTCGAAGAGGGCATGGGATCCCCCCATTATACGCTCGATTGAGTCACCGCTGGAATGTCTTTCCAAGTTGCTTCGCCCATGCACGCAACTGCACCAGCTCCATTTCTTCTGCCGCACGCGTTGCCTGTAGTTGCTTGTACTCTCGCTGAGAGTCGCTGACCTTCTGTCGCGCTTCAGCAAGATTGATGCGAAGGCGATCCATGACCTCCGCCGTCAATGTATTGGTCGTGTATACACGCAGCCCGTCAATGAACTGACGCTCCACGTTCTTCCACGTCTCCTCGTCATTGACGACTGCATCAAGTACAAGGTGCACTCGAAAGAGCTCCTTGGCTACAGGTGTCTGCACCTGGGACGTCTTGAAGTAAAGAGTCACGCCCGGCAACTGTTCTTCTGCTTCATCAATCATGGACAGCACACAAGTCAGGAAGAGTTTTGCGGCAGATCTCGTAAAGCCCAATGTGTCCATACTCAGAGGTAGCGAAAAACAACTCTCCTATCTGCTCCCCCGGCGCTTTCTCTATCTCGGCATCGACCATCTTGGAGAAGTGGTCGAGCATATAGATAAAGTTCTCTGCGAGAGTACCGCGTATAGAGTTGTTGATTGTGAGCTGCTCTTCTGTAGCATCAATGCGCGCAGTCTTCTTTACATCATGAATAAGAGCCTTCAAACGAAGAAGTGCACCCGGTTCTTCTAGAGAAGGATTCTCTTGGATGAACGCCCTTGCCTGCTTGCATCTCAGCTCGTAGTGCTTCCAAGTCCTCCAAAGATTTTTCTCTAAGTACTTCAAGGACTCCTTCAAACAGTGAAGGCGTCTTTGTGTACTCGGCCTAACTTCTCGCTTACATCGAAGAGCTTCTTCAAGAGACTCTTCAAACAGCCCTGGAATAGCAACGAGATACAGGCGTTGCTCGAGCCGCGTAACGAACCCATCCACAACAGGACACGCACCCATTGTTGCCTCCCGTAGCCCTTATCCCGCATTTGCCTATGATTTCAGGGGTGCGGAGACGAAAGAGGGATTTTTCGGTGGGATAGGCAGAGAAAGCTCTTTGGCTACAGTACGTTAGCCGCGGCGAGTACCATTCACACGAGCTTCTGAGGGGACATCCCTCCGATGGAGCTCTTGAATGCTCCGGGAATGCCTGAGCCCCAACGTGCACCACGGGGTTTGACCTGGTCTGCAATGCTGGGTCCGGGTGGAGGGGAAGCCTTCGGCGCTCCAACGCTGGAGCTTTGCTGGAGCTGCGAGAGAGGGGTGGGCATACCGCCTGCTGTCTTGTAGAGCTCCGTAGTGAATGCCCGGACGGCATTCGTGTCGAGCGCATATTTGCTGCGCTTGAAGTCATTGGGTGAGTAGGTGACGTTGTCTGGAAGAAGGGCGCTGTCTTTTTGGATGGCGCGATCTAGCCGGGGCTGCTTGAAGGGCGGGAGGTCACTCGCCATCATGAACCCACCCCGCGTCGGGGCACCGGCTGCAGTCTTTTGCTCTCGCCTTGCTTTGAGCGCAGCCCAGTCCCGCCTAGCTTCGTTATGTAGTTGTACTGCCTTAGGAAGGGTATAGGCGGCAGCGGCTGAGAGAGCCGGAAGGGCGCCGAGCGCCCCAATACCCTTTCCAAAACGACCTGGATTATTTTTCACATAAGAAACAAAAGACTTTGGGTCTTTGAGGCGCTTTTTGACAACAGATCCAAGCCCCTGACGAAATACGGATGGATCGATTTTTTCATGGGAGAAGTAAGCTGACGGACCTCCTCGAGTTATGGGCATCGCAGGATCCACCTGAAAGCGCTTCTGAAAATCTTCAAAAGGCAGTGTCCCAGAGACCACTCCACCTATTCGCTGGGAGTTACGCCTGTACATAGATGCTAAGCTATCGTTGGTCTTATCGCCTAGGCGTGCTCGCTCAGTAAGGTCAGCAAATACACGAGCCACGTCCTTTTGAGGAGTGACGAATACCTTTCCATGACTATCATGCCTAAATACATCCGAACCTTCAGCCCAACCACCCCCACCAACACTGCCACCATAAGTCGGGTCTAGCCCGGTACGGCGAATGGTTTCAATTGCGGGTAAGGTAGAACCGTGATGAATAATCTGCGCCCCCACAATATTACCGGCATGCCTAGGAGCTTCAGCAACTAATCCACCAACCCCCAAACCAGCAAGAGTCCCAGCTGAACCATAAGTGAGTGACATGTTCTCTTTATGACGGATGGGCGCTTCTTCCTTCTGCTTCTCTCTCTGCTTCTCCCACCACTGTCCTATGTTCAATTCATCGGCGAGCTTGGACATCTCTTCATCCAGGCTTGCTTCTTTTTGGATGGCGCGCTTGAGCGTGGGCATCTTGAAGGCAGGCAGGCCGCTGGCACCGCTCTCGATGAGAGGGTTGAGCGGAGTGGAGTAGGAGCTCGTCGTGAACGCGAGTTTGCGGCGGGGGCGAAGCGATCGATGCCACGCTCGCGACCCTTCTTTGCGGCGATCCAAGCGGGTGCCAGCCCTGGAACAGGAGCGGCATGGAGTGCGATGGTCTCGGGGTGATCTACAAGAGAATGCCCAATCATGCGCGCAGGCTTCTGCAGCTTCCCAGGAAGCTTCTGCACCCCCTGCTCTACCTTCGCCTTTAGCGGAGCCTTGATCTTCTCGAGCGTGCCCTGCACCCCGTGCTGAAGCTGCGCAAGTTCTTGCGGAGACCGATGGCGCATCAGCAGGCGAGGAGTACCAGGAACATCTGTAGCGCCTAGCCGAACAAGACGCTCAATCAGCGCAGTCTTTTCACTCGCCGTCTTCTTGTCATCTTCTGGCGTCTTGTACTTGGCCTTGGCCGCTTCACGTCCTTGAAGAGTGCCGTAGTTCTTGGGACTCTTGCCGAGGGCGTGAGATTGCTGGGTAGCAATAGAAAAGGCCTCACTTGTAGGCATGGAAGGGTTACGAGAAAGTATGTGGTCTGCTCTCTGATGTATCCATTTAGGCATCATCCACCTCGAATTCTACGACCATTTATTTTACAGATAGGTGGGCGACGCCGGAGGATTCTTGGCGTAAGTACCGGCGTGCTCCTGCCCCATGAACTTTTTCAGAGTTCCGATTTCAGAGTGGCGATCGAGCGCGCGGCGAATGAGTGGAACGGTACCCATGCCGATGGCGCCGGCTGCGGCACCTCCAAGAAGAGCGCGCCCTGTGGGGAGATGGCCGTGTTCGATGGCCCCACTTACTCCTTTGGTGAGTGCTCCTGCAGTAGCTCCTAGTGCCCCGTAGCGGCCAAGTTGTCCTGCGGTAGGAGAAGAAGACTCGAGGGAGTCGAGGCGATCTAAAGAGCGACGCGCTTGCTCTGGGCTGATGGCACCCATCTTCAAGAGCTCGTCCCAGAACGCGCGCTTGAGCATCTCACCCAGAGAGCGCATGGGCTTGAGCGGGGGGATATCATTCATGATGCCTGCAGGCACACGAGGCGGGGGAGGGAGCCTTGTGATGGCATGCCCGAGTGCCTGCGCAGCAGCTTGAGGGCGCGCTGTAATTCCAGCAAGGAGCGGGGTCGATGGCCCCGCATACTTCAAAAGGCGCCCTTCCATCTCAGTGCTTTCCACCCATCAAATGGGCCATCGAAGGCCCAGCCAAGATTCCAAGTCCCGCCACATCGGTTAGAGGTGCGGCCACATGAGGGAGCACCTCACGACGAGTCACACCATCTTTGTTGTAATCCCCCGCCAAGGCTGCGCGACCATGCGCCTGCAATTGATCGATACCAGGAGCAGCAAGTACTCCAAGCCCCGCGAGCTCCGCCTTATGCTCCGCCGCCTCACTAGCAAGGGGAGCAAGCTTCTGACCCACAGCCTGCAGCACACCTGCCTCCTTGGACAAGGAGCTCTTCAAAGAAGAGGCGAACGCGTTGAAGGAAGCCTTCTTCTCCTTCACAAGACCCGGGTACTTCGCCTCAACATCTTTTCGTACGGCGGCCAAGTCTTTCGAGTCATGGTGCATCTTGGCGAAGCCAAGAGCAGCAATCGCGTGACGCTTGTCTTCAATCGGGTAGGCCGGTTTGCCTGTGTTCGAAGCCTTGGCGCTCACCGCAAAGTTCTTCTTGGCGATGTGTGCGCGGGCATCCGGCGTCAGATCTTCGGCCATTTTTCGAGATTCATTCAACCTGTCATACTTTCTCGTGGTGCCCTTGTAACCGAGGTAGGCGCCACCAAGACCGCCCCCAAGAGCAAGCGCAGTTCCGATGGGCGAAGGCCCAACCAGGCGACCAGGAATACTTCCGAGAGCGCCCCCCAGGCCTGCACCTACAGTTCCACGCAGGGCCCCTTCTGCTGTCTCCCCATAAGGAGCACCTTTTCGTGCACCAAACAAACCGCCAGGGCCGGCAACTAGAAAAGCAGCGGTCTGTGCCGGGATCGAAGCACGATGGGGATGAAAGCTACCATCATGCTTTACGTCGAAGTGCATGGGTTGCGCGCTAGGAGTTCCTCCGTGCCCCTCACTAAACATGCGGTCTTCCAGATGGAGCTGTCGACCGCCCTCCCTGAGAATGTCACCAGTTCGAGCGGTTGTATGGGAGGGAGGAGGCGTGGCTTCTGCTTTCTTCACACCAGACAGTGTGTGTGCCTTGAAGACCGGTCCGGCAACATCATAAAGGGCACCTCCAACAGCACCTCCCAGTGCCCCTGCTGCACCACTTCCGATAACTGGGTGTTTTGCCATGAAGCTATTGACCGCACCCGGGTTTTTCTTGGCTTCCCTCTCGAGCTTCTTCTTATCAAGGAAGGTACCGCGGAGCGCTCCTATGGTACCTGCCCAAGCAGCGTTTCTGCCTACATTTTTCAAAAACTTGCCAACGCGCTCTTTGCGTACTTCTTTTGTAGCTTGGCGAGCCAAGTCATGCGCAAAGTCTGCAGCACCTGCTTGTTTCTCAGCCGCGCGCTTCTCCGCCGCAATGGAAGACAGTTCATCCAAGAATGCCGATTCCATGACCTTCAATTCGTCGTTCATGTGTGTTCTCCGCCGCCGATACCGGCTCCTATGCCGGATGAATTCTGCGCGAGTCCTGTTACGGTTGTTGTGAAGTCTCTTTGGTCGAGCCGGTCGATGAGGTTCATGTCCCGGTCTTGTGTGGGTGTGTCACCTTTCTTGGGCTTCTTTGCTGAAGGGTCAGTGGTGAGAGGACGGCCCATTCCGATAGGGACCGCGGAGCGATCTACGCCGATGTAGGGGTCTTGTGATGGTACTTCTCCGGCCTGACGTGGTTTTGTTGCCTCGGGTCCGCTCATGCTCGTCGAGCCGCCTGTGAGAAAGGGCATCGTGGTATCGGTGAGGCGGTAGGAGGCGTTTTTGATGGCGTGGCTGAAAGAAGTAAAAAGAGCAGCGCCGAGCTTTTGTTCGACAGGAACGCCATCATGTCCTAGGGTAGGCAGGTCACCTTTGTGTTTGGGGGGTTTGGCTGCTCCGAGATCGTCGTCACCAGCCCCGCGCACTGGTTCCGGGTTCCCTTCCGAGTCCGCCTTTTTGTAGAGCGTGCCCTTCTTGTCCTTCTCGAGGAGTTTGTGCACGCTGATGGGCCTTCGGCCAGAGCGCGTCTTGGAGACTTCCATGCGCCCATGGGCTGACGCGATCTTCTCGAGTTCGTCGAGAAATCCGTAGAGGGTAGGTGCAGTCAGCATCGCCCTGGATTGTAACGCGTAGCGCCTGCAAGAAGAAATCAGTTTCAGGAATAAGAAAAGTGGAGGAGTTACATGACAGACCAGTCGCTTACAGCCGCCGTAGATCGCTACCGCCGTCTCGCAGACGAACTGCGTGAGAAAGGCCGGGTTGATCAAGCAGAGCAAGCGCTTCGTAACGCGGCAAATATCGAAGCCATCTGGCAGCACGAAACTTCTTCTCGAGCCGCCCTCCAAGTAACGCTGAAGGGCACAGCGAAGACATCCAAAAAGAAGAGGAAGTAAGTCGGGAAGAGTAAGGGTCGCGCACCGCCCAGGAGAGTGCGACTCCGCCGAGATGTGTGCGCGTGATCGAACTACATCAGTACGAAGAGCTGCGCACTGCTCAGAAATGTGCGACAGCCCGACCAACGAACAGGAACGCTTACCTCACCGTCGGCACAAGAGCCGTGCACTGCTCAGGAAAGTGCGCCCTGGCTGCTCCAGACACAGATGATTGGAAGCTGTCCGGGTGGTTCTAGGAACGCTTTAAGAAGATCTACGGAAGCGTCCTTCAGCCAGTCATCCTCACCGCCACCGGAATACTCAATCCACCAGGAATGTTTCTGGGAGAAGTTCGAGCGACCTACTTGGAGTAAAAGAAGAGGGCGCCTTGTGCGCCTTTTTCTTAGCTACCCAAGCACCGCTTTGTTCTGTAGCGCACCCACGTATTCCTGGACAGCGCGTTGTTTTCTGCCGCGCACGTCGCTTCGTTGTGCGGCTACACTACCCGCCTTTATCCCCAGCGCGTTGGAGACATTAGGGGGAGTGAGGCCGAACAGAGATTCGTAGGGGCCGAAGGCGCGTGAGTGCATCCCTTCAATGCCCTGCACAACAGAGATACCCTGCACGTCGAACATGAGGTCACTTGTTCCAAAGAGGTCGATCAAAGTAGCGATAGGCCTCCACGTGTACGCGTGAATAAAATCATCCGTATTCTGGTTGTTTTGCTTCACACGCGAGTAAACCTGGACGAGGAAGTTGACGGCGTCCTGGATGGACGACCCTTGGTCTAATGCCATCACCCCAGGAGCTTGCCCATCCGGATCATCTGCATCCACAGCCTGCCGCGCCAATGCCAGGGCGTTCTGCATCTCAACGTTCTGCACCCCAGATAGCGCACCGTTTTTAGCCGCCGACATCTGCTGGTCTGTGATAGCCCCAGTCTGGAAAAACTGCTGGTAGGCAAGACCTATCTGAGAAGGGGCCCAGATGTCTCCGTACCATCCAGGACGGATGTACTCTTCTGCTGGCAAGTCTGTTGTGAGCTTCGTGTATCGCGGCACACTCTCAGTCACGCGGTACGCAAAGAACTGTACTACCGTGTTAGGGTTTCCGATGTAGTTTGCCACAGCCTGCCCGTAGGAACTTGCAGGTAGACTCAATCCCACTGAGACGTTTATAGAAGCCTGCGCTTTACCCGCCAGCTGAGGACCCGCGTAGAGCGGCAGCGTACGCCCCGAAGAGACGTTCTGCGCCTTGTACGCGGAGGTCACATCTTCCACAGCCGTAATCATCCCAAGATTCGGCCCAAGAGACCCTACAAGGGGCGCGTACAATGAAGCCACCACCGTCACCCGGATAGCATCCGTGTGCGAACGCTTCTGTACAGTCTGGTCTTGTCGGATAACCCCCAAGAACTCCACGCGCTCTTCCGGCTGACGGGCGTAAGAACAGTTCACGCTAGTCTGCCCGCTCGTCTGGCTGATGGAATGTTCCACCTCGGTCAAGTTACAAAGAAAGTGAGCTCCAAGCGTAGCGTTGGCTTCCGATGTATCTGCTCCTCCACTCTGTTCAAGTAGCTGATTTCGAAGAGCGAGAGCCTCGGCGCTCACATACCTGTCGAGCACGAGAGCAGGGAACCCGCAGGCGATATAGGGGTTGAACTTGCCCGTGAGCTGGAGCTGCCGGGTTGCGAAGCGATATTTGAAGTAGAGGAAGTTACAGGAGCGCTGCGCGAGACCCACCTTGGGCATCTTGCCGTTTACGGTTCCACTGCGCGCCGCGAAGATGTTGAGCTCACCCATCTTCTCGAAGACAGGTAGAATTCCGGTGAAGAGCTCATGGTCTAAGATGTCATTCGACAGAATGTTTTGGATCTCTCTCCGTCCGCTCTTGAGCGTGAAACCTTTCGGCGCGAAGTAGAATTGGTCGAAGAGCTCATCCTCCCCATGAAATTCATCATTGGTCTTGAGCATGAGCCGAGTGGGCTCAAGTAGATAGTTTCGATTGTACTGGAGGGTGTGGTAGCTCTCTGGGAAGAATACGTTACAGCAGGGAGGGGCGCTGAACCACACATCGGGTCGAAAGATGTGCTGGTTCAATCTCGCCGGCACCGTGGAGGAGCTAGCCGTGACAACCTCGAAGCTTGAGGCTTTGAGGAGCTGCGTATCGGCGTTGTTGAGTGCCGTTGTAATAGGGTTGGTGATTTTTGGAGGAGCTCCTGGGGTCCAGCTTCTTGAAGCTGCTGCTGCTGCTTGGTCCAAGTAGCGCCCCGCGGACACGTAGATGGATTTAGCCCCTGCCACAGCGGGTGCGGTAATACTATTGGCCGTCGACCTGCAGAGACTTCTCATGTCACTGAGAGAGCTGAGAAGAGACTGTCTTGCGGCATCGCTTGAAGAGCCTGGGTCGGCGGGCGCCTGTACGATTTCAAGAACAGACTGAATGCTCTGCAGCAAGTCATCCGCAGTAGTCGCGATGAATGAAGTGGAGGAGTTCCTCCTTACACTTTGGCGAGTCTGCCCGGAGGGAGTATTTCCAGACCCTGGGGTATAGGAGGGGCAGGGTTGTGCGTAGGTTTCATGGAAGATGACGCCCATGAGGGCATTGATGGCTTGGCGGAAGGAGACTTGTTGTCCGAGGCCGCCCAGGATGCGTCCGAAGAGGGAGTCGTAGCCTGCTCCAATCAAGCGCGCTGCGGTGGGGTCGTTTTCGTAGGCGGTGATCATCTGCGTGAGGTGCAGGCGTATCTCGGCGATCGAAAAGAAGACGTTGTCGCCCGAGATCTGCTTGTCGTAGTAGTACGTCCCGCCGATGGTCTCGAGCAGGTGCACAATCCCACCCAAGAGACCTTTCAACTGAGGGTACTGGACGCTGGGCGTTTGAATGATGCGCAGAATGGCCGCGCCTTCGTCTTCGAGAAAGTCGGTGAAGAGGTTGGTGCTTCCACCAGAAAAGAGCGCTTTGAGCCCAGGGCCGAACAGGTCAGTATTGTTCCACTGGTAGGCGTAGTCCCAGTAGTTACTCCAATCAAGGCACTGAAGAACGAGAGAACGTTGGGTCTGATTCTTCGTCCACTGAAACCCTACAACTTCACCGCCAAATAGGAGCTTGTACTTCTGGTTCTGGAAGTCATCGCTATCACCTACTCCGGGTGAGGGCAGTGAAGAAGGGGCAGGGTATGGAGACAGCGCCTGCTGGTATGCCGTCGGGCTCTGATTTTGCGCAGGGTTATTGGCACCGGATGGTGCATGGAAGGGCGATTCGATTTCGTAGGGATCGAGGAAGAAAAGATGAACCAACGTCCGTGGAAAAAGTCTCGTTCCTTCCACAGAAGGTGGGAGTTGAATCGAACACTGCGCGGGTGCATTCGGAAGAACTTGCACGTTGGCCGCGATGACTGGAACCTCGACTCCTTCGAGAAACAAGCGAAGCCGTAGGCGCTGACCGTAGCTAGCCATGGACCCTCTTAGATCACAAGTCCTGTAGTATTGATGGGGCTCTGGTTTCCATTGGGCCCCGTGAAGAGCGCGATATTGGGGGAGGGGATGGGAGAGAATACTCCTGGCAGAGCATTCATGCTGAAGGCGCTTGGTGTCCCTCCAATCAAAACACTGGCTCCTGCGGCACCGAGAGACCCTGTGTAGCCGGCGCTCAAACCAAACCCCAGGGGGGGAGCGCCGTAACTTGTGCCTCCTGTGAACTGCTGAAGGGGAGCACCATAGGGTCCTGTTCCGGTAGAGACCCCTCCAGGAATGCCGCCGCCCATTCCCGTTCCTGCGATGACACCGCCGCCGATGGGTACTCCGTTGCCGAAGACACTCTGACCGAGAGCGTAGTTTATTCCTGTGGCAGGGTTGATAAGGTTGGCTGGGGTGGGGGGAGGCACAGCGAGAACTGGGTTGGGAGTTCGAGCTCCGACGAAGCCAAGACCTCCATTGAGGCCGCCCCTTCCTGTTCCTGCGCCTACGCCGAAGCTAGCCGACATCCCACTCGTACCCATCATGCCGAACCCGCGAGATGCTCCAAAGGTGGGGCCCAATCCCATCGCATTGTAGGCAGCCGGAGAGTTCGCCATCGCACCGTAGAGCGAGATTTCCTGGATGACCGTCCACGCAAAGTTCTCCGGTTCCTCTTGTCCAGGAAGAACAGTGGTTGAGGGGGAGGCATTATGAGAGGCAGCGGGACCTGTAAGCTCGTCTGTATTGAGGGCGATGAGTCCACGAAGAGGGGTCGTTCGAGTGAGGACACCGCCGCTCGCGGCTTGATTTTGCTGCGCGTTCCAGAGGATGCTCTCGATACTAGGGAACCCGGCGTAGTTCAGACCAAAGGCGAGAGCACCGGCGAGTCCTCCATAGCCACCGAATCCTGCGGCGATCTGCGCGAGGCTCTGCGTAGCCTGCGCTTCAGTAGCCTCCAGCATGTCCTGAAAAGACTGGAACTGTCCGTTCGATTGACCGCCTGTAAATTCATTGGCAGCCGTCAACGATACATCGGGAGGAAGACTCACAGCCGGCCGCGTCGGAAATTCCGGGTCTCCGACGAATGTAACGTTCGAGTAGTTAGTCACGAAGAGACGGAACGTAAGACGGGCCATGAGAGGCTGCTCGCTCGTCTTCTGCGTCTCGGCCATGAGCATGTACCCCTCGATGATGTTGTCATCATAGAAGAGATACGTTCGTGCACCCAGCTCCACAGACCGCGTTCCTCGCAGGTACTGGTTGTAGTTCGCCCACCACTCCCCGTACCAGTTGAAGTCGAACGAGTCCACGAGAATGGCCTGCACGTCGAGGAAGCGCGGAGCTTCACCGAAGAAGTAGATGTAAGAGTCACCAAAAGTCTCTACAATCTGATGCTTCTCCATGCGAGCTTCGCGCACGTTCTGAAGAATGAAGCTCGCAAATTGCGCGGTCTGCCCTGTGGAGGAGCTTTGATCGAAGAGAAGAGGAATCTCATTGCCGTCCGCCTGAACGACCTTCAAGATAGCGTATGTATCATCTTTTATCTCGAGACCTCTGAGGGGTCTCCGTGCACTATCGACGCCTGCACGCCTAGACAAAGAAGTCGATTACACTTTCTTATTCAAGGTGTCATAAAACGGATTTGTTGTGAGTTAAATAAAAACCCCCAAGACGACTCCTAGAGAGGTAAATGTTTCCAAAACCTTTCAGCGAATGTGCGGGCAGTAGCCATCAGACTGCCCTACAGCTTTGACCAAAGATGTCTGCGATACGGTGCCCAGGACGCGTGCAATAGTCTACTTTACATATACCGCAGTACTGCGGCTTGAAGTTCGTACCATTCGCTGAGTTGCAGGGGCAGCCGTCACACATAAACAAGTTCTCGAGCAGGAGCGGCTTGCCGCAGGCGTTACACTTCTCAGGGATGTTGGAATTCATTCGCGACCTCACGTCACAATGTTAGTCTTGATGAGAATGTCCCGAAGAGACCGCGCTACAGGTGTAGCATTGAACGGCTCTCCTTGTTGAATGGCAAAAGCCTCTGCACGTACAAGAACAAGGTAGGGGTCTTCTACCGTAACCTTGTCTCGGACCTTGAACTGGTAGAGGCGCCCATTGCTTCGAATGGTTACGTCTTGTTCTTGTCGTCCGGGCGTACAGCCAGGAACGGAGTCAAAGGGCAGGACGTTCTGGAATAAAAGGCTCTGTGTCATGTGTGGGGCGTAGGTTGGGGGCTCGACTGCCCGTGAGGTTCGGGGTCTTTCTTGTCCAACTTTGCGAGAGCTTCTGTAGCCTGCTTGTTAGAACGAACGAGTGCTTCGAGCAATTGATTGGCGCGGTCGCTATTGTGCTTCATCGCCTTCTGCAGCTCATCCTTCTCTTCCTCTTTGTCCGCTGCTTTCTTCTCTTTCTCTGCTTCCATCCTATCGGCGATGCGCTTGAGCGAATCGGCCAAGTCGTTGCCACCTGTTTTAGCTGCTTGCTGAAGTTCTTTTACGGCAGCATCGCTTGTGTCTGCGCCGGCTCGGGCAAGAAGTCGACTGGCGCCTGCTTCTGATTTCAGGTCGAGCTTGGAGAGCTCATCGCGTGACATGTCCACGCCGAGGAAGGAGGCCGCGGCGCCGGCTACGCCTTTACGTCGAGTGAGTCCTGCAAAGCGCGTCTCGGCACCTACGAATCCACTGATTTCTGCTCCCATCTCGGTACCGGCCAGCTGCTCGGCTAGCTTTTTCTTGCCAGCGGTTGACATGTACGAAAGAGAAGCAGCACTTGCTTGATAAAGTCCCTTGGCCTTATCTTCGACGCCCCGTCCGCCAAGCTGCTCGGTAAAAAGGGAGCTTTCGTCGGACAGATACTGGCGCGCCAGGAACTGGTCTTCTTTACTCAGTCCACTTACATCTGCAGTGAGTTTTCCATGTGCGGCGTCGTAAACGCCAAGCGCCCCGAGCTTCTTGGCTTGTGTCTGTGCGTAGCCCTGCACGCGGAGATCTTCTTTCTCACTGTTGCCTTTCTGGATGGCAGTAAGTACTCCGAACGCGTTCTTTGTTTTGTCACGGAGCTCCGACACCGACATGTTGTTGCGCTCGGCAATTTCCGAGAGTTGCTTGTCAGAGACGGGGCCACCCTGTGCAAGAAGGTCTGCGTACTCACCTGCTCCGAGAAGTTTTTGCATCTCACCACGGGTAGGGTCTTCTTTGTCTCGCTGGCCAATCTGCTCCATGAGACTTGCCTGCATACGCTTCCTCGTATCGGCATCTTCACTGAAGATTCCAGCGAGAGTGTCTCGTCCTTCCTTCCCTCGGTAGAACGCACCGACAGCCTGTTCTTCTCCTGCAGCACCGGTTGCAACTGCACCCAAGCGATGAAGAAGCCGACTCGTTAGAGTGCCTTCATCATTTACGCCGAGGCCAAGAAGGGCGGCTCCCCACCTCTTTGCCTTCGCAGAGGGTCCCTTCGTGCTAGAAAAGCCCATCGCATGAGCGAAGGCTTCATTTCCAGCACGCTCGGAAGTAAATCCATGCAAGGGATTCAACCGTGACAAGATGTCGGTTGACACGCCAAGGTTATTGGCGAGCGCATAGTTATCCTTGATTTGATTGCCGCGCTCAATGTTAGCCATGAGCGTGGCTTTCTCTGCTTGTGTTTTGGCGCCTTTCCAGCGAGAGAGGAGCACTTGTGCTTTCTGAGCATCTGCTCCTCCACCCTCGGATGTAGTTTGAAGAAGCTGTTCAAAAGTCTGCATCCGTAGATCGTTGTTTCCAGTCACGCGATCTTGCGCGTACGCCCGCCTAATCCAGTCGCCTCCTTGTTCTTGCCCAAGGTGAACCAGAGATTCGTCGTACCCCGTCGCCGCTGCAATCTGAGAAGCCTGAATGGACTGCAGCTTCTGCTGCACTTGTCCGACATCCATTCCATGAATATCGATGCCCGCATCCTGCAGCTTACCTGCGAGAGATTGACCGTGAAAAATGTACGAAGCGATATCTCGAACTTTACGCAAACCCGCAGCAGGAAGAGCATAAGCCCCGTCCATGCGCGAATAGGACCCCGCGTTGAGGGTAGCTCCTAGAGTTCCTCGCGTTCCAGAGAAAAGGTCTACCGTTCCACGCGATTGTCCAAGAGAAAGACCCTTCGTTCCGAACTGCTGCGCAAAAACGCTGCTGCTTCGACCACCAAAAGCATTCGCTCCGGCTTTGGCTCCTGTAAGGCCGCCTTCTCTCATCGCACTGTAAGCGTCATCAATATCTTTGGAGTACGTGTCGACGTACGTTCCAAGAAGACTGTTCATGTACTCGTCGATCCGCTGCGCACCCTCGTTGAAGATATCTTGACCTACCTTTTGGAGCTTGCTGTTGATTGCATGCCGTGCTTGGCCAAAACGCTGCTTCAACCCTTCTATCCCCTGCCCCTTGCGTAGTTCTCCCAACCGCTGACTGTACTCGTCACGCTGCTCCGACCGGCGTTGTTCTTCAAGGATGCGGGGCATGTGGTTGACCATCTTCATGGCCACGTCCATTTCATCCCGGCCCATCCCGAGCTGACGCTGCGCGAAGAGCATGGAGCGATCGTCCATGTCGTTGATGTCGATGCCCTTCGTTTGAGCCCACTCTTGAAGCTGCAGCGCCGGAAGGAACGCTCCGAGTCTTTCCATGGCCGCGCCCCTCAAGCGACCCTCATTGCGGATGAAGTTCGCTCGGCTCATGCGCGTACCGAACTTTACACCCGCATAATGTCTCCTCGTTTCACTGATACTCATCCCTCCAGAGAGCAGTTCTTGAACGGCGCCTTCATCGATGCCGCCGTTTTTTTCTGCAAGAGAAGCAAGAAGGAGCCGCCCACGTCCACTCTGTAACCAGTGCGCAGTCCGTCCGAGCTGATTGGCTGCCAGGGCTTGCCGTCCTTCGGCTCCTGATAGCCCTGTCGCATTGTAGACGTCTTCATCAGACAAGATGCCGAGTTGTTGTGCGGTTCCGATCTGCCCGATTGTACGGACGCCTGCCATGGCTCCTTGGCGGCCAAGGCCTCCCACAGAGCGCGCAATCTGCGAACCGATACTAGCGGCCCCGGTTACCTCACTGATGGCAAGACCCCCAGAAACAGATGCGGAACGGACAGCACTTGTAAATGAAGAGGTTCGGTTCATCCCGAAGATGCCCGACCCTTTGGCCGAGGCGGCAAACTCCATCGCACCTTCGAGGGTCGTGCCCAGGTCCCGGGCCATCGTCTTCAGATGGTCCACCATCTCTTTGAAACGGTGACCAAACTCTTTGACGTCCCGGACGCCTTGGGCAAGACCCATGGTACCCATCTTGCCCGTAAGAGCCGTCAACTCCTGGTAGGAGGCAATTTCCCCTCCTGGACCTACTTGTTCACTCATCGTCCGGACCATTTCGCCGATGGCGCTCATGTCCGACCGAGAGAAGCCCTGACCTCCATAGTTGTTTCTGAAGGAGAAAGAACCGCGAAGGGTTGAATTGAGCGCGGCTTGTTGCCCTGCCCCATTCATCATCTGGCCACCGGCGTAAGTAGCGGCGGCGCCAGCGGCCATCATGGGCATAGCTACAGCTCCTCCCACGAGAGCCGCTCCTCCGAAGCCAGCCCCCGCTCCGTAGGCGCCAATTCCTGCCCGAATGCCCATAGAGAGGGGGTCCAGACCCATGAGACCCATCGCCCCTGCTGCCAGGGGCACGCCAATAGAAGAGGCGCGGTTCATGGCCCCTCCCATCAAGGCATCGGCGCGAGGTGTTCCGCTGTAACCCCCTCCATATACCTGTCCAATCTGCTGGGAGTAGGCATAGTTGTTTGCTGCCTGCTGCTGCCAGGCGAAGTTGGCTTGTGCAATTTCAGCGGATGAAACAGGCATCGGGCGCGCCTACTCTAGCATGGGAGGGGACGGCAACTTCCCTCGATTTTAGGGGATAAGGTAAGTGAAGGGAGACTCCAATGAAACAAGGTGTACTTGTGTTTGTTTTTCTCAGTGTTGTGGGGTGTGGGACCGGGACGAACGGCACAAGCACCTGGGGTGCTGCGTCGTCGTCATCGGCGCAGATTTGCTGCGACAGTAGCGGCAGTGGTGGGTCTGCCGTGCAAGGGGCGATGGGGGTTGCCGGTTCTCGCGGACCTGCGGGACCGACGGGTCCTCAGGGGCCCGAGGGGATGGAGGGTCCGGCGGGTCCCGAAGGACCGGCTGGTCCTCAGGGGCCCCAGGGTCTTCCCGGCCCACAAGGGGAGATCGGTCCGGTTGGTCCACAGGGACCTGCAGGCGTGGGCATTCAAGGCCCGGTTGGTCCCCAAGGACCCATCGGTCCTGCCGGCCCGGCTGGAGCGGCTGCCGTTTTCAGCAAGTCGAATGTGTACACGGTCATGTCTCCCACCAATGTCGCGTGCAGCACAGGGCTGACATGCGGAGCCAGCGCATACTGCAACGCGGCAACAGATATTCTTCTCCATGGCAGCTGCCTCGTGGTTGGAGGATATGCAGATCTGGCCGCTGGAAAAGCATTCGATACGGATGCGACATCGCCGAGCTACTTCAATTGCCAGCTGTATGCCGCTTATTCAAGCGGCAATGAGACTCTCATAGCCCAAGCGACCTGCATCAAAGGTCAGTAAGGAGGAGGTACATGTTGTCTCTTCTCATGGGGGCTGCGTTCATCAGCGCGCTTCATCAAACAGAGCAGCCGATGATCTGGCTCCGGAAGTTCACCGGGATGTGGGCGGGCATCCGAAAGGGAGACGATAGAAAAGTCATCCGACTTGAGCTCGCACTCACACTGGAGGAGTTCGACCGCATCGTTGCAATCCCCGAGGTCTGGCAGGGAATTCACGAGGCTCAGATGCATAGGCAGATGGGTCTCGTGAACGCGTGCCCTACATGCGGGGCAGCAAACCCGGCTGGAGATCGGGGATAAGAAGTGTGAAGCAATCCGTGTTCTCGGAGGAGAACGAATGGAAAGGTTTGAGCCTACGCTCACACGTTCGCTAGAGCAAAAACTACAGAGGAACGGCATCTCGCCGCTACAACGGCAAATTCCAGGGAAAAACAGGGATAAGAGAAGTGAAAGGAAAGTGCCGCTTCGAAGCGGCGCTCATAAGGAGGAATCCATGGACCAGAACGACATCGCGCATACGACCCCTGCCGCTCACGGCAACGACACCCGCACGCGTTCGGCGCAAACGCCGATCGACCAGATGCAGGAGGACATCCACAGGGGGGCTCAGGATGTTCGCGTTTTGCGCGAGCAGTTCCTCAACCCGAGCCCGTCTCTGCGGGCAGGGCGCATCGCCGATCAGGTCGTGGCCTACACGCTGGCGGCGTTCGTGGTCGGCGGGGCCACGGCCCTCACCACGTGGCTTTTCTCCAAGAAAGCCGCGGCGTCACTCCCCGGAACGGCTGGACCCGTCTCGACGTGACGAGAGAGAAAGGACGTGCCCCACAAGGGCGCGCCCTTTTTCGTAGCTACGCGGCACGCTGGATGCAGAACTTCCTTCCGAAAGAGGGAATAAGAATGTTGAAGGAACTCCTCCACCTTCGGCCGCGTCTGTCCCACCCTCTCCCGGGACAGATGCGGTCTTTTTACCTACCGGTGATCTGTGTTGTGCCCGGTGGGTCATGTGACAAAAATGCCAGGAGTAGGGAGCACACTCCTGAGGCGCCGCCAAGAAAGCTGCAGAATTTTGTTGCAGAAGAAGATGTCAAGCGCTAGGAATGAGGTCGAAAGGAGGACAGCATGCACCACATCGACCTGGCGCTTTTTGACAGCACTGAGCTCGAGACGGCCAACGAAGCAGTCCTCTTCGCCAAGCAATACTTGGAGGAGCGGGGCCTGGAAGGGTTGGCAAACCATCTCGAGGGGCTGGTCCCCATGACGAACCATCAGATTGGGCGTCTTGTAACCGGCGTTCTCTCGGACATTCTCCCTCACACGGGGCGAGGACAAGCCCGTGATTACGTGGACTTGGCGCTAAGGGCGACACAGAAAGCCATCTGCGCCAGACCCTCTGCTCAGCACGTCGACGCCTGATAAGTCTGCCCTCGTATAGGGGATAAGAAGAGTGATGGACGAAGTGTTCATCCATTCGACCCCCTATACGAGGAGGACACATGCGTTGTTATCAAATCGGCGACACCATTGATGGTTTGCTCGTCGACCGAGAGAGCACGCCCAGCATTCAGACGCCAAAAGGTAGTTTGTTTGGGCTTGTCCTGACGAGGACACTACGCGACCTCTTCCTTGAGGCGCCCAGGTATTGGTGCACCCTTCGGCAGGCGCGCGTGAGCGTGACTACCAAGCACATCGTGCTGGATGCAGAGGAAACAGAGGACACGGAGAAGGCGCATCAGGCACTTGTGCGCATGACGACGGCAAGCGGTGTGGATGGGAAGGTGCGCCTCACGGCAGGGTCTTACAACGAGCGAGAGGTCAACAATTGGATCACCCGCTTCTATCACCCGTTTCCTTCAGCTGGTGTGCAGGCTTTTTGCACGACAGAGCGCCTGACGGAGCTGTGTGAGGGTACGGATGCGTTGGACGTGGTGCTGCTCATGCAGCCGGGGTCGACCATCCGAGTCAGCCGGGATGGTCAGCTGGAGGGCGGTTTCCACGAGCTCCTGGTTCGCTGGAACGGCTCGCGGTTGAACACCTACGCACGAGGTGGGGTGTGCGCCGGCTTCGCGGATGCGTGTGTGTGATGTGAAGGAGAAGGAGGAGACCCATTGGTCTCCTCTTTTTTATGTTCGGCGGCAACTGCCTCCTCTTTGACCTTGGGCGTCTTGGCTGATTTGGCCTTGCGCTCGTGGCGGTCCGGAGAGAGGCCTTCGATCTTCTTGCCGATCTGCTGGAGGAGTGCGCGCACCGTTCTAGCGCAGGGGCCACACAAATCCTCGAAGCTCACGAGGAGTGCGGGCTCTCCATTGCAGGCCGGAATGCCGCCCGAGAAGGCTGCCGAGGAGGGGACCTGATTATCCGGGGTCCCAGCCTCCTTTGTATCTACACGGTCACACCTCGAGCACTGAACCTGAGTGACTTGCTTGCGCGCCATGATCGCTCTCCTCAACCACCGGCAGGGCCGTGGTGTTCTTTCTATTGACCAAGAAATAGCAGAAGGTCTTCACGATAGCTCGTTCTGGCCCGATGAGGGGGTCATTTCCGAGCCCCTGAAACCACAGATCGAATTCATGAAGGACCGCATCTACTCGCTCTTCTGTTGTAGGCATGGAAGCAAAATCTAGCAGAAAAGAGGAAAAAGAGTAGTGGAGGTAACCTTCATGTTTACTGCACTCTTCGCCAACGTGTTCGAGCTTTACGACAGCTTCGAGAAAGAGATGTGGGGAGAGCTGGAAGAACTACACCAGCAGCTTCTCCTCACGCGACTGCAGTCGGCTGAATGCCCCTACCTGGGAGAGACCCTCGAAGCACGTATCAAAATGTTGTGCACGGAGGTCGCGCGCGTCCGCAACGGACGCCGGGAGCTGAACCCGAATCAGCCCCAGATCACGCTGATCCTGCACGCAGGGTCGGCTTAGTAGAACAGAAAGAATTAGTGCGTGCCCTGATGGGGCGCTTGCGCTAATTCTTAGCTACATGATCCGCCTCGCTACCTCAAAAGACGTCGACGCTATCACTACCCTCGAAGTAGAGCTCTTCGACAATTCAATGTCATCTTCCATGGTACAACGTGAGCTAGAGCACGGGACAGGGCTAGTACTAGGGGACCCTATTCAGGCCTACGCGCTCTTACGCTTCGAACGAAACCTAATAGATGTCACTCGACTGGGCGTGACGGCAGAGGCACAAGGAAAGGGCCTTGGTAGAAAGCTCCTAGAGCGCGTAGTCTCTACAGACAAGACGGTCATACTCACCGTACGTAAAAGTAACCAACGGGCATTCCGCCTCTACACTTCCATGGGGTTTCAAATCGTAGCCCACTTTATCGCAGAGGCGTCTTGGCTCTTGGAGCGCCAACCCTCACAGGAGAAATCCTCGGTCCAGCATCCAACGCCGTGACTCCATAGACAGCCCCACAAGTATTGCAGCGCATTGCCTGCTTACCATCCGTCAGTGTGAACGGTGTGGCCAAGCCCTGGCAGCGCATGCACCGAAGACGCCCCGACCCCCCTGCGGGCTGCTTGAACAACTTGTTCCCCTTGATGTCTTTCGTTCCACGCAGAACTCGCATGATTAGCCTCCTCCAAATACAATGACTTCCTCTTGAAGGGCAGCATCAGGAGAAAGTACACGCGGCACTCCATCTTCCGATTTCTTCTCTTTGTCCTCTGCCTCTTGCTTCTTAGCTACGAGCTCAAAGTAGTGCCGCCATGCAATGTCATCGCCATTCTTGATGACTTTTCCTCGCAGCAAGTCGTCGATAACCATACGCTGCGCACTACACTGCAACTCGAGAAGAGCAATCGAGTCAACAAATAAAGTGGCGTTGGTATCGCTAGCTTCCTCAAGGGCATACAGCCGCTTAGTAAGCTCTTCTAGAACGGGCCTCACGGGGAGTGGTCTGGAAGTGCCCTTCAATTTAGTCTTGAACTTACGCGTCATCGGTTTTCTCTGTTGTCGCATTCTTCTGCTCGATGTGCTGCTCTTGAGAAGTAGCTTCTGCGGCGTCTCCTCGAACAGGTCCGGGGTCTGTGAGGAAAGCCAGCTTTTTATCGTCGTCGACTTTTACGAACTGGTACTTGTCCATTTCTTTGCGCTGGGTACCCTCCCAAATACAGAGCTTCTGGAACACCTGCATGATGGCGCTCTGAGGAACCTGGCTTCTCGCCGTAGCGACTTCTTCGCACATCAGTGCGCGCTTGGGAGGAAACTCTGTCTTGGCGAACGTCTCGAGCAAGAAGCGCTGGAGCTCCGCGACGATCGTACGTTCGTACGCGTGATCTTCATAAGGCATGACTTCATTCCTCAAGCAGCGAGAAAGGAGCGCAGACAGGAGAGAATGTCTTTGCCAGAGGCAGTGTCTTTGATGAGATTCTTCAGAGGGTAGATAACTTTCATCCGCTTGATGCGAACTTGTCCGAGTTTTTCTCCTCCGTGGTCCTTATCGAGCTCAATGGCCGCAGCCGCGTGTAAATCATAACGCAGGTACTTCAGGTAGATGTCTGCGTTATGATTCAAACGAATGAAGTAGTTGTAGGTGAGGTGCGCCCAGTTCTGGATGGAGAGACGAGCGATGCGATCTCCATGAACCTGCTCTCCCTTCCACACCCGCTTGCAGAGCGGACACACAAGATGTCCGTACCCCTGAAAGCTACTTCCCATCAAACCATTACATGGAGGATAGCCGAAAGACTCCGCAGGGCACTCGTACACTTTCTCGTCACCACCACCGTGCAACTTCGTGCCGCTTTCCCAGATACAAAGGATGCCACCGTAAGGACGGTTCAATCCACGCTCTTTGCCGTTCATGAACAGCTCGATTTTGTACTTGGCCTTCTGCTGCTCCGAGAGCAACTTGTCCATGGCCTCCATCTTCTTTTTTAGCGTGTCCTGCTCTTCGGCAGAAAGAACGGGTGCGTTCTCAAGCGCGTTGTCCTGTCCCCACTGGATCTGCTTGATGTCCGGCACGATCAACCCCCGCGCATCTTGGCGGCCAGCGCCAAGGGACCTACGGCAACCGTTCCTATGGGACCCGCTCCACGGCGTCCCCCTTCCGGGGAATTGCGCTTCGCAGACGCACCAGGCAAAGGAACTTCCATCTCATCGAGAGAAAGACCACGCGGAGAGGCGAGCGGTGAAGAGCCGATGACAGAGCAGATATCCCGGTAGTGGTTCTGCAATTCAGGTGCGGTGAAGATCAAACGCCAGGCGTAGCGTTGCACCCCATCGACTTCTTCTGCCACGAAGTAAACACAGGAGATGTCGACCTTCCACGGACGCGTCGATTTCTTTCCGTTGGCGGCGAGCCACAAGTAACCGCGCAAGAGGCGCCAGTTGGCCTGCATATTCCCAGGAGGCTGCCTTCCCATGAGGGTAAGCTTATTCGGCTTCTCCTCAACGGAGAGGGTTGTGTAACCAGCCTTCTGCTGGAGGGCGCCTACGATGTCTTTGACGGTAGTCATGTGGAGATCTGAAAGTCTTCTCGCGGTCTACAGACCACGAATGCCTTCTGTTGTCCGAAAAAGAGCTCACGAGTAGAGTCGAACGTTACTCCCTTGAAGCCGTTAGATTCAATGAGGTAGGTCTGTCCGTTGATGAGCAAGTCTGAGATGCCGTCTCCGTTCCAAGGGATGACGTATTCACCCAAGGGAGTTTTGCAGTAGCGAACAGACACGTCATCCTTGGCGCCTTCTAGAGACTCGAGGTGCAAGACGCCTTCTTCAGACTTGTTCAGGTAGTTGTGTACAACTTCTAGGTCGGTCTCTCGGACAAGGACAAAGCCCTCGCTCTGGAGTGCAGAAGAGATCAAGTTTACAACTTCCTCTGGGGAGTCCGGAGTTTCTGCTTTTGCGTCGCTATCGAGGCAAGGCGAGCCGAAGCGCTTGAATTCAGCAAGCTGCTTCTCGTTGATGAGTCCAGCCTTGAGCACGGCCGAAATCATGGGAGTCATGCGGGGACCTTTGGGATGAGGAGTTTGTAGCTCTTCTGTGTATCAGAGAGCATTGCAGATCGATCGTAGCCTGCACACAGAAAGAGCATCTCTGGTTCAAGTTTACGATCAATCAGGAAGGGGAGCCCGAAAAGCTCGTCCACTTCAGCAGGAACAATACCCACGGTAACTTCATACCACTTCCAGAAGATCGTCTGAGCACCTCCTACAAAAGCAAGAGGATGGAGGCGGTCCCTCATTACACAGTCGAAGAGTCGGGCGAGCACCACACTCGCACCGCTCATCCCCGGGTTGAACACTTCTTGAATCTTTGCGTTGCGGATGACGGCGTAGGGCATGATGTCTTCGAAATCAATGCCGATAGGAGCCGTCTGAGCATCTTCTGGAATAAGGTGCCGGTACTGAATTTTCCCCTTACTGTCTATCTTGATCTCCTGCACACGCGGTACACGCAGCACTGTTTCGAGGGACCTCAAGAAGCCAGCGATGCCCGTATTCTTGGGCACCTCGATTTTCTCTACGTGCTCTACGTAATTTGTGGCCATCAGGAAGTCTCCCTCGTCGCCTTCTTCTGGGTAGCACACATCTCAGGCAGCGAGTCTTGTAGATCAGAAGAGCTCTGCAGGGTCAAGTCAACGAAGTACTGAATGACAAGAGCAGAAAGGGTAGTACGCCGTACAGAGGCGACGGCTTCCACGCGCTTCTTCAAGTCTTCATCAAGACGAATTTGTAGACGTGCTTTCTTCATTTCTCGACAACGAACTTGATGGCATCCAGATAATCGCGCAGCCCTTCGATAACCGAGTGCCGTGCGCAGATGGCATCCAAGACTTTCTCGTGCGCCCAGTCGAGAAGCTCCTCTGTCAAATCCTTGCCCACAAGCTCAGGGCCAAGAGACTTCTCGAGCTCCATCTTGAAGCGGTTGTCGAACGCAATGAATCCAGGAGCCCACATAAAGTTGAACTCGATGCGGCCTGGCCCTGTCACAGTTACAAGGCGCATGGCTACCGTAGGATGAACTGAACGAAGTCATCATTCAAGCGAGTTTCCACCGTATCTTCCGCTGCTTCGGCTCTAACCTTTCGTTTTTTGACAAACTTGCTTCTGTACAAAATGATATTTTTGGGCATGCGCACTTTCAAGTGCCCTGACTTACTTTCAAAGACAGGGTACCCGAATTCAGATGTACCGATGAGTTTCATTGAGACTCCAGTATGTAAAGAACGTCATCCTCTCGGATGAGCCCTACGTGTTTGTCGATTTCCTGTAAGAGTTGCGTGATCTGTTTCCCTTGCAAATGCTCCAAGTTGGCACGAAAGAAAGCCACCTTGTCTCCGGTAGATACGGCTACGGGAATGCGCTTCTTGCCGTTCTTCGACCAACGCCCAGGTCCTGTACGAAGCACCGTACCTGTACGTATGTTAGTAGCTGCCTGACTGCTATCCGGAACAACGATGGACCCAACCTTCTCAGGGATAGGATCGAGGCGTACCAGGATGCAGTCATTGTGCAGATGAATCATCCACCGTCTCCCGTCACATCCACGTCTACTTTGGGGATCTCGATGGGTGCTGCCTTCTTCTGCGCCGCCGTACGCGCCTCTTCCAACGCCTGGGACAGCTTCCCGGAAGCGGTGATAGGCCGAAGGGTAGCAGCATAGTTCTCACCATTCGGCGCCTTGAACCACACGCCACCGATACGATGCAGCAACTCTTTGTGGCTGCGACCCTCCTGGTCCACCCACTGCACTGCGTAGGTCTCTGCGAGGGCAAAATGCTCCACCGTGCCGGGCCTACCCGTACTCGCCTGCGTCAGCTGCTCTGTAGGAAAGCCCGTCCCTACCTGCCTCAATCCAGTGTTACCGCCTGTGTTCATAGGTCGACTCCTTCTCTTTCTTGTAGCTGTCTGAAAGTTGCTGTAGTTCTTCGCGCAAGATCCAAGGGCGTCGACCGTTCCATTCCCTGGGGAAGTAAAAGCGATCGAGCTTGGTGTCCATGAGCAGAAATTCTGTAGAGACATACCCCCACTTCTCACGGCATGTCACAACAAATCGCTCGAGGCATTTCGCGCGGCATACGTAGGTAGTCTTGAATTCAATACCTTCCCGAGAGGAATGGTGTAGAAGTCCTGGAGTTGTGAAGGCACCCCAGAAGCCGCACCCAGGACACTCAAGAGAGACGTCTCGCACACGAAAGAACAGGTTGTCACCGAAGGCTTCAGCAGCAGCATCAGTGCAAGCGCGGATCGGCCCCAACTTGATGGGTGTGCTTTCATCACGCACTTCTTTTTCAATCGAAGAGGGGCTCCGCAAGGGCTGCGCCATTATCCGCACGGCAGCAACAGGGTCTGTTCTGAACAGCTCTACAGTAGCCTTATCCAGCGGAAAAGGGTTGAGCCCCGCGCGATCAGAGCGCTGAATAGTAATAGAAACGTCAGCTTCGAGAGGACACGTAGCAAGAGCCTGGCACAATTGCTTGAGCATTTGATCGTAGTGGAGGCAGGAGAAAGTAGCTAAAATCTTTTGCTCTTCTCCTTCTTTGCTCTCAACTGTACCGGTAGACAGCTCCCCTTCGCGCTTGTACCGAAGAATGAATTCAACCGCCATGAGATTCCTCGAGTGCACCGATTGTATAGGAAGAGGGTGGGCGGATTCGGTAGATGACTGCTCCTTGCGGGCTTGCCGCAAGGAAGACTATGGTTCCATCCCATAGTTCAAGGGATTCGACCAGTGCATGTCGGCCACCTTTTACGGAGGCCCCGTGCACTTTACGAATGGGTTTCTCCCGCAGTAGCTCCTGTACTTGTTCAATGGAAGCTACTTGCTGAACGGGGATGCCTGCTCCTTGAAAGGAGGCGAATGCTTCTTGTGGTGTGAGGTCTAAGACCTCCATGAGTTCCAGCACACGGAGATCTACATGGTCTTCCATAAATCCCTTGGCGGGCTGGTCGCAACGCGCACACAGAAACTTGTCTGGCCAGAAGCCGCTTTGCGGACCTACTAACAGGAGTGCTTCATTGACGCTTTGCGCTTCGGTAATCTTGCTCGGCATTACACGAACGCACAGACGACAGTGCTCGCAAAGAATGACAATCATATCGATTCTGTACCATCAGCCGTATGGTCTTCCAGCATAGATACACTGGAAGAAGACGTCGCTATTACCGGGTACCCGAATTCATCTTTCTGAACAGTTCGATGAGGCACACCGGAGCGATCGTCAATTTTGACGATGGGAGGGGGAGGAATAGCCTGCGTGGTCGAGATCTGCTCGGTGACCTCTTCTATCGGCGCGGACGTGTCGCCACCCCCAAAAACAATAGTCTCTTCTTCTTGCGTAACAGGCGCGGGTGCCGGCTGCGTATGGGAAGTGTGCACAACACCAGGCATGCCTGCAGAAGAAGGAATGGTACCGTTGATCGATTGAGCAGCGGCAATGATCTCCGCAGCAGTCTCCTCATCAATGACAAGGTGCACAAGACCGCCTGTAGGAAGCTCCAACTCTACGTACGTTACCGTACGGTTCTCTTCGAAGCTCATCTCTTGCGAAACGCGCGTAATAGAACAAGCGAGCTTCATGACTACCTCGGAGGCGATGGCGTATTCTGCGCCGACCGCAGCTGGTCTGCGACCACTTTCTTGTTCGTACTGGCAACCTCCCCAACACAAGAAGCCAGCACCACAAGGTGCTTACCTGCACGATGCGCATTCACAAGAAGGAGACACTGTGCCCACTGCTTGTCCTGAAAGTCAACATGGTTGGGCGGTGTCTCGTAGGCCATGCAGTCAGGACCACAAGCACGCATGGAGTCCATGAAACAAAATAGGCCATGACCCTCCTTCTGTTTGATGTTTGGGTGGTGCGGGAGCGGCTCAGTTTCCAAGGCTGTGTTCCTCTTTTTCAATCTGGTGACGGACTTCGATGATGCTTCGAATGAAAGCCCCAGCACAATGCCCGATGTAACGGGCCAAGTGCTTCCTTGCTTTCTCTTGCGCACTCTTGGTTGTAGGAATGTCTAGAAAGCCCCACTTCCCAAGAAAAGCAGCAAAGGGAGCCGAAAAGTGTTTACCGAGCAGTTGCCGCATATCCATGAAGAGCTGCTCGCAAGTCTGCGCTTGATCTCCCAAAGTATGAGAGAAACGAAAAACTGCCAGCTCTGCACGTGAGCCCTTCCAGCTACAAATCTTACAATGCGCCTCCTCGGTCAACGCACTGAAGTCCACTGCCGCTCCCCCACACGTAGGACAGAAGTAAGCCTCGTCGTTGGCAGGAGTAAGATCTATACCAATATTTTCTTCTTGCTTGCTCATACTGGGATGATCCTTCCGAGCTTCTTGTAAAACGCCTCAGAGTACTTCCGTGGAGATGCCTCTTGTCGCTCGACCACCTTGGTACGCAAACGACTTTTCATCTTGTTCGTCTGACCCATCGGTGTAATCGAAAGAGCACCATTCTTCACTTCATGCATCAGCACCCTTATGTGGTCTGCAACATCTTGCTTCTTCTGCTTCTCGATCCAAGGGAAGGCCACTTGCATGTACTCGTCAAACGCTTCTTTGCCCTTCTCCTTGGCCATCATAACTTGCGCGAGAGCTCGTAGGCGCACATGTTCCACACGCTCCTTCTGGAGCAAGTACGCCATGAGCACAGACTCCTGAAGCGACCCGGACTCGGGTGGCTCGCGCATAGTCGCAAGCAGAAGACCTGCTCGCGCCCAGCCTTCGGGAGTCTCTAGCCATTTTTTATTTTCTCAGCAAGGAAAAGCTTCCTTACTCGAATGTCGAACCAGTAGTAGTTCACACCTAGACTAGAAATCATGTGAAAGGGAAAGTTACTGACGAAGTCAAACTTCGCCCAGAAGCTATCCTGGTCGAACTTTCCTTGCGCGTCTTCATGCGACGGAAGAACATTGTTGTTGATGGCATGAAGACCGATCACAACGCCCATCAAGGAAAACTTGTCTAGGAGATACCGGTCATTGACCTGCATCTTGTTGCCTTCTTCCATGATGAGGCGCTTGATGGTGAGGTCTTCACTCGCGCGCATCGAACGGAAGGTAGGCTCAAACTGACCGGGGATGATTGGAACGCGTTGTGTCACAACCCCCTGCATGATGAGTGTCGTAAGGTCGAGAGGAGCTAGCCGCGCCTCGATGATTTCTTTCTGCTCATCGTTGTTGAGCAGATCTTTCATCATTGCTTCACGAAGCGAGTTGTAGTCGAAGTCATCGAGCTTCTCGATGGCTTCTTTTATCTTCGTGGAAGGTGCAGGGTTGGCTCGAGGACCGCTTTCTGGAGAGTTTCCGTAGCGGCCGGCTGCACCTGCGGCGGTCCGTTCGGACTCGCTGGCGATCGTAGAGTCAACCACAGCGGTTGCTGCGTTGTTCTGACTGCGCTGCAGTTCTTGTAGTGTTTCCAGATCTTTGATGGTCTGAGGGTTCAGCTCTTTGGGAGGTGACGTCATGAGCTGCTGGGGCATGATGCGCTGCCCCTTTCGGATGACGCCGTACTTGACCGCCAGCCTAGGCTGGGAGGTGGCGTACATCGACCCGCTGCCTTCCCTGAAGTCAGGGTCCTTCTTGGCTTCTTCGGGCAGAATGTCATCGGGTAAGAAGCGCGGGACAGGTCTGTCTTGAGGGCGAGGTAACGGACCGGCTGCTGCGGGTGCAGGGCGCGCTCCGAAGATGCCAGGAGGAGGAGCTGCGACAGGGGCGCGTTGTTGCTGCGCCTGCGCGGCCATCGTCGTACCCTCGGCTGCCTCCGAATCAAGACGTGGAATGGGCGGGGTAGACCCACCCGCCACCGCCGCAGCGTACTTATTGGGATGACGCTGGGACATACCCTGTGCGTAACGAATGGCGGCAGGGTCAGTAACCCCAGAAGCCACCATAGGAGGTGCTGCAAACGTTGTCGGTTGGGGCTCAGTGCGCTTTGACATTGATTCCTTGCTGTACTGCCAATGTACTCCAGAGGCAACTGCGTACATAGAAAAAAGCGCCGGGTGGGTAACCCGGCGCTAGGACCTACAGCGTGACGTGTTTCAAGAGGAAGGAGAAGATTTCTTCAGTGGTGGCTAAAGGCGCCTTGTACACAAGTCCCAGAACCGCCTCCTTGAAACGTGTGGGTGGGTCGGCGGGGGAGGAAAGTTCGCCCTTCAGAAAGAAGGTTCTAGCCGGGTCTACATCCTCAATGGTGCACTCACAGAACAACTGCTGAGGAGCCATTCCTTGAAGGATCAAGACAGCAGCTGGGTGGCTCAGTACTAGTGTTCGCGCTTCTAGCAAAACCACGATCCAAGGTGGTTCCTCAAAGAACCGTAGATGCAGCCACTCCGCTGTAGCGATAGGATCTTTCCAGCCCTTGCCCCAGATGGACTGGTGGCTTGTATGGATAACCAGATTTATTTCGTGGGGATCTTGTCCCATCCTTTCGGTCCTTTCACCTTGGCGCGATCGGGTACCCGCGTCACTTTCATCTGATGGCGCTTGCACATAGGGCAGCGTCCTACATCAGGGCAACTTGGGTCTTCAGGAAGCGTCTGCCCTAACGTCCAGCCAGCAGTTTCGGCCTGTTCGACCTCCTGCTTTCCCTGACACCCAGGGAATGAGCAGATCAGCAGGTACTTGAAAAACAGCGGGTTGTGCATCTTGGGCATGGCGCCTCATAAGGTTGATTCGAATGGCTGCAAGGTACTTCTTGTCAGCGTTGTACCCTCGCAACCAATGCAGGTCGTCGCAGGATGCCGTGCATTGCCCACGAAGAAGAGCGAGTAAGGAACCCATACGTTCAAGATTCTTCTTCGGATCCTCCATCAGGCGAATGAAGTCAGGTGCGCAGGGACCATTGATCTGCCCCAGCCCTACAGAACAGGTTCCGTTCTTTTCGTGGTTGATTGCTGTCTCCGTCCATGCGGACTCTCTCGTTACAATGACGTCAAAAAGCCAAGGGTCGAGATTATGTGCGCTTGCCTGCTCGCTTACCCAGGTTGCGTACTTCCGCGCTTTCTCCTCGCTGACCCGATGGTTGGTGTGCCGAATGGAGAGCGACAGAGCGAGGACGATTTCCTGTAGAGACATTCATTTTCTCCGCAAGTTTTACGATCTGTTCAAGGACCTCCCTCTTCGGAGGTTCCTGACCGGGTACGCGTTCACCGAGATGCAGACGGTGTTCGGAGATGGCCACACGAAGTACTTCAATGTACATCGTTTTCAGCCACGCCAGCTGCTCGATGGCACGCTGTTCTAAACGAGTTGCAATCAAGTAACAGGTCTCGCATACGCACATGTTGGCGTAGAGGCGGATCTGATCGATGGGCTCCTCACAGTTGATACACTTCAATCTGTTGTCAGCCATTCACCGAGTCCTTCTTCATGCGACAAGAACGACGACAATACAGCATCCCGGTCTCTGCGCAAGACTTTGTCGCGTTCCATTTTGCCGAGAAGAATTTGAAGTGAGCGGCATTGCTCTTCAAGTTCGCTTCTCAAGTACTCGGTGTCAGCGGTAAGGGCAGCCAGCACTCTTTCGAGAGCAACGTGCACACGACGAAGATTCAGGAGAATGAAAAAAACGCTCATCGTGGCACACTTTCCTCGGCAGTACAGTGTAGTTTACCCGAATGCGGGGTTCCACGGTCGCACTTTCATAAGCAGTGCACAGCTCTTGTACCCGTGATTCGGCCACGGCCGACCAGCTGTCCAGTCTCGTCGTATTTTCCTGGGCAATACGCTGCCATTGAGACTTCCATATGGGCGTACTCTTCTAAGCGGTACGCTGCTCTTGTAACGGTAGCCGCATCGATCGGTCGCACATTTCTGAGCAGTGCGCAGCTCTCAAGGCATCGTGAACCAAGCGCTCAACTGAGTCCAGCCTACAACGCCTGCCGGGTCTGGGGTGACCATGATGTTTACGGCGTTGGGTGTCCGTGCGTTGACGACTGTCATGACATCAGTCAGGGCGATGGGGCGTGAGATGAACTGCAAGAAGTATTGCAGGGTAGGCGGCCAGGTGAGAGGGAAGTTTGTTCCTGGTGGAAGGGGCGCCGTAGGGTCTTGCCAGCGAATAAAGAGAGAGTAGCGAACAATCCCATTATTCTGCTCGATCTTTTTGAGAAAGCGGTCTAGCTCCGTGATCTTTCCTGGGCTGGTTGGATCTAGTGCTTGAGCACCCGCTTGCGCCAACGAGATGAGCGCTTCGTAGTCTTCCTGTGAAAGCGTGAAGGTGGCCATGTCATAAGGTTACAACTGCTTCAACACTTCCACCAGTCCTGCAGTAGCTGCACGCAGGAGAGCTAAACTGTCACCTCCATTTATGAGATGATGATCAAAAAGTTCGTCGGGGACGGCTAGCTGCTCCGTTTCACTTTGATGTGCTGTCGCCTCTCCCGATAAAGAAGGACGGTTCTTTCTAACAACGCGGACGACTTTACCGCCAGCTCGGTGGATCGCGTCGATCTCGTTCTTGAAACGAACATCCGAGATGACTACCCCAGTGACAGACGACGTGCGAAAGAGCTTCGAGCATGCACGTAGCGTGTACTCAACCCATACATCCGGGTAAAGTACTCGGCCGATTTCCGTGCCCATGAATTGAAGCGCTTTACGAGGAGTAAGGAAGTCTCCACCAGGCAGCGTAAAACGGGGATCTGGTGCATTTCTCAGTTCACTAGGACCCCAGAGCTGCTCATACGAGAACCCGAACCAATCTTGCGCAGCGCGCTTGATTGGGTCGGCAAGAGCTATCTTTACAAAGGAGTGATCTAGTACAAGAAAGTCCGCTACTGTGTCCTTCCCTGCACCAGCTTGCCCGCAGAGGCCCACAATTCTCGTCATGTTACAGGTTCCTTGTTCCGCTAGAGGACATAAAGATTAGAGAGGGGTTTCCTTGCCGAAGAGTTCTTGTCGCTGGAAGCGCGGGGCTATCCGCCATTTTCGCTCTCTTCCCACTTGCGTAGGGCACCTCTTGCACTGTCATAGGCACACTGCAAATTCAGATCTTCTATGTACAAGTGCGCAGGACGAATCTTAGCTCCCGTGAGCCACCGGAGTCCTTCCCGGTTTCTGTAGTCATTCTTGTAGAAGACCTCAGTAACGCCACCCAAGTTGATGAGAAACTTGGAGCAGGTGACGCACGGCAAGTGCGAACAAAATACGATCTTCTGTTCACTGCGTGACGCGCTGCAATTGATGACTGCGTTGGCTTCAGCATGTATGCATCCGCAATTTCCAACTGCGACTTCACCCACGCGATCACAATCATTCGGACCACCGCTTGCACTGCCGTTGTACCCAACGCCGAGCACATGACGGAAGTCTGCAGAGACAATGGCGCAGCCTACGTTGAGACGTCTACAGGTAGAACGGCGGCTCATGGACACGGCGAGCTGCATGTAGATGTCATGGAAGGAGGGGCGTGTAGTATTCATTCTGCTCACAAGACTCCGCGTTGTTGTAAAACTTCTCGCATGATGCCGCGGGCGTATTCGCATACGCGTTTTTCTACGCGCCAGGCCATAGGGCTGAGGCGCATGGAGCTTCCGAAGACGAGGGCGCGGGTGAAGGCCTTCTCGTAGGAGTGTTCTTTGGCGGCAGTTTTCCAGGTGACGCGGACCAAGAATTCGCCGGGTGCTCCACCGGGTAGATCGAGGAAGGAGAGCTCACCGGCACTCGTACGTTGGATGGGTCCGTACCAACCGCCCTGGAGTTTATGTCGGAGATCGTTGAGAAGGACAACCGCACGGTCCATGCCGAGTCTCCCTGGAGAGGTGCGAAGAGGGTACAAAACAAAACGGGGCCCAGGGGGCTTGGGCCGGGCGGCGCGGGTTTTAAGGAGAGGGGAAGACAACAGGGTGGGTTTGGGGCGGGGGGGGGGGGTGAGAGAGGGCCGCCA
>VFSW01001230.1_pt1 | contig 38808 bp, 29 predicted proteins | sample 5358111 | NCBI WGS metagenome assembly VFSW01 (sample SAMN11554181, study PRJNA540505) | mine drainage metagenome | isolation source: sediment from site ElyBrook_90M | place: USA: Ely Copper Mine, Vershire, VT | collected 2017
CTGGGCTAAATTATGCCGCCCCTCCGGGGCTCTACGAACCCGTTCCCAGGGGCGCGGGGGGTTAAAGCCCTTGTTGATGGGGCATGCGCATACGGCACGGCTGAAGCCGTGCCCTGATACAAGGCGCTTTGGAGTGTGGCGGTCGATCAGGTTTGCTCGTCACGCCCGGGGGGCAACGTGCCGGAAACAGCCAGGGCGAGATCCTTCGCCGCACAAACCGCGACTCAGGATGACACGGCGCGGGGCGGGCGGGGGGTCTGGTAGCGCGGACCTCCGTTTTTGAGGTCCGCGGGTTTTGCTTGCCACGCCCGGGGCGCAACGTGCCGGAAACGGCCAGGCTTCAGCACTTTAAGTACACTTTGGCCGTGCGTGTTCGATGGAGATTTTCTTCTAATCACCCTTGCAATTCACTATTTGCTTCAAGGTGTGTTCGACCTTCACAAGGTCCGTGGAGTATTCCATGACCTTATCAATATCCTTATAGGCGGCTGGAATTTCGTCGACAAGAACCAACGAGCGCCTGAACTCTATGCCTTCCATCGAATTGTCAAGGTCTTGCAATGAGAATTGCGCCTTTGCTTTATGGCGTGACATTTTCCTGCCCGCGCCGTGCGGCGCTGAATGGAAGGCCAGCTTGTTTTCCAGCCCTGAAACGATATAGCTTTTCGTTCCCATCGAACCAGGAATCATCCCTTGCATTCCCAGCGTGGCTTGTATGGCTCCTTTGCGCGTAACCAGTACGTTTTCGCCAAAATGGTTCTCAACCTGGGCGAAGTTGTGGTGGCAATTGATGCGCTCAAGCTCGATTTCGCTTTGGTGGCCGTCTTCATGGAAAACAGCAAAGCTCATTTCGGTCAGGAAACGGTCCATCATCTCTTCACGATTGAAGCGCGCGAACGTTTGCGCCCAATGGAGATCCCGCATGTAATTGTCGAATTCCTCTGTTCCTTCGGGAAGGTGCGCCAAATCCCTATCCGGCAGGGAAATGTGAAGCTTCTCCATCAGCCTCTGCGCAATTCCTATGTTCGACATTCCAATCTTGTTTCCGATTCCCCGCGAACCACTATGAAGCGTCAGCCATATGCGGTCATCCTCATCGGTGCATACTTCGATAAAATGATTGCCGCCGCCGAGTGTTCCCAAGCTCTCACGCCAGTGTTTATCGTAGTCGCCGGGGTCTTTTGAAATCGGCATCGCTCGCAGCTTGTCAATCCGCCGGGCGGCCGAATCAGATATTGAGGTGTTGAAATTCCCTGCGCTCATGGGAATTCGCCGCTCCAGCCCTTTACGGATTGATTTCAGGTCGTTGACTTCTTCTCTGAACAGAGACGTTTTGACTGAAATCATTCCGCAACCGATGTCCACTCCAACGGCGGCCGGTACAACGGCTCCCTTCGTGGCGATAACGGTCCCAACGGTTGCACCTTTTCCGAAATGGCAGTCAGGCATGACTGCAACCCATTTGAAAATGAAGGGCAATTGGGAAACGTTGACGATTTGTTGCTGGGCCTGGGGCTCGATTTCGTCCCAGGGCACGAAGGTCTTTATTTTATCCATGGCATGGCATTCGACATTTGTGATCGTGTGGCGGCGCGGCTTCTTCCGGCTGTTCCCGCCCTCCGGGCGCGTGTTGCTTCAGCGCACCTCTCCCCACTCGGAGCTTAGGGGCGACGGCGGAGGTTTGCAACGTCATTTCCTCATTTGTGCGTCCTTACGCTAAATCCATTACGGCCTGCCGCGGAGCCCCGCAGTTGCTGGCGGCGAGATGGAGCGCTTTCCCATCCAATGCAGCAGTTATCGATTGTAGGGGATTAGTGTTCCTGAGAATTCGGTGGCGCAGGAGAGTGGCGGACAGGTTCACGGGTCAGTCGCACAACGGATGCCGCTGCCATGAACCTGGCAGCGTCGCTCTTGTCGTCCAGCATCCCTTCGAGCTTGGGCAGTGCGTGACGATCCCGGCGATAAGCCAGCGCTTGTGCGGCAGCGGCGCGTACACCGCCATTCTTATCGTTCAAGGCATCTTCAAGCTGGGTCAATGATCTTGAGCCCCGATCCCTGGCCAACAATTCCGCCGCAACCGCTCGTTGAGGCGCGCCTTTATCTTTAAGCATGTCCTCGGCAAAGCCGACTCCCATTGATAACGGTCCCAAGAACGCTCCGACGCCTTCGGCAATTCCCATTCTTGCCAAGGCGCTGCGATTATAAAGCTTGTCCTTCGCCGCCTGCACGCCGCCCTTGATGGGGCCGGGACCGCCTCTTTGTCTTTCGCCGGTGAGCGCACGAATCAGCACCTGTCTGCCGCTGTGGTTCCCCATTTGCCAGAGCGTTCGCGCAGCCACAAACCGCACTTCCGGGTCGTCATCATCAAGCGCCCGCTGCAACTCTGCAATCCGGCGCGGAGATTTCACTTCACCCAATGCCGCGACCGCAGTGAGCCGAACATAGGTATCCTTATCCTGAAGCCCCTTTTCTATAACCTTCAACACGGGCACAGACGGGCCAATTGTCCCAAGCGCGGTTAAGGCTTGCGTTCGCCTGACTGGATTGGTATCCACGGCGGCATTCAGCAATATCTTCCAGGCCTGATCCCGGGCACTCTCGCCGTTCAACAGAGAGGGGATAACCGCCACCCAAAGCCACAGCGCCGCACGCCGGTTCATCTTTAATGCCTCCTTTCTCATGATGCAGGATGGGCCGCGGAGAATTTGCAGACCCTGTGTGGCCACCCTAATTGTAATCATGCCGCAACAGCCGTCCCACCTGAAGTTTAAAGGTGGGATTTTCTGCCGTTCCACTCACTTTGATGGGTAATACAGTTCCAGACTCTCCACGGCGGAAAAAAGGGTTCAGGGGGATTAGCAGCAGCGACCGCTTGCCTTTAACAATCTGCGAAATCCGGGCTTTCAAGCGCAACGTGCCCTGAAAGTTCAAAGCCTGATCCTGCAATTCATAGGTCCCGATCAGCCGGATTGCCGCACCCGGAACGGTAAACGTAATGTTTGAAAAAGTAAGGACGGCATTGCGTAAGACAAAATCCGCCTCAAGATTGGAAAGGGCATCGTCAATATCCTCCTTTTGTCCTTTACCCAGCCCTCTGCGGTTCAGAGCCTGGATCTTCTGATTCAAAGCCGGCGCTGTGAACCGGGCTGACGCAATCTGGAATTGGCCGTTCAGCCTCATGCGTTCGGCAATATCTCCGCTGCCCGGAGGAATCTCCATTCTCGCATTCAGGTTGGCCACACCTTGCAGTGGAGGATGCAAACCTTTCATCGCGAAGCGCAGCAAGTCCTGCAGCCGGGCCTGTTTTGATGTGATTTGCAAATTCACCGTGCGGCCTTTTTGCTGCGCCACTTTGAAAATCCCGCCCCGGGCCGTAAGCGAGCTGTGCAGGAAGCGGGCGACAACGGGTTCCAACATGGTGTTTCCCGTGGTCCCATCCACGGTGGAGTGGAATTCCGTAGTCAAGGGCGCAACGTTTCCGCTAAGCCTCACGCTGAAGTCTGGCGTGTCGGTTACCCCCTGCACGTTGATTTCGTCAACCACTCCCCGGAAGCTCCCCTTTGAGGAAAGGATGCCGGCGATGCCCCGAAAAACCGAGAGATCGGCGCGGGTAAAGGTATAAGTGCCGGTCAGCGGCGTTTTGCGGGGTTCCTCAGCATTCCAGGGACCAAACGTTCCGGTACAATCGATTTCCCCGGGTGGTTTGGGATTGGTGACCCAGGCATGATAAAGGGTGGGTTGCCCAAGTCCGGTTTGGCGCATCACCAGCCGACTTATAACAAACAGGCGCGGAGGTTTATCCGCGCGGCTCGAAAGCAGCTCCAGCCTGGCATTCCTGATCAGCATGGCGTCGGCAATAACGGGCAAGGGGTTGATCCGCTTCCTGGCCGCGGCAGGCGCCGTGGTGGCCGGGTGCACATTACGCGGCGGCATGTGAATCTCCAACCCTTCCAGCGACAGGTTATGCAGGTGGCTTGGCCTGCGGATCAGCTCGAACAGCCCGGCATCGGCGGAAAAGCGGGCAACCGTGATCAGTGGCGGAAAATTCGGGTAACCAGCCAGGCGTAAAGTAAGGCCTTGCCCGCTGATTCTGATGACGGGGTAAAGGGAAACGTTGAATTGCTTCATTGTCACCTGGCCGGCAAAGCGGGCATTGAGCGTTGCAATAGCCTCTTGCCTTACCCAGTTTTTTAATCGTCCGGAAAATCCATGGGCAATCAGCGCCACCGCGGCACACAAGCCCAGCACCCATGCCGCAATTTTCAGTCCCCGGCGCATTCCAAAAATCCCAGCACTCTTGTCAACCGTCATCAGGTCAGATTTGCGGATGGCCATCAAACCGTCCTGTTGGTGTAAGCGCCAGGCCGGCCTGGCTTGCATCGCATGCGGCCGGCTGCTACCATCGCTGTTTATTTTAGATTCGGGGCAAGCACATGCTCAAATATTTTCTTCTTCTCGCCGGCGCTGGTTTTTTCTGCAATCTGTTCGCCCAGCAGCCCGCCTGGCAGCCCGCGCCTGGCCACATCACGGTCGCCATCTGGCCGCACGGAGCTCCCGGCGCCAAGCCCAATCTGGGCCCGGAGGTCAACACCACAACAGCCAAAGACCCGCTCGTCGCCGGCAGACCGCTCATCCGTCTTGGCAACATCTCCACGCCCACCCTGACCCTGTACGCGCCCAAGGGCAAGAATACGGGCGCCGCTGTGGTTGTATTTCCCGGAGGCGCCTACCAGATTCTGGCCATCGACCTCGAAGGTACCGAGGTGTGTGACTGGCTCAACTCCCTCGGTATCAACTGCCTGCTGCTTAAATACCGCGTGCCTGATTCCGGGCCTTATCCCAAGTCGGCCGCCGCCCTGCAGGATGCCCAGCGTGCGCTCGGTATCGTCCGCTCCCACGCGGGCGAGTGGCATATCGACCCGCAACGCGTCGGAGTACTCGGCTTCTCCGCCGGAGGCCACCTGGCCGCTGCCATTAGCACCCACTACGATCAGCGTCTCTACACTCCCATTGATGCCGCTGACCAGTTGAGTTGCCGTCCCGACTTTGCCGTGATTGTGTACCCCGGCTACCTTGCGCTGGCGGCACAGAACTTTGCGCCCAACCCCGACATTCATGTTACTGACAAAACCCCGCCCACGTTTCTTCTTCAGGCGGAAGATGACCCGGTGCACGTCGAAAATTCCATCGTCTATTTTCTGGCCTTGAAGAATGCCAAAGTGCCGGCTGAGTTGCACGTCTATGCTCAAGGCGGGCACGGTTACGGATTGCGCCGCACCGCGCTCCCCATCACCAACTGGCCCCAGAGCGTCGAAGTCTGGCTTCATACCATACACATCCTGCCGCCCTCTGCCCCCTGACACGCCAACGCCTCTTTTGATCGTACTCGTTTGGGCAACGCAGTGCGGATTCACGACAAGCGCTTGGTTGCATTCCGAGGGCGCGTCATTGGCTGTGGGACTGCGCGCTGGCGTATATCCTGCAGATTTGTAGTCAACAGGAAGCAGGCGGGGGATATATTGGTTCGACTTGGGATGCCAAAAAGGAAATCCGTTATGAAGTCACCAGGCGTGAATCCAGGCTGAACGGCAAGACGACGATGAACCACGATAAGAAGCGGCATAAATGATACTTTGAAGAATCTGTTTCGAGAGAGCCCCGGGAAGGATTGAATGGAATGATGAATGCGGCTGGAATCTCAAGAAGGGCATTCCTTCACACGATGGCGTTGGGTGCGGCTGCCGGGGCGTTGCGGGGTAAGCCGGCAACTGATGATGGAAGCCCGGCGAGGTTTCCAATTGGCCATCCGGTAGACGCCGCCACTTCGATCAAGCGCCCAGGCTTTTATCTGCCCGCGAATCCCGCATACACAATTACGGACTCTGCCTTCGACTCAATCCGCTTTACGTTGACCAGGACCTTACGGAGTGATGATCGCGGGCGCCTTGCATCAACCTCCAGTTTCGTTGATCCGGATGGCAAGATCATGGGTTGGCACGATTTTGGCAATCTGGAAGGGCCGGGCTGGGCTGCCAATGGTGTCGGCGGTGCATACGAAATATATACGTTGGGCGGATTTGCCCGCAGGCGCACCTGGCAAACCAGAGCGCTCAGCATTCTGGATCACCAACTCGATGGCGGTTTCATTGACTCGAAGACCGGGTTCATTCGAGGTTATCGGGAAACCACCACGGGCCGGTTTTGTTTGAACTACAAACACAATTGCGATTGGTTCTGCCCGGGTTCGATGGCCAAGGTCGCCTATCAACTGCTCATTTTCGCCGACCAGCTTGGAGGCGGTTCTCGCGCGGAAGTAATGCGAAGGGCGGCAGCGCGGTGCGCGGAGTGGATTCAGACACACGTGCAGCCGGTCTCCAACGGTTGGTTTCCCCGCCGAACAGCACCCGGCGGCGCCCTATATCGAATGACGCCAGAAGGCCACGACGATCCGTTGTGGCAGACCTCTGCCGACGGGTTGTCCATTCTGCAATTGCAAGCGGCGCTTACTGCCCGCAAACTGGCCGGCTACTCCGAAACTTTACGTGAGATGGCCGGGGTCTTCATCCGCTCGGGCGGCATTTTCGGGAGCATCAACCAGGATACCTACGATTCCCACGAGGACGTTGCCTACGCCGTGGGCTTCCGAACCCTGCTTGCAGTTTCGAAGGTACTGAATGACAACTCCATGCGGCGGTTTGCTTATGAAAAATGCCTGGTGGGACTTGACCAGTTTAAAATGAGCGCGGATCGGAATGGCGTGGCCACCCGGGGACTGCTCTACATGGAAAAGACCTGGAACACCGCATATCTGTGGGAGAATGCCGAAGCCGCGCTGGCTTACTTTGAGGCTGCGGCGGATACACGCCAGAGCGAAGCGGCTAAAAGCCGTGAGTATGAAATCGACGGGCTGGTCATCCTGCGCGCTATCGCTAAACATCACCACGGCCGGTTCGGCTTCCTGACCGAGGGCGTGGATTGGGACAATCACGTGGGACAACAACACCACATCAACGGCGCGCGCTTTGGGGATATTCGTTACACTGAGCCTTTTCTTAACAACCAGCACATTGCAGAACCCACTCTCTACTACCTGAAGAACCTTGCCCACAGGTCGCGAGTGCGGAATGCAACCGAGTGGCGGGACATGGAAGGCAACGTCCTTTTCACAAGGTCCGTTTCGCCAACGCGCCGACAAAAAGAAAGCGGCAGTTGACCGTAAGGTTGCCACACCATTCCGCGAGACTCCTCAATTGGAGGATAGAGCTTTGAGCAGCCTCAGCTCGATCTGGCGGAAGGCCGCGGCATTCCGCACGTAATCGGTGAAGGAGGATACCGCGCTCGCGGCAATCTGATTGGCTCTTGCCGGATCACGCTTTTCAAGGGCGCGAAGCATTTCGTAGTCTTCAATGCCTGAGCGCATCGTCTCAAAGCGGATGGAACTGCGAACCGTCAAACGCTCACGGTCGGGGTAGAGAATGAAGGCATCGCCCGGAGGCAAAAGCTGCGAATTGTTGTCGATCACGGGCTGCGTGTCGAGCGTCGGCTCCGGCGTCCAGTAGTTCCCGCCCCAGTGCAGGAATCCCGTAAATCCGTAGCGGAAATCGAGCCACTGCAGAAGCCGCACCTTGACCAGGGGAAAGTCCATCAAGCGGTTCAGATACTGCTTTTGAGGATAGAGGCAGGTGTAGTACCACACGGCATGGCCGCCGCTGATGCGCCGGTTGATCAGCGGCATCTGGTCATCGAAGCGGCCCAGTTGTGGCACCCACACATCGCAGCTCGTCTGCAGAACTTCGGGCATGTGCGCGGCGTCCACGGCATCCATTGTTGAAATGCCGGGCATCTCGCGGTGGACCAGCGCGGCGTATTTGCCGTAGTAGGGAATCTCATTGCCGTGCGCCTCGTCAAGCACGTGCTGCAGGTAAAGATGCTCCCAACCTCGTTCTTTCAGGTGGGCGTCGAGCGCGGCAAGAAAACCCGAAAGAAACTCCACCGCTCGCGGGTCATCCGGCGGCAGCGAGAAGCCCTTTGGCTTGCCGTCGACAATCTGAAAGCCGGGAACGACGAGCGGCGCCTCATAACTGCCGGCCCGCTCCAGCACGTGGCTGCCCTCAATGTGTCCGATCGCGCCGGCCTGTTTGAACGTCTCCACCCAACGGTCAAAGTTGGTAAAGTCATATTCAAGCTTGCCGTTATTCACCCCTGGCTGGACCAGCATCATCAACGGCGTCAGGATAACGTTCTGGCGGTGGGCCGCAAGCACGCGCGCAACGTTGGCAACCAGCGTCCACCACTGCGGCGAAAAGGCCGAAACGCCGTAAAACTGTTGCGTGGTCTTGTCATCCAGAGTGAACCAGTTGGTGACTTGCAGCGACCTTTGCTCCGGCACGGAGGCGCTCATCACCTTCAGGCGGAACGGCTTTCGCGCCACCACGCGCCCTTCGGAGCGCACCACGATGGAGCCAGTGTAGGTTCCGGCTTCCGCTTCGGCTGGAATGTGAATGGTCACCCAGATGGGCGTGGTGTGGAGGGCTTCGAGCGTGAAGGGAAAATCATCAAGTGGATCCGGATACCAACCCGGCGCAACCCCCACCAGTTCTCCGGGCGGGCAGTCCGGCGTGTGCGACCCCACCACCACGTAGCCAACGCGATGCACGTCGATACTTGCGATTTGGCGGCCCGCCCCGCCCACAAGCGGCTTTACTTCCGCCGTAACGCCGGGCAGCGGTCTGCCCGACCGCAGCGCGAGTTGCACGGCTACGTGCTGGTTCCGCGCGCCCACAAACTCCGCAGTGCGCAAACCGTGCGTACCGCGCACATCACCCGGGAAAACCTTAACCAGCGAATCCACAAACCAGCCGTTTACCGATGCGGCGGCCCTTTCCCGCGCCACGCCGGCTGGCGCCAGGCAACCGGCGACAACTGCCACCATAAGCCAACGGAACATGACTGCCCCCATTAAAGGCCTTCCACAACGGTCTTGCTTCGGCCGTGGTTTGCGAACCCTGATCAAATGCGCGGGCCCGGCCGCCCTCCGCTATAACGGCAACCGGACCGGTTTTCCTTCGCGAGCCGAAATCTCCGACGCGAAGCAGATCTCATGAGTCACCGCGGCGTCCTCCAGGTTGGCGTGAGACTCGCGGTCGTTCACAATACAATCCACAAAGTGGTTTACCAGGTCCTTAAAGGGGTGATGCGAAACGTCGCCGCTGTCCGGCAGTATGGTAGGGATAGTGGCCCAACCACGCTGGCCCACCCATTTCCTGGAGAATACCTGATTGTTGCGAATGCTTCCCTCATCTCCCAGTAATTCGATGTTGAAGGCGTAAGGCATAACGCACTCGATGGACGAAGCAACTTTGCCCATTGTCCCGTCGTCAAACTTGACGAGCGTCACGCTGTTGGGCTCGTACTCATAACGCAGCGGGTTCCGGGCGCTGGTGTTGGCGTAGGCAAACACCTCCACGGGGCGACGCCCCACGAACCACCGCAGCCCGTCAACCGCGTGGCATCCGGCGGTCAGCAGGCTGCTGCCCCCGATCTCCTTTTTGATGTTCCATTCGTACTGGCCGTACCAGGGTCCAATGCCGTGCAAATAGTCCACCTGACCGTAGTACAGGCGGCCGACCACGTTGTCGGCAAGCAGGGCTCGAATGGTTTCAAACAGCGGATTCCAGCGCAGCACAAAGCCTGTTACCGTCTTCACTTTGGCCGCGTGCACAGCAGTTTGCAACTGGCGTAATCCTTTAACATCGAGCGCCACGGGTTTTTCAAGCACCAGATGTTTGCCGGCTGCCGCCGCCGCCAGGGCTTGCTGAACGTGCAGGTGGTGCGGGGTGCAAATTGAGACTATTTGGACGTTGGGGTCCGCCAGCAGTTTCTCCAACTGGTCGTAAGCGCCGCAGCGGCCCAGCTTGTGCTCGGCGGCCGCGGCTGCGGCACGGTCTCTGTTCCGGCTGAGAATGGCGCGCACTTCGGTGTGCGGGTTTGCCTGGAAAGCCTGGATGTGACTGCCCGCCACCCATCCCGTACCCAGAATACCCACTCCAAATTCTTTCATTGTCGTCTCACCTTCGTTGTCAGCGGTTCGTGCTGTGCGCAAAAGCCAATGGCATCGATTGGGGATTATATCCGTTTGCAGCAGCGTGTCACCTTCCTTTTTCCTCACGCCGCGGGGGATCGGATGCGAAGTTGAAACCCGAAACGCCGCGAAGCCCCAACAGCAGAGACACCTGGCGCCGCGGTTCAGATAAGAGTGGGGGCGGAGGTTATGTTGTTGCCAGTCAAGACGGAGGTCGAAATTCACTTCCCGCTTGTGCTACCCTGCCTCCATGACGGTCCACATCGCTCTGTTGCGTGCCGTAAACGTAGGCGGGCGAAAGCTTGCCATGGCAGACCTGAAGGCAATGCTTGACGCGCTGGGCTTTGCCGGCGCCCGCACGCTTCTGCAAAGCGGCAATGCCTTATTCCACGGGAGCGGAAAGACCGTCACCGCCCTGGAATCCCTTTTGGAGGTGGAAACAGAACGGCGTTTGAAGCTGCGAACGAACTATTTTGTACGAACGTCAGAAGAATGGCAGTCCATTATCGCGAACAATCCATTTCCGCGCCAAGCCAAAAACGACCCGAGCCATTTGCTGGTTCTGCCGCTGAAGTCCGAGCCCGCCATGGCTGATTTAAACGCGCTGGAAGCCGCGATTACAGGACGCGAGGTGGTGCGGTTGAAAGGGCGCAGCCTTTATGCCTGCTACCCCGCCGGCATCGGTGAATCAAAGCTGACCGTTGCCTTGATCGAGCGTAAACTGAAAACCAGTTGCACTGGCCGCAATTGGAATACGGTGCTTAAACTGCAGGAGGCAGCCGCCAGCCTATAAACTTCGCCTGGCCGGTTTTGAAGCTGTTCCGCACCCTCAGCCACCCCAAATCCCTAGCGCGGCGCTGATTGGCGGGCGCGTGTTTTAAGGTGACACGGCATTTTCGGCTTCCTCCAACGACAGGCCGATCTGCTCCCATTCCTGAATCATCGTTCGCAACTGCGCTCGCCGCTCTTCGATCAGTTTGGCGAGCCGAATGGATTCGGCGGCGCTCTTGAAGCTGGCCAGTTCCAGTTCATAACCGCTGATTTCGGCCTCGAAGCGCGTAATTTCCTCTTCCAGTTCGTTGTGACGCCGGCGCATCTGGCGCAGCAGGATTGGATTCAGCCGCCGCGCGCGCAGTTCCGGCTGTGCTGGCGAAGTCGTCGATGCCGAAGCTTGCGCCTGCCCTGAGCTTGGGTTTTCCACGTTTTGCAGCGGCTGCGCGGCAGCGCCGCCACGCCCTTTTTGCCACAGGTAATCCTCATAATTGCCGGGATAATCGTGCAGATGACCGTCTTGTATTTCAAAGATGCGCGTGGCAAGGCCGTCAATAAAGTAGCGGTCGTGGGAAACAAAGACGAGCGCACCGCTATAGCGCCGCAGAGCTTCCAGCAGCACATCTTTGGCGCGCAAATCCAGGTGGTTGGTAGGCTCGTCGAGCAGTAGAAAATTGGGCGGGTGCAGCAGCATGCGGGCCAAAGCGTAGCGGTTGCGCTCGCCGCCGGAAAGCACGCCGATGCGCTTGAAGACGTCTTCGCCGGAAAACAGGAAGCTGCCCAGCAGTGTGCGCATCTGGGTTTGGCCGCTCAGCGCCGCTGGTGCAATGCCGGCCAGATCGTCGATCAGCCGCGCATCGGCATCCAGCGCCTGATACTGATCCTGGGCAAAATATCCGGTCAACACGTTGTGGCCCAGCCGGAATTCGCCGGCGGAAACCGGCAGTTCGCCGGCCAGAAGCTTAATCAGCGTGGATTTGCCCGCACCGTTCGGCCCCACCAGGCCCACGCGGTCGCCGCGATGGATAACAAAGCTGACGGCGCTGAAGACGGGCTTGTCGCCGTAGCTTTTGGCAACGCCGCGGAACTCCGCCACCATCCGTCCGCTGGCCGGGGGCTGGGGGAACTGGAAGTGGATGGTTTTTTCTTCCGGCGGCAGCTCAATCCTTTCGATTTTTTCCAGCTCCTTGATGCGGCTCTGTACCTGGCGCGCCTTGGTGGCCTGGTAGCGAAAGCGGTTGATGAAGGTTTCCAGGTGATGGATGCGCTCCTGCTGGTTGCGGCTGGCGGCTTCAAGCTGGGTTCGGCGCTCCTCCTTCTGGGCAAGGTAGCGGTCGTAGTTGCCGGTGTAAAACCAGGCCCGGCGATTCCAGATTTCCAGAATTTTCTCCACCGTTACGTCCAGAAAATAGCGGTCGTGCGAGACCAGCACGTAGGCGTGTGGATAATCCCTCAGGTACTGCTCCAGCCAATTGCGCGCTTCCAGATCCAGATGGTTGGTGGGTTCGTCAAGCAACAGCAGGTTGGGTTTGATTAGCAGCAGCTTGGCAAGCCCCAGGCGCATCTGCCACCCGCCGGAAAATTCGTGCGCCGGCCGTCGCAAATCCTCGCGGGTAAATCCCAACCCGCCTAAAACGGCCTGCGCCTGGCCCTCCAGGTCATACCCATCACGTCCGTGGAATTCAGTTTCAACGCGGTGGTAGCGCTCCGCAATGCGCTGGTAGGCCTCGCCCGCGGGATCGGCAACCGCCATCTGGCGGGTAAGGTCCTCCATTTCCCGCTCCATCTCGAACAGGCCTCCAAAAACGGAGAGGCATTCTTCCAGCACCGTGCCGCCGGAAAGCGACAATCCATCCTGAGGCAGATAGCCGGTGGTAATGCCTTTGGCCGCATTCAGGCTGCCGCTATCCAATGACTCGAGCCCCGCCAGCACCTTCAACAAAGTGGATTTGCCCGCGCCGTTGCCGCCCACTAATCCCACGCGTTCGCGCGGAGTCAGTAACCAATCAAGTTCTTCAAAGAGAATTCTGGAGCCAAAATGCTTGGCCGCGGAGGTCAATTGGATCATCGTTTCTATCTTTGCATCCCCCGGGGCCTGGCAACTGCCGGCCATCCGCTCGCAGGCCTGCTTATTTTTACTATAGCAGCCTGCGGCGCGGTATTTGAACAGCAGAGCAGCAAATGGCGGCGGCTGCCCGGTGCGCCGGCGGAACAGAACGGCGGCGGCGCGCGGCACCTCTAATGAAGGGCGCGCACCTGCGCCACGGCAATAGAAAGGCATATAATGATCGGGAAAGGGGAATGCCGATGAGCAGCAAAAAACTATTGATGCTGGTAGGCGATTTTGTTGAGGACTACGAAGCCATGGTTCCCTTCCAGGCCCTGCAGGCCGTGGGGCACACCGTGCACGCGGTATGTCCGGGCAAAAAGGCCGGAGATTTTGTGCGCACCGCCATCCACGATTTTGAGGGCGACCAGACTTACAGTGAAAAACGCGGCCACAACTTTACGCTGAACGCCACCTTTGACGAGGTTCAGGCGGAAACCTACGATGGGCTGGTGATACCGGGAGGCCGTGCTCCGGAATATTTGCGCACCAACGAGCGGGTGCTGAAGATGGTCCGTCACTTTTTTGAAGCTTCAAAACCAGTGGCGTCGCTGTGCCATGGCGCTCAGTTGCTGACCGCGGCGGGAGTGGCCAAGGGCAGATCGATCAGCGCCTACCCTGCCGTTGCGCCGGAGATTGCCATTGCCGGTGGAACCTACGTGAGCATTCCCATGACGGAAGCCCACACGGACGGAAACCTGGTGACCGGGCCTGCGTGGCCCGCGCATCCGGCATGGATCGGCAAATTCCTGCAGGTGCTGGAACGCACGTCGGGAGAAAAGGCAGCCCGCGCCTGAGCAGCATTCGGCCGCGCATAGCCGAAGCCCGCGTTGGGGGGCACGGTGCGCCCCGGAAAGCACGGTGACATCAGTCAAGCGCGCCGCAAGGTATGCGCGGGAGTTGCTTGTAACTCGAAATCTAGTGTTCCCGCCCGGCAAAGCATATACTTAACAGAGGAAGAGGTTCAGGCGCTGTGGCCGCAGCAATTGCAAGGCTTTCGCTCATGCGGAAGCCGCATCCAAGCCTGTGGCGGGTTCAAAGCCTGTTGTTGCGCCGACGAATTCAGCCTGAGGCTCGGCCGTCCTGAGAAACATTTCTTCCGAAATTGGTTTAGTTTAAAGAAGTAGTCCGGGGGCCCCAAACCGGCGTGCTAAGGATACTTGCTCCACACGCTTTCACGCAGATGGAGGCAGTACAGCAGCAGTGCTCGACGCACTAATGCTCTGGGGCAAGAGACGCAGCCTTGATTCGATTATTCAACGTATACTTTCCGGTCCGGACGCTGGTGTTGATTTTGGGCGAGGCGGTGATTGTGGCGGCCTCCTTCACCGCTGCGGCGCTCGTTCCCGTGCGCGGCGACCTGAGCGCGCTGCTTGCCTCGCAATCCATGATGATGAGGATCGGCCTGGCCTCGGGCATATGCCTGCTGATCATTTATTACCACGACCTTTACGACAACTTCATCCTTTCAAACTCCCGGGAATTGACGGCGCGGATCATCCAGGTGTTGGGCGTCACTTCGCTGGCAATGTCGTTGGTCTACTTTTTCTTTCCCAGTATTCGTCTGAACACCCCGATTTTTGTACTGGCGGCGCTTCTGGTGGGCATTCTTTCCGCCAGTTGGCGCAAGCTTTTTATTATGGTCAACCAGTCAGCGCACTTTGCGCAGCGCGCCGTTATTTTGGGTGATGGAGCGCTGGCCGGCAAGCTGGTGAAAGAAATCAATGCCCATCCGGAGCTGGGTATGCGGCTGGTGGGGCACCTGAGCCGCGAGCGCGAATTGGCGGAGACGACGCGGCTGGGCAGCCTGGATGATCTGGGTGAGATTGTTGAGCGCGAGAACATCAAACAGATTTTTGTCGCCATGGAAGAGCGACGGGGCAGAATGCCGGTGGAGTTTTTGCTTGAATTGAAAACGCGCGGCATCAAGATTCAGGATGGCGCGGATTTCTATGAAACCGCGACCGGCAAGATTCCGCTGGAATCTCTGCGCCTGAGCTGGCTGCTGTTTTCTCCGGGGTTTCGCATTTCTCCGGTGATGCGTGTTTATAAGCGCGTCGCCTCGCTGCTGCTGAGTGCAGTGGGACTGGTCCTGTGCCTGCCGCTGATGGCGATTATAGCGGTCGCAATCCGGCTGGATTCCAAAGGACCGGTCATTTTCCGCCAGAAGCGCATGGGCAAAAACGGGAAAATCTTCACGGTTTACAAGTTCCGCTCCATGTACGACGGCTCTGACGCGGCGGGCCTGCACGTACCTGCCGCTGAAGGCGACAACCGGATTACCCGCGTCGGCCGCTTTTTGCGAAAGGTGCGGCTGGACGAGGTGCCCCAGCTCTACAATATTCTGAAAGGCGATATGTCGTTTGTGGGGCCGCGGCCCTTTGTTCCCGATCAGGAAGAGGAGTTGATCAAGAAGATCCCCTTCTATCGCCAGCGGCTGACCGCGCATCCCGGCGCCACCGGATGGGCCCAGATCAACTACGGCTACTGTTCCACCATCGAAGACAATCGCGAGAAGCTTGCCTACGACCTCTTCTACATCAAGAACGTCTCCTTCGGCCTCGACTTCCTGATTCTCTTCCGCACCATAAAAACGCTGCTGCTGGGCAAAGGCGCGCGCTAGCCCTTGCGCCGGCGGAAAGCTCTTTGGGGCGGCAGGCGCCAGCCGCACCGCGGCATTCACGCGGCACGCACAATGCCTGCGCACGGCCGGATGGTAAGGAGCGGGAAGCGCCGGCGCCCCGGGTGGGCCATTGAAGCGCGCTGAAGATGGATTTAGACGCTTAACAGGCTTTTGAAGCGGTTAAAGTCCTTTGCCAGATTGCTTGAGTAACGGGCGGCGCGGTGAAAGGTAAACAGCAACTGGTCAGCGGGGCCCAAATCCACAACTTTCGCATGCCTGGCCTGTGAATCACTGAAGCGGCCCTGGTTCCACTCCGCGTCAAGTTTTGCCAGCAGGTTCTGATCGCGCTGAGCGATGGTCTGGATCAGGTTTCGGGACGATGAGGCGCTCAGCGGCGGTTGGGCGCCGGTCAGCGCCGAATCGCGCCAGAAAGCGTATTCCAGGTACTCCGCGGAAAGGGCAAAGGACGCAAAAGAGTCAAGGTTCCGCCGCACCGAGTTTTCCACCGCCAGCAGGCTGGCGCGCAATGCCTGGAAAGGCGGCGCTTCAACGGATCCGGCGCGTAGCGTGGCTTGCAGTTCCGCATCGCTGGTCCACGGAACAGGAAGTTTTGGGCCTTGCCAATTGCGCGCGCAGGAGTGACGGTTGGGCGTGATGCGGTAATAGGTTTGAAAAACCTGCTCCCAATCCGGGCCCCACGCCGCCGCATAAAACCTCTCGACAAAGCTGCGAAACGCGGAGGCGTGGGCGCCCGCGCTGCCCTGATTCAGAGCTGTCGCGGCGTAGCCCAGGCTGTCCCAAATCGAGCCTTGCAGGTAGCGGCTGGGCGTCCAGTTGGTTACGATCACACCCAGGCATTGCGGGTCGCGAATGCCGGCGTAAGCGTCCGCGTAGGCATCCAGATTCTGGAGCTGAAGGCTGCCGATGCGCGGTCCCCATTCGCAGCTGATGATGGCCGGAGCGCCAATCACGCGCATGCGCTGAGCGATGACGGCCTGCGCAGCCTCGGCCAGCGGCTGGGGCTGGGTGACGTAGTATTCCCAGTCCATCACAATCACGCGCTTGTTGAGCCGGGGCAAAATGCCCGGCTCCTTATGCAGAACAAAATCACCCCAAACGATAAGCTCCTTGCCCAGGCGATGGGCCACCGCATCCAGCGAATTCAGATAATCCGCCCAGATGGCGGCGCGGCTTTTGGTTCGCAGCGCGCTTTGCGACATCGCGGAGCCGCCCCAATTCACTTCGTCACAGCCGCCGTGCAGGTAAGGCGCGGTAAAAATGGAGGCCACCTCGCGGTAAAGGTCGCCCATCACCGCCACGCTCTCAGGGTTGACCGGAATCAAGCCATTGAATTCCTTTTCGCCGGCTGTGGCGCGGTCCTGCAGGTGGGCGAATTTGGCTACACTGGTGATGTAGCCGGTGTGGCCGAAGGATTCCACTTCAGGGATCACCATAACGCCGCGGTGGTCGCCATAAAGGGCCAGGCTGTGCGCCTGTTCCGGAGTAAGCGCGTGAGGATGGGTCATCAATTCCGGATGGCTCTTGAAGCGCAGCATGGAGCCCTGGTCGTCGGTCAGGCGGAACAGGAGCGCGTTCAGGTTCCATTCCTGGCAAAAGTCAATCAGCCTGGTGTAGTAGGAATAGCGCTCGGGCAGCCGCGCGGCGTCTACAGTGATTCCCCTAAGCCGTTCGCCCGCCAATCCGCCCGAGGCTGGGCGAGTGGAAGAAGTTTGCAGGAAGGGACCCGCCACTGAAGCCCGTGGCCAGGAACTGATCCCGGCAAGGCCAAGAGCCGTGGTTTGCAGAAAATTCCGCCGGTTGAATTGAGTCAAGTGAGCGCCGCCTTTCCGAGTGAGTCTTGCGCCGAGCGTTGCATTATAACGCCGCCGTGTGCGGGAATGTCCACCGCTTTATGCGATGCATTCTCCGCGCTTGTGAAAAATGGACCGGCGCCCGAATGTCGCCCCAACGCAGGCAGAGCGGCGCCGGGCGCGGAAAACGCCTTGCCGCACGGAAAACCGTCGCACGCTAATCGGAGTTAGCCAGCAAAACCTTGAGGCAGGAGGAATTCTCCAGATAGTCAAAAGCCTCCACGGCCTGCCGCATCGGGAAAAGCCTGGAAATCATGGGCTCAACGCGCACCGCGCCGCGGCTTAGCAGGCTGAGCGCGGTCTGGAAGTTGCCGCAGCGCGAGCCCAGCAGCGTGACCTCATCCACCACGAGTTTGGCGGTATCAAACTGCGCAGGATCGTGGAAGGTGGACTTCATAACCACCGCGCCGCGTGGTTGTACCAGCCGCAGCGCTTCCTGCAGACCCTGGGGCGAGCCGGTAGCCTCAACCACCACGGGGAAGCTGCGCGGCGGCAAGGGCTGCAACACCGCTTCGGGGGCAAACGGCGCGGCTTTGGGAACAGCGACCGCGGGTTCAACGGCTGCACTGGAAGCGGAGGGCCGCGGCAAGCATACCACTTCCAGACCCCAGGAACTCGCCAGTTGCAGCTTCCAGGGCGAGCGGCCAATCACCGTGATGCGCGCTCCGGCGTTCGCCAGCACCTGCGCCACAAGCAAGCCCAGCCTGCCGTCGCCCAGCACGGCAACCTGCGACCGCGCGGCGCCGGGAAGCTGCTCCAGGATCTCCGCCGCGGCCGCTACCGGCTCCGTAAACACCGCTGTACGGTCGCTAACTCCATCGGGCACCGCGTGCAGATTTTTAACAGGCAGCACTGCCATTTCCGCGAAGGCGCCGGAATGGTTGACGATGCCCATCACTCTTCGCGCCGCGCAGTGGCGTCCAATTCCGCGCCGGCACCACTCGCAATGGCCGCAGGTAATGTTGATTTCTCCCACCACGCGCTTGCCGATCCAAGTCGGGGAACTGCATTCAACCACTTCGCCCACAAACTCATGGCCGGGAATGCCCCGAAATCCGGAGTAGCCTTTCAATATCTGGAGGTCGGTTCCACAAATACCGGCCAGCGACACGCGGATCAGCGCTTCGTCCTGAAGCGGGCGGGGCGCTTCCACATCTTTAAGCGATAGCTTGCCGTCGTAGTAGAGCGCTTTCATGGTCAAGGTTTCATGTCTCCGATAATCCCCTGCAAAGCGCTGCCTCGGCTTTCCGAAGCTGCAAGCGCGCCGGGCACGCTGCAAAGCGCTCGTAGCGCCTGACGGTTTGTTGAAAAACGTTCCGAGGATGTCATCCTGAGCCCATGCGAAGGGTCTGCTTTTTGCGGGATCAGGCACATACCAGATTCCTCGTCGCTTGCAGCTCCTGGGAATGACAGGCGGCGCAAGTTTTTCAACAAACGGCTAGGCCCGTTCCACACGATAATGCTCGCCAGGTTTAGTGGCAAAAACAATGGTGTTACTTTCGCTCTTAAACTCAACGCTACTGGCCCCGCGCACCTGCGTCACTTTCAGCGCGCCTTTCCAGGGCTTGACCAGCCGCGCCGTTTTCCCCTTTTCGCTTAGCAGCGCCACTTCCGTAATCTCTCTTCCATCAAACGCCGCACTCACCAGAAACGCACCCGCCGCCCGTAAATTCTGAAAGCGCGCCGCACCCAGGTTGTGCGTATTGGGGAAAAGGCGCAGCGTGCCGCTGTAGCTTTGCAGCAGGCACTCATTCAGCACTCCAGGCAGGGAAAGGTTTTCCGTCCACACTCCCATTCGCATCATGAAATCAAAATTGGTGGCGTCGTCGTACCGGCCGCCCGTTTGCCGAATGCGATCATTGGCAAAGCCGCCAGGAAGGCTGCAGTATTGCACCTGGCGCTTAAACCACTCGAGGTCCAGCGTTCCAAGCCGCGCTCTGATCCAGGGCTGGTAAACCAGGTCGTTGCCGCCTTCCAGGCGCAGGGTGCGCGCTGTGTTGCGGGCAATTTCCCGATGTTCAGCCCCCAGGTCCAGGCCCACCTGCTCGCCGGGGAAGACGGGCGCCATGGTGATGGGCACGTTATAGATGTATTCAACGGGCGCGTCCGCAACATCCAGCCACACCGCGCCATAGGGTCCCTGGGCCGCCGGGTATGGCGCCAGATTGTCACGCACCTCCGTCCAGCGCGCGCGTTCTGTGTGGTCCTGCTGCAGAGTGGCTGAGCCTTCAATGACGGCGTTCAGCAAAAACCGAATAAGCGCCAGATCGAGAATGCAGTCTTTGTTCAAACGCTGATCAACCGTGAAGCCCCAATTCTCCGAAGAAACTGTGGGAATGATGTGGTACTTGCCGTCTGCGCCTTTGGCGGCATAGGCCGCAATAAAGCGGGCGGCGGCGCGCAATATCGGATAGGCCCGGCGCAGGTAGTCCACATCCTGGGTGTAGAGATATTGCCACCACAAGCTTTGCACCGTCCAGGGCGTCTCGCTGATCTGATAGCCCCAGGGCGGCGCCGGATACGGCGTCATCTGGCTGGGCGCGGGATAGGCCGAGTGGGGAAAGTAGGCGCCCGGCAAAGCAAATTTCTCCCGTGCGTACTTCTCCGACATGGGGAGCAGATTTTGGCACAGCTCAAAGTAAGGCAGGTGCTGCTCAACGTGATTGCTGGAAAATACGCCCCAGAAAACCTGCTGGCAGTTGTAATCCATGTGGTAATCGCTGTGCCACGCCGTTCCGATGCGCCCGGCAGACCAGTTGCCGAACAGCCCCGGAGCCGTTTTACGCGGCTGCAGGCAGCATGCCAGAAAATACTGGTTCTGGTACCAGATGCGTTCCAGTTCCTTTTCCTGCAGTTGCACCGCGGAGGCCGACCAGAACTTCTGCCAGTGGCGGCGCGAGCTTTGGATGATCTCGCCCACGGGTTGCCGCGTTAGTTGACGCGCGCGCCGGCGGGTAAAGGCCGGCGTGTCCAGCTCCTCACGGCTAAAAGCGCGATCCTGGCTGATGATGATCCACGGGTTGGTATCGCCACGCGCCGCCGCTTCGCGCTCCAGCTTCTCCAGCAGAACATCGCGCGGCGTGGCCACCATCAGGTCCAGACGGAACGGCTGTGCGCCTTCCGCCGCCATAAAAACTCCCGGATTGCCACCGGAAGCCGGGTTGGCGCCGGAGGGCGGGTTCAGCTTTGCCTGATTTTTGGCCAGGTCTTGCAGCGTCCAGCGGCCCTGCACTTCTCCATACAAAGCAAAATTGCGGTCGCGGTCCGTGCGGGGAGGCGCCGGCGTCTGTTCCGCTGGGCCGGCGGCGGGAAAGTGCTGGAAGCAGGAAAATTGTGTGTAGTTGGCCTGTGCGGCGCCGTCAATCTGCGGCAAGGGCAGCGAACTCAGGGCTGGCCGGAACTTTTCACCTGCCGGCTGCGCAACCTCCGGATAATCCACCTCCGGGTAGTAATCCACCGAGCGGAATGGCGCCGGGCCGTCGGTGGATACGCAAAGCAGTCCCGACTGCCAGTCCACAAAGCACAACACCTGAAGGCTGCGCGGCGCCTGGCGCGGCTCATCAACGGCAAGCCGCACGGTCAGCAACCCGCTGGCCGGGTCCAGCCGCTGCTCCATCAAGTGCACCCAGCGCGGATCCCAGTGGATCCATACCGTTCCGCAGGGCCACGGCCGGGGCCAGGCGCGGCTATAGGAAGAGGAGACTTTTTCCGTGTATTCGCGGAAGAAATCGATGTTGGTTTCCAGATACAGAAGGTCCGGACGCCCTTGCCGCCTGGCCTCATCGCTGGCCTTCTGCCACATTGCCAACAGGTCCTTAAAAGGCAGAATCTCCTTTTCAATATCCTCGCTCACCCTGATGTCCCAAACGTCGCTCTTACCAATGTGCAGTCCCAGGGCATCCGGCCGCACCACGGCGCAAACGCCCACATCGCCATTCCCCAGCAGCATGCCTTCAAAAAAATTGGGCGTGGGAACGGTTTTGATGATTGAATGTCGCGAGGCGATCGCGCAGGCGTTCAGCATTTGCGTTTGGGATGGCGCTGTAGCTGCCATTCGCCCCAATGCCGGCGCGGCCACGCCCGCTGCCGCGGCCGCCTCAAGAAACTTTCTTCGGGTTGTTTTCATGGTGTGTTCATTCTGTCAGATGCCTGGCTGCGATCATGGTAATGTCCAGCGCCTTGCGGTCAGGCCGCGGTGCGGTGCGGCGCCGCCTGATCGCCGGTTTCTACGCCGTCTTGGGTAAAGTGAACAAACGGTCCGCCGCTTCCTTGGTGGCGCTGAAGGTTTCGTTTATAATATCGAAACGCTCCATCTTATCACTGACACCAGGGGCGCTGTGCAAGGGGTTGCGCGTGCTGTCCGACCCTCGAGGAAGGTGGATTGTGCCTGAGCCGACTGTGACCACCGAAACGGAAAAGCAATTCGTTTACGGCATTACCGACATCATGAAGATTCTGCCGCACCGCTACCCGTTTCTGCTGGTTGACCGCATCACCGAGCTGGAACCCGAAAAGCGCATTGTGGGCCTGAAAAATGTGACCATTAATGAAGAATTCTTTCAGGGCCATTTCCCCGGCGCCCCGGTCATGCCGGGGGTGCTGATTGTAGAGGCCATGGCGCAGGTGGGCGGCATTCTGATTTATCGTGACATGCCCAAACACAATGAAAAGCTCATCTACTTCAGCGGCATTGAGAGCGCCAAGTTCCGCCGGCCGGTGCTGCCGGGAGATCAACTGGTGATGGAAGTTGAAGTTGTGAGCCGCCGCAACAACTTCGGCAAAATGGCAGGCCGCGCCACGGTTGAAGGCAAACTGGCAGCCGAAGCCGTCATGATGTTCGCCATTGTGGATCGTCCTGAAAAATGAATATACATCCTACCGCGATTGTTCATCCTTCCGCCTGCCTCGCACCTTCTGTTCGCGTGGGTCCTTACAGCATTATTGGAGAAAATGTCGAACTGGGCGAGGGCTGCGAGGTGATGTCGCACGCCGTGCTGCACGGCCCGATGCGCGCCGGCAAAGACAACCGCTTTTTTCCGTACGCCGCCATCGGCCTTGATCCGCAGGATTTGAAATACGCCGGTGAACCCACCTGGGTGCATATTGGGAATGGCAACACCCTGCGCGAGTTCATCACCGTGCACCGTGGTACGGGCGGCGGCGAGGGCATTACGCGCATCGGCAGCCATAATCTTCTGATGGCCTACGTTCACATTGCCCACGATTGCCAGCTGGGCAGCCATATCATCATGGCCAACGGCGCTTCGCTGGCCGGCCACGTCAGTATTGGCGATCATGCCACGATTGGCGCGTTCTGCGGCGTCCACCAGTTCTGCCGCGTTGGCGCCTACAGCTTTCTGGGCAGCTACACGGCCGTGAACATGGACGTATTACCCTACTCCAAGACCAGCGCCCCGCGCCCCATGTCGGTTTTAGGGGCGAATAAACTGGGGCTGGACCGGCGCGGATTCAGCGAGCAGGATATCAGCGAGCTGAACCATGCCTTCCGCCTGCTTTGCCGCTCTGACCTTAACACCACTCAAGCCATTCAGGCCATTGAAAGCAGCGGCGTCAAGTCCGGCCACGTGCAGGCGCTGCTGGACTTTATAAAAACTTCGGAGCGCGGCGTCGCCAAGTAGCCGCCGGCCGCTGCGGCGGCAGGCGGCGTGCCCGCCGTTCGGCGCCATCGTCTTGAATCCTATGGACCCGTCAACAATCCAGGCAAAGACCGGATGGGCCATCATTGCCGGCAACGGCCATTTTCCCTTTCTGGTTCTGGAAGCGGCGCAGGCGCAAGGCATACAGCCCGTCGTCTTCGCCATCAAAGAAGAAGCCTGGCCGGAGCTGGCCGCGCACGCCGCCAAAATCTACTGGCTTAGTCTGGGCGAGGCGGCGCGCCTGTTTGAGCTGATGCAGCAGGAATCGATCCGCCAGGTGGTGCTGGCCGGGCAGGTAAAGCACGTGCAGCTTTACAGCTCCATTCCACCGGACCAGGTGGTGAGCGGCGCGCTGGAAAAACTGGAGCGCCGCAATACGGACGCGCTGATCGGCGCATTTGTAAAGATGCTGGAAGCGCAGGGCATTCAAGCCGTGGATTCCACGTTTTTTCTCAAGCCGCTTCTCGCTCCTGAAGGCGTGTTTGCGGCTCGCCAGCCCGACCCAAGCGAATGGGCTGATGTGCGCTACGGCCGCCACATTGCCGCCCAGCTCGCCGGCCTGGATATTGGCCAGACGGTTGTTGTGGCGGACGGCGCCTGCGTGGCCCTGGAGGCGATGGAAGGCACCGATGCCGCCATCCAACGCGCCGCCGCGCTTAGCAACGGAAGGCGCCTGGTGGTGGTGAAGGTGAGCAAGCCCAGCCAGGATATGCGTTTTGACGTTCCCGTGATCGGCTTGAAGACCATCGAAGTGATGCGGGCCGCCAACGCCAGCGTGCTGGCTATCGACGCGGGCAAAACCCTGCTGTTTGAGCGCGACAAACTGCTGGATGCCGCCAACGCCGCCGGAATCGCGCTGCTGGGCATGGGAGCGGGCGAGCTATGACGCCGACCGATATCAAGGCAGCAATTTTTGACCTGTGCCTCTCAATCCATTAAAATGCAAAGTTACTTATCTGTAGTGAAAGCCAATACTTAATCATGCTGCGTTTTCAAACTGCGGGAGAATCGCATGGGCAGTGCCTTATAACCTTAATTTCCGGTTTGCCTGCCGGCCTGCGGGTGGATTTTGACTTTATCAATCGCGAGCTGAAGCGGCGCATGGGCGGCTACGGCCGCGGCGGGCGGATGAAGATTGAGAGTGACACGGCGCAGTTTATTTCCGGCGTGCGGCATGGCGAAACCATTGGCTCGCCGGTGGCCATTCTGATTGAAAACCGCGACTGGGCCAACTGGCAGCAGGCGATGGCGGTTGCGGAATCGTCCGAGGCCCACGAAAAGTACAAGCCGCTCTCCCAGCCCCGCCCGGGCCACGCCGACCTGGCCGGATGCCTGAAGTATAACCTTCCCGACGCGCGTTACGTGCTGGAGCGCGCCAGCGCCCGCGAAACCGCGGCGCGCGTTGCCGCCGGAGCGCTGGCCAAGGTCTTTCTGCGCGAGTTTGAGATTGAAGTGGCCAGCCATGTGATCGCGGTGGGCTCCGTCAGCCTCAGCGATCAGGTGCAAGCGCCGTTTGAAGCTCTGCTGGCCCTGCGCGTCGCAAAGGAAATTGTGCTGAACTGCGTGGATCCTGACGTGGAAGCCCGCATGAAGCAGCAGGTGGATCAGGCCATTGAGCAGCGCGACACGGTGGGAGGGGTTTTTGAGGTTCGCGCCCGCGGCGTTCCGCCCGGCCTCGGCTCCTGCGCGCAGTGGGACGAGCGCCTGGATGGCCAACTGGCGCAGGCTGTCATCTCCATTCAGGCCGTAAAAGGCGTGGAAGTGGGTATGGCGTACTACGGCGCCGCGCATCCCGGCTCCGAAGTGCAGGATGTTATCGGATACGATTCCGGCGAGCGCCGCTTTACGCGCGCTTCCAACCGCGCCGGGGGGCTGGAAGGCGGCATCACCAACGGCGAGGAGGTGGTGGTGCGCGGCTATCTGAAGCCCATTTCGTCGCTGCGCCGCCCGCTCGAATCCGTGGATTTTGAAACCCGCCAGCCCGTCAAGGCCGCTTATGAGCGCTCCGACGTGTGCGTGGTTCCGGCGGCGGGCGTTGTGGGTGAGTCCATGGTGGCGCTGGTTCTGGCCCGCGCCCTGCTGGAAAAGTTCGGGGGCGATTCCCTGTTTGAAACGCAGCGCAACTGGCGCGGCTATTTGCAGCAACTGCGGGAGTTCTAGCGGCCCGCCACCCCAATCCGTTTTGAGTCGAGCTTATGATCTATCCCATTGTGAAGTACGGCAAGCCGGTGCTGCAAAAGACCGGCGACCCCATTGAGGTTTTTGACGCCGACCTGGAAAAGCTGGTGGCCGACATGTTTGAGACCATGTACGCGGCGCGCGGCGTGGGTCTGGCAGCGCCGCAAATCGGCATCTCGAAAAGACTGGCCGTCATTGATACTTCTTCCGGCGCGGACCCTGCGCTCCGGCTGGTGCTGGCCAATCCCACAGTGCTTTCCGTGGAGGGAAAACAAACCGAAGAGGAAGGTTGCCTAAGCCTGCCCGAGTTTCGCGCCGCTACAACCCGCCCGACGCGCGCCACCATTCGCGCCCAGGACGTTGCCGGCAAGGAATATGAGATGACGGGCGAGGGATTGCTGGCGCGGGCTTTTTGCCATGAGATCGACCATTTGAACGGCATTCTGTTCATCAATCACCTCAGCATGCTGAAGCGCGATTCGATCAAGCGCAAGGTGCGCAAGTTAACCAAAGCCGGCGAGTGGTAAACCGCGCCACCCGATCCGCCTGGCGCTCTTTACATCAGTCACCGCCTTCCCGCAATGTTATGCGACTTGTCTTTTGCGGTACCCCGGATTTCGCCGTTCCCACTTTTCAGGCGCTTCTCGGCGCCGGCCATTCGCTGCAACTGGTCATGACCAATCCCGATGAGCCGCGCGGCCGGGGCTACGAACTTTCCCCATCTCCGGTCAAGCAGGCGGCCCAAAACGCGGGCATGGACGTTTACCAGCCCGCCCGGCTGAAAGACCCCGCGGTGCAGGACTTCCTGCAGCGGCTCACCTGCGACGCCCTGGTGGTGGTGGCCTACGGCCACATTATTCCCCCGTGGATGATTGCCTGGCCGCGCCTGGGGTGCATCAATCTGCACGCCTCGCTGCTGCCGCGTTACCGCGGCGCGGCACCGGTCAACTGGGCCTTGATTCGCGGCGAAACGCGCACCGGCGTCACCACCATGAAGATTGACGCCGGGCTGGATACGGGCGATCTGCTGCTGCGGCGCGAGGAGGAGATTCGTGAGGACGACACCACGCCCACCTTGCTTGACCGCCTTAGCCGCCTGGGCGCCGGCCTGATGGTGGAAACGCTGGAGGGCCTGGAGGCCGGCCGCATAACTCCGCAACCCCAGGACAACAGCCTTGCAACCTACGCGCCGATTTTGAAAAAGAGCGACGGCCTGCTGGACTGGCGCCTGACCGCGCCGGAGCTGGCGCGGCTCGTGCGCGGGCTGCAACCGTGGCCTGTGGCCTATAATTATTTCCGCGGCCAGCGCCTGCGCATCTGGAAGGCAACGCCGTGCACGGACTCGGCAATGCGGCTTCCGCCGCCCGGAACTTTACAGGTGGCGGACCGCAATCTGTTGGTGGGCGCTGCCCATAACACTGCTCTGCTACTGCTGGAGCTGCAAGCCGAAGGGCGCAAGCGCATGAGTGCGGCAGATTTTTTAAACGGCATGCGCGTTACTTCGGGCGAGCGGCTGGGCGAAGTCCCCTGATGGCCGCCCGGGCTGGATGGCGCAGACGGCGGGGCGCCTGCCGGCGCTGCAACACGGCGGTGGGTGCAAGGAGACTAAATCGTGAAGACCGTAACCCTTTTTGGCAGCTCCCTGCCCCAGCCGGAATCCAATACCTATCGCGACGCCCTGCGCCTGGGCCAGTTGCTGGCTGAGGCGGGCTTTGCTGTTTGCAACGGCGGTTACGGCGGGTTGATGGAAGCTTCCGCGCGCGGCGCCCACCAGGCAGGCGGCCACACGGTGGGAATTACCTGCTCGCTCTGGCCGGCTCCTGCCAACCGCTGGATTCGCGAGGAAGTTCGCACCTCCAGCTTTCCCCAGCGCCTGATGACGCTGATTGAGCGCGGCGACGCTTACCTGGTTTTGCCGGGCGGCACGGGAACCCTGGCGGAACTGGCGCTGGCCTGGGAGCTGATGAACAAATCCGTGCTGGCGGGAACGGTGGGAGGGCGAAAGCCGCTGCTGGTGTGGGGGCCGTACTGGCAGCCGGTTATTGATTGCCTGAATCAGGAAGCGCGCCTGGCGCCAGGAAGCGCCGCGGCCCGTCCTCGCGCCCTGGATTTTGTAACTCCGGTTGAAAGCGTGGAGCAGATGGCAGGTCTGCTGCAGCAGTTGCATAGCAAGACCGGCATTCCGGAAAGCCGCCAATAAGGATTAAAAAAGTACGCTGAGTTGGAAAAGGAGGTCAGAAATGAAAATTCTAAATCTGGATATTACCCGCATTGCGCACGACTCGTTTCGCATTGCCGGATCAAAGTTGATTTACATTGATCCGTTCAAAGTGGAAAAAGGCGAAAAGGCCGATTTGATTCTGGTGAGCCACGAGCACTTTGACCACCTGAGCCGCCAGGATCTGGACCAGCTTACTTCCGCCCATACGCAGATTATTGCCAGCCCGCTGTGCCGCGATGGATTGGCCGGCGTAAAGGCGGCTCACGTTTCCTACCTTTCGCCGGGCGAAAAGTCTACCGTGGACGGAGTCGAAATTGAGGCGATGCCCGCTTACAACGTCAACAAGTTCCGCGAGCCCGGCAAAGCCTTCCACCCCAAGGGCGAGCCTCGAGTGGGATTCCTGATCCGCATGGACGGTGTTACCATCTACCATTCCGGCGACACCGATTTTATTCCGGAGATGAAGTCAATCCACTGCGACATCGCCCTGCTACCCGTTTCCGGCACTTACGTGATGACGCCGCAAGAGGCTGCGGAGGCGGCTGCGGCCATCAACCCGAAAGTGGCCATTCCCATGCACTACGGCGCCATTGTGGGCGAGGCCAAAGACGCGCAGGAATTCAAGCGCCTGGTAAAGAACTGCAAGGTTGAAATCGTTTAGAACGTCGCGGCACGAAACAGGAGCCTATGAAACTTTTACGATGCCGTTACGCCGGCCGGGCAGCGCTGGCCCTGGCGGTTGCCATCCCGCTGTTGGCGGCAGGGCTGGCCGGGCCGCGCACCGCCGCCCAGGTTCAGCCGCGCCTTAACGATCAGCCTCTTGCCGCCGATCGCGGCGCGGCGGGCCTTTACCAGGCTCTGTTGCGCCTTCGAACCCGCGCCAGCCTGCTGATGCTGACCGCGCACCCCGACGACGAAGACGGCGGCATGCTTGCCTACGAGGCGCGCGGCGTTGGGGCGCGCGTGATCCTGCTCACGTTAACCCGCGGCGAGGGCGGCCAGAACGTGGTATCACCCGATTACTGGGACGCGCTGGGCCTGGTGCGCACCCAGGAGCTGCTGGCCGCGGACCGCTACTACGGCGCGGAGCAGTATTGGAGCCGCGCCACCGATTTCGGCTTCTCCAAAACCCGCGACGAGACGCTTTCCAAATGGGGCCACGACACCGTGCTTTATGACGCCGTGCGCGTGGTGCGCATGACCCGTCCGCTGGTGCTTACCTCCGTGTGGGTTGGCGGACCCTCCGACGGCCACGGCCATCACGAAGTGGCCGGCGAGCTGGCGCAGGAGGTCTACCAGCTTGCCGGCGATCCTTCCGTCTTTCCGGATCAGATCCAGGCCGGCCTGCGCCCCTGGACGCCGCTGAAGGTTTATGCGCGCGTGCCCTTCTTCTCCGTTTCCAGGCAAGGCCTTTACGATTACGCTACCCGCACCTATGGGCCGGTTGGCGTTTACAATTACGTGGCCAAACGCTGGGAAGCCGGCGTTCCCTCCACCACAATTGAAATTCCGGAGGGACGCTACGATCCGCTGATGGGCCTTTCGTACCTGCAGTGGTCTCGCCGCGGCCTGGCGCAGCAGAAAACCCAGAACGACGATGTGGGCTCGCCCCCCGCCGGCCGCCGCATGAGCGCCTATCATCGCTTTGCCAGCCGCGTAACGGCGCCCGGGAAGGAAGCCACGTTCTTTGACGGCATCGATACATCTCTGCCCGGCATCGCCTCGCTGGCGCCGCCTGACGATGCTGCCGGGCTGCGCCAGTTGCTGGCGCCCGTGGCAGCCGCCGTGGAGGAGGCGCTGCGCAACTTTTCCGCCGCGCATCCCGCCGCCCTAGCGCCGGCGCTGGCCCAGGGACTAACCCGTTTGAACGCCGCGGTCAATCAGGTGGAAAAAGGCGCGTTGCCGCAGCCTGCCAAAGACGACGTGCTGTTTGAGTTGAGGCAAAAGCAGGCGGATTTTCAGAAGGCGCTGGCCCTGGCGCTGGGGGTTACCGTCTCCGCTGACGTCGCTCCGGCCAAAGAACCGCGCGGCCCGTTTGCGGCATTCGCCGGACCGGCGGAAACCTTCCGCATTGCCAACCCGTCGCAGCAGTTCAGCGTGAATGTGCACGTCAACAACGCCTCGGCGGAAGCTGTGGAGATTCGGAGCGTGCGCCTGCAGCCCGCCCGGGGCGATTGGAAGGTGCAAGCGCTGCCGCCGCCCCCGGCCGCGGCCGGCAAAAATACGGCGGGCTCGGATGGCAAAAGCACGCCGATTGGTTTTCCCGCTTCACTAAGCGGCAACCAGCCGCTCGATTTTCGCTTTAGCGTGCAAGTCCCCGCGGACGCCGCCTGGACGCGCCCCTATTTTGGGCGCGCCAGCATTGAGCAGCCGGTTTACAAGCTGCTCGACGCGCGCTACCAGTGTCTTTCCTTCGCACCCTACCCGCTCAACGCCTGGGTGGAATTGCAATATCACGGTGTGCCTGTACAGGTGGCCGAGGTGGTGCAGACGGTCAAGCGCCTGCCGGGTCTTGGCCCGGTGGCGCAGCCGCTGGTGGTGGGGCCGCCCATCTCGGTTGCCATCGCGCCGCGCTCCGGAATAATTCCTTTGGGCGCGCGCAGCTTTCAGGTTTCTGCACGGGTTCGCAACCTGCGGCAAGGGCCGGCCAGCGGCACGCTGCGGTTGCAGGCGCCTTCCGGCTGGCGGATAACGCCCGCCCAGGCGCCATTCACGCTCGAGCGCGAAGGCGAGGAGCAGGGCCAGACGTTCCGCGTGTTCTGCCCGGCGCTCAAGGCCCGGGCCTACCGCGTTCAGGCGCTGGCCGAATTTAACGGCGAGGAATATCGCGATACCTTCCAGGCCGTCGGATATCCCGGATTGCGGCCTTCTTACCAGGCGCTGCCCGCCGTGCAGCAAACCCGCGGCGTTGACGTTAAGGTGCCCGCCGGCCTGCGCGTGGGCTACGTGGCCGGAACCGGCGACGATATTCCCCAGTCGCTCGAAAATTTTGGCATCCACGCGGTCATGCTTTCCAGCGCGGACCTGGCCAGTGGCGACCTGCGGCGCTTTGATACGATCATTCTGGGCATTCGCGCCTATTCCGTGCGCGAAGACCTGAAGAATACCAATAGCCGGCTGCTCGATTTTGTGCGGCGCGGCGGCGCGCTGGTGGTGCAGTACAACGCCCCGGATTTTAACCACAACTACGGCCCGTTTCCCTATGATCTTTCCGGCAATCCGGAAATAGTAGTGGACGAAACTTCGCCGGTAAAGATTCTGGACGCGAAGAGCCCGGCTATGCTTTGGCCCAACCGGATTTCAGCAAAGGATTTTGACGGGTGGGTGGAAGAGCGAGGGCACGGATTTATGAAGTCCTGGGATTCCCATTACGACGCCTTGCTTGAAACCCACGACCCGGGCCAGCCGCCGCAGCGCGGTGGTCTGCTGATGGCGCGCTATGGCAAGGGCGCTTACGTCTACGCGGCGCTGGCTTTTTACCGCCAGTTGCCGGAGGGCGTGCCGGGCGCCTACCGGCTGTTTGCGAATCTGATCAGCCTGTCGCGCAACCCAGCGCTGCGCGCCCCGGCGCCGCAGGCCGCGGGCAGCCGTGGCAGCGCCAAACCCAAGCCCGCCGGCGAGCCCGCCACGCAGCGGCGTTAATCGAATCCGGGCGTTACCGCCGTTTGTGACTGACGCCTGGCAAGCCGCTGCAAAACGTTCCGGGGCTGTTTCATTCCGAGCGTAGCGAGGAATCGCGTCTCGAGATTGGAACGCTGATGAGATTCCCCGTCGCCTGGGGCTCCTCGGAATGGCAGTGGGCGTGATTTTTTCAGCAACCTGTTACGCGCCGCGGGCGGGCGCGCTGCTTGCCTTAGCGGCGCGCCCACGCCAGGCCGTCGCACTCTTTGCCCGCGTCGATCATTTTAGCCACCTTCCAATTCTCCAGGTCAATCGCCGCCACCTTGGCGCTGCGGTCGCAGGAAACGTAAGCCACCCGGTCATCCGGACGCACCAGAATCTCCTGCGGCGACGCCACCACGTCAACGGTGCGCACCAGCTTTAACGTGTTCAAATCCACCACTCCCACTTTGGCGATGGAGGGCAGCGTAACCAGCAGCCAGCGCCCGTCGCGCGTGGGCGCCGTGCCGTAAGCGATAGCGGGCAGAGCCACCCACGTCTTGATGGTGTTCGTGCCGGTGTCAATCACCGCAAGCTGGGGCTTGGTCTGGTCCGCGGTGATCGCCAGCTTGCCGTTGGGCGTTATCGCAATGCGCTGGGTCTCTTTGGAGATGGGAATAATCTTCACCACTTTATGGTGCGCCAGATCGATGGCCGAAACGGTGCCCACGTGAACGTTGGCCGTGTAGGCGCGGCGGCCGTCGGGCGTAATCGCCATCATGTGCGATTCCGGCTGGCCGGTGGGGATGGAGCCAACAATCTTGAGCGTTTTCGGATCTATCAGCGTGATGGAATGATTCAGCTCCGTGGTGACGTAAAGCATGCCGTTCTTGGGGCCGAAAACGGCGCAATGGGGCCGCACGCCCTTGCCGAAATCCACTGTGGCCACGGGCTTGTGCGTCTCCATGTCCATCACGGTCATTTTGGTTCCATCGGTACCCGGCGATCCCACGCCGGAGTTGCCGTAAATGGGCACGTAAGCGCGTTTGCCGTCGGGCGAAGCGGCTACCTCATGCCCGGTAATGCCGCCATCAGGTATAGTGGCAACCTCGCGGCCGGCTTCCGGGTCAATAATGCCCAGCGTATGGTCGCCCTTATTGGCCACCAGCAACCAGCCGCTTGCAGCGGGGGGCGGCGGAGCGGCCGGGTCCGCTCCGGGAAGGGGCGCGATCAGGTTCATAAAGATCACCATGGTAGTTATACTGGTCCACATTGTCGGGTCTCCCGTTGGAAAGCGTGGAAAAACTTATTGCCGATTACTGCGCTGCCCTCAAACACCCTCCGCCGCCTGGCGCAGCGCGGCGCAGGCGGGGCAAGGACAAAGCTGGCGCAAATACTCAAAGGTGTAAATGCCAGCCGAGTGGCCGTCGTTCCAGAAAAACTGCACCGCGTAGCGGCCCACCAGTTCCGCGCGCTCCGGTTGAACCGCCTTGGCGTACATCTGCAAAGGATTGGGCCGGGCGGCCGAGGGCAACGGACCTTCCTCGCCGGCGCACGTTGCACACGGGCACCGGTCGCGCAGGTACTTGTGCGGATATACGCTTTCATGCCCATCCTGCCAGGTGACGGCCACGTCGTTATGGCCGGCATCCAGACGGATACGCGCCGGAACCAGTTCCATAGTTCACCAATCTGAAACCTGTAGCCCCGCGCCCGGCGGCTCTGCCTGCTCACACCCGCGCATGGCCCGGCCCCTTTCACAGTCTGATGGGTTAAACAAAAGGATTGGCCGGTTTTCTGTTCTAGTCAATCTGAATTTGCGGCGCGGCCGCCTGCTGCTTTTCCACCTGTGCGGCAAGCGCGGCGGCAATGCTTTCAAACGCCTTCCCGTAGGTGGTTGCGGAATCCAGCGCCACCGGCTGGCCGCGATCGCTTTGCTTGCGAATGTTGGGGTCCAGCGGAACCTCGCCCAGAAAAGCGTAGCCCAGCCTGTCCGCAGCCAGGCGTGCGCCGCCGTGGCCAAAAATTTCCTCCCGTTCGCCGCAGTGCGGGCACACATAGTAGCTCATGTTCTCGATCACGCCCAGAATCGGCACGTTGAGCTTGCGGAACATGGCGATGGCCTTTGAGGCCACGTTCAGCGCCAGATCCTGCGGCGTTGAAACCACCACGGCGCCGCTTAGCGGAATAGTCTGCGACAGGCTCAATTGAATGTCGCCGGTGCCGGGCGGCATATCAATCACCAGATAGTCCAGCTCTCCCCAGCGCACATCGCCCAGAAATTGCTGGATGGTCTTGTGCAGCATGGGGCCGCGCCAGATCACCGCGTCGCCTTTGGGCAAAAAATAGCCCATGGAAATAATCTTGATGCCGTACTCAACCGGTGGCGCAATTTTGCCGTCCACCACCGTGGGATCGGTGTGCGCGCCCATCAGAATAGGCACGCTTGGCCCGTAAACGTCCGTATCCATCAGCCCCACCTTGGCGCCGCGCCGGTTCAGGGCCACGGCCAGGTTCGCGGCCACGGTGGACTTTCCCACCCCGCCTTTGCCGCTGGCCACGGCTACGGTCCACTTCACATCGGGAATCAGCTTGGAGGCGGCCGGGCGCGGCGGCGCGGGCTGCGGAGGAACGTGGACCTCGACGTTGGCCACGCCCAGGGCCGCTACCGCTTCGCGCGCGCTCTCCACCAGTTGACCGTTGGCGGGGTTGGCGGCGTCGGCCACCTGCAGGGTAAAGGTCACCCGGTTGTCGCCCACTTCAACATCTTTCACCAAACCCATGGAAACTATATCGCGCTGCAGGCGAAGGTCGCGCACATTGCTCAGCGCTTTTAAAACGTCTTGCGGATGAATTCTCGCACTCATAGCAACTCCGTCGTCTGGGGTATTTCAGGGATCTCTCGCGATGGTCCGGCGGCATGTTTACAATTCGGCGCTGCCACGGCCTTCCAGTGTACACCAAATGCCCGCACCCCGCTGGCAGTGGTGCGGTTTCCCCGAGGCACGGGCGTCCCGCCCTTGACCACGGCCAGGATGGCCGTGCCACGCGAGCGCGCGGTGCAAACTGCAGCAATACCGACCCCGCTGGTAGCTTTCCCGCCCGGCCGCGGCAAATATGGTAATCTAACGCGTTTCACAGCCACTCTCGTAAAGCGGCGGACGGGCAGTTTGCGGCTGCCCTTCGGCATCGCCGCCAGCCGGATGGGAGACGTTATGCGACGCGAAGCCTTTGCACTAAAAGATTTGCAGGGAGTGTTTGCCGTTCCGCCTTTGCCGCGCCGCGCGGATGCCCGCCGCACGCTCGATCTGGCGCAATGCCACGCGGTGGTGCGGCACATCTCGAACGGCGGCATTACCCGCCTGATCTATGGCGGCAACGCCTTCCTTTACCATATTACCCTGGCGGAATATGAGGGATTGCTCGACTGGCTGGCGGGTTTGCCGGATGATCTGTGGTGCATTCCCAGCGCCGGCCCCTCCTATGGCCGAGCCATGGACCAGGCGCCGTTGCTGCGCCGCCACCGTTTTCCGTGCGTGATGATGCTGCCCTGCCATGACCCACGTGACGCCGCCGGCCTGGAGCTGGGCATTCGCGAATTTGCCGAAGCCGCCGCCACGCCCGTGATCGTCTACGTAAAGGATGAATCCGATTTTGGCGCGGACCATCCGGCCGGCTGGCAGGCCATCGGCCGCCTGGTGGATGCCGGTGTGTGCTGCGCCATCAAGTACGCCGTGGTGCGCTCCAATCCTGCTGAAGACCCCTATTTGCAAGGGCTGCTGCGGCATGTAGACCGCGCCCGCGTGATCAGCGGCATGGGTGAGCGCCCCGCCGTGCGCCACTTGAAGGAATGGAAGCTGCCGGGATTCACAACCGGCTCCGGGTGCCTGGCGCCTCACCTGAGTCTCCAGATTTTTGAACACTGCCGGCGTGGCGAATGGGATGCCGCGGAGCGCCTGCGCTCGCTGTTTCTGCCGCTGGAGGACCTGCGTGACGCCTGGGGACCGGCGCGCGTGCTGCACGCTGCCGTGGCCGCCGCCGGTATCGCACAAACCGGCCCGCTCCCACCCTATCAGTCCGCGCCCAGCGCGGCCCAGGTCGAGGAGTTGACACCGGTGGCGCGCGCCCTGGCGGCAAAGGAAAAGCTCTTCGCGGTGGCGTAACCCGCCGCAATTTACCGGGGAGGTAGTCGTGCCAAAACCCGCATTCGCGCTCCTGCTCGCTGCGTTTCTGGCGGTTGCGTCTTACGCCCAGAATTTCTCCAGCCTTTCTCCGCTGGTGCGCCAGTTTGTTGTGGAGCAGGGGCCGGTCACGGCGCTAACCCACGTGCGCGTAATTGACGGCACGGGCGCGCCTCCGGCTGAAGATCAGACCGTCATCCTGGACCATGGGCGCATCACCTCCATTGCCAGCTCCGCTTCCACCGTTTTGCCCGCCGGCGCCCGGCAGCTTAATCTCGCGGGAAGCACGGTGATCCCCGGCCTGGTGGGCATGCACGATCACCTTTTCTATCCCAATCAGATCTCGACGCGCGCCGCCGAAGGCCCGGTGATTACCTACAACGAAATGGCCTTCAGTTTTCCCCGCCTTTATCTGGCCTGCGGCGTTACCACCATCCGCACCACGGGCAGCGTTGAGCCTTACACCGACCTGGAGCTGAAAAAGCTCACCGACCGCGGCCTTGCTCCCGGCCCTAAAATTCACGTGACCGGACCTTACCTGGAAGGCGTGGGCTCCTACACTCCGCAAATGCATGAGCTATCGGGGCCGCAGGAGGCGGCCCGCCTGGTAAACTTCTGGGCCGATGAGGGAGTAACGTCATTCAAAGCCTACATGCACATTACTCCCGGCGAATTGCGCGCCGCCGCGCAGGCCGCCCACGCACGCGGCATCAAGATTACCGGCCATTTGTGCAGCATCGGCTTTACGGAGGCCGCCGCGCTGGGCATTGACGACCTGGAGCACGGCCTGTTTGTCGATACGGAGTTTGTTCCCGGCAAGCAGGCCGGCGTTTGCCCCTCGCAGCAGCTTACCGAGGCCACCATGGCGAAGCTGGATGTGGAAAGCGCGCCCGTGCAGGCTATGATTCGCAACCTGTTGGCGCGCCACGTTGCCGTTACCTCAACCCTGCCCGTGTTTGAAACCTTTTTGCCCAACCGCCCCACGCTCCAGCCTCGCCTGCTGGCCGTGCTTTCCGCGCCCGCCCGCATTGATTACCTTACCCTGCGCGCCCTCCGCGCCGGCGCCAATGCCGCCGACATGGCCGCCGATTTTCAAAAGGAGATGCAGTTTGAGCGCGACTTTGTTAAGGCCGGCGGCCTGCTGCTGATGGGCGAGGATCCAACCGGCTACGGCGGCGTGGTAGCTGGTTTTGGAGATCAGCGCGAAGTTGAGCTGCTGGTGCAGGCCGGCTTCACGCCTGTGGAAGCGATTCATATTGCCACCGCCAACGGCGCCGAGTTTCTGGGCGAGGCGTCAAGCATCGGCACGCTCGCCGCGGGCAAGGCCGCGGACGTGGTGGTGATACAGGGCAACCCCGCCGCCCATATCGAAGACATCGAAAAAGTGCAAATGGTCTTCAAAGACGGCCTCGGCTACGACTCGCAAAAACTCATCGATTCCGTGCGCGGCGCCGTGGGCCTGCACTGAATTCACGCACCGTTCAGGGCTGGCTGGAAAATGCCGGCCCGCGTGCCCCTGCCGGAATTCTGGTAAAGTAATGGAGACGCCAGGCTGTCCGGCGGGGTAAATCCGCCTGCGGAACCTTTTACTGCTCGACGGGCGGCTTTACGCCGCCATCTTGTTCTTTCCGTCGTTCGCTGTAGCGGCGGTCTATGGCCGCCGGTTTTTCCGTGCCGGGCGCGGCGGCTTGATCCCGCCGCCCATAGCCCGCGCCGCCTTGCGGGGGTGGCGGAACTGGTAGACGCAAGGGACTTAAAATCCCTCGGCCCGTAAGGGCTGTGCGGGTTCGATTCCCGCCCTCCGCACCAAAAATCCCGGCATCATCTGCGGCAGCCGCCCCCATGGCAAGCCCCGCCCCTGCGTCCGATTTTCCGCCGGGCTGGGCCGGCTTGCTGCCGCCATGGTCTTGCGGTTGTTTTTATTCTTATCTCTTGCTTCTTGTCTCTAGTCTCTTGTCTCTGGTCTCTGGTCTCTGGTCCCTTGAATCTGCCGTCGCCTTCCCGCTTCCACGTTGTCTGCGGTTAAAGCCGAGGGCGCCATTCGTCCGATAACCTCAGTGGACGTTATCGCAGCGCGCACCCGGACGAGTGCGATCAAACTTTCAAGGTTTTTCCGGCCCGGGCGCAGCCGCGCCCAGCGCAAAACACTCAACCGGCCGGGCGCTCGGGCGGATTCGCAGGCGCCGCAAAACCACAAGGTAGCGTCATCAAGCCAAAGGACCGGGCAGTACAGGAGGCGCAAAATGCTCTGGGAAGAATTGAAATCCAAGGATGGAAACTATCAAGTGAATTGGGGCGGCGTGGGGCGCATCATTCGTTCGTGCGTTCGCGGACGCGCCATGCTGCGGCACTCGTCTATTGAAACGGCGGAGAAGCATTGGGTGGGGCCGGATCTGTATTCGCTGGAAATCGACTGGCGGAAAGTGAAAGCCGAGACTCAGCTCCAGACCGATTACGAACTGACGAAGTTCTATTCCGGCGCGCAGAGCTCCATGCAGGGGCAGATCCGATCCCTGGTGAATATGATGGAGGCCGCCAAAACCGACCACAATAAGCTTCGCGACCGGTTGCAGGACGCGCAGGCGCGAACCATGGCTGGGGTGGAGCATGCCGTCCGCGTGGGGCAATGGGGTGTAAAGGTGGCCACTTTCGTTCGCGACGCCAGTTTCGATTTTGTCATGGTGGGCGCAACGTATCTTACCGCCGGAGCCGCGGCGGGATTTATGTCTCTGGGAGCGGGCCTGAAGGGCGCCGCCACCTACCAGGATACCGGCAACGTTGGCAGTGCCGTGGGTACGTTTTCCACCAATCTGCTCTTCGGCGCGCTGGACCTGAAGGCGGCCGGCGTGATTGAGAAAGCCACCTCCACTCTTGGCGGCAGAATCGGCCTGGGCATGGTATGGGCCAAGATCAAAGCCGCAGCCTCAATTCCCTTCAGCGTTATTGAAGGCAAGCACGTGGGCGAAGGGCTGGCCCATGGCGCGGTGCAAATGGTGGCCGCAACGCCCGGCGCCGCCGCGATCGAAGGGCTTAAAGACTATCTGAAGCCGCTGGAAATGGAGCCGTGGGTTATTCCAGTGGAGGTGGCGCTGAACCTGGGCCTGGAAAAGGCCGGCGACATGGTCTATGAGTCGGGCGCCCGGCAACCGCAACGCACCTCGCCGCCCAGGCACATACCGCCCTCAATACCCAGGCAGCAGTTAATGGATGCCGTTATCTACGACCGTACTCAGATCGAAAAAACCGCCGTCCGCAAACTGGCGGCATAAAGCGCCGGGCAATCCCCGCCAGGACCGAACGGCTTGCGGCCAGGGCAGGCCAGCGCCATAAAGCGGCCCTTGGTTGTCATTCCGACGTCTTACGTTTGTCATTCCGAGCGCAGCGAGGAATCCCGCTCCGAGTCTTGCCGCGTTTTGGGCGGGCCTTGTATCAGGGCCCGGCTTTAGCCGGGCCGGAGAGCCGGCCCCAAAAGATATTTTTCCCCACCGCGGGCGGCACGGCTAAAGCCGTGCCCTGAT
>VFSW01001231.1_pt1 | contig 38801 bp, 39 predicted proteins | sample 5358111 | NCBI WGS metagenome assembly VFSW01 (sample SAMN11554181, study PRJNA540505) | mine drainage metagenome | isolation source: sediment from site ElyBrook_90M | place: USA: Ely Copper Mine, Vershire, VT | collected 2017
CCTTGTCGTTGACGGTGACCTTGTCGAAGAAGGCATCCACCGGCTTGCGCAGACGCGACATCACGCCCATCGCCTCGACAAAGCGCTCGCGTTCGATCTCGGCGCCGACAAGTTCGGCGGCCGTGGCCAGTTCGACGAACAAGGCCTTTTCCTCGTGGAGCACAAACGCCTCGGGGTCCGGATCGCCGTCGTAAGCGGTTTTATCCTTCTTTTCTTCCGCCTTCAGGATATTGGCGGCACGGCGGTAAGCGACCAGCAGGTTCGCGCCATCGTCGGAGGCCAAGAAGATTTGCAGCGCTTCCACGCGCGCGACGAGGCGGACCAGATCGTCTTCGTTGCCGAGAGAGAACACGGCGTCGATGAGGTCGTGGCGCGTGCCTTTTTCTTTGAGGGCGACGAATAGTCGATCGGCAAAGAAACCCAGAACGTCTCTGCCGTGGTGTGATCCTGTGGCGCCCGCAACGGACTCTGCCCAGTGCCTATCGAGATCACAAATGGTGGGACTGAGCTGCAGCCGAATTTCGTTCTCCAACAACAGCCGGATGAGACCAAGCGCTGCACGACGCAATGCAAACGGGTCCCCCGAGCCAGTCGGCTTTTCGCCAACGGCAAAAAAACCGACCAACTGGTCCAGCTTATCGGCCAGCGCGACTGCGATGGAAACCTTGCCCGTCGGCACGGCATCGTTCGGGCCTGCCGGCTTGTAGTGGTCGCGGATGGCGGCGGCGACTTCCGGGTCTTCGCCGTCATGGGCCGCGTAGTAGCTGCCCATGATACCTTGGAGTTCGGGGAACTCACCGACGACGCCGGTGGTGAGATCGGCCTTGCACAGGCGCGCGGCGCGTTTGGCCTTTGCTACGTCCGCGCCGATCTTCTCCGCGATCTCGCCCGCCAGCGCCGCGATGCGCTCGACGCGCTCATATTGCGTGCCGAGCTTGGCGTGGAAGACGATGCCCTTCAGCGCGTCCACGCGATCCGCCAGCTTTGTCTGCCGGTCCTGGTCCCAGAAGAATTTCGCGTCCGAAAGCCGCGCGCGCAGCACGCGCTCGTTGCCGGCCACGATTTCCTTACCCTTGTCCGCGGCCACCATATTGGAGACCACAGCGAAACGATTGGCGAGTTGTATGCCGGTCTGCGCAGGAACCTGTTTGAGATGTGCGTTCGGCGCTCGACCGCGGGGATCGCGCAGCGAAAAATACTTCTGATGCGTGCGCATGGAGGTCTGCAAAATCTCCGGCGGCACGTCCATGAACTGGTCTTCGATGTGGCCGATCAGCACGAGCGGCCATTCGGCGAGCCCGCCGACCTCCTCCAGAAGCCCGGCGTCTTCGATCAGTTCCAGGCCCAGCGCGAACGCCTGCTGCCTGGCTTGGTGCAGGATGATCTCTTTGCGCTCTTCCGCGTCCAACACCACATGGGCGTCGCGCAGTTTCTTCACATAGTCGTCGAAGCGCCGCGCCTCGATGAGGCCTTGCGACAGGAAACGGTGGCCACGCGTCGTGTTCCCGCTTTTCACGCCGGCAAATTCGAACGGCACCACTTCGCCGTCGAAGGTGCAGAGAATGGAATGCAGAGGCCGCACCCAGCGCACCGGGCTGCCCGGAAAGCGCATGCTTTTCGGCCAGGGCAATTTGGCGAAAGTTTCCGGCAAGACCTCCGCCAGCACCTCGGCCGTCTCGCGGCCCTTGCGGGCGATCACGGCGACATAGAATTCGCCTTTGCCGTCGTCGCGTTTCTCACACTGCTCCAGCGTCACGCCGGCCGAGCGCAGAAAGCCCTCGATCGCTTTCTCGGGGGCAGAGATGCGGGGGCCCTTCTTCTCCTCGCTGACGTCCGGCTGCTTGGCGGGCAAGCCGTGCATGGTCAGCGTCAGCCGCCGCGGCCCCGCGAACGCCTTGGCGCCTTCGAACAGCAGGCCGCGGTCGGACAGCGCGCCGACAACCAGACGCTCGAGGTCCTTCGCGGCCTGCGCCTGCATCCGCGCCGGGATTTCTTCCGAGAACAGTTCAAGCAGAAGATCGGGCATCAGCCATACCTCGGCTGGTAGTCGCCCATCGGCGAAGCAAGCCAGCCTTCGCAGCAGGCCTTCGCCAGTCCCCGCACCCGCCCGATATAGGCGGCACGTTCGGTGACCGAAATCACGCCGCGCGCATCCAGCAGATTGAAGCAGTGGCTGGCCTTGATGCACTGGTCGTAAGCCGGCAGCGGCAGCTTCGCTTCCACCAATTTCTGACATTCCTTCTCGGCATCCGCGAAGTGGCGGAACAACAATTCCGTATCCGCCCGCTCGAAATTGAAGGCGGAAAATTCGCGTTCGCTTTGATGGAAAACTTCGCCATAGCGAAAGTTTTCGTTGAAGGCGAGATCGTAAACGAACTCCACGCCTTGCACGTACATCGCCAGCCGCTCCAGGCCGTAAGTGATCTCGGCGCTGACCGGATCGCAATCGATGCCGCCGACCTGCTGGAAATAGGTGAACTGGGTGATCTCCATCCCGTCGCACCACACTTCCCAGCCCAGCCCCCAGGCGCCGAGCGTCGGGCTTTCCCAATCGTCCTCGACGAAGCGGATGTCGTGCTTGTCGGGATCGAGGCCGATCGCCTTGATGGAGCCGAGATAGAGGTCCTGCACATCCTCGGGCGCCGGCTTCAGGATCACCTGATACTGATAATAGTGCTGCAGCCGGTTCGGGTTCTCGCCATAGCGCCCGTCCTTGGGCCGCCGCGACGGCTGCACATAAGCGGCCCGCCACGGCTTCGGCCCGAGCGCCCGCAGCGTGGTCGCCGGGTGGAAGGTTCCCGCCCCCATCTCCACGTCATAGGGCTGCAGGATCAGGCAGCCCTGTTTCGCCCAGTAATTCTGGAGCGTGAGGATCAGGTCCTGAAAGGTTTTGGCCACGATTCGGCTCTCTTCGGCGGCGGGCGGAACCTACTGGCCCCCTCATGCTTCGACAAGCTCAGCATGAGGGTGTGTTAATTACCCTCGCCCTGAGCCTGTCGAGGGGTAAGGGCCGCGCCATCACGCAGCACGGCATCGGCTTCTTTGGTGTAGCGCCCGCCCGGCTCGTGCAGGATCAGGCCCGGAAGGATCGCGAGCGGGGCCCGTGCGCCGTTGCGGACCTGGACGATGACGCGCTTGGCCGCCTCCCTCGCGCGCGGCCAAAGCGGAAAGACGGTCATGCCGCGACATGGCAGGACCGCCAGCGCCTCGCCGAGCCGGTCGGCGCGCAGGATCGCCGTGAAGGTTCCGCCGGATGCGGTGCGCTTCAGCCCTGACGCGAGCCAGTCGCCAAGCCGTCCCCCGTCCTGCAGCGCACGGGCACGCGCCGCGTCGGGCGAGACTTCACCTTCATGGAATGGCGGATTGCAGAACACATGGTCGAAGGGCCGGCGAAAGACCGCGGGCGGATCGAGGGCGTCGCCTGCCGTGAAGGTCACGCGCTGTCCCATACCGTTCGCGGCCGCATTGGCGTCGGCCAGTTCCGCAAGCCTCTCGTCGAGCTCGATCCCGGCAACGGTCAGGCCTTCTATTCGGTGCGCCAGGCACAAGCTCGCCGTGCCCGCGCCCGCACCGAGTTCCAACGCCTCTTCACCGGCGCTCGCAGAAATCGCCGCCGCCAACATCACGGCATCCAGACCGGCGCGAAAACCATCCACAGGCTGATGCACGATCAGCCGCCCCCCGAGGAAGCGGTCTTCGCGGGTCTCGCTCACGCCACGCCATCCTTCGGGATGTCCTCCTGCAAACCTTCCCGCAACACCGCCATGGCGCGGCCAAAATCGTCGTCCGAGACCATCAGGCGGCGCGGCAGAATCCCGACGCTGCCGTCCATGACGCTCATTTCGCCGTCGAATACGACGGCACGAATACCGGCGTCGACAAGAAGGACTTGAGCGAAACTCAATCGCACGGGGTCGTTCGTTTTCAGGACGGCGCGCATGGATTCTCCGGCTCAAGTAAGGGAATTACCCTAGCACCGCCCGCTTGACCGCGCCCGAGCAGCCTTCCAATGTCGCAGTCGCCGGGCACCTCCGGCAAGTCCGTCTGGGGAAGGCCATGCTTGCGCCTGAAACTCGCAGGTCGAACACCAAGGAATCAGGCGTTTCACCGGTCGAACGGCTGCTGACCCTGGTTTCCGCGGACATGCGCGCCACCGACGCCCTGATCCACGAACGGCTGGGCAGCACCGTCAATCTTATCCCCGACCTCGCCCGCCATCTGATCGATTCCGGCGGCAAACGCCTTCGCCCGCTGCTGACGCTCGCCGCGGCGCGCATGGGCGGGTACGGCGGCGATGGGCATGTGCGGCTTGCCGCTTCGGTCGAGTTCATCCACACCGCGACGCTGCTGCACGACGACGTGGTGGACGCGAGTTCCCTGCGCCGCGGCAAGGTCTCGGCCAACATCGTCTGGGGAAACAAGCCCAGCGTTCTGGTCGGCGATTACCTGTTCAGCCGCGCCTTCCAGTTGATGGTCGAGACCGGCGCGATGTCCGTGCTCGACATCCTGGCCGGCGCGTCCGCCATCATCGCCGAAGGCGAAGTGATGCAGCTCAAATCGGCCAACAATCTCGCCACCACGGAAGAACACTATCTGCGCGTGGTCAGCGCCAAGACGGCCGCCCTGTTCGCCGCCGCCGCCGAAGCCGGCGCGGTGCTGGCGAACCGCTCGCCCGACTACGTGGCGGCGCTGCGCCGTTATGGCGACAATCTCGGCATCGCGTTCCAGCTGGTCGACGACGCGCTCGACTATTCCGGCCGTCAGGCGCTGATGGGCAAATCCGTCGGCGACGATTTCCGCGAGGGCAAGGTGACGCTGCCGGTGATCCTCGCCTATGCCCGGGCCGACGACACGGCACGCCGTTTCTGGAAACGCACCATCGAAACCGGCCCGCAGGGCGAGAGCGATCTCGACCGCGCCATCACCCTGGTGGAAGAGACCGGCGCGATTTCGGAAACCATGGCGCGGGCGCGCAGCTATGCCGATCAGGCGCGTCAGGCGTTGTCGGCCGTCGCGCCCTGCGAGACGCGTGACGTGCTGGCGGAGATTGCCGATTTCTGCGTGGAACGGGCGTATTGATCGCGTCGGCCGGGCGCTCCGACAGAGTTATATTTGTGTCGCTGTCTGTGTTTCTGCGATCCACCAGTTGGGATGGTCTTCGCGCAAATCGGCCGCGGCATGCGCCGCGCCGGCTGAATCGGCAAACAGCGAAAAGCACGTGGCCCCGCTGCCCGACATGCGCGACAGCAAGGCGCCGGGCTGCGCGGCCAGCGCGTCCAGCACCTCGCCGATGACCGGCGCGACGGCGCGTGCCGGCGCCTCGAGATCGTTGGCTGTCTTATCCAGATAGGCCGCCAGATCAAACGCGTTCGCCATGAACGGCGGACGGCCATGGCCGACCCCGCGGCGCGCGCACAGCGCCGCGAAGACCTTTCCCGTCGGCACGGCCACGCCGGGATTGACGAGCACCATCGCCACGGCCGGAATGTCGTCCAGCGGCGTCACGTTCTCGCCCCGCCCTTCCATCCAGGCCGGCGTGCTGTCGACACAAACCGGTATATCGGAGCCGAGCGTCTCTCCGATTTTGCGCAGCTGCTCGCGCGATACATCCATATCCCAAAGCCGTGCGAGCCCCCGCAGCGCCGCCGCCGCGTCCGCCGATCCGCCGCCGATACCGGACGCGACGGGAAGGTTCTTCGTCAGGGTCATGCGCGCGCCCTTCCGAACATTCGCGTGCGCAGCCAGCGCACGCGCGGCCCGTGTCACCAGATTGTCGGCGTCGACCTTCAAAGCGCCAGCGAAAGGGCCGTCGATCGAAAGCACGAGTTCATCCGCGTCGGCAAACGTCAGCGTGTCTCCCGCCCCCGCGAAAACCACGAGGCTTTCCAGCGCGTGATAGCCGTCGGGCCGTCTGTCGCCGACATGCAGAAACAGATTGATCTTGGCCGGCGCGGAGATGCGGACCGCGTCAGGAACGCTTGTCACTGGGAAGTCCGACCTGCAGCTTCTTTTCGATCTTCGCCTTCTCCTCGCCTTCGGCGCCGAAGGCCAATGCGTGATTCCACTGGAATTGCGCATCGAGCTTCCTGCCGATCATCCAATAGGCGTCGCCCAGATGATCGTTGATCGTGGGATCGCCGGGCACCAGCAGAATTGCGTCCTCAAGCGCTTTGGCGGCTTCGTTGTAGCGACCGAGGCGGTAATAGGCCCATCCCACGCTGTCCACCACGTAACCGTCCTGCGGCGCCAGCGCGCGCGCCTTCTCCAGCATGGCCAGCGCTTCGGGAATGTGGCGCCGCTGGTCGACCCAGCTATAGCCCAGATAGTTCAGAACCTGCGGCTCGTCCGGGCTGAGCTTGAGCGCCGTCTTGAGATCGGCTTCGGCCGCCTTCCAATCGTTCGACTGCTGTTCGGCGATGGCGCGGGCGTAGTAGAGCGGCCAGTCCTTCTTCGCCGGCGGGGCGGCGGCCGCGATGGCCTTGTCGTAGGCTTTCGTGGCGTCGGCGAACTTGGTCGCCTGCCGGTAGGCGTCGCCCAGCGCGGTCCAGGCTTCGATATCGGCCGGATAGAGTGCCGTCAGGTCCTGCAGATCCTTGATGGCGACATCGGTCTTGCCCAAACGCGACTGGTCGACAGCCACCTCCACCGCAGCCAGGCGGTAATAAGGGGAATCCCGGCCGATGCTTTGATAGACCGCGACCGCGTCGTCGTACTTCTGAAGGCTGTCGAAACGGTCCGCCAGAAGAAGATTGGCGAGATCGAGATGCGGCTGCAGATAGAGCGCCAGCCGAAGGTACAGAATGGAGATGTCGCGGCTGGTTTCGTCGCTGAGCGACGCCGCAATGCCGAACAGCGCTTCCGCGGCCCCGTCTTCCGCGTGAACGACAAGAGGCTCGGGTATCGTTCCCGCCGCAATGCGGGCGAGGCCCGCCTTGGCGATCGGCGTGAAAGCGCCCTCGTCCTCGACCTTGGCGTACAGCGCGCTGGCGTCTTTTGCCCGGCCATGGCGCTCCAGGAAACGACCGTAAGCGTCGATCACACGCGGGGACGGCCCGGCGGTTTCAATTTCTTTCTGATAGTCGGCGTCGGCCGTGTCCTTGTCGCCGAGATACTCGGCCAGCATCGCCTCGTTGAAATAAGCCAGCGCATCGGCGCCGTTTTGTCCGTGCAGGGTCTTCAGATCGGCTTGCGCGGCCTTTCCGTCCCCCATGCCGGCGGCCGCCCAGGCGTCGATCAACGAAACCGTGAACGCGGTGAACGGTCCCTTGGCCGACTTCGCGATCTGCGCCCGCGCTTCCTTGTAGTCGTGATGCTTCAGCGCCGCGACGGCGAGCGTCAGCCGCGCCGCCCGGTCATCAGGCGAAGCGGCGGCCACGCGGGCCGCAAGTTCGGCCGCCTGATCGATGTCGCCCGCGCTGGCGGCATAAAAGAATGCGAACGCCAGCAGTTTCGGGTTCTTGGGATCGTTGTCCAGTCCGGCGCGGTAATACTTCGCCGCCTCAGACAGATCGTGATGGTCCGCGGCAAACCGCGCCGACAGATAATCGCCGAAGACGTCCGCGTCGCGCGCGCCGTCCGGTGTGCCGATGGTAATCGCGCCACGGTCCACGGCGCAGCCGGCGAGCGTCGTGGCAAGAAACAATGCGGCGATGAGCGGATGAATGCGCAATTTGTACTCCTACATATTCGAATAATTCGGACCGCCGCCGCCTTCCGGCGTCACCCAGGTGATATTCTGCGACGGATCCTTGATGTCGCAGGTTTTGCAGTGCACGCAATTCTGCGCGTTGATCTGGAACCGCGCGCTGGCCGCCTCGCCGACGATCTCGTACACGCCCGCCGGGCAGTAGCGCTGCGCCGGCTCCGCATATTCGGGCAGATTGACCCGCAGCGGAAGCGCCGGATCGCCGAGCACCAGATGCACCGGCTGGTCCTCTTCATGGTTAGTATTGGAGAGGAACACACTCGAAAGTTTGTCGAAACTGATGACGCCGTCCGGCTTCTGATAGGCGATGGGCTCGCTGTCGCCGGCCTTTCTCAACGTGGCGTAATCGGGTTTGCCATGGCTGAGCGTACCGAAAAGACTGAAGCCAAACAATTGGTTGGTCCACATATCGAGGGCGCCCAGCGGAATTCCGGGGAAGGTTCCCAGCTTCGACCATAGCGGCTTTACGTTCCGCACACGCTTCAAATCCTTGTAAACATGACTGCCGCGGTAGGCTTCCTCATAGGCCTCCAGCGTATCGCCGGCCCGGCCGGCGCCCAGCGCCGCGAATGCGGCCTCGGCCGCCAGCATGCCGGTCTTCATCGCATGGTGACTGCCCTTGATGCGCGGCACGTTCATGAAGCCGGCAGCACAACCGACGAGCGCGCCGCCCGGAAAGGCCAGCTTCGGTACCGATTGGAATCCGCCCTCCGACAGCGCGCGGGCGCCGTAGCCGATGCGCTTGCCGCCATCGAGGAAAGGACGGATGCGCGGATGCTGTTTCATCCGCTGGAACTCTTCGAACGGGGAAAGGTAGGGATTCTTGTAGTTGAGATGCACCACGAAGCCGATGGAGCAGAAACGCTCGCCCCAGTGATACATGAACGATCCGCCGCCGGTTTCGTTGGCGAGCGGCCAACCCATGGTGTGCATCACAAGCCCGCGCTTGTGCTTGTCCGCGGGCAATTCCCAAAGCTCCTTGATTCCGATCCCGAACTTCTGCACGTCGCGCCCTTCGTACAGCGCGTATCTGGCGATAAGCTGCTTCGACAGCGAACCGCGGGCGCCCTCCGCAAACAGCGTATACTTGCCGAGGAGCTCCATGCCGGGCGCATAGGAATCCTTGTGATGGCCGTCGCGCGCGACGCCGAGATCGCCGGTGACGACGCCTCTCACCTCGCCATTTTCGCCATAGACCAGGCCCGCCGCCGGAAAGCCCGGATAGATTTCCACGCCCAGCGCTTCGGCCTGGCTCGCCAGCCAGCGGCAGACATTGCCAAGACTGACGATATACGTGCCGTGGTTGCTCATCAGCGGCGGCATGGTGAAATTGGGCAGACGGATGCTTCCCGATCTGGTCAGGAAATAGAACCGGTCGTCGGTGACCGGCGTGTCCATCGGCGCGCCCTTGTCTTTCCAATCGGAGATCAGCTCGTTGAGCGCGATCGGGTCGATCACCGCGCCCGACAGGATATGCGCGCCGATCTCCGAGCCTTTCTCCAGAACACAGACGCTGACGTCACGGCCCGCGTCGGCCGCAAGCTGCTTCAGCCTGATGGCGGCGGACAGGCCGGCGGGCCCGCCGCCCACGATCACCACGTCGTATTCCATGCTCTCGCGCTGGACGCTGTCGACCATGCCCGATCCCGAGATTCATTCCCCCACAGGTTATGGGGCGGCGCCAGCGGCGGGGTCAACCGAGGTTATCGCGCGAAAAGCTGCCGTGCCCTATGCTGCGGCCATGGCGGACCCGACCACATTGGACCCACTCGCAACGCTTGCCTGGCTTGTCGAAGCCGGGGCTGAGGAAGCCGTCGGCGACGAGCCGGTGGATCGCTTTGCGAAGAAGAAACCTGCCACGGATGTTCGCCCTTCCCCTGAGGGAGGCTCGAAGGTGGATTCGCGCGACAGTGCGACGACGGCTTCGGGGAGGGGGGGTGGTTCGCGTGCGGACCCCTCCCCGAAATTTGCCTCGCAGATTTCGATCCTCCCTCAAGGAGAGGGTCAAAAACCGACAGTACTCCTTTCTGAACCCGACTCCATCGGCACCGCGCAATCTCTCGCCCGCGCGGCAAACTCGCTCGCCGAATTGAAATCCGCATTGGAAGGGTTCGACGGCTGCGCACTGAAGCGGGCGGCGACCAACACGGTCTTCGCCGACGGCAACCCGATGTCGCGCATCATGTTCATCGGCGAGGCGCCGGGCCGCGATGAAGACCGCATGGGCCTGCCTTTCGTCGGGCGCGCCGGAAAACTTCTCGACAAGATGATGGAAGCAATCCATCTGGATCGCACCAGCGCCTATATCACCAACGTCATCAATTGGCGGCCGCCGGACAATCGCGACCCCTCGCCCGAGGAAGCGGCCATGTGCCTGCCCTTCCTGCGCCGTCACATCGAGCTGGTGAATCCGGGGGTCATCATCCTGCTCGGCGCGGTTGCCGCGCGCCACGTGATGGGCTTCTCCGAAGGGATCATGAAATTGCGCGGACGCTGGCTGGAATATCGCGTCGGCGACCGCATGGTGCCGGTCATGCCGACGCTGCACCCGGCCTATCTTTTGCGCCAGCCGGCGCACAAGAAGCTCGCCTGGCGCGATCTGCAGGCCACAGAGCAGAAAATCATAGCCTCCGGGTTGCTTGAGGACGACGCCAAGGTCCGCTAACACTCTCCGACCTTGAAGGGCTGGGAATGATACGCCGTCTCGCGTTTACCTTTATGTTGCTTGTCGCGGCGGCCGCTCCGGCGTGCGCCGACGAAGCCATGCCGCAGTTTTCCCCGGCCGTTCTCTCGCAACAGGATGTCCGATATTACCGCGAGATCATCGCCGCCGAACGTGCCGGGCGATTTGCCAGAGCGCGGGAGTTATACAAAAAGCTCGATGACAAGTCGCTGGAAGGGTATGTGCTCGCCGAGCACATCCTCTCGCCGCACTCCGGGCGCACGCCGCTCTCCGAACTGGTGAGCTGGATGCGCACCTACGGCAGCCTGCCCATCGCCCATCGCGTCTACAAACTTGCCGTCATGCGCGCGACCAGGAAGATACACAAGCGCCATCACAGGGTCGTCACCGTGATGACGGCGGTGATCCCGCCGCCGTCATCGGCACACCCGCGCGGCGGCGGCTACGAGGAGATGGATCCGCCCGATCCTCCGATCGTCTCGGACGCCGCGCGTGCGGTGCTGGAGCAGATCACGTCCGACATCGGCGACGACAATCCCGACCAGGCCTACGCCACGCTGCAGGCACTGATCGCGGCGAACACCGCGCCTGCCTCCGACATCTCCCGCCTGTCGCAACGCGTCTGCTACTCCTATCTCGCCGAAGGGATGAACGACAAAGCCTATGCGCTCGGCGACAGCACCGCCGCCGCCGGCCGCCGCGATGCGCCCCTACTGGACTGGTGCGCGGGGCTGGCGGCCTTCCGACTGCACAATTACGCCAGCGCGGCCAAGCATTTTGAAATCCTGGCGCAGGTCGCGGCGATGCCGAACTGGACGCGCAGCGCCGCCGCTTTCTGGGCCGCCCGCTCCTACATGCGGGCCGGAGATCCGGCGCGCGTCATCACCCTGCTCACGGCAGCCGCGCGCGAGGAGCCGACCTTTTACGGCCTCCTGGCGGAACGCGTGCTGGGCCAGGACCCGCAAACCGGCTTTGCCGACCCCGTGCTGTTGCCGTCGCAATTCGCTCAGATCATGAAATGCGCCGCGGCTCACCGCGCCGTCGCGTTGTGGCAGATCGAAGAGAAGGGTTACGATAATTTCGTCAACGCGGAACTGAACCGCGCATTCGGCGAATCTGCCGATCTGCATCTCGACGCCGCCTTCGCCGGACTGGCGCGCGCGCTGGATGTCCCCAATCTTGAACTGCGCGCCAGTGAAACCAGCGCCGCCAGCGGATTGCTGCTCACCGGCCTCTTCCCCGTTCCGCAGTACAAACCGCTTGGCGGTTACACGATCGATCCGTCACTGGTGCTGGCCTTCGTACGCATCGAAACCCGCTTCCAGGCCACGGCGGTCTCGCCGGCAGGCGCGAAAGGCCTGATGCAGCTGATGCCCGCGACGGCGGCGCATATCGGCGGCGAGAGAGCATCCGACCGCCTTTTCGACCCCAGCTACAACATGTCGCTTGGACAACGCTACATCGCCGACCTGCTCAACCGTTACAACGGCAACCTGGTGGAGTTGTGCGCGGCGTATAACGCGGGGCCCACGAAAGTCGCGCAATGGATCGCGGCCCGCGACGGCCACGAGTCCGATCCGCTGATGTTCATCGAAAGCATGCGGTCCCCGGAGACCCGCAGCTACGTCAAGCGGCTTCTCACCTATTACTGGATGTATCGCCGGCGCACGGACGGCGTTGCGCTCAGCCTCGGCGAAGCCGCGCGCGGCGAATGGCCGACCTACCACCCGCCCCAGCAGTCCGCGCCGCCGCCGCCGCCGGCTGGCTCCGACGAGGACGACGAAAATGACGTCGACAACAACACCACGTCTTGACGAACCGCGGGCGTTCGTTCCGGTCCGAATTGCGCTGCTGACGGTGTCCGACACGCGCGATGCGTCCAGCGACTCGTCGGGCGATACGCTGGCGGCGCGCATCGCAGAGGCCGGACATATTCTCGCCGCGCGCATGATCCTGCGCGACGATCTGGCGCGCATCACCGCGCAGATCCGCGGCTGGATCGACGACCCGCTGATCGACGTCGTGATTGCCACCGGCGGCACCGGACTGACCGGCCGCGACGTGACCGTGGAGGCATTCCGCCCACTGTTCGAGAAGGAGATCGACGGCTTCTCGGTCGTCTTCCACCAGATCAGCTATGGGCAGATCGGAACCTCCACGCTGCAGTCGCGCGCCTGTGCCGGCGTCGCGAAAGGCACGTATCTGTTTGCCCTGCCCGGTTCGCCCGGCGCGGTGAAGGACGGTTGGGACGGCATCCTGAAATGGCAACTCGACATCCGCCACAAGCCCTGCAACCTCGTCGAGATCATGCCAAGGCTGTTGGAGCGGTGAACTACTCATCAACCCAGCCCCGCGAACCAGCGACGGCGAAGCAGCCCGAGCGGCCAAAACTGCTGCAAATCCTGGGACCGGGACTGATTACCGGCGCATCCGACGACGATCCGAGCGGGATCGCGACATACTCCCAGGCCGGAGCGCAGTTCGGCGTCAACATGGGGTGGACCCTGATGCTGACGTTTCCGCTGATGTGCGCCATTCAGCAGATCAGCGCCCAGATCGGCCGCGTGACGGGCCATGGCCTTGGCGGCAACCTGCGTCGCAACTACCCGCCTTGGGCTCTCTATCTCCTCGTCGGGCTTCTGGTCGTCGCCAACACGATCAATCTCGGAGCCGATCTCGGCGCCATGGGGGCCGCCCTCAAATTGTTGATCGGCGGCCCGATACTTCCCTATGTGGTGTTGTTCGGAACGGTCTCCGTGGTGCTGGAAACATTCGTCCGCTACTCGCGATACGTCGCAATCCTGAAGTGGCTTAGCATGTCGCTCTTTGCCTATGTCGCGACGCTCTTCGCCGTGCACCTCAATTGGTCGGATATCGGCTACCATCTTTTTGTGCCGCAGATTTCCTGGACCGGCGGATATTTCACCGTCATCGTCGCGGTATTCGGAACGACGATCAGCCCCTACTTGTTTTTCTGGCAGGCAGAAGAAGAAGTCGAGGATGAAAAAGAGAACCCGCTGGCCCACCCGTTGAAGCAAGCACCGGGCGAAGCGCCCTCCGAGCTGGCGCGCATCCGTCTCGATACCTGGATCGGAATGGCGTTCTCGAACCTGATTGCCCTGTGTATCGTCCTGACAACCGCAGCGACGTTGAACGCGCATGGGATCACGGACATCCAGACCTCCGCCCAGGCAGCCGAGGCGTTGCGCCCCATAGCCGGAAAATTCGCGTTCTCGGTGTTCGCAACTGGGATCATCGGCACCGGCATTCTCGCGCTGCCCGTGCTTTCCGGCTCCTGCGCCTACGCCTTGGGAGAGGCCCTGCGCTGGCCGGTCGGCCTGGCCCGTGAGCCTCTAAAGGCGAAGGCCTTTTACGGTACGATCGCGGTGGCGACCCTCGTCGGCGGCGCGTTGAACTTCACGTCAATCGATCCCGTCAAAGCGCTGTTTTGGAGTGCGGTGATCAACGGCGTCGTCGCCGTGCCGGTCATGATCATGACCATGCGCATGGCGACAAGCAGGAAAATCATGGGCGCGTTTCATGTGCGCGGCCTGTTGCGCGCACTGGGCTGGCTGGCGACCGCGACGATGGCGGTCGCTGCAATCGGCATGTTGGCTATGTGGGGGGCTTGATCACGTTCCCGCTGCGGGGCGAGTGAACCTACCGCAGCCGTGCCAGGACACCGGTCGGCAAGTGCAACGCGTGAAGGATCGCCAGCGCCCGCTCGCGAAGCGCGCGCGTCTTCGTCTCGGCCTTGTTCACCGCGCGAGCACGCAGCATCACCAGCCGGCGCGCGCCGATGCGGCGCACAAGATCGACATCTTCCATCGCCGTGTCGCGATAGCCGCCGAGCCTGTTGTACAGGCGTTTGGGAACCAGCAGTCCCTGGTCGCCGTAAGGCAGTTTGAACAGCCAGCAGCGCAGCGCCACCATCGCTTCCAGGCGCCGCGAGCGCGCATCGAAATCGTCCACCCCGAAGCGGAACGCGGCGGCGCGCGGGCGATCGAGCGCCACGCGCGACAGGAACGCCTCGGCCTCGACGTCCCAGCCGGGATCGAGCGCGGTTTCGGGATGCAGGAACAGTATCCAGTCGCTGCGCGCCGCCTTTGCTCCGGCCGCCAGCTGCGATGCACGGCTTTTTCCGGCTTGCACCACATGGGCGCCCGCCGCGTCGGCGATGAACAGCGTGTCGTCGGTCGAACCGCCGTCGGCGACGATCACTTCGCGAACGACGCCGTGCACGGTGGCGCCGATCAGGCTGTCGAAACAGCGTGTCAGGCTCTCCTGAGCGTTGTGTGTCGGGATGACGACGCTGATCATGCGGTGCAATATGAACGAGACGGCGCCCGCCGAAAATTAATTTCGCGCCGCACGCGGAGCCTGCATTCTTTATTGCAAAGGAGACGCATTTGCGGCACAAGTATGTACTTGCTTTGTTCTTATTTGTTCTCTATATTCCTTGCCGATGACAACGGTCCTAAACAGAACCGCCAATCCCCGTCTCATGCGCGGGAGGGGCGCCGTTTCCAACGCCGCAGGGCGTTATGAACGCCATGCCCGCGTGCTGGTCGACGACGGATGGGACGACGGCTGGCGGGACGGCGACGATGCGCCCCCTCCTCTGCGGACGGAAGTCATCGCGGAAGCGGCTCGCACCATCATCACCCGCAACCAGTCGCCGGACATCTCGTTCGACCGCTCGATCAACCCGTATCGCGGCTGTGAGCACGGCTGCATCTATTGTTACGCACGGCCGACGCACGCCTGGATCGGCATGTCGCCGGGCGCGGATTTCGAATCCCGCCTGTTCGCCAAGCCGAATGCGGCGGCGCTGCTCGCGAAAGAATTGTCGGCACCCGGCTATGTGCCGAAGACCATCGCCTTGGGCACCAACACGGACCCCTATCAGCCTGTCGAGAAGAAACTGCGCATCACGCGCGCGATCCTGGAGGTGCTGCGCGATTTCAAGAATCCCGTCGGCATCGTCACCAAGTCGCCGCTGGTGCTGCGCGACGCCGATATCCTGGGGGAGATGGCGCAGATGGGACTGGCGCGTGTGGCCGTGTCGGTGACCACGCTCGACCGCAAGCTGGCGCGCACAATGGAGCCCCGCGCCGGCACGCCTGCACGGCGCCTGGAGACGATCAAGGCGCTGAGCTCGGTTGGCATCCCGACGCATGTGATGTTCGCGCCGGTTATTCCGGCGCTCAACGACGACGAGATGGAAAGCGTGCTGGCCGCCGCCAAGGATGTCGGCGCGCGGTCGGCCGGCTATGTGCTGCTGCGTCTGCCGCTGGAGATCAAGGATCTGTTCCGCGAATGGCTGGAAGTGAACCGGCCCGACAGCGCCAGGCACGTCATGTCGCTGATCCGCCAGATGCGGGGCGGCAAGGATTACGACGCGCAGTGGCATACCCGGATGCGGGGCACGGGGCCCTATGCCCAGATGATCGCGCGGCGTTTCCACATGGCCGTCAAGCGTCTGGACCTGAACAAGGATCTGGCCGCGCTGCGGACCAACCTGTTCAAGCCGCCGCCGCGCCTGGGCGACCAGCTGGCTTTATTTTAGCCCCCTGCATCCAAACCTGCGTCCGGCTGCATCTCCAGGAGTGAAGGCGCACCATGGGAGTGATGCTGATGACCAATATTGGCCTGCCGGGCGGGAGCATCCTCTGGATCGCTCTTATCCTCATCGTGTTTGTCAGCAGCTTCTTCCGCTATCGGACACGCGCCAGCCGTCATCGGATGCTGGAGAAGCTGGCCGAAAAGGGACAAGCCATATCGCCGGAGCTGCTTGCGCAGATCGAGGGCGGAAAAAAAGACTAAGAGCTGAAAAGGGAGTTCAACATGCCTTTCGACAATGGCGTGCTCGGAGCATCGACCATCTTTTGGGTTGCCATCGTGCTCTTTGTGTTCATTGGCAGTTTCTTCAAATATCTCACACGCAGAAGCCAGCACCGCATGCTGGAAACACTGGCAGAGAAGGGGCAGACGCTCTCTCCGGAGCTGCTCGCCAAGCTCGGCAATGGCGACCGCGACAGGAGCTCGGCCAGCGGCGCCATCATCCTGATGTTTATCGGCGTCGCGATCGCCATCTTCTTCTGGGCGATGGGTGGCGGCGGCAATTTCTTCCACGGCGAGAATGTCCCGAACTGGCTGCCGGTGATCGGGATATTCCCCTTTGCCATCGGACTGGGGCGACTGGTCGGCATGATCTTCGAGAGGCGCCCGTCCAAGTGAGATGCTATGCTGAACACCCATGAGCGAGAGCGAATGGCTGGCGCGAGAAGCCGCGGCGGGCGATGCCGCGGCCTTCGGCGTTTTGGTGCGGCAGCATCAATCCAAGCTGCGCGGCTTCCTCTTGCGCATGACGCGCGGCAATCATGCGCTGGCCGACGATCTGGCGCAGGAGACCTTTCTCGAAGCCTTTCGCAAGATCGACCAATTCGGCACGGGATCGTTCTTCGGCTGGCTCTGCGCCATCGCCTATTCACGTTATCTGATGGAGGCGCGCAAACGCAAATTGGAAAGTTTGGACGAGGCGGATAACATGCCGGACGACGCGCCCGAAGCGGAAACCGCGAGCCTCGTCAGGGTTGATCTCGAAAGAGCGATGGCGCGTCTCGCGCCGGCCCAGCGCGCGGCGCTGACGCTGTGCTTTGCGCTCGGCCTCTCGCACGAGGAGGCGGCGGATACCTTGAAGATACCGCTCGGTACGCTGAAATCGCATGTCAACCGCGGCCGCGATAAATTGGCGGCGATGCTGGAGCCGTGGCGTATAAAGGCCGTGTCATGAACAAAACCATCGACGAACTTCTCGTGCAGCCGTTGCCCTCCGTGGCCGATGAGGGGTTTTCGCGGAACGTCATGGCGCGCGTTCGCAAGACGCAGCGCCGCGGGCGGCTCGTCACCGCCGCGGGCGCGCTGACCTTCATGGTTCTGGCATTGCTGGTACTGCCGCTGCAGAAAATCGGCGAAGAAATTGGTTGGCTCGTTCCAACGATCGCCACCTCCGCGGCGTTTAACCTGGCCGCCGCGATCATTGTCCTCACACTTCTCCTGGAACGTCAGTTCTCTCGCCTGTAGCCGTCGCGCTATAATCGGGCGATGCCGGATTACCTGTTCGAGTCGCGTGCCCATTCCCGCACCTGCGGCCTCGTCGCCGGTGTGGACGAAGCCGGCCGCGGACCTCTGGCCGGGCCGGTGATCGCCGCCGCCGTTATTCTCCACAAATCGCGCATCCCCGAAGGGCTCGACGATTCCAAAAAGCTGAGCGCGAAAGCGCGCGACGCGGCGTATGCCTGCATTCGGGAATCGGCGATTGCCGTCGGCGTCGGTGAGGCAAGCGTCGACGAGATAGATCTCCTGAACATCCGCCAGGCGACGCATCTGGCGATGGCGCGGGCCGTTCGCGCGCTCGCACCGGCGCCTGCGTTCGTTCTCGTAGACGGCAACGATGCGCCGGCGCTACCGTGTCCGTGCGAAACCATTGTCGGCGGCGACGGACGTTCGCTGTCCATCGCGGCGGCGTCGATCGTCGCCAAGGTCACGCGCGACCGTCTGATGGCCGCCCTGCACGCCGAACATCCGGTTTATGGTTGGGCAAGCAACAAGGGCTACGGCACTGCCGATCACCTTTCTGCACTCAAGCGGCACGGAGCAACCCCGCATCACCGCCGCAGCTTCGCGCCCATCCACAACATCTTGTGTGGTGGGAATCCTGAGGACTCAAGCACAAGTCTTTGATTCATAAGACTCTTGACCTGTGGACTCACACGAATCACTGTCGCCGCCCATTGTGGATGAAACGGGCGGGACATGGCTGAACTCAGACTGGAAGACGCACTCGATCGGGTTGTCGAGGGCGATTGTGTGGAACGAATGCGGGCGCTGCCAGACGGCTGCGTGGACCTGGTGTTCGCGGACCCGCCGTACAATCTTCAGCTCAAGGGCGACCTGCACCGCCCCGACAATTCCAAGGTCGACGCCGTCAACGACCAATGGGACAAGTTCTCCAGCTTCGCGGAATACGACCGCTTCACGCGCGACTGGCTGACCGAGGCGCGGCGCGTGCTGAAAGACAATGGCGGGTTGTGGGTGATCGGCTCGTATCACAACATTTTCCGCGTTGGCGCGATTCTGCAGGACCTGGGATTCTGGGTGCTGAACGACGTCGTGTGGCGCAAATCCAACCCGATGCCGAATTTCCGCGGCCGCCGCTTCACCAACGCGCATGAAACCCTGATCTGGTGCTCGAAGAGCGAAGACGCGAAATACACCTTCAACTACGAAGCCATGAAGGCCCTGAACGACGAGATACAGATGCGTTCCGACTGGACGCTGCCGATCTGTTCCGGCGGCGAGCGGCTGAAAGACGAAGACGGCCAGAAGGCGCATTCCACGCAGAAACCTGAAAGCCTGCTGCACCGCGTGCTGCTGGCTTCGACGAAAACCGGCGATACCGTGCTCGACCCGTTCTTCGGCTCCGGCACGACGGGCGCAGTGGCGCGCCGCCTCGGCCGCCATTTCATCGGCATCGAACGCGACCGGGAATATGCGAAGATCGCACGTTCGCGCATTGCCGACATCGAGCCCGCCGACAGCGACGCCATCGAAATTACGAAGTCCAAGCGCTCCGAGCCGCGCATCCCCTTCGGCTGGGTCGTGGAGCGCGGATTGCTGCCGCCCGGCACAGTTCTGCAAGGTCCGCAGAAGCGGCATCGCGCCAAGGTTCGTGCCGACGGCACACTGGTTTGCTCCGACGCCACAGGTTCGATCCATCGCATCGGTGCGCATGTACAAGGCCTGGACGCCTGCAACGGCTGGACATTCTGGCAATTCGAACTGAACGGAAAGCTCGTGCCGATCGATGTGCTGCGGCAGCAGCTACGCGCGACGGTTTCCTGAACGGAACAAAGGCCCTTCGTCGGCAAAGGCGTGCTCGACGATTTTGCGCATTACGGTGGGGAGTGCGGTGTCAGAAAGGTCGGCGAGCCAAACGCCGCCGACCTTCGGCCGCTTCTTCACTTCCGCCACCCACACCTCGATCTCCAGTTCGAAATGCGTGAAGCCATGGCGGACGACGACGGGCAGCTTCTTCCACGCGGCGCGGAACGGCGCTTGCGCCATCGCCTCGTCGGCTGACGGAAATCTCCCGCCCCATTCGCTTTGCGGCGGCTGCATCATGCTGCCGAGCAAGCCTTTCTCCGGCCGCTTCACGAGAAGCACCGCGCCATCCGCATCGCGCGCCACGAACGCCGCACCGCGCCTGAGCGGCCGCACCATCTTCGGCCCCTTCACCGGCAACGTCTCGGCGATGCCGCGTTTGCGCGCTTCGCAGTCATCCGCCCACGGACAACTTGTGCAAGTCGGGCGTTTTACGCCGCAGAGTCCGGCACCCAGATCCATCAGGGCCTGCGCGAAATCCCCTGCCCGCTTTTCCGGCACCAGCGATTTGCCCAGTGTCAGCAGCTTCGGCTTTGCACCCGGCAACGGTTCCTCTACGGCGAACAGACGCGCGATCACCCGCTCGGCGTTGGCATCCATGGCGGCTTCACGCGCGCCATATGCGATCGCCGCGACCGCCCCGGACGTATACGCGCCGACGCCCGGCAGCTTGCGCAATTCCTCGGCGGTCGACGGAAACCGTCCACCCAGTTCGTCCGCAACCACCTTCGCCGCCTTGTGCAGGTTGCGGGCACGCGCGTAGTAGCCGAGGCCCGCCCACGCCGCGAGGACATCGTCCAGGGGCGCCCTTGCCAGCGCCTCGACGGTCGGCCAGCGCGCGATGAATTTTCGGTAATAACCGGCAACCGCCTGCACCGTGGTCTGCTGCAGCATGACCTCCGACAGCCAGACGCGGTAGGGATCAGCCGCCTCTCCGGGCTTGGCGCGCCATGGCAGGTCGCGGCGGTGGGCGTCATACCAGGCAAGCAAACGCTGTGCGCGATCTCTCCTAAGGCTTTGCTTGGCGGCGGGTGTCCCGTGCATAATTCCCACCATGGCCCGATCCGGCAAAGATGAACAAGGTGAGAGGCGCAACTGGGTGTCGGCATTGGCCCCCAATGCGACGACGGTCGCCCATTCCGCTTTCGTCCGCGCCGGGTTTGCCGATCCGACGCTCGTGCTGCGCTGGGACGAAATCGCCGGCCCCGAGACCGCGCGGCTGGCCCGCCCGATCCGCTTGTCGCAAGGCCCGAATGGCGGTGTGCTGACCCTGAAGGCCGAGCCGGGCGCGGCGCTGTTCCTGCAGCACGAAACCCGCTCGTTATGCGAGAGAATCAACGCCTATCTGGGGCAGCCGGCCGTCGCGCGCCTGCGGTTCGTCCAGGGGCCGCTGCCGCCCCGTCCGGCGCCACCGGCCCGCAGGCCGTCTCCGGGCACCATCCCCCCCACCGATCCGACCCTGAAATATAACGGGCCGGAAGGGCTCCGCACCGCACTGCTGGACCTTGCCCGCGCCCGGCGGAGTCGGACTAATATGGGGGGCTGATACGCGGCCTGATTCACTTTTCTGATTTGGAGACCAAGGATGGCCCTTAGGGACCTGCTCAACGACGCGCTTCATTCGACGCCCACCGACAGCCAGCGCCGCCTCGCGACATTGCGGGCCGTCATGGCGGCCGTCGACGCACAGCCCGGCGCCACGGATGCCGACATCCATGCGATCATCACCAAGATCATCATGGAACGCGAGCAGCAGGCGGCCTCCTTCAGCGCGGCTGGCCAAACCGAGATGGCGAAAGCTGAACGCGCGGAAATCGACTCGCTGCGCGGCTTTCTGCGCGCCTCCAGCTCCGCCGAACCGGCGCCCGCTGCAAAAAAGCCGAAAGTTGCCGTGAAAGCGGAACCGCAGCGCACCGGCCAAAGCGCGCCTCTGTTCACGCGCAATCAAATCATCATCGCCTCGGTCGCGGCCGTGCTGGTCGCGGGCGCCGCCATCCTCTACTTCTTCGTCTTCACCGGCGGGTCCAGCGACCTGACGATTGCCAGCGGCGGCCCCTTGACCGTCCAGCTCTACAAACACGACCGCACACTGGGCTCGCCCAAGGCTCCGATCACGGTGCTCGAATACGCGGCGCCCGCCTGTCCGCATTGCTCCCACTTCGACCAAACGGTCTTTCCGCTTGTCAAGAAGAACTACATCGACACCGGAAAGGTCTTTTATATCTTCCGCGTCTTCCCGATTAACCCCGCCGACCCCGCCGCGGAAGCAATCGCCCGCTGTTTGCCTGCGGATAAGTATTTTCAGTTCATTGACCTTCTGTTCCGGAATCAGCCCAAATGGGATCCGGAGTACGGCATAACCGACGTGCGCGGGGGGCTTATCCAGTTGGCGCGCATCGAGGGGATGAGCGCCGAGAAAGTCGACCAGTGCATTTCAGACAAAAGTGAGCAGGATCGCATCAATCAAGTCGCCCAGGACGGCGAAACCAAATACAACATCCAGGGCGTGCCGACGTTCATTATCAATGGAACCGAAGTGCAGGCCGAAGATGCGACGTGGCCTTCGTTGAAGGCGAGATTTGATTCCCTGCTGTCCAAACACTGACAACGGACAGCGCAGCAGCGTAGGACGGCGCGTATCCGTTGAAGTTTAGCAGGTTAAGACTATCCGGTTTTAAGTCCTTTGTGGAACCGACCGAGCTCTTCATCGAGCCCGGGCTGACGGCGATCGTCGGCCCGAACGGTTGCGGCAAGTCCAATCTGTTCGACGCCTTGCGCTGGGTGATGGGCGAAACGCGTCCGACGTCGGTGCGCGGCACCGAAATGGACGACGTCATCTTCGCAGGCTCGGCGGCGCGCCCCGCGCGCAACATGGCCGAGGTGACGCTGACGATCGACAATACCGACCGCAGCGCCAATCCGCCCTACGCCGATTACGACACGATCGAAGTCTCGCGGCGTATCGAGCGCGAGGCGGGATCGGTCTATCGCATCAACGGCCGCGACGTGCGCCAGCGCGACGTGCAGATATTCTTTGCCGATGCGTCGTCGGGCGCATCCTCCACGGCCTTTGTCCGCCAGGGCCAGATCAGCCTGCTGATCAGCCAGAAGCCGCTGGCGCGGCGCGCCATCCTGGAAGAAGCCGCCGGCATCACCGGTCTGCATCAGCGCCGGCACGAAGCCGAACTGCGTCTGCGGGCCGCGGAGAGCAACCTTTCCCGCCTGGACGACGTGATCCGCGAAGTGGAAGGCCAGCTGCAGAGCCTGAAGCGCCAGGCCCGTCAGGCTTCGCGCTATCGCAATCTCTCCGGCCATATTCGCCGCGCCGAAGCGCTGGCGCACCATTTGCGCTGGACCGCGGCGGAACTTCGCGCCCGTACCGCGGCGGAAGCCCTTGCCGCGGCCACCAACGTCGTTGCGGCATGCACCGAACACGCGGCGCAAGCATCGACCGCGCAGGCCGACGCCGCGACGGCACTTCCGCCGCTGCGTCAGACCGAAGCGGAGAAATCCGCCGCCCTGCATCGTCTGGTCGTGGAGCGCGAAGCGCTCGATGCGGAAGAGGCCCGCGCCCGCGAACTCGCCCAGTCTCTGCGCCAGCGTCTCGCACAGACCGCGCAGGATCTTGAGCGCGAGCGAGCGCTCGACCGCGACGCCGAAACCGCCCTGGGGACCCTTGCGGCTGAAAGCAACGACCTCGAAGCCGCCCAGGAGCGCGCGGGCATCGAGATCACCGAGGCGCAGGCGCGCGCCGAAGAGTTGAATGAAGCATTGGCGCAAGCCGAGCGCATGCTTGAGCGGCTCACCTCCGAACTCGCCGAACACAATGCGCGCAAGGACAGCCTGGAGCGTTCGCGCCAGTTGGCCGCCGAACTGGCGGAAACCAGCGGCCAGCAGCTGATCGAGGCGGAGTCTCGCCTTGCCGTCGCACTGGAAGGCGCGGCGGCGGCGCCCGATGTACGCGCGGCCGAAGAGGCGGTGGACGAGGCCCGCCGACTGGCCGAGACCGCGTCGGCGGCTGCCGCCGAAGCGCGCGCAGTGCTTGCGGAAGCCGAGCTTGCCGAAACCGCGACGCGCGGCCCACAGGAAGACGCGGAACGCGAAGTGCAGCGCCTGTCGGCGGAAGCCAAGGCGCTCAGCGACCTGTTGCGGCCGGAGGGCCAGAGCCTGTGGCCGCCGCTGGTGGATGCCGTCAGCGTGCAACCAGGCTACGAAGCGGCCCTCGCCGCAGCCTTGGGCGACGACCTTGAAGCGCCGCTCGACGAAGCCGCTCCGCACCATTGGCGAGATCTCGGCGATTTCGACGAGACAGCGCCCTTGCCTGCCGGCGCCAGACCGCTCGCGGAATTCGTCAAAGGCCCGGGCGCGCTGTCGCGTCGGCTGTCGATGACCGGCGTTATTTTCCCCGACCAGGGCGCCGATCTGCAAAAGGAATTAAAGGCCGGCCAGCGTCTGGTCTCGCCGCGCGGCGACCTGTGGCGCTGGGACGGTTATCGCGCCTCCGCCGATGCGCCGTCTGCGGCGGCCGTGCGGCTGGCGCAGCATAACCGCCTTGCGGCGCTCGAAGAGCAGATCACGGCCGCCAAGGAAGTTCGCGCGACGACCTTTGCCGCCTATTCCGCGGCCAAGGAAGCCGCTGGCGCGGCGCGTGACGCCGCCCGCGAGGCCGAACAATCCGAACGCCGGCACGAACACGCCATCATCGCCGCCCAGAACGAGTCGACCAAGGCGGTACGTGCGGCAGCCGAACGGGCATCCCGGCTGGCCTCTCTCGAAGCGGAAATCCGCCGGCTGGCGCAGGCGCGCGACGCCGCTCGGGAATCCGGACGACAGGCGGCGCAATCGCTCGCCGAGCTGGGCGACGGCCAGACGCTGATGCAAAGCGTTGCCAATGCCCGCGAACAGACCAGCGAGGCCCGCGCCGCGAGCTCGAACGCCCGCGCCACGCTTGACGGCTTGAAGCGCGACGGCGAAGGCCGCGCCCGGCGTCTTGCCGCCATCGTCGAGGAGCGCACGCGCTGGGACGTGCGGCGCAATGCGGCCATCGAACATATCGCGGAACTGGACCGCCGCTCCGGCGAATTGAACGAAGAGATGATTGTTGCCGAAGCGTTGCCGCAGGCGATCGCGGAAAAGCGCGGAACGCTGCTCGACGCCATCGGCGTGGCCGAGGCGGCGCGCAACCAGGCCGGCGACGCGCGCGCCGAAGCGGAAGCCCGTCTTGCGGAAGCCGACAAGATCGCCAAGGCGGCCGATCACGCACTTTCCGCCGCACGCGAGGAGCGCGTCCGCGAAGAAGCTTTGCTGGAAGGCGCTCAGGCGCGCATCACGGAACTGCGCGAACGCATCCGCGATGAACTGGAAATCGCTCCCGACGAGCTGGCCGCGCTGGCGGAAATCAAAGACGACGAAGAACTTCCGCCGCTCGATCAGGCCGAAAAGAAGGTCGAGAAGCTGAAGCAGGAGCGCGAACAGCTCGGCGGCGTCAACCTGCGCGCCGAAGAAGAAGCCAACGAGCACGAACAGCGCCTGGCCACGATCACGGCCGATCGCGATGATCTGACGGGAGCAATCGACCGGCTGCGCCGCGGTATCCAGAGCCTGAACCGTGAAGGGCGCGATCGCCTGCACGCCTCCTTTGAGAAGGTGAACGCCAACTTCCAGACGTTGTTCTCGAAGCTGTTCGAAGGGGGCGAAGCCAAGCTCACCTTCACCGAATCCGAGGACCCGCTGGAAGCCGGTCTCGAAATCTATGCCCGTCCGCCTGGAAAGCGCCTGCAGTCCCTGGGGTTGCTGTCCGGCGGCGAGCAGGCGCTGACGGCGATGTCGCTGATCTTTGCCGTGTTCCTGGTGAACCCGGCGCCCGTCTGCGTGCTAGACGAAGTGGACGCGCCGCTGGACGACGCCAATGTGGAGCGATTCTGCAACCTGCTCGACGAGATGACCCGGATCACCAACACCCGCTTTCTAGTCATCACCCACCATGCGCTGACCATGTCGCGCATGCACCGTTTGTTCGGCGTGACCATGGCGGAACGCGGCATCAGCCAGCTCGTTTCGGTCACCTTGGCCGAGGCCGAGCGCGTCGCGGCGGAGTAGAAACGGGTCTATTTCGCCGCGCTTCCGATTCGGATAGGTTTTCCAATACGTTGCGTCAATTTGCGCGCGCTTGACGACACTTTTCACTGCCCCTATGGTCCGCCCGCTTTCGTACCGAGCCGCGCAGCGTTCAACGGCGAATGGGGAGCCGGTGACATGCCTTCTCCCGAACCCGATGACCTCAAGCGTCTGGCAGAACGGATCGACGAAGCCGAGAGGAAACACGCGCAGCGGAAAAAACCGCCGCCGCCGACGTCGCTGGGCATCGCCTTCCGTTTTGCAACGGAAATGGTCTCTGCGCTCCTTGTGGGCGGCGGCTTGGGATGGGGCATCGATTGGGCCTTCGACCATTGGTCGCATTTACAGACGCGTCCGTGGGGGATGGTTGTGATGTTCGTGCTCGGCGCCGCGGCGGGAATCCGCAACGTGATGGCTGCAGCAAAAGAGTTGAACGCCGAAATGGCGGCAAAGGACTTGGAGAAATAACCCCGTGGCCATGAACCCCATGGAGCAGTTTGAAGTGAAGCCGATCCTGGAACATCCGTTGTTCCAGATCGCCGGCCACGACATCTTCTTCACCAATCAGGCTCTTCTGATGTGCGTTGCGGTGGCCGCCGCGGCACTGTTCCTGACCTTCTCCGTCACGCGCGGCCGTCTGGTGCCGACGCGCCTGCAGTCGATGGCGGAAGTGTCCTACGAATTCGTCGCAAACATGATCAAGTCGACGGCTGGCGACGACGGGATGGTGTTCTTCCCCTTCGTCTTCACGATCTTCATGTTCGTGCTGTTCTGCAATTTCTTCGGCATGATTCCAGGCGCCTTCACCCCGACCAGCCAGATCATCGTCACCTTGGCGCTTGCGGCGGTGGTCATGCTGACGGTGGTCGTAACCGGGTTCATCGTTCACGGGCTGGGTTTCTTCAAGCTGTTCGTGCCCAAGGCCCCTTTTCTGCTGCTGATCCTGCTGGTGCCGATCGAGATCATCTCGTTCCTGACACGCTTGGTCAGCCTCTCCGTCCGTCTCTTCGCCAACATGCTGGCGGGCCACACGATGCTGGCGGTTTTTGCGAGTTTCGTGATCGCGCTGGGCGCGGCGGGCGGCATACTTTCCTTACTGTCCATCACCCCGATGTTCATGATCGTCTTCATTGGTGCGCTGGAAATGCTGGTGGCATTCCTGCAGGCCTATGTCTTCGCGATCCTGACCTGCATCTATCTGAACGAAGCCTTGCACCTCCACGAACACCACTAAAAAACCAAGGAGCCTTTCCAAATGGATCTTCAAGCAGCAAAAATGATCGGCGCGGGCCTTGCCTGCATCGCGCTGGCCGGCGCCGGCAACGGCATCGGTATCGTGTTCGGCAGCTATCTGCAGGGTGCGCTACGTAATCCCGGCGCGGCCTCCAGCCAGACCACCAACCTGCTGCTGGGCTTCGCGCTGTGCGAGGCGACCGGCCTGTATGGTCTGGTGATCGCGCTCATCATCCTGTTCACCTGATGCAGACCGCTCCTGCCACAACAACTGGAACCGTTGCTCAGCAGAGCAATGCGTTTCCGCCGTTCGATACGGCAACGTTTCCGACCCAGCTTTTCTGGCTCGCGATCACGTTTGCCGTCTTGTTCGTCGTGTTGTGGCGAGTTGCCGGCCCCCGCATCGGCGGGGTGATCGGCGAGCGCAAGGCGCAGATCGCCGACGATCTTGAGGCAGCCGAGAAGCATCGCAAGAGCGCCGAAGCGGCGGAAGCGGCCCACCAGTCCGCCCTGGCGGCCGCGCGGGCCCGCGCCCAGAAGGCGGCGGACGAAAATCGCCGGCAGGTCACGGCCGAGATCGAAAATGCCAAGGCCGCGACCGAAGCCGCAGCCCAGGACGCCGCGGCCAAGGCGGAAGCCAGAATCGCCGCCATGCGCCAGGAGGCTGCACAACATGTCACAATCGCGGCGCAGGATGTGGCGGCGGCTATCGTCGCCCGCCTGATCGGGGATACGATTTCCCCACAGGAGGCCGAGGCAGCCGTCAAGGCATCGGGCACCTGACGATGGGGAGGGAGCGTCATGTCGACTTTTCGCACTGCCGCTTCGTCACTGACTGCGGGGCTGGCGATTTTCCTTCTCGTCACCCATCGCGTTGAGGTTCCGGATATCACGATGATTCTATTTCAAAATCCTGAGTTCTGGGTTGCGGTTGGCCTGGTGATCGTTGTGGCGATTTTCCTGCGTCTGCGCGTGCCGGCGATGTTGGCCAAGATGCTGGATGCGCGTGCGGCCGCCATCGCCAACGAACTCGACGAAGCCAAGCGCCTGCGCGAGGAAGCGGCGGCCATCCTTGCGGGTTATGTGCAGAAGGCGGCGCAGGCCGAAAACGAAGCGGTCGCCATTATCGCCGAAGCGAAGGCGGAAGCAGATCGCTTTGCAAAGGATATGCGCACGCAGCTGCGCGCGCAGATCGATCGCCGCGCCCAGATGGCGAAAGACAAGATCGAGCAGGCCGAAGCGGCCGCTCTGGCCGAGATTCGCGGCCTGGCCGCGGACACCGCCGCCGCCGCCGCCGAAAAACTCATTGCCGCGCGCATCGACGAAAAGCGTGCCGCCGCCCTGATCGGCGACAGCATCAAGGAACTGCCGGGCAAGTTGAACTGAATATCGGGTGGGGTAAAAAAACGGGCCGCGTTCCACCGGGGCGCGGCCTTTTCATTTGTCCGGCGGTGGCGTACGCCGCAAGATGCCGTCATGACGACCTATATCTCCCTGCTCCGCGGCATCAACATGGGCGGCCATAACAAGATCGCCATGGCCGAGCTGCGGGACTTCGTCTCCGCTCTTGGCTTCGCCGACGTGCGGACCGTGCTGCAGTCCGGCAACATCGTATTCCGCAGCCGGACGCGCGCGCCCTCGTCCCTCGAGAAATTGTTCGAAGCGGAAACGACGAAGCGCTTCGGAATCGATACACGGGTCATGGTCCGCAGCGCCGCGGAATGGGAAAAGATCGTCGCCGACAATCCCTTTCGCGATGAAGCGAAGAACGATCCCGGCCACCTCGCCGTCGTGTTCCTGAAGGACAAGCCGGCCAGGAAAAATCTGGACGCCTTGCAGGCCTGCATAACCCGCGGCGAATATTTCCATGCCGCCGGCCGCGAGCTTTATGCCGTCTATCCAGACGGTTTCGCCGGCTCGAAATTCACCCTGCCTGTGATCGACCGCAAACTCGAGACGCGCGGCACCGCCCGCAATTGGAACACAGTGCTCAAGCTCGCCAGACTTGCAGAGATCTGACGTCGCGGCCGCCCCGGCGGCGGAGCTAAGCGGCCTTTGCCTCTTGTTCGGCAATCCAGCGCTTGGCCGACTCGAATTCGGCGTTGCTGAACACGCGCACGGGATGGTGGAACAGCGGCGCGAGCAAGCGCATCGCCTGCGCGATCCAATGCACGTCCGTCACCATGGCGATACGGCCCCAATGGCTCCAGCGCGAGAGACCGAGCTTGGTGTCTTGCCACATGGCACCGGCCGTGAACCCGGTAAAGCGGTCACCTAGCTGATAGAAGAGCCGCATACTCTTGTATTTCTTCAGTTTTTCGTTGGTGGCCGGGATCAGAACCTTGCGGTAATCCTCTTCCGTCACCTCGCCGTATCCGGAGATGGCGAGCACGTCGTCCGGAAAACCTTGCAGAATCTCGATCATGTGAAAGGCCCTCCTTGCGAAGGCCCCGCACCCTAGAGTTTTCTTGCCGCGATTTCGATGATTTGCATCAAGGAATCGCCCCCGAACTATTTGGCTTCCGGCAGCACCACCCGAATATGCAGCTCGCGCAACTGCTTAAGCGAGGCTTCGCTGGGGGCGTTCATCATCAGATCCTGCGCCTGCTGGTTCATCGGGAACATGGTGACCTCGCGCAGGTTCTCCACGCCAGCGATCAGCATGACGATGCGGTCGATGCCCGGCGCAGTGCCGCCATGCGGCGGGGCGCCATAGCGGAACGCATTCAGCATTCCCGCAAACTTCTGTTCGGTCTCTTCCCGCGCGTAGCCGGCGATCTCGAAGGCCTTCAGCATCACGTCGGGATCGTGGTTGCGGATGGCGCCCGACGACAGCTCGATGCCGTTGCAGACGATGTCGTACTGATAGGCCTTGATGCCTTCGATGGTGGCGCGGTCCGCCGGATCGAGCGCCAGGAATTTTTCGCGGTCGAACTGCGGCATGGAGAACGGATTGTGCGAGAAGTCGATCTTCTTCTCGTCCTCGTTCCACTCGTACATCGGGAAATCGACGATCCAGCAGAACTTGAACTCGCCCTCCTTGATCAGCCCCAGCTCTCGGCCGATTCGGATGCGCGCCTGTCCGGCCAGCGCCGCCGCGCGGTCCTTCTTGGCGTCGGCCGAGAAGAACAGCGCGTCGCCCGCCTTCACACCGGCCTTCGCCGCCATTTCGGCCAATGCCGCAACAGGGATGAACTTCGCGATCGGCCCCTTGCCGGTCAGCGTCCCGCCCTCGTCCTCGAACACGATATAGCCCAGTCCCGGCGCGCCCATCTCGGTCCGCGCCCAGTCGTTCATCTTGTCAAAGAAGGAGCGCGGCTGCGTGGCCGCGCCCGGCGCGGGAATGGCCCGCACGGTCTTGTCCTTGAAGGCCTTAAAGGCCACGTCGTCGCGCGCAAAGACGCTGGAAACATCTGCGATCACGATGGGGTTGCGCAGGTCCGGCTTGTCGACGCCGTACTTCAGCATGGACTCGTCATAGGGGATGCGCGGGAACGGCGCGGGCGAGACCTTGCGGCCCTCAGCGAACTCCTCGAACACGCCGTGCAAAACCGGCTCAACTGCAGCAAAAACATCGTCTTGCGTGACGAAGCTCATTTCCAGGTCGAGCTGGTAAAACTCGCCCGGCGAGCGGTCGGCACGGGCGTCCTCGTCACGAAAACAGGGAGCGATCTGGAAGTAGCGGTCGAAGCCCGCGACCATGATGAGCTGCTTGAACTGCTGGGGCGCCTGCGGGAGGGCATAGAACTTCCCCGGGTGGATGCGCGACGGCACCAGGAAGTCGCGCGCGCCTTCGGGCGACGACGCGGTCAGGATCGGAGTCTGGAATTCGGTGAAGCCCTGCTCGATCATCCGACGGCGGATCGACGAGATCACCTTCGACCGCAGGGTGATGTTCTTATGCAGGCGCTCGCGGCGCAGGTCGAGGAAGCGGTATTTCAGCCGCACGTCCTCGGGATACTCCAGGTCGCCGAAGACCGGCAGCGGCAGTTCCTGCGCCACGCCCTGTACCGACGCTTCCTCGATGCGAAGCTCGACCTCGCCGGTCGGCAGATCCTTGTTGATCGTGTCCTCGGTGCGGGCGACCACCGTGCCGGTCAGGGTCAGCACCCATTCCGAGCGTGCTTTGTCGACCGTGGCGAAGGCCGCAGCGTCGGGTTCGATCACGCACTGGGTGACGCCGTAATGGTCCCGCAGGTCGACGAACAGCAGGCCGCCATGGTCGCGCCGCCGGTTGACCCACCCGGACAGGCGCACGCGGGCGCCGACGTGCTGCTTGCGCAATTCGCCGCAGGTGTGGGTGCGATAGGCGTGCATGGCAGTTCCTTCAAAAAAGGGCGGTATGTGGCGGGTTGCCGGGGGCCTGGTCAAGGGCCGCATCCCCCCGAATATGCTTTAACTGTCGCAAAGAACGCGTAGGCTTTGCCGCCATTTCCGAGGGATTCCAGGCCCATGACCCTGCTGCGCTTCGCTTTCGCCGCCGTCCTGTGCCTCGTCGCGTCCCTGCCCGCCCTGGCGAGCCCAAAACAGCGAAACATCGTGATCTTCGTAGCCGATGGACTGCGCTATTCCAGCGTGACGTCCGAAACCGCTCCGACCATGGCGAAACTCCGCCGCGACGGCGTCGACTTCACCAACAGCCATGCGGTCTACCCGACGGTGACCACGGCCAACGCCTCGGCCATCGCCACCGGCCATTTCCTGGGCGACACAGGGGACTACGCCAATACGCTCTATCTGGGATTCCCCCTCCAGTGCCGGCTCGGTGCGTCCGTCACCTTCCTCGAAGACGACTGCATTCTCCGCGAGATCAAGGCGCATTTCGGCGACGGCTACATGGGCCAGACGACACTTCTGCAGGCGGCGCGCGCGGCGGGATATAACACGGTCCAGGTCGGCAAGAAGGGACCGCTGGCGATCCAGTGGCTGGCCGCGCTCGACAGCAAGGACGACGGTGTCGACGGTCCCGTGGGCACCTTCATCGACGACGGGACAAATCACGCCAAAAATCCGGACGGCACACCGGTCGACAGTACGATGCTTACCGGCGAATTCGCGGCGGACGTTTTCAAGGCGACGGGCGAAGCCGCGCCCGCGTTCACCAGCACCCCCAACCTGACCCAGCAATCCTATATGCTGTCGGCGACGACCCAGGTCCTGATCCCGCGCCTGAGGAATGCGGGCAAGCCCTTCGCGATGCTGTTCTGGTCGCGCGATCCCGATGCCACCCAGCACGGTGCGGAAGACAGCGAAGGCCGGCTCATCCCCGGCATCAACAGCACCAGCGCGCGCGCGGCCATTGCCAACGCCGACACCGATCTGAAAGGTATCCTCGATGCCCTGAAACAATGGGGCATGGCCGACAACACAGACGTCTTCGTCATCGCCGACCACGGCTTCTCGACGATCGCCAAGGGCATTCCGACGCCTGATGGAGCCTTGGAGCGCAGCACGCTGGCGGGCGGTTTCGTGGCGCTGGATGTGGCGCGCTGGCTGGGCAACCAGAATGTCTACGATCCGGACCAGTTCAACGACCGGCTCGACGTCGCCGCTGGTATGCGCCCCAAATATGGCGATGCCCTGATCGGCCCCTCGCTCGACAATCCGATGGCGGTCGTGGCGGCGAATGGCGGCTCGGATTTGATCTATGTGCCGGAAGGCGCCAACAAGCGGGCCACCGCCAAGCAAATCTTCGACAAGCTTGTCGAGCAGCGTTACGTCGGCGCCTTGTTCGTCAACGACGCTCTGCTCAAGAGCGGCAATCCCAAGGACTTTGCGGGTGCGCTGCCGATGAGCGACGTGAACCTGATCGGCTCCGCCACCGTTCCGCAGCCGGACATCGTCGTCGGTTTCCGCTCGTTCACGGTGAAGGGCTGCAAGCTCGGCGAACAGATGTGCACCGCCGAGATCGCCGACACCGGCCTGCAGACCGGCCAGGGCATGCACGGCAGCCCCAGCCGCGCCGACACCCGCAATTTCATGGCCGCCATCGGGCCGGATTTCAAAGCCCGGTTCAAGGACACGGCGCCGGTCGGCAATGTCGACGTCGCGCCGACCCTTGCCCATATCCTGGGCGTCGACCTGGCCGGACCAGGCACGCTCAAGGGGCGGGTCATCGCGGAAGCGCTGAAGGGCGGAAAAATGCCCAAAGTGACCCGCCGGGCCGTCGTCTCCCCGGCCGCCCCCAACGGGTTCCACACGGTCCTGGACCTCGAAACGGTCGGCTCCACGCGCTATTTCGACGCTGCGGGCAGGCCGGGCCGAACCGTGGGCCTTTCGACGTACTGAATTTTAGGCGTTTTTCGCGAATTCCAGGGCGGGATGCGCCCGAATCCGCTATCACGATCCGATGCGGATTGTGGAAAACACGGCGGATCTGAAGGCGCTGGCGAACGAGCTGAAGGGCATGCCCTACATCGCGCTCGACACGGAGTTCATGCGCGATTCGACCTACTGGCCGAAGCTTTGCCTGTTGCAGATCGCGGCTCCCGGTGTCGCGGCCATTGTTGATCCGTTGGCGGACGGTCTCGACCTCGCGCCGTTTTACGCGCTGCTCAAGAGCCCGCGCATCGTCAAGGTGCTGCACGCCGGCCGGCAGGACATCGAGATATTCTGGCACGGCGGCCGCGTCATTCCCGATCCGCTGTTCGACACCCAGATCGTGGCGATGGTCTGCGGCTTTGGCGAGGCGGCCTCGTACGAGACGCTGGCCCGCAAGATCGCCCATGCCGAGGTCGACAAGTCCGCGCGGTTCACCGATTGGGCGCGCCGTCCGCTCACCAAGCGCCAACTCGAATACGCGCTGGCCGACGTGACGCATCTGTGCACCATCTACGAAACGCTGTCGGCCCAGATCGCCAAGAGCAACCGCGAAAGCTGGGTTGCCGAGGAGATCGCCGCGCTGAAAAGCGAAGAACTGTATGCGCTCGATCCGGTCCATGCCTGGAAACGCCTCAAGCCGCGCACCAACAACAAGCGGTTCCTCGCGACACTTGCCGCCGTCGCGGCCTGGCGGGAGCGCGAGGCGCAAACCCGCGACGTCCCGCGTAACCGCGTCCTCAAGGACGACGTCCTGCTCGAAATCGCCTCCAATCCGCCAGACGGCGCCGAGACACTGGAGCGCATCCGCTCGATGCCGAAGGGCTTCGCAGCGTCACGCATGGGAAAAAGCCTGCTCGGGGCCATCGAAGAGAGCAAGGATGCGGCGGCGCCCGATCTTCCGGAGGGCATCCACCACCCACGCCGGCGCAAGCGCGATCCCTCGCCGGCTACGGTCGACCTGCTCAAGACGCTGCTCAGGCTCAGGGCCGAGGACGCCGGCGTGGCGCCGCGTCTGATCGCCAACGCGGATGACATCGAACGCCTTGCCGCTGGCGAGGACGAAGGCGTCGCGGCGCTGCAAGGCTGGCGCGCGGAGGTCTTCGGCAACGACGCTATTGCGTTGCGCAACGGCACGCTCGCCATCGCCCTGGAAGACGGCGAAGCCGTCGTGGTCGAGCTTGAGGATTAGAACGCCACGGCCCGTTGGACCGGGCCAGGGCGCCCTGCGCGTGCCTCAGTGGTGCGCGCCCTGCTCCGCCGGTTTCGGCGGCGGCGTATAGGGTGTGAAGGCGCCGAGGAAGCATGGCGTCCAGCGGTGCAGCACATAAACGACCTGCATGTTCGAGCAGATCATGCCGCCGCGGATTTCGAGCGCGATCCCCTGTTCGAATTTGAGCCCCGGACAAGTGCGCGGCAGATCGTTGCGCCAGATGCGCACCTTTCCCCCATTCATGTGGAAAAGGATCGTCTTGTCGTCGGGATAGGAATAATGGTCGATGTCGCCGGCGTTGAGGCACACGTCGTTGTGCGCCGGCTGGTCGGCATAAGCCGACGGCACGGCGGCGAGCAGGCCGACTGCGCAGGCAATCCCAATTAGTGCGATCTTCATCGTCTGTTTCCTCCTGTACGGCTGTACCAAAACGCACTCACATCCCAGGCGGTCCCGCGCCTTATGGGCGATCGGGACTCGTTTCCGGCGGCGTGAAATTGCCAAGCATGCAGGGCGTCCAGCGGCGCAGCACATAGACAACCTGCATGTTCGCGCAGATCTCACCGCCGTGGATTTCATAGGCGATCGCCTGCTCGAATTTCAGGCCCGGGCAGGCTTGTGGCAGATCGTTGCGCCAAATCTTCACTTTTCCCGACCTCATGTGGAACAGGATGGTCTTGTCGTCGGGATAGGAAAGATGGTCGATCAGACCGGTGTTGATGCACACGTAGTTGCGCTTGGGGGTATCGCTTTGTTTGGGTTTGGCGTCTTCCGCACCAGCTGTCTGGATGGCCGCGCCAACCAGGACGAGTACGCATACCAAGGCGCTCAGAGCGACCTTCATCGTCTGCTCCTTCGTTGGGCCGCGGCTTACGCAGCCCCTATGCCCCTACCGGAAGCATTCTGGCCCAACGCGTCCGAAGGTCAACACGGTGATCAGCCGTCCGACGAAACCGGCGCGAACGGGTCGGCCGTGCCGGTCGCAAGATCACCGTCCTCTTCCCCATCGTAAGGATCCTCGTCGGGACCGAGCTGGTCGCTCGGCGTCGGCACATCGAAACCCGACGGTGGCATGGCTTCCAGAAAGCCCGCAGCCTTCAGCTCGTCCATTCCAGGAAGGTGGCTGACGCTCTCCAGTCCGAACTGGACCAGGAAGGCGTCCGTGGTGCCGTAGGTCACCGGGCGGCCGGGGGTACGCTTGCGGCCCCGAATCTTGACCCAACCGATCTCCATCAGCGCGTCCACGGTGCCCTTGGACAACATGACGCCGCGGATATCCTCGATTTCAGCGCGGGTGACCGGCTGATGGTAGGCGATGATGGCCAGCGTCTCGATCGCTGCGCGCGACAGCCGCTTCTGTTCAGGCTTCTCCCGCCGCAGCAGGAACGCCAAATCCGGGGCTGTACGGAACTGCCATTTTTCCGCGACACAGGCGAGAGTTACGCCACGACCCTCATAGATATGTTGAAGTTCCTGCAAGATTCCGGACACGTCCGCGCCCTCCGGCAGCGACGAGGCCAGCGCGGCTTCATCCAGCGGCTCGGACGCGGCGAACAGAAGCGCCTCGGTCATCCGCAAATGCTCTATGTTTACGCGGGACACAGCCTCGACTACCCCCTCCGTTACTGAGACGACCTCGTCCTCGCCGATCGCTTCCACCAGGGCCTCTCTCAGACGCAATACGCGGTTCATGCTACGGCCTCGTTGGAACGGTCTCTAATGAAGATCTCTTCAAACGGCCCAAGCTGGCGAATCTCGACCCGCCCATCCCTGGCCAGTTCTAGGCATGCCAGAAGCGTGCTCGCAAGCGCCGAACGCCGCCTCTGCCCCCCCTGCCACTCGAATGGCAACAGCTTTGTGAGGCCGCTCCAGTCGGGGATGCGGCCCAGCATGCGCTCCAGCCGTTCGCGGGCCTCCTCGATCAGCAGGACCGGCGACATATGCGGCTTGTAGGTCTTGCCGCGCATCTTCTTCACCCGCTCGGTCGCATAGGCCGTCAGCAAGTCGTAGAGCGAATCCGTGTAGGTGCGGAGCTTCACGACCTTGACGGCCTCGGGCATGCCGCGCGCGAAGACATCGCGTCCTATCCGGTCGCGCGCCATCAGCCGGGCGGCCGCCTCGCGCATCGCCTCCAGCCGCTGCAGGCGCCAGCGCAGGCGCGACGCCATCTCGTCGGCGGTCGGTTCCCCTTCGGCGCTTTCCGGCTGGGGCAGGATCAGGCGCGACTTCAGGTACGCGAGCCAGGCGGCCATCACCAGATAGTCGGCCGCCAGTTCCAGGTTCATCCGCTTGGCGGATTCGATGAACTCCAGATACTGGTCCGCCAGCTTGAGGATGGAAATCTTCGCAATGTCGACCTTCTGGTTGCGCGCCAGGGTCAACAGCAGGTCCAGCGGTCCCTCGAAGCCGTCGACGGTCACCACCAGCGCGTCCTCGGGCGCCGCGGCCGACGCCTCGAATTCTCCGAATGTCTCTAGCGGTTCGTTCACGCGGCGGCTCCCAGGAGTTCGTTCAATCGCGCCTCGGCGCCTGCGGGGTCGAATGGATCGGGAGCCGTCAGCAGCCCAAGCGCATGCTCCGCGCGCTTGAGCGGTGCGTTTTCGAGCGGCTTTGCTGCCTCGGCCACGTCCTTCATTTCCGCCATCTTGCCGTTGCAGTGAAGCACGACATCGCAGCCGGCGAACAGGGCCGCCCTGGTGCGAACGGCAATCGGCCCGGAAAGCGCGCCCATCGAAACGTCATCGGACATCAGCAGGCCGTCGAAGCCGATCTCCCCCCGAATCACATCGCGAATCACCTTGGGGCTGGTGGTCGCCGGACGCTGCGGATCGACGGCGTCGTAGACGACATGGGCCGTCATCGCCATCGGGCATTGGTTCAGACTGCGGAAAGTGACGAAGTCCGTCGCGCTCAGGATTTCGCTGTCGGTCGTGACATGCGGCAGCGCAAGATGGGAATCCGCCAGGGCGCGTCCATGGCCGGGAATGTGCTTCATGACCGGCAGCACGCCGCCTTCCATGAGACCTTCGATGACCGCCCGTCCAAGGTCGATGATGACGGCAGGATCGCGCGCGAAAGCCCGGTCGCCGATCACGTCGCTGGCGCCTTCCGCCGGCACGTCCAGCAGCGGCAGACAGTCGACATTGATGCCGAGTTCGGCGAGGTCGTTGGCAATCAGCCTTGCGTTCAGATACGCCGCCTCGCAAGCCGCGTCGCGCGCATTGGCGTAAACCTGCCCGAAACGCGCGGCAGCCGGGCGCTCGCGCCAGATGGGCGGATTGAGGCGCGACACGCGTCCGCCTTCCTGGTCGATCAGTACGGGGGCGCGCGCATCGTCCACGGTTTCGCGCAGCGCCTCGACTAACGCGCGCACCTGATCGCGGTCGGAGATATTGCGAGCGAATAAAATGAATCCCCACGGCTGGGCGTCGCTGAAAAACGCGCGCTCCTCCGCCCCAAGCTGCAAGCCGGAGCAACCATAGATGGCCCGTGTACGCATAACCTCTTTATCCGTTCTCGACGTTCAGTTCATTTCGCCGGGAAACAGGCTCCGCCTTCGGCCTTCAGGCGATCGCAGAGTGCCGCGGCGGCGTCCTTGTCGGCGAACGACCCGACGCGCAGCCGGTACCACACGCCCTTGTCGCCCAGATCGGCCTTCTGGACATCCGAAGAGATGCCCGAAAGCAGGGCCGCGTGCTTGCTCCGATACGCCTTCCACGCCGCCTCGGCGTCGCCTTGCGACTTATAGGCGCCGATCTGCAGCACAAACACGCCGTTGGCTGTGGAGACCGTCTTTACGGTTGCGGGCATCGGCTTCGCGACGGCAGGTGCCGCCTTCACCGCCGGCTTCTCCACCGGTTTTGCGGGCATCAGGCGCGCGGGCGGAGCCGTCGCCGGCCGTGGCGCTTCGGCGACCATCTTTGACGGCGCCGGTGCAGGCTTGGGCGTCGCGTCCGCAACCTTCATGGGCGCCTTGGCGGCTGCCATCGGCGCGGCGGCAGGCCGCGTCGCCGCAACTTTCGCCGGCGCCGCAGGTTGTGTGCGCACGGTCGGCGTCGCGGCTTTCGTCATCGGCGCGGGCGCCGTACCCGTGTCGGAAACGGTGTCTTCGTCCGCGCCGGCCGGCTGCTGATAGACCTTGATCTGCTTGGCGGGTATGTCGCCGCTGCCCGGCGCCGTCGCCGGCGGTTCGCCGACCGTGTTCTGCGCGACCGTTTGCGCGGGCACGTCGGCGCGGCCATGGGCGACGCCGTTGTTGTAGGCGAGCCAGACGACGCCGCCGAACGCCGCGAGCACCAGCAGCGAGATGACGATCACGACCGGAAGATGCGAACCCTCGTCGTTGTCGTCGTCCTCGCCGCCGTCGAAGACGCGGACGTCGTCCGGCTCATAGGTGTCGCGTTCGTATTTGGGCATCGCCTGCTCCGAATCTCGTAGTCTTAATCTAGCACCCGCCAAGAGCCGAATCACGGCGTCCCTGCCGCCTTAGAGCGCAATCTCTGTGTGGAAAATGCGCCGGTACTCCAGCAGCGCGAAACGATCGGTCATGCAGGCGATGTAGTCGCGCACTCTCCCCGCCGTAACGG
>VFSW01001232.1_pt1 | contig 38800 bp, 31 predicted proteins | sample 5358111 | NCBI WGS metagenome assembly VFSW01 (sample SAMN11554181, study PRJNA540505) | mine drainage metagenome | isolation source: sediment from site ElyBrook_90M | place: USA: Ely Copper Mine, Vershire, VT | collected 2017
CCTCTTTTGCGGGGTGGGGGTGGGGCGACCCCCCCCCGCAACGATGTCACAGTTGCGATGATTCTCACGATTGCATCAGATCCTCCCTTCGTACCAGGCAGAGGCTTCGGCCCGTGTTTGCTCTTCGATGCGATGTAGGGCTGACAGACATCGTCCACAGACTAAAGCCCGTGCCACCGAAGATCGACCGTAGAAGGTGTGTGCGATGGCACCATCGCTGCGGGGCGGGGGGGGACCACCCCAACCCGGCTAACGAAGGGTGATAAAGAATGTACGGCATAAACGGGGGGCGTTCTATTTAAATCATTCCTGGAAGAGAGACCTTAGACTGTCTCCCATCAGAAGGAGAGACTTCAGCTAGATTACACCGCCGCCGCTCATGGCGGCCTGAGCGCGCCGGATCCATCCGGTCATGCCGATCTCGCGAAATTGATTCAGCGCAACATCCAATAGCGGTCGCGCTCGTGCCAGATCGCCGGCGTCGCCGCGACGTAGGTACATCGGCGCTTCATCGTAGTCGGTGATCGCGCGCAGCGGACGAGCACCCTGTTCGTCCAGTACCGCGCGCGCCTGCGCGAACCAAGCGACCGCCTCAGCGTAGCGATGTTGCAGGGCGCACAAACGACCCATCGACAGCCGGCTTTCGCGCATCGGATAGCGGAAGTCGGGAACGAGAACTTTTTCGCGCAAGTTTCGCTCCACCAGCCCGATCGAATCGGTGCGATTGAGGAACCAAAGCGTCGCGGCCGTGTCACAGGCCATGCCGCCAAAACGAAAGTCCATCCGGCGCCGGCTTCAATCGCGGGAAACAGCATTTCGAGCCGCTGCAACGTCATTTCGGTCTGGTTGATGCGACTGAGAAGGTATCCAGCCGCAGCGGCATGGATGGGTGCCGAGGCCCATTTGTTTTCTTCGCGATGCTCCTGCAGCATCGCCATGAGGAGAGGATCGGTAAATACTTCGTCCCAACCATCATCCAGCGATGCGGAGATCTTGTTTCGCCGAAAGCAGATTCCGCAGCCATGGCGACGATCCGACTCTGCGCGCCGAGAAACCGACGGCACGATCGTAGGCCGCCTGCGCGAGGGTGAGATCTCCCAGCGCCATGCGGCATCGCGCGACGCTGGCCCAGGCGTGCATTGCCCACATGATGCGGCCGGCGCGTTCCGCCTCGACCGCCTCCTGGTGCCAGATGGGCAGGCTGCCCCGAAGCTCCCCGGCCAGGAACAGCAGCGCGGTCGGTGAGGGGTCGGGAGATTCGAGGACCTCTTTTCTCGATTCAACCGGCTGATCGAGACCCACCCCGCGCAGTTGCTCGGGCGGGAGCCGCTTCAGAATCAGACGATGTGCGCGTTCATTGGGAGTCTCGACACGGATGCCCGGATTGGCCGGATCCTCGGTTGACTGGCGCATCAAGTCCATCTCGTTGATAGCGGCCCAATTTCCGTCGCGCCGATCGCCCGCATGACGGAGCCCTTCCTTGGCCAAGGTCCATGCGGCGCGCAGCAGGCCTCCCTTGTACATCGCACGAACGACAATCCGGAGGTATTCGGTTGCAGCGCTCGGGCTCTCCGCGAGGGCAATCACGTCAGCGGCCTCGCCGCTCACTTCGATCGCTTCATCGGCGGTGAGCGTATATGCGAGGGAGAGGCCGAGGCGCGCCATCAGCCGCGCCCTTTGCGGATCGTCCGGCGCCAAAAGCTCGAGTGCGATACGCAAAAACGCGATTACCTCGTCATGCGCATAGACCGCCTCGGCATTGTTCGCGGCGGCGATCGCGTAGTCGGCCCCCCGCTTCGCGCCGGAAGCGGCCGCGCCGCACCAGAACTGATAGGCGACCTCGGCGGCATGATCAGAAGCGCGCTCACCCCACGTGCGTTCCATCGCTTCCGCGATCCGCCGATGCCATCGCACCCTGCGGGCATGATTCAATCCCGAGTAAAGCGAATGACGAATGAGGGCATGGGTGAAATCGAAAGTTTCCGAGGCGGGTCCCGGACGCAGAAGCTGCGCATCGAGGGCTTCGTCAACCGCGGTCAGCGCCGCACCTTCATCCAGCTCGGCAACCGCGGCGGCAACATCGAGCGGCGCTCGGCGCGCGACTTCAATCAGAAATTGCGATACCGCATCGAAGAGGCGAAATCGTTCCTCCTCCTTTGCAATTCCTCACCGCCATTGGTGCTGATGGCGTTGGACATCAATTTGTGATGGGCGGCGAAGAGGCGATGGCCGGCGTCGTCACCGGCACGACCTAAGAGCTGTGTGGAGTTGACTAAGTCCGTGAAAAGCAGCGTTAGGGTGCCTGATTCCGCCATCTCATCCCTCGGCGCCGGAAATCGAGCGGATATCGATCGAGGACTCATGTCGACCTGCGCGGAAGCTATAATCCCAAACACAGGGATTTAGCCCGTCTCGTTCCTAGCTCGCTTCAGACCCTCAAACTTCCCACCGCCTCCTAATTCCCGGTCACACCGGTCCCACTCAATGGGATGTTATGAACCGTTCCGGCGCTCTCAGATACCTTGAGCGTCCCGCTGAAGGAGCCAACCGCGGTCGGGACAAAGGTAACGTCGACGGTGCATGCGGCGCCGGCGGCGAGCGTCGCCCCGCAGGTGCTGGTAAACGTGAACGCCGTTGACCCGCTCATGGTGATCGATCTGATCCCGGCGGGCACACTATCGGAATTGGTAATCGTGACGATCTGGTCCGGGTTATCGGCCACACCATAGCCGTCGAAGGCCAGCGACGTCGGTGAAATCGTCAGCGATGCCGTCGCGGTCGCGGTTCCAGTCCCGGTGAGCGCGACGGTAACCACGCCCGACGAAAGCTGGAACGTCAACACGCCGGTACGAGTACCGGCCGCGATGGGCGTGAAGTACACGCTCTCGATACAGCTTTTGCCCACGCCGAGCGACCTTCCGCAATTGTCCGACTTGCTGAAATCGCCCCGGATCGCAACGCTCTTAATCGACACCGCCTTCGTCCCGGAGTTCTTCAACGTCACCGTCTGTGCCGCGCTCTTAATTTTGAGAAGCTCGGTGGGAAAAATGAGGCTCTCCGGCGACGCGCTGACCAGCGGAGCGGTGGCCGTCCCGGTTCCAGTCAGTGCGACGCTGGCCGGCGCCGCGTTGCTGGTTACGCTAAGGCTCCCACTTTCGGAGCCGATAGCTGTGGGTGTGAAGGTAACTGTAATCGTGCAACTGCTCTGGGGCGCCACGGCAGCCCCGCAGTTGTTGGTCTCAGCGAAATCTCCGCGAGTAGCGATCCCCGATCCTGCGAATGTCAGAGGACCGCTGCCAGTGTTGCTGAGGAACACGAGTTGCGCGCCGCTGGTGGTATTGATTGCCTGGGGTTGGAAGGTCAGCGATTTCGGTGTTATGCCGGCGATCGGCGCGGTTCCGGTTCCGTTCAGCGCGACCGTCTGCGTGCCGCTGAAAGCATTGTCAGTGATTATCATGGTGGCGCTTTTGGTCCCGCTCACCGTGGGTGCATAGATGACGCCGATCGTGCAGTTCGAGCCGGCCTGCAGAGTCGGTCCGCAATTGTCGGTCTCCGAGAACTCCGCAGAGGCCGCGATGCTCGAAATGTCGAGCGGCGCCTCGCCGAAGTTAGCGAGGACAAGGTCCTGCGCGGCGCTCGAGGTTCCGGTGTTCTGCGCGCCGAAGGTTAGCGTCGAAGGAGTGATAGCTACCGCAGGCACCGGTGACGAGACCGGGACCGCGACGATTCCACCGGTCTGGGAGACCAAGTTGGACGTAAAGAAGCCTGCGCCGGTGCCGACATCGTCGAGCATCGCCAGGCCGGCTCCACTCGACGACTGCGTTCCCGCGATGAAGGTCGTGCCGTTGGTGTCGACCGAAAGGCCTTGGACAGTGGTGCCGACGTTCTTCGAAACCCAATTGGCGCCCGTCATGTCATCGACACGGATCACGCTGTTGCCGTCCCCCACTTCGATTCTTCCTGTGGGATCGATAGCGACGTGTGCGGGCGACCCGAACGTATAAATATAGATGCCGATAACGGCCGACTCCGTCAGCGTGGTCCAGTTCGTCCCTGCCATATCGTCGATGCGAACTAGGCGTTTGTTACCGGTGTCCGCGATGTAGATTCGGTTAGCGGAATCGACGGCGACTCCCTGCGCACCGATCAACTGATCCGGGCCGCTGCCCGCGGTTCCAAACGTGGTCCAATTAGCCCCCGCCATGTCATCGAAGCGATCGATGCGACTGTTGCCGGGATCTGCGACGTAGATTCTTCCTATCGAGTCGACTGCGAGGTCGGCCAACCCTCCGGTGCTGAACTGCTTAGCGCCGCTGCCGCAGGTCCCGAAGCTTACCCAGTTCGCGCCGGTGATATCGTCCACGCGATCAATGCGGCAGTTGTAAGTGTCAGCGACATAGATACGCCCGGAAGAATCAATGGCGAGCCCGTGAGGACCATAGAATTGCTCGCGGCCGGTCCCGGTGCTGCCGAGATTTTGCTGATTGGTGCCCCACAGATCATCCGCCCTAACGAGCCGGGAAAACGAATAATCGGTGAGGTAGACGGGGGTGTAGGCCGAATTGATGCCGGCCGCGCCGCAACAGGCGGGAGCAGAGCCGCTCCGCGAAATAACCGGCTGCATCGTCTCGTTAGTCTCACCGCGAATCGCGCCAGTGAGGCCGTTGATGGTTTGGGTTCCGCTGAAATTACCGGTGAAGGTGTAATAGTAGTGGATGTTGCCGCCCCTTCCACCCCCGGAGGCGGAGAGATAGGCCGCCCCCGTATCGAAGCTCGCCGAGACCGTCGTGGCACCATCATTTGACTGGTAGTTGAAACTTCCGCCGCTGCAATTGTAGGTGATCAGGTAGGTTCCGTTGCCGACCGAGGTGATCGGACAATCGATCGATACTGTTCCGGCCGGGTTGGCCACGGTAGCCCCGCTCAGTACGAAGTCCGTCCCGATGGTCATCGCTCCGCCCGTGCTGTCGATGACCAACTGGCTCGCAAAGGCGCCTTGAGCGAGAGATATCGCGACCAACGCCACCGTTAGTGCCATGGCGGCCCGGCGCCAGAGCGATTGGAGCCGCACGGCGGTTGCAGCCCTATTGCTTGCTTTCACTGAGATCTCATCCTCCAGCGCCAACCAAGGTTAAAAGATGAATGCGCGATAGCTCCAAGGATGATTGAAGCACCCCCGGATTTTCGGCTCGCCGAAGTTTCTTTCGACTCGGCCTCACGAGTCAACTGATCTTTGTAGGGAACAACCTGAAATCGCTTAAGCGCGGAGTGAAAACTGCGCGGGGATTTTTCCGAAGGTGGGGGGACCGACCACTCTGGTTAGGCCGGTTCGAGATGCGATCGGATCTCGAACCGGCCTGATGAAGTTAGCTAGCGCTCAGACGATTTGGCCGGCGCGCGACGCCGTATATTTCCCCGCATCGACCACGACTTCGCCGTTGACGATTACCTTGTCGATGCCGCGCGCGTGGCGGACGTAACGATTGCCGCCGCCGGGAAAATCGTTTACGAATTCCTCGGCGCCGCGTTCGATCGTATTCGGATCGAAGAGCGGCAAGTCGGCGGCCGCGCCGACGGCGATGCGGCCGCGGTTCTTGATCCCCCACGCATCGGCAGGCTCAGCCGTGATGCGATGGATCGCGCGCTCGAGGCTGAGCTTGCCGAATTGCCGCACGAACCGTGCGAGCAGATCGCTGGTGTCGCCCGCGCCGCAGAACTGCGCGACGTGTGCACCTGCATCGGAGGCGCCAATATGAATCGACGGATGGTCGAGCATCTGCGCCACGATGTCCTTGTCGGCGTGAATGAAATCGTTGATCTGGAATTCAGTCTGGAGGTCGTCCGCAACCGCGATTTCCAGCATCGCCTCGGAGATTGGCTTGCCCATCGACTTCGCGATCTCGGTGAGGCGGCGGCCTTTGAACTCCTGATTGGCCTTGCCGTAAACCTCGCCAACGACCGAGCCGCGCAGCAGCACGGCGATGCGACGCTCGGCGTCTTCCACCAGCTGCGGACGCGCGTCGCGATCGGCAAAAGCTGCGATGCGCTGCGCCAGCGGAAGCTGCATGATGCGATTCCACGACGGCAGGCCATAGAGCAGGAATGAGGTCTCGGACAGCCGGATGTTGATATTGAAACTGCGAGTCATCGATTGGCCGAAAACCTTGGCGCCTCGCGCGCGTTGCTCGTCGAGTTTCTCGAGGTTGCGTTTGTAAAGCTCGGGAGCGGCGGGACTGTAGATAATCGGCGCGATGGTGCAGAACACGCCGCTAGCGAGGCTTAGCTCAGCCAACTCCTCGATGTTCTTAAGTTGCTGCTCGGGATCGATGAAGTACGGGACCGTCTGCAACGTGCCGCGGCCACTCTTGGCCATCGCTTTGCATAGGGCGAGCTTTTCGCGCATGTCGGCAAGCCGGCTCGGCACCGGACGGTTGTTCTCGTCGATGTCCACATAAGAGGTCGAGAGCCCGATCGCACCCGCGGTCATCGCTTCTTCGAGGAGGTCGCTCATCTGCGCGATCTCGGCATCGCTGGCGACGCGCTCCTGGCTCTCCGTGCCCATCACGTAGTAGCGCAGCGCGGAATGCCCAACCAGCGCGCCCACATTGATGCCGAGGCCGGGCCGGATGAAATCGAGATACTGCCCGAAGCTCTCCCATTTGAAGGGCACGCCGGCATCGAAGGTCGGCTCCTTGATGTCCTCGATCTTCCCGAACATCTTGATGAGTTTGCGACTGGCGCCTTCATGCACCGGCGCGAGGCTGAGCGAGCAATTGCCGACGACCACCGTCGTCACGCCATGCTCCAGACTCGGCGTGGCGAGGCGGTCCCAGCATAGTTGCGGATCGAAATGGGTGTGGATGTCGATAAATCCGGGGCTGAGCACGTGGCCGCCCGCATTGATTTCTTTAGCCGCGGTTCCATCGAATTTTCCGACCGCGAGAACCTTGCCATCGGCGATTGCGACGTCACCCTGAAATGACGGCGCGCCGGTGCCGTCGACGATTTTTGCATTGCGGATCGCGAGATAAGCCTGACTCATTCTAAAATTCCTCTCTCCTCAATTCTTGTTGAAGCGGCGTTTCAGCCACCCCACGATCGTTTCATTCACCGCGTCCGGAAATTCCTGCTGTACCCAATGCCCGGCGCGCTCGATGTTATGCATCTCCAGGTCGGAGCACAGCGCCGGCATTCCGGCGGCCATGCGCGGCGGCAGCGCGCCATCCCATTCGGCAGTGATCATCAGGCACGGCAGCGTCAGCTTCTCGACGCCGACCTGCGGATGCTCGCGCGCGTTGCGATCGATGTTCCGGTACCAGTTGATGCCGCCGCGAAAACCAGACTTCTCATATGCGTGCACGTAAACGTCAAGCTCTTCGGGCGTAACGATGAGCGCGGTCTCGGGCTTGAGGTCTTCGATGTGGCGGAACGGATTCATGTCTAGCTCGCCGGGCGCCATCATGCGTTTGACGGCTTCGGCAGGCTCCAGCGGCGCGCGCATCAGGCGATCGAAAATCAGCCGCGCCTTCGAATCCATCACGGCCTCGGCGCGCCCGGGTTCCTGGAACCATAGGATGTACATCCGCTCGTCTTTGCCATTGACCAGCGTGCGCATGAATGAGGTCTGGGGAAACGGCATGTACGGCGTGCATACGCCGATGACGCCCGCGGTCCGCTCCGGGTACAACACCGGCATCGCCCACGCGACGAAGCCGCCCCAATCGTGGCCGACGAACACCGCGCGATCGATTTGCATCGCATCGAGCAGACCAACCAGGTCGCCGGTCAGCTCGGTGAGACCGTAATCGGCGACTGCAGGAGGCGCACTCGAGTCCGCATAGCCACGTTGGTCGGGAGCGATTGCGCGAAAGCCCGCCGCCGCGACCGCCGGCAGTTGATGCCTCCATGAGTACGCGAGCTCGGGAAATCCATGGCAGAACACTACCGCCGGTCCTTCACCGGTTTCATGGACAGTGAGATTAATCGGAGGTTGATTCGCGCGCGGCGCGAGCTTTACCGAGCGGCCCTGCGGCCAGATCGAAGTGGACATCGTGTGCCTCGTATAGCGGTTAATGTTTCAGCTTCGCGGATGATTCGCAAAGCGCGTCAGTTGACGATCTCTGCCGGAGGATACGGCGGCACCTGCTCGGCTTCGATGGGAGGCCGCGGCGGCCGCTGCATGATCTCATTCACTGCCGCAAGAAATTCCGTATCCGTCGCCAGCGACTCGGCGGGACGATTCAGGTTGATGACGTTGAAGAGCGCCTCGGCAATGACCGGGACTCCCGCACCCTCGCGCAGGATCCGCTCCCATGCTTCGCCGCCCATCGCACCTTCGGAGCCGGCGGTTTGGCCGAGCGCCTGCCGATCGCGCGCGACCGACAAGTCCCACGGCATTTTCGCGAACTCCGCCTGCCGCTGATAAAACGTCGCGGGAAAATTTGCGTCGGTCGGATCCATTTCGGCGACCAGCTTGCCGAGGATCTGCGCGCATACCGACGCGCTGGTCATGCCTTGCGCATAAACCGGGTTGAACGCGCACACCGCATCGGCCATCGCGACGAATCCGGCCGGGCCCCTGCTCTTCTCGTAATGCTTCCAGATGTTCTGCATCCCCTTGCGATGGAAAATCGCGGAGATCGGTTTCGCGATCGCCAGCGCCTCGGCCACGATCGGTGAGCGCAGCCGTCCGCATAGCGCGGCGAAGGATACGTGATCGGCGGGAAGCGCACGACCTCCCCACGATGCCAGAGTCAACAGGAAGCGGTCGCCTTCGATCGGCAGGATGAGGGCGACATAGTAGTCTTCCTCGCGAGTCGGCTTGGTCGACGGATTGAGAAAAATCCCCTTCCACCACCAGTTAGCGGGACGCTGATCGGCGGGCGGCGCCTGGTACCAGCAAGTGCTGTAACCGGCTTGCGCATCGACGACTTCGACCTCGACTTCGGGATAGCCTGCGCCGACGAGCCACTCGGTCGCGCGCGAGCTGCGCCCACTGCAATCGACGACGAGGTCAGCCTCGACGCGACTCACGGAGTTATCTGCAATCTTGCGCGTCTCGACCCCCGTGACTCGTGAGGCGTCGCCCTCCGCGAACAACAACGCGGTGACCTCGGTCCCCTCGACGAACTGGATACGAGGATTCTTCTTCACCCGATCGCGAATCACCGACTCGATCAGCAGCCGGCTCGCGAACAACATCTGATGTCCGGTGCGGCGGCGCTTCGCCCATCCTTCGGGATTCAAAGTCGCAAGTTCGAGGCCCGCGTCCATGTCGAGGCCGCCGCGTTCATGCAGCGAATCATCGAGGCCTGGGAACAGCGCACTCAGTTCACGGCGCCCTCGATCGAGCAGGCCGTGCGGATGGCGGCTCTGCGGGACGCCTTTGCGATGGGCCGCGCCCTCGGGCAGTTCATCGCGCTCGATAAGGGTGATGCGCTCGAAGTGATCGGACAGCACGCGCGCCGCGCACATCCCTCCGATACCTCCCCCGATCACCACGCCATGGTTCGCCTTCATCAACGACTTCTCCGACTTCCGAATGATTTCGCAAATGTTTCGAGAAAATTGCGCCGCCGACGTTCCCTTTCGGAGCGGGTTCGCGGTCGGCCAAGGGTCGGTAAATGACCGTTTACTAGATTTACAATAGTAAACGGCTATTTACCTGTCAATCGAAGCGGGCCCGATGGCGAAAGGGAAGCATTGGTGCCCCGTGCGGGATTCGAACCCACGACCCCAGGATTAGGAATCCTGTGCTCTATCCATCTGAGCTAACGGGGCACGCGAGTTGGTGAGTTTATACTGCCGCCCACGATGTTACGAGCATTCAAAAACTCCAGCATTTGCCTCATCTTAGTGGCTTTGTTTTTGCCGATTCCCACCCGCGCATCGGTCCGCGAGTGGGTTTGTTTTTGCACTTTACTGTCGCCGCGTCGTGCCCTTCGAGGTCCCTCGCCGAGCCTCGGGACCACTTCTCGGCGCTGCCGAGAAGTGGGTTTGTTTTTGCGTTCTTGCTCCGTCGCTTGGCTCGCTCTTTTTTGCGGGACGCGGAGCCGCTGAGGCGGAGCGCCAGCGGAGTCGCAGCGCAATTCAAAAGCTGGCCGGCGCACCGAGTACCGCGAACTCCGATGCCCCGTCGGCATGGAATGCCGCGTAACGGACTGACGAGAGCCGGTAGCACTTCGCGACCAGCGGTGGAGCACCATCGATTTTCCAAAAACTCCAGCATTTGCCTCATGTTAATGGCTTTGTTTTTGCATTTTTCCATCGCGCCCTGTGCCGTTCGAGGCCCTTCGCTGAGCCTCCGGGCCACCACTCGCGCTGCGCGTAGTGGGTTTGTTTTTGCGATTTATCGATCCTTCAAATTCCTGGAGATTGCTCTTGAATCTCCGTAGCTTCCGCTCACGCTGCGCGATCTCGATCTTCAGTCGTTCTTTGTCTGCCCATCATCTTGGCTTAGCAGCGGTCCTTTTAAGCAGGCGTAACTCAGCCTCGAAGGTGGCCATCTCCTTTTTTAGCACCTTTCTCCGCGCACGCAGCCGCTCTATCGCGGCGCGCCTCTGCTCACGAAGAAGCTCGGCCTCGATGCGCGCCTCGAATCGCTTTCCGTCCATGAAACCGGGTATCTGAGGTGGAAAACCGGCCCCGGCAATGCCTATCCAGTTGAAATGGCGCCCGGTTTTCTTAAAGGCCCACATGGATCCCTTGCAGGGTACTTTGAAGCGCCTGGACCGAATCCGATCCGTAGCCGAACTGAACTCGCGAATCGATAACCGAGTCAGTCGGCGTGCGATGATGCGGCCCAGTCCTTTCTTCTCGGCCATGCGCGCCGCCCGTTGACGGGCCTTCAGTCCTGAGTCTGATAACTCCTCAGAATCCTGGTGCCTATGTTTTTGATTCGAAATTCGCAACGGTAATAGTCTCGCCCCGGTTCCTCGTCCCAACATCTAAGGACGCGGCTCGACCGCGACATCAAAGAGTTTACTGAAAGCATGATCGGCGCGCATCAGATCCAATCGCCCGGGGGGCCTCGCGCGGCCTCGGTGGACCGGCCAGAATCGGTCGCCACACGAGTCCATGAGCGATAGGTTTCTCTCTAGGGCTGTAAACATCAAAAATGAAACTGCTGCCACAGACACGAGGCGCGCAACTCGCGACGGCCGGATTGTTCCTGCTTGCGATGACGATGGCGGGATGCGCCGCTATTGAACCGCCGGTGCCGAGTCCTGCGACCCGTTCCACTCAAACCAACGCGCTAGGTTCCGATGCGGCGCCCATCCCGCAACCATCGCTGCACGCCGGTGATGTTTGGGTTGACCGCATCGCGGGCTCGGATCGCGAGTTTCGCATCCAATCCATCCACGACGGCAAGATGGAGGTGGATTTCTGGGGCGCCGAGATGACCACCGACCCGGCGCTCAACGTCATCGTGTACCGCTCCCTGACCGAGTCATCCTCGGAGCCGACCATTTCCGACAAACCTGGAATGTGGTTCTCGTTTCCGCTCTATCCCGGCAAGACCTGGGACAACCACTACGATTGGGAGACGACAGGTGCCGCGCCGGTCAAGGGCAAGGCGGATGACCATGGGAGAGTGATCGGCTGGGAAGATGTGCAAGTGCCGGCCGGGACTTTTCATGCACTGAAGGTCGAAGTCGATAGCCGTTTCTATGGCAAAGGCGGGATGGCCGACGACGAGACCTTGATCTTCTGGTACGCGCCGCAGGTCAACCGCTTCGTGAAGTTTGACTATCGGTCTATCTACGAGGGCGAGCTCCTCGCCGAGATGGTGAGCTACAAACCGACCAAATCGGCGAATTGATCCTCGCGCTCGCCCGTCTCTTTCACATCACCGGCCCATCGGGACCGGGGAGGCGCGGACCGCGCGCTGAAACGCCCACTGGCGGATGTGGTTGATCTGCTCCTTCATCGCGCGCGCCAGCGGCACCATCGAAACCGCGGTGTCGATGAGAGTATCCTCGGTCAAATCGTGCTCGGCGATTCGCGACTTCGTCAGCGCCGAGACCACGCACTGCTCGATTTCGGCGCCGGTCCAGTCCCGCGTCGAATCGATGATTTGCCCGAAGTTGAACTTCGACAAGTCCACGCCTCGGCGGGCGAGATGGATTTTGAAAATGTCGGCGCGCTCATCCTCGTGAGGCAGATCGACGAAGAACACCTCATCGAAGCGGCCTTTGCGGATCATTTCGGCGGGCAGCAGGTCGATGCGGTTAGCGGTCGCGGCGACAAACAGTCCCGCCCCCTTATCCTGCATCCAGGTGAGGAAAAAGGCGAAAATGCGCCCTTGCTGACCGCCGGTTTCCGCCGAGGTGATCGCCATCTCGATTTCATCGAACCAGACGATCGCGGGCGCCATGCTCTCCAGCGTGCGGCAGGCCTGCACGAATGCCCCTTCGGGCTCGCCGTGGCGACCGGAGAAAATGTCGATCATGTCGATCCGATAAAGCGGAAGCTCGAAGCATGACGCGATGGCGCGGACCGACAGGCTCTTACCGCATCCCGGGATACCCATGATCAGGATGCCCTTGGGTACGATGTCGGAACTCAATGAATCGCGTTGCTGAAAAAGCTTGCGCCGCTCCATCAGCCATTGCTTCAGAGTTTCGAGGCCGCCGACTGCGCCGATGTTGGTGCTGTCGGAAACGAACTCGATCGCGCCGCTGCGATTGATGAGGATTTTCTTTTCCTCGAACAGCGCCGGCAGCGATTCGGCGCCAAGATTGGGGCTGATCGCGAGTGCGCGCCGCACTGCATGGCGCGCCTCGTCGAGGCCAAGTCCCTGCAAGGCGCGGGCGAGCAGTTGCAGGGTTTCATCGCTGGTATCCGCATGGCCCTCGCGTGCCGAGATCTGATGTGCCTCGGTGCGCAGGAACTCGACCAGCTCGGGCATATCGGGCGGCGGCAGATCGACCACGACAAAGTTTCGCTCGACCTCTTCCGGAATGGATCGCACCGGCGAAGTGATGACGATGAACTTCTGGCGGTCGAGACAGAGGTGGTAGAGGTCGCGCAGACGGCGGCGGACCGCGGCGGAAGTATGCAGGGGCTCGTGGAAATCCTTGAGATGGAAGATGCCGGCCTCGGCATGCTCGGCGATGAAGTCCAGCGCCTCGCGTGGATCCAGCGCCGGCGCTTCGGCCTCATCTTCGCGCGACAAGCCCTCGGTCAGGCTCCAGGTCCATACCGGAATCGGCTCGGAGGGACGCAGCCGACGGCCGGCCTGCCGCAGCAGATCGGCAACCCGGCTCTCCTCGGTCGAGCGGATGTAAACCAGAGGCCGCCCGGACTGGAAGATATCGAATAGGTTATTCGCCGCGCGAGAACCGGATTCAACTTTCGAATGAACATCGATGGGAGAAGTTGCAGCCATTTAACGCATATTAACGCAAAGCCCGACGAGGGGAACATACTTGCGGGCGATCAGGAAGGTTGAATAATGTTGGCCGTGCCGCGTCAAAAGCAACAATATAGCGATACGACGAGCGGGTGGGACCCCATAAAACTTCAATGAGTCTTGATGATTCTTTCGGCGACCAGACCCTGACGAGCCTAAATCGCGGCCACGATGCCTCTCATCTGGTTCAATTCTACGAGGACGACGCGTTCCTCGTCGATTCTGTCAGCCGGGTTATCGGCGACAGCCTCGAGGATGGCGAGGGCGCGGTCGTCATTGCGACCGGGCCTCATCGCGAGGCGATTGAAGAGCGCCTCAACACGCGCGGCTTCCAGCTACCCACATTGATCGTGCAGGGTCGTTATCTTTCCCTCGATGCTGGCGAAACTCTGGCGAAAATATCGCTCGACGAATACCCCAATGCTGCCCGCTTCGAGGGAGTGATCGCAGCCGCTATCGCGAAGACAAACGAAGTCAGCCCGCGCCACTTCACCCGCGCCTTCGGCGAGATGGTTGCGCTGCTATGGGCGCAGGGCAAGCGCGACGCGGCCCTACGCCTCGAGGCGATGTGGAACGACCTCGGCAAGCGCCTGCGCTTCTCTCTATGTTGCGCATACCCGCTGAACAATTTTTCCACCGCGCTCGATGGTGACTATCTCGCAAGAGTGTGTGCCGAGCATTCGCACGTGATTCCGGCTGAAAGTTACAGCGCACTGGCCAATGAAAATGAGCGTCAGCGAGCCATCACTTTCCTGCAGCGCAAAGCGCAGATGCTCGAATCCGAAATGGCAACGCGCAAGAAAGTTGAGGACGACCTGCGCGCGAAGATTGTCGAGCTCGCGGACGCGGACCGGCGCAAGAATGAATTCCTCGCGATGCTCGGGCACGAGCTGCGCAACCCGCTGTCGGCCGTCCTCAACGCCATCACCTTTGCCGACCTCGATGAGTCGCGGCGCGATCGCGCCATCGACATCGCGCGCCGCCAGACCACGCAGCTGACGCGGCTGGTCGACGATTTGCTCGATGTCGCGCGCATCACGCAAGGACGCATCGCACTGCGCAAAGAGCCGGTCAACGTGGTGGATATCGTCGAGAGATCCAGCGAAGAGACACGCGCCGCTGCGGAAGCCCGGCAACAACGCCTCATCATGATCGCGCCGCCTGAGACCCGATCGATCCGCATCGATGTGGATCCAGCGCGGATGCAGCAGGTCATCAGCAATCTGATTCAGAACGCGAGCAAGTTCACGCCCGCACGCGGCCGCATCGAGGTAACGGTCCGCCGCCAAGGTGCTGATGTTGCCATCCGCGTGCGCGATACCGGAATCGGAATCGCGGCGGAGATGCTGCCGCGCGTGTTCGACCTCTTCGCGCAGGGCGATGTTGGAATGGATCGCGCGCAGGGCGGCCTCGGCATCGGGCTCACGCTGGTGAAGCAGCTGGTCAGCATGCATGGCGGGCGCGTCGAGGCGCATAGTGACGGCCTCGGCATGGGCAGCGAGTTCGAAGTTTCGCTTCCGATTTTGAGTGATCCAGTAAAAGAAGACCCAATCGAGAGCGCCGTGACGATGCGAGGAAGTTCACGCGTTCTCATCGTGGGAAGACAATGCGGACGCGGCGGAAAGCATGCACATGCTGCTGGAGCTGCTCGGCCACAAGGTGCGCGTCGCCGCCGACGGTTTCATCGCGCTGGATATCCTCGCGGACAATTCCTTCGATGTGATCCTCATCGACATCGGACTGCCTGCGATGGACGGCTACGCCCTGGCGCGTGACATCCGCGCGTCATCACACGCGAAGAACACGCGGCTGGTCGCACTGACCGGGTATGGGCTCGAAGAAGATCGCCGCCGCGCGCTAGCTGCCGGCTTCGATCATCACCTGGTGAAGCCGGTCGACATCGATCGCTTGCAGGCACTCATCGCCGAGTCCGCAACGAAGTCCGCGCCCTCGACGCGCTAGGCTCTTTTAGCAGAGAAGCGGACCGGCATCTTCTGCGGGCCGGAGATAAAGTTCGACGGGAGGAATTCCACCGGGCCCGACGGTTTGATGTCCGGCAACCGAGTCATGATCTCGCGCAGCATCACCTGAATTTCCACCCGCGCGATGTGCGAGCCCAAACAGAAATGCTCTCCACCACCGAACGCGATGTGCTCGTTGGGAGTGCGGCCCACATCGAACTTGTCGGGCTCGCGAAACATCGTCTCGTCGCGATTCGCCGAGCCGTAGTACATCGCGACTTTGTCACCGGCCGTGATTTGCTTGCCGCCCAGCTCGACATCGCGCATCGCGGTGCGACGCATATAGATGACCGGGCTGACATAGCGCAGCATCTCCTCGACCGCGGTGGGCAGCAATCCATCGAGGTTGTGGTGCAGCCGGCGGCGCTGATCAGGATGATTGAACAGCGCGAGCATTCCGCCGCCGAGCAGGTTGCGGGTCGTATCGCCTCCGGCATTAACCAGCAGTAGGAAAAAGAAACTGTACTCGGGCGGCGTCAGGCGGTCGCCATCGACCTCGGCATTGAGCAGCTTGGTAGCGATGTCATTCCCCGGATGCTTGCGCTTCTCCTCGGCCAGGTTGAGCGCGTAGCTGAGCATCTCCATCCCGGCGGCCGCGCGCTCCTGCTCGTTCACCGCTTCATGCGCGGAATGCATCTTCTCGGTGAGCGAATACAGCCGGCGACCGTCGGCAAGCGGGATACCCATCAACTCCGCGATGACGTATGAGGGCAGCACGCCGGCGATGTCGGACATGAACTCGCATTCGCCGCGATCGATGACATCGTCGATGATCTTTCTGGCGAGTTCCTGGATGCGCGGTCTGAGCGCATTCGCGCTGCGCGGGATGAACTCCTTGCTGACCAGGGTGCGGTAGCGCGTGTGATCGGGCGGGTCCATGTGCAGCATCATGCTGCGCGACTGCTGAAGCGAGAACTCGTCGGGGTCATCGAGCATGATGCCGCCGGCATACGAGGAGTAGGTTTTTGCGTCGCGCCCGATCGCCCACACATCCTGGTAGCGCGTGACGGCCCAGAATCCGCGCGCGTTTCTCTGCTCATGCCAATGCACCGGGTCATGCTCGCGCAGCCAGCGAAATTGCTCATATGGCTGGCCCTTCGCGTACGAGGCGGCGCTGACCAGATCGATCGTTGGGGTTGGCATAGTAGGCATGCGATGAGTATTCCCACCGCCGCAGTGTTCTCGCAACCGCGCCGACGGTCTGCTTGTTCGCGTGGCGTCGTGGAGTTAGAAGAGAAGCATGACACCTCGCGCGCTGTACGACGCCGATAGCCACATCATGGAGTTGCCGGACTTCCTGACCGCGTTTGCGGACCCCTCGATTCGCGATCAGCTGCCGCCGATTCTGCCGGTGGGTCGTCTCGACTCCAGCCTGGTGGGACTTCCTACCGGCGGTAGACGTGGGCATTCGGCCGAGAAGGTTGCGGAGCTGAAGACCCTCGGCGATCGCATCCTGCGCGGACCGAAGTGGTATGAGGCGCTCGGCGCATTCAACTGCCAGGAGCGCTGCGCGGTACTCGATATGCTCGGGGTGCGGCGGCAGACGATCTTTTCCTCATTCGCGTCCGGCGTGGTGTTCGGATGCAAGGATCTCGATGTGCGCTATGGCGGCGTGCGCGCGTTCAATCGCGCGATGCAGGCCTTCGTCGCCGATGATCCGCGGCTGGTGGGCGTCGGCCTTATGGTGTTCGAGGACCCGCAGCGTTCAGCGGCGGAACTCGATCGCGCGCTCGCCGAGGGTCTGCGCCTGTTCATGATTCCTACCGACTCATGCGGCCGCTCCTCTGGTCATCCTGCACATGATCAGATTTGGTCGCGGCTGGCCGAGGCGCACGGAACTTTCGTCATCCACGTCGGCAGCAGCAAGCTCTCCATCGATCCCGAATGGATGAACGACGGCCATCCCGAGCACAAAACCGCGCGCGGCGGCGCCGAGGTCGTCGGCTCGAAAGACATGACCTCGATCTTCCATTCGGCCGAGCGCTATCTGTCAGTGTTGATCCTCGATGGCGTGCTGGAGCGCTATCGCGAGCTGCGCGGCGCGTGCATCGAGCTCGGCGCGGGATGGGTGCCCTCGATGCGCCGGCGCCTCGATCATATCGTCGAGGTGTGGGCGAAGCCGGAACCGCATCTGCGCGGGATGACTCGGCGTCCATCGCAGCAGATGGACGAGCAGTTGCGCTTCACGCCCTACCCCTTCGAGGATGTCGGCGAGCTGATTCGCTATTCAGATGATCGGCTGTACATGTTCTCAACTGACTATCCGCACGCCGAGGGCGGACGCGATCCTATTGGACGCTTCGAAGCCAGCCTCGCATCGCATCCGGAGGCGACGAAAGCGCGCTTCTTCGGCGAGAACTTCCAGGAGTATGTGAGGAGCTAGGTCTCGACGATCGCGAGCACGGCGTTGCGCTGAATCTGGTCGCCCGGCTTGACCCGGAATTCCTTTAGCCGCCCCGCAGCGTTCGACTTGATCGGGATTTCAACCTTCATCGACTCGATGACCATGACCTCGGTGCCGCGCGCGACCTGCGCGCCTGCCTCGAGCGACAATCTCAATACCTTGCCCACTGACGGACTCTTGATTTCCATCCCTACCCTCGTGCGATTTTACGCCTATGGCTTATTAGCAATGAGCGATGTGCGCACGCCAGCAGGTTAGAAATTTTGTGTTGTAACTGCGAATGGTTCAGTTATAGATGTTGGATCTTCATCGACGGGGCAATCGCATGAATGAACAGAGTCGCAGTGAGGCCGAACGTCCGCTCGCAGTTAGCGGCGGCGGGTGGCTCGATTCCTTCAAACAAAAACGTACGCTCACCGAATATCCGACCGGCGCCTATCGATGGACCTTGCTGCTACTCACGGTGCTGGCGGTGATCCTGATCTCCTACGAATTCCAACTCGCGCCGGTGCTCTCGCTGCTGCTGCCGTTTCTGCACATGAGCAAGCTCGGCTACGGCTACTTCGTCTCGGCGGCGCTGCTGATTTCGGCCGTCTCGGCATTTATCGGCGGCCCGCTGGCCGATCGCTACGGGCGCGTCGTCATCATCAACTTCTGCCTCGCTGTCATCACGGTGATGGTGTTCTCCAACCTGCTCATCGTCGGGATCAAATCCTTCCTGGTGATTCGCATCACGATGTCGATCGTCGCAGGCCTGATGGCCGGCGCGGGGGCGGCGCTGGTGCGCGATATGTCGCCGCGGCTGTCGCGCGCGCTCGCATTCGGATTGCTCACCATCGGTCCGGTAGGTTCCAATTTTCTCGCCAACTACATCGCCGGCGTCACGCTGCCGATTTATCAAACCTGGCAATCGCAGATGTGGATCATGGGCTTCCTCGCGATCGCGATGTACATCCCGATCCTGCTGTTCTTGAAGGACCTGAGCCCCGAGCTGCGGATGAAGATTTACCAAAGCGAGATCGCCGCCATCGAATTGGAAGGCGGCAAGGTCGCGACCGCCGCGGAACTTCCCAGCAGCGCGCGCGAGGCGTTCGTGTCGCTGCTGGCGCATCTGGAGCCGTGGCTGCTGGTGGTCCCGTTCACCATCAGCCTCGCACTCTATATCGCGATCCAGGTCTTCGGTCCGCTGATGTTCACCGAGTCATTTCATTACACGCCCGGCGAAGCTGCCGCGATGAATTCATGGTTCTGGGGCGGCAATGTCATCGCGTTGATTTTCGTCGGCATGATCTCGGATGGTCTGCAGATGCGCAAACCGATTTCGATTCTCGGCGCCATCCTCACCTGCATTTTACTCGCGTGGTGGATACCGACCTTCGGCGAGGCTTTGCCGCGCGGCCTGATGAAGATAGTCGCCACAACTCTCGGATGCTGCCTGGCGATTTTGTCGGTGCCGTGGGCGGCGCAATACTCGGAAGCGCTCGAGGAAATCTCGCCCGCGATTCAAGCCACCGGATGGGCCTTCTACGGATTGGCGACGCGCGCGTGGCTCGCGATCTCGGTACCTCTAATGATCATCATCGCCGCAAAGTACAGCTGGGCGGCGTGGATCAAGTTCTCCTTCGCGGGGTTCGTGCTGTTTGGCATCGCGATGCTCTTCACCCATCCGACCACGGTTCCCACTCGCGCTACGACGCCGAAGGCCAAGGCCAAACCCCAACCCGCGACCGCCTGATGCTAGGGGCGCATCGTGCGGGTGCGGGGGCCGAGCTGGGTCGGGATGATTTCGTATGCCTGATGCACCCATTCGCATAGCAAAAGTCGCGTGTCGCGAGGATCGATGATCTCCTTGATGTCGAAAGCCTCGGCGGTCCGAATCGGTGAGCGCGCCGCATTAAACTTCGCCTCCAGCTCGGCGCGCAGCTTTTCAGGATTGGGCGACGCGGCGAGGTCGCGCTTGTAGGCCGCCTCGATGCCGCCCTCGATCGGCAACGAACCCCAATCCGCCGACGGCCACGCATAGCGTAGATTCACCTTCGAGGTATTGCCGTGTCCTGCGCCCGCGACGCCGAATGCCTTACGCACCATGATAGCGACCCACGGCGTCTGCGCCTGGAAAACCGCATACAGCGCGCGTGCTCCATGGCGAATGGTGCCGCGCATTTCCGCTTCGCGCCCGATCAAGAAGCCCGGCTGATCAACGAAGTTCGCCACCGGCAAATGGAAGGTGTCGCAGAGGTCGACGAACTTCACCATCTTGTCGGACGCGTCGGCATCGAGAGAGCCGGCGATGAAGTATGGGTCGTTCGCCATGATGCCGACCGGAAAACCATCGATGCGCGCGAAGCCGGTGATCAGCGACGGCCCGAAGTACGGCGCCATTTCAAAAAATGAATCGCGGTCGAGAATCAGCTCCAGCAGGTGGCGCGTGTCGTAACCCTGACGCCGATTGCGCGGGATGATGCTCAGCAACTCCTCCTCACGGCGATCGGGCTTATCGTCGGGTTTCGCGTACGGCGGGACCTGCCACACGTTCTGCGGAAAATACGACAAGTAGTGGCGAATCTGCGCGAGGGCTTCGTCTTCGCTCTCGACTTCGTTGTCGACGGCGCCGCTCACGTGCGCATGAATCTCCGAGCCGCCCAGCTCCTCTTTGTTAAGGTCCTCTCCGGTTCCCCATTTGACGACCGGCGGTCCCGCGACGAAGAGCTGACTGGTGCCACGAATCATCACCGAGAAATGCGACGCGGTCACGCGCGCCGCGCCGATGCCCGCGACCGAACCCATGCATCCCGCGATGACCGGCACCATGCCCATCACATCGACGATGACATCGAAGCTTGCCATTTCGGGCACGTAGGTGCGCTTCAATGTTTCGAAGCTGCGCACACTGCCGCCACCTCCAGTCCCATCGACGAGCCGAATGATCGGGATGCGCAAGTCGCGCGCGATCAATTCCGCATATCCGTGTTTGTTGCCAACCGAGGCATCGGCGGCGCCGCCACGCACGGTGAAGTCATCGCCACCGACGACCACCATGCGGCCGTTGATCTTGCCGGTGCCCATCACGAAGTTGGAAGCGCGAAACTCGGCGAGGGTTTCGCCTTCGTATTTCACCGATCCCGCGAGCGCGCCGTATTCGTGGAAGGTTCCGGGATCGAGCAGCCGCGCGACGCGCTCACGCACGGTCAGCTTGCCGCCATCGTGCTGGCGCTTGATATTTTCCACGCCGCCCATCTGCTCGGCCATTTTGATGCGGCGCTTGATTTCGTCGATTTCCGGCTGCCAGGACATAGGTTTCCTCCACCCTCAAGCCAATCCTACGGCATTCAAATTCAGCATTACAAAGGAAGTGGCGACAAAGTTTCGCAGCAAGATTGTTCGCGATAGTATTACTCGCATCACGATGAACGATGCCGGATCAAATGGCGGCGCGACGCCGTCGGCTTCGCTGCCCGCGAGCAAGCGCACCGCACTGAGCGGATGGGGTCGCTATCCGATTTGCGAGAGCGATGTCTTCCGGCCCGAGAAATTCGCCGAGTTGTCGGCAATCGTTTCCGCTAACTCGCACAAGCTGATTGCGCGCGGGGCCGGACGCGCATACGGTGACGCGGCGCTCAACAACGAAAATCGAGTCGTCGATCTCCAACGCCTGAACAGGATGCTCAACTTCGACGCCGAAACCGGAATCCTCCATGCCGAGGCGGGCGTGACGCTCGACGAGATCATTCGGGTGTTTCTGCCGCGCGGATTTTTTCCTCCGGTGGTGCCAGGCACCCGATTCGTGACCCTCGGCGGCTCGATCGCTTCGGACATCCACGGCAAGAGCCATCATCGCGATTCCTCGCTCGCCACGCACGTTTTGTGGTTCGACCTGATGCTGGCAAACGGCGAAGTACGGCGCTGCTCGCGCGAGGAGAACAGCGATCTCTTCTGGGCCACGGTGGGCGGAATGGGTCTGACTGGAGTCATCCTCGAGCTCGCGACGAGGCTGCGGCGGGTCGAGAGCGCATACATCAAAGGCGAGATCATTCGTGTCGCCAACGTGGATGAGGCGATCGAGAATTTCGAGCGCACCGATGCTCAATACGGATGCTCGGCAGCGTGGATCGATTGCGTCAGCACCAAGGGCTCGCTGGGCCGCTCGGTCCTGCACGTCGGTGATTTCGCCGCGCGCGATGCGCTGCCGGCCAATATGCGTCACGAGCCGCTGAGCCCGAAAGAAAAAGGCTCGCCCGCGGTTCCATTCAATCTGCCGAACTTCGCGCTCAATTCGCTGAGCGTGCGCGCATTCAACTACGGCTACTACGCGATCCATCGCAATCAGAACCAGGCGGTCGTGTCGTATGAGCCGTTCTTCTTTCCGCTCGACTCGATCAAAAACTGGAGCCGCATCTACGGCAAGCGCGGCTTCGTGCAGTATCAAAGCGTATGGCCCTTGGCCGAAAGCCGCGCGGGGCTTATCGAAACGCTCGAAGCGATCAGCGGCAGCGGTCGCGCGTCATTTTTAGCGGTACTGAAAAAATTCGGCGCGCAGGAAGGCTTGATGTCGTTCCCGATGCCGGGCTACACGCTCGCGCTGGATTTTCCGGTCACCGACGGCCTGCTCGAGTTTCTCGATCGGCTCGACTCGATGGTGCTTAAGCGGGGCGGTCGGGTTTATCTCGCGAAGGATGCGCGGATGCGGCCCGACACGTTTCGTGCGATGTATCCGAAATTTGAGGAATGGCGCGCGGCGAAAGCCAACGCCGACCCCAACAATCATTTTTCTTCCACCCTGTCGCGACGTTTGCAGATGGATCCGGCGTGAAAGTTCTCATCCTCGGCGGCACCTCCCCGATCGCGCGCTTGCTCGCGATTAGATTCGCGTCAATCGGGGCGCAACTCTACATCGCGGCACGCGACGAAGCTGAAGCCGCGCGCATCGCCAACGATGTTCGAGTTCGTTCTGGAGTATCGGCGGTCGCCGGGAAATTTGACGCATCCGACTTCGCTTCGCACGCGGAGTTGATCGAACGCGCATCGAAAGAACTCGGCGGCCTCGACGGTGTGGTGTTGTGCTTCGGTACGCTCGGCGAGGAAGACAAGGCGCAGGTCGATGCCCACGAAGCGCTCGCGACGATCCAGCAGAACTTCACCGGCGCGGTGTCGCTGCTGACGATCGCGGCGCAAAAACTGGAGGCGCAGGGGAACGGATTCATCGTCGTAATCGGCTCGGTGGCGGGCGACCGTGGCCGTAAGCGCAACTACGTGTACGGCTCGGCGAAAGGCGCGCTGCACCTGTTCGTGCAAGGACTACGCGCCCGCCTCTCGAAGTCGAAGATCCACGTGATGACGGTAATCCTCGGTACGGTGGACACGCGGATGACGTGGGGACGCGAGGGCACGCTGTTCACCGTGCCGCCGGAGCGCGCCGCCGATCTCATTTTCGAGGCATGGCGTAAAAAACGCGACGTCGTCTATGTGCCTTCGTTCTGGCGTCCCATCATGGCCATCGTGCGGGCCATCCCGGAGCGCATCTTCAAGCACGCCAGTTTCTAGCCGAGCGGTCTACTCGATGGCGGAAGGTGGGCGGTTCGGAGGTCCGTTGCCCGATGGGCCATTAGCATTGCCCTGAGGACCACCGCCTCGGTGATCGCCTCCGTTCGAACCTGCCGTGTAACAGACGAATGCCTTGGCTTGCGGAATGTCGGCGTCGCGCGCCGGGTAGCATGCGAACTCGGCCGTGATGTTGCTCTCCATGCCCTCGCTATCCTGCTTACCGCTGAACCTTCCGGTAAAGGGCGGCGCGCTTCGTTCGACGCTGATCCCGGAGCCGTCCGATTGACCCGATTGTTGGTGCCTCGAAACACCGCCGCCGCTACCGCCTCCGAACAGCTGGGACAAACCGCCGCCGCTACCACTATTGCCATTCCCGCTGCCATTGCCTCCTCCGCTGCCGCCGAAAAGCTGGCCCAGGCCAAAACCTTGAGCGGAGGCCGGCCCCGCTGACACCAGAAGAAATGCTGTCAGCATCGCAAGAGCTACTATGGCTAACCTGCCACTCAACCGAAGTCGCATCTTCGCCCTCATGGATCATCGCCCTCAGTCATCAATACGGATTCGGGGAATTAGCGTTACATTGCCCCTCGCTTGACGGTTGGAAGCTGCTGCGATTAGCTCACGCGCATGAACGACGATCCGCGCGTTCAAGTTCGAGGGCGGCGTCGATGCCGGCTTCGAGGAGAACCGGAAGGTGTGACGTTCATCGATAGCTGGGTGACTGCGGACCTCGGTCGGTGTTATCAGGTGAGGGAATCGGATGAGGTCGCGAAGCTGCGGGAGTGGGTGGGACGATGGTTGGACCTCATCGAGTTTGGAATCGTGCCGGTGGCTTCCGGCGCCGACTGCGCATCATTCGCGCGCAAAAGTCTGAGGTAAGTGAAATTTCTTCTTGTGCTATCAACTACAGTAGTTGACAATCGACAAGAATCGGTAAATAACTGAACTGTGGAATCGCATCGAACCCGCCCTGTTCGCGATTGCTCTCCGGCCACTATTCTCTTCTTAAGGACGGTTTCGAATGCATCTGCCCCGTATTGCCCTCATGATCGGTGTCTGCACTCTCGCCCTGTATGCTGCTCCGGCGCAGTCCCAGCAGAATCTTCCTCCTCCCGGTGGCTACCAACCGATTCCTAATTTCACCGGCACCGATGCCGGCCTCGATTTCCGCAACGCCATCAATGACCGTTTCTCCGGCGTACAGCCGATCGCGCCCCGAGTTGGCGCCGTTCCGTTTGCGAGCCTCGGACCCGAGCAGGATGGGTCCCTGCTCTATTGTAGCGATTGCCAGGCGACGTTGCCCTGCACTGCGGGCGGCGCGGGCGCATGGGCTTCTGGCACCATGGGGCAATGGCAATGCAATTCGCCCATCGTCCCCCTCAAGTTCAACGGCACCGATGCGCTTCCGCCGTACAATGGAACCCGCACCAACGAGAAAAATATCCTCGACTTTGGGGCGATCGCCAGCACCGCGAGGATCAACTGCGGCGCGACCGCGGGTCAGACCAATATCACTTGTACCGGGATCGGCACTTCCGATTTCAGCGTCAACCAAAACATAGCCCTTTATGGCGCCGGTCCCGCACCCAGCGTATCCCAGCCCACCGGATTCGTGGTGCAACCGACCACCACCACGAATTCGCCCGGCTCGGCCACTCGCTTCACTCGTTTCACTCAAGGATGCACGGTGCAGAATGCGCTTGCCTGGTGCACCGCGGGATCCTCGATCTGCCAGCTGAGCAATGTTGGTTTTTACGAACAGGGGCAGACCGTGACGATTGCCGGTGCCGGCGTTGGTGGCGCGGCTCTTACCAGCACCCTTACGAGCCTTGATGATGGAGGCGACGACGTGGTGCTGGCCACCGCGGCCTCGACCACCGTCAACGGCGCCGCGATGACCGGCGCGAATTGCACCACCACCCGAAGATACCAGGCCTATCCGATCGATTCCCGCGGAGGATGGGGCCCTCCGACCGCGGTGACTACGGTCAGCAATACCGCCAGCGCGCTCAACTGGGGTAGCTGGGTGGATGTTCAAGTCAACGTGCCACAACCGCCCAATGCGCCGAATCCCAACTATCCACTGCCGAGCAGCATCCCACAGGCGTGGGCCTTCTATTGCGCGGAAGGCATCGCGCCGCTGCAACTCTGCGGGGTCGAAGTACCGACCTATAGCTATCTCTTCAACAGCTCCGATCCGGCGCCCTGGAACGACCAACTTATAGGCGGCTTCAACAAGGGCTTCCCAACTGTCGTGACCTTTCATGATGTTGGTCACCCGTATGGCAACGACATCATCCAGGCCACCACGCCTCCTCCGGGTCTGGTCAATCAGATCCTCCTCGCCAGGATTGTCTCCATCAATGGCACCACCGCGCAGCTGAGCGTCGCACCCTCGCAGACCGGCACATTTACCCTGGGCCACGACAACGGCCCCAACATCAACGCCGCGATCAAAGCCTCCTGCGATGGCCTTCTGCGATGCGGTACCGTCTATACACCATACGCATCGGTCCTGTTTCCCGTTGCCACCCCGATCGTGGCTTTACGCGGAGAAGGACTACGGCTGCTCGGCGGTTCGGGACCCGTCGTCGCGGAGCCCAACAGCGACGCGCCCGCAGGATGGTTTTGGGCTGGCGCTTTGGGTGGCACGATGCTGCAGTTCAACCAACAAGTCGGTCCGCGCGTCGAGAACCTGACCCTCTCGGCGAGCTTCGGCAACGTCCCCGGAAGCACGATGGGCGTCACCATCGACATGGACGCCTTCGATCCCGGCGACGGGTTGGGGATTTCCCAGGTCTCCACCCGTCCAACCTTTCGAGACATTTTCACTGGACAATCCTCAGTGGGAGTCCGGTTGGCGAACATAAATGACAGCAATGTCGAATTCGGCGTGATCGAGAACAGCGTCATCAATTGGGTATATGGCTCGACCCGGCTGAGCGCGAGCAACATCGGTATGATAATCAATTCGACCAATTCGCTGGGCACCCAGCTGGATGGTTCGGCGGTGGTTGGCAACATCGGGGTGTGGAGCGACCTTGGAGGATTCTCCGCGCTGCAAACCCCGCTCGGGCAAGGGGACGGTATCGGGGTCTTTCTCGGCGGCGGTTTCGGTCATCCGGTTACCATCGATACTTCGCGAACCGAGCATCTCGCGCGCTTCATCTATAGCGCCGCTCTGCAGAGCGGTCCCGCGATCGGAACCCAACTTACACTGATCGGCAATACGTTAACCGACATGAGAGTCCCGCTTGACGGCGACTTCATCGCGCTGGCGGGAGGACAGGCAACCCTGCTGGAAGGAAATGAATTCCTGATGTCAGTGTTCGGATTCAACAACGATTTTTCCACCGATCAATTTCCCGCGGGAATCATTCGCGCCGGCGGCTCGGGCGCAGTAGAGGGCCATGGTAACTTCTGGTCGAGTATATGTGGAGGGGACCCGTATTCATTTATCGGACCGGTCAATACCTCCGGCGACAGCTGCACCAATCCCGATGGCTCGACCAAATTTATCGCGCCCTATTCACGAGGCGGTGGCGGTTTTATCATCGGCACTCCTACCGGCGGAGTTATGGGCGAAGGGTCGCTCAATCTGGGTAACTCGGTCTTCACCAACGGTCAGCCATTGGTCAATTGGGGTGAAGCTTCGATTGCCTCAATTGCGGCCTCCGGAACCAGCTCGGCCACGGTCAATTGGAATACCCCATTCAGCGACACGAATTACGATTTCTCATGTATCGTCGTCGACAGTTCCGGCTTCCTCAGCGTGTGGGGATCGAATGCCAAAAGCGCAACCTCGGTTGGATTCCAGGTGAAAAACAACGACAGCAGCGCCGCTCATTCGGGAACCGCGAACTGCACCGCCGTTCACCATTAGGAGCGAGGGCGACGCACCAGAGGGAATGTCTTACGAGCACGTTGGAGCATCTAGCGACGCGGCAGGGCGTAAATCTCGTCGGTCTCCGGGGTGCCGGGAATCGGCGTTCCGTCGAGAGTAAACTTGTCGTAACGCAACTCGCGAAGGATCGCGGTCACCAATTCGAATTGGTCGCGTCCATGTAGTGCGACAAACAGAATTGGCCGCTCAGACTCGAGCAGGTGCCGCGCCCCCATCAGCGCCTTCGATTCGCCACCTTCCACATCCATCTTGATGAGTTGCGGATGATGCGCGAAGTCATCCAGCCGCGCAGTGGGTATGAGCAGGAAGGATTCGCCAGCCAGCCCATTCATACAGGTGCCGCGATCGATTGAAAAGGGCATCAGGGCGGCCTCGTCACTGACCGCGACCTGGAGGATCGTGACATTTAAAAGATTATTGATCTCGACATGACGGACGAGATCGCGGCCGCCAATCGGGCATGGTTCGAAGGCGTAAACGTTTCCCGTCGGTCCGACCAGCCTGGAGAAAAACAGCGTATAGAATCCGGCCTGGGCACCGACATCGTAGATGTTCATGCCTTCACGCACGAACCGCATCAGCGCACGCTGCTTGTCGAGTTCGTAAGTGCCGAGCCAGCAACCATGAGTGTTGGCGCCGACCGTCCACTTCAGCCCTTTGGCCGGACCGCGCCGGATCGAGATCATCGCCGACTTCGGCACGAGCCTGCCGGGCAAACGAATTGCGCGACCGAACAGGGACTTGGTGCTAACTGAACTCCAGTCCATGACCGAAGGTCTAACAGCGGCCATAGCCGAAAGAAAGTGGCCCGGCTCCGGCTACCGAATTCACTCCGAGACAGCTTTGAGCAAACGTTCAGGATGCGTATCCGCCGGAATCATTCGGTCACAATTTTTACCCGCGTACCCGCCTTCAATTTACCGCCGATCGTCATGCCGTTGAGCACCTGGAACCGCTGAACCATGAGGGTTTCGAAGTCCATCCGCTTCGCGAGTTTCTCCACCGTATCGCCCTTCACCGTGGTGATGACTCGAAGTTTCTGCGGCTTGATTTGCGCCGCCTCCTTGGGAGTCAGCGTCGCGAAGCTCGAAAGCGTGGCTTGTTCGACCGCCGACAACATCGCCGACATCGTTCCGTTGGGCAAAATGAAACGGAAGCCATACGCATGGTCATTATCGATGCGGAAAACGACTACTCTGAAATCTACCTGACCTTGATTGGTCGGGACCCATCCCCACGCAGTCGCAGCTTCGAAGTTGCCAACCCTGGTCGCGGTCGCTTCCGAGAGCCCCAGCTTTTTTGCACCCTGCCGCACGTATTCGAGCACCGAGATTCCGGCCGGTAGTTGTACGCTGCTGAAAACGATTTGCGAGTTCGAGGGACCTACCGCATAGACCGCCTGTGGCGAATCGAAGAGCTCATAATCCACCGGGACCTCGAAGCGAACGCGCAGATCGGGATGGATAAATTTCCGCCCGCGAATCACTCCCGAGGAGATCGGCTCGCCGAACAGCACCCCATCGATGCGATCCAGATACGGATCGACACCAACCATCGGCGCAGTGCCAGTAGGCGTCAATCCGGCCGCGCTGAGTGCCTGACGAACTCGATCCTCCGTGTTGGGATGGGTCGCGAGGTAGTCGAGCCGATCCTTGGAATCGCGCCCGAGGATGGTTTCTTCGAGCGTCGTCCATCCATTCAGCTTCGCCAGGAACGTCGCCATCGCTTTGGGATCGTAGCCGGCCGCGTTCAGGTAGCGGATGCCGAGCAGGTCAGCCTCGTATTCCTGTTCGCGTGTGTAGCTGGCGAGAAAGGTCGCCGCGAGCATCTGTGTACCTCGCGCCAGCGGCACTCCCGCGATGGCGCCGAGGATCGATACTCCGAGGCTCGCCACTCCCGCGACCCTCTGACTGCTCTGCCTTTGCGCATGATGACGCGCGGTCACGTGGCCGATCTCATGCCCCAGCACACCGGCCAGTTCCGCCTCGTTGCCGGCCAGCGCCAGCAGTCCTCGACTGATGTAGATGTAGCCTCCGGGGAGCGCGAGAGCATTAACGATCGGCGAATTGAGAACCGTGAAGGTGTAGGTAATGTCCGGGCGTTCGGCCTTGGAGGCGAGCGAGTTGCCGATTTTGGTGACGTAGGCCGCAAGCGCCGGGTCATCGTAGGCGCCGCCGAATGCTTCCAGCAGTTGCGTGTTCTGCTCGCGCCCGATGCGCACCTCGTCGGCCGTCGTCATCATACCGGTGAAGCTGGAGCGGCCGGTCGCGGGGTTAGTGCTGCATGAGACAACCGCGAGCGCGCAAAGGCATAGCGCGGCGATTGCGGTGGCAAGGGTGTGTTCCGAACGCATCCGCAGCAATATAGTTCCTCGGGTACGAAAGCCGAAGCGTTGCTTCGATTCGATGCGTACTTCCGCGCCGCCAGCCACTGTTATATCAATCACCTGCGATGGATGAGGCGCCGACACTACATCGCTATCAGGCAGCCGATCGCGACGAGGTTTTCGACTTCATCCGCGAGGTCCTGGGTCCTCAAAGCGCGCGCGCGGTTACTCAATGGCCATGGAAGTTCGAGACCAATCCCTTCACGCCACCTACAGGTCCAACCATAGACTTCCTGCGTATCGGCTCGAAGATGGTCAGTTTGCTGGCGGGGTTTTCACTGCCGATGTGGATGGGCGGTAGCGAGTATCCCAGTTCCGGTCGTGGCGCATGGATAGTTCATCCTGATTACCGCGGCCGCAATCTCTGGCAACAAGTCAGAGCCGTCCGGCCTGACGATCCTCCAGTTCAAATCGGATGGTCGAGACTTCCGGCGCGCGTTTCAGCGAACGTCAGTTTTCAAAGCGACGCTGTGAGACCGCTGATGCGGATCCTCGATGCCCGACCGCTGGTGGCTCATTTCACCCGTAGCCGGGGACTCGGCTCGATTGCGAGCGGCGTCGGCAAAGCCGCGCATATCGCCACCGCCTGGGCGGTAAGACGCAAGCGTCAGGAAGCGGTGGTGCGGCTCGAATCCTTCGACGATCGCGCCGACTCGCTCTGGGAGCGGGCGCGGCGCCCCGAAAACGCGATGGTGGTACGCAATCATCGGTACCTGAACTGGCGCTTTTGTCAGCGGCCGGACGCTACCTACAATTTGTATGCCTATGAGCGCGAGGGCCGACTCGATGGTTTCCTCGTCGCACGCTCCGCCACTTATCGCGGCATGCAATGGGGCTATCTGGTCGACTTCCTTGCGCCTGAAGACGCGAGTGAGGTTCTCCATGCGCTCATCGGCGCCGCCGTCGATGATTTTCGTCAACTCGGCGCCGCCGCGGTCAGTTGCTTCGCCACCGATACGGCCGCGCGCACGGCGTTGTTCCGCTGCGGTTTCTTTCCCGCTCCACAGCGCAAGCCGATTCGCTTCGTGCGGCTGGTGCGAAGACGCGACAATCTCGAAAGGTTCAGGGCCTTGAAGCCGTGGTACCTGACGATGGGCGACGGAGACCTCGAAATGCATCCCTGAAGTCTCAGGTGCCGGTTTTCGCGGGAGCCCCGGCTTCAGTTTGCGCCGCGCGCAACGACCCGGGCCGGCGAACCGTCTGTTCGGGCGAGATCAGCTTGCGCGCCTGCTCATTGTAGAGTTGGGCATAGACGCCGTTTCGCGCGAGCAACTGCAAATGCGTTCCGCTCTCGACGATGCGCCCCTGATCGCAGCTGATAATGACGTCGGCTTCCACCGCGCTCGCCAGCCGATGCGCAATCAGGAACGAGGTCCTGCCGCTCATCAGGCGATGGACCGCGGCGTGGATGAGGTTCTCCACCTCGGAATCGAGCCCCGAGGTCGCTTCATCGAGAATCAGGATCGGCGGATTTTTCAGAAACACGCGCGCGAGCGCCAACCGCTGACGCTGCCCCGTCGAAGGACGAATGCCCTCCTCGCCGATCATAGTGTCGAGCTGATCCGGCAACGACTCGACAAAGTCGCGGATGTTGGCCTGCCCTAGCGCATCCCACACCATCGCATCGGGCGCGCCCGGCCGCCCATACTGCACGTTCTCACGGATCGAGGCGGTGAACAGGACGGCATCCTGCGGCACGATCCCGATGTTGTCGCGCAATGACTTGAGCGTCACCGCCGAGACCTCGGTACCGTCGATGAGAATTCGCCCGGAGGTTGGCTCATAGAAGCGTGGGATCAACGACGCGATAGTGGTTTTGCCGGCACCCGAGCGGCCGACCAACGCGACCGTCGTGGCGGGTTCAACGACGAGGTTTACATCGCGGAGGATGAGGCGCAGTTCGTCATCACCCTTCGGCGAGTATCCGAAGTTTACGTGCTCGAACACGACCCTGCCCTTCGTGACTTTCAGTGGCGAAGCGCCCGGACGATCCGCGACCTCCGGTTCCTCATCGAAGAAGGCGAACAGGCGCTCGATCGCCGCCAGCGAGGTCGCCACGATCACTGAAAGCTCCGAGAAGCGCTGCAGCGGCAGATACAGCACCGGCAGCAATCCGCTAAACGCGACGAGGTCACCCACGGTGGTGGTGCGGCGCAAGACCAGGACGGCGCTCGCGATCAGCACCACCATTGGCGCCATCCGCGCGATGAACTCGGTGAACATCTGATGCTGCGAGGCAAGCTTCACGCTCTTGATGGTCAGGTCATAGAGCTCGGTAGTACGATCATGAAACTTGACCGCCTCCTCACGCTCGCGCGCGAACGACTTGACGGTGGCAACACCCGCGATGCGCTCCTGGAGCTCGCCGGAAAAATCCTCCGTCACTTCCTGCAGCTCATGGCTGGCGCTCTTGATGCGCGGCGACAGCAGCCGGATTACGGCGACATAGAACGGCACCACTCCGAGCGAGATCCAAGCGAGCGGCGCGTTGAGGGTGAACAGCAGATAGATGGCGACGCCCAGCGATGCGCTATCCATCCAGATGTTGATCATCGCGGAGCCGACGAAGTTCTGTGCGAGGCTGATATCGCTGGTGAAGCGCGAGACGATTCCGCCGGAAGTGCTGCGATCGAAAAACGAATGCGACAGCCGCTGCATATGAAGATAGAGCGCGTAGCGCAAATCGAAAATCAGCCGATGACCGGCGGTGCTCGCCCAGTAGTTGCGATAGTAGGTCGCGATCGATTGCAGCAGGAAAATCGCCATCAGCACGATCGCCAGCGCTTCCAGCTTGCCGTACGAATCGGAGCGCATGCCGAAAGCGTGGTTGAATGCGACCGCCCATCGATCGATGGCGCCGTCGTAGCGATCGAGCTTCGGCTGCGGGAGCAGCAGCACATCGATGACGTACTTCGAGGCGAGCGGATACGCCAGCGGCAGCACGAACTTCAGCACCCCGCCGAGCGAGCCACCCGCGACCAGCCACAGATGCGGCCGCACGAAGGTGAGAAATCTGAAAACCGGAGTGTGCGGAACGTAGCGGTCCCAGAGCCGCTCGAAGAAGCCTCGTTGCAGAGGGATATCGGTATCGCTATCGGTGCTCATTCTATGGTCGCCCTACCCTTCGCCCCAACATCAATACGCCATCGGACCGGGGTTCGATGCATCGAACCAAAAGAAAAAACCCCTCCTGCGATCGAGGAGAGGAATTATCGGAAAGGCAGGATTGTAACAGCCGAGCAAAAACGAATGAAGAGGCATCCGGCAGTTGATGTCGCGACGTCCGATGCTTTCAGGAGTCTCGAAGTGATACCTTCGGCGAACTGACAAATGGACAGATTCGAAAAATTCGTCCATCTTGTGATTGAGGCATTGGGAAAGGCGCGGGAACTCAGAGCCTTCGCGCTCGACTCAGATTCAAAAGCTAAAGCCGCAGAACTTATGGAACGAGTACAGAAAAGTCGCGAGACGATGGAGGCCCTTAATCAGGCCGCATCGTCAAACGGTAAGGGTCTGGACAAGGTGACTTTGGACCATGCCCTGGATCGTCTCATCGAAACCATGGACGGCGTTAATCGCGAACTCGACGAGCTCTTGGCCAAGGCCAAGGGCGAAAAATAACCCGCCACCTTACTCCAACCCGTACTTGGTGATGCGCGCGTAAAGCTTTTTGCGCGATATCCCGAGGATGCGGGCTGCTTTCGCCTTGTTCCACTCGGCCATCTGCAGCGCCCGCTCGATCAAGTCGCGCTCGGCATCACTGTAGCTCGCGAGGTTGCTCTCCGAGGTCGGCGCGAATTTCGGCGCGACCAGGCCGGTCATGCCGGGCGGCAAATCCTCGCGCCGGATGGTGCCGGAACTGCCGAAGGTGAACGCGCCCTCGATCGCATTGGAGAGCTCGCGAACGTTACCTGGCCACTGATAGTTGCGCATCGCCGCGAGCGCCGCATCATCCAGGCCGACGACGGGCACCTTGCGCGGAAATTTCTCGTTGAAAAAATCGATGAAGTGCTCGGCGAGCGGCTTGATGTCCTCGATACGCTCGCGCAGCGGCGGCATCTGCAGCACCGCCGCCTGCAGGCGATAGTACAAATCGTTGCGCAGCAATCCGCGCTGCACCGCTTCTTCAGGATTCCGATTCGTTGATGCAATCATCCGCGTGTCAACGTGAACCTCCGAGGTCGCGCCGACGGGCCGCACCTTATGCTCCTGCATCGCGCGCAGCAGCTTGCTTTGCGTCTCCGCCGACATTTCGGTGATTTCATCGAGGAACAACGTCCCGCTCTCCGCCGCCCGGAACAACCCGAGGTATTCGGTGTTGGCGCCGCTGAATGCCCCCCGTTTGTAACCGAACAGCTCGCTCTCGATGAGGTCGCGAGGCAGCGCGGCGCAGTTGAGCGCGACGAACGGCGCGTTCGGATTTGGTCCCGATTCATGAATCGCGCGCGCGACCAGTTCCTTGCCGGTCCCGCTCTCGCCCACGATCAGCACCGTACCGCGCGTCTGACCCGCGGCCTGGATGCGCCGATACAACTCGCGCATCGAGGCCGAGCTGCCGACGATGCCGTGGAAGCGCTCGCGCTGTTCCGGCGCGATCTTCGAGGCCTCGCGCTCCATCGCATGCAGCCGCGCACCCGCCATCGCGGATTGCGATCGCACATATGAATCGGCAATCAGCATGATGCGGATATGGCTGAGACGATCGAAGGTGGTGTAAATCCAGGTAGGATCCTTCAGGCCTTCCGGAAAGACCGACTGCGCCGCCTCCTCGAACAGGTGCAACGAGGCGATGATTTCCTGCAGCGTGACGTGGTGCTCCGCGAGGATCTCGCCAAGGCGATGCAGATCGACCGCGTACGCATCCATGTCGCCGCGCAGCAGGTCGTTTTTGTTGCGCTCCAGCGCATCTTCGAAGATCGAACGGAACTCCGGCTCCGACAGTGTGCGCGAGTCGCCAAAGTGCAGGACATAAAGATGGTACCAGCGCTCGACCACCTCGACGCGACGCTCCTTGATTGCGGCGATGACCGGGCGCAGCTCCTCCAGGTCTTCCTCCCAAAGGAGGTGGAAGTAACGCGGCTGGCCTCGACGCAACATCGAGGGATGGGCAGCAGGGTGAAAGGGTTCGATTCCGTGCTTCATCAGGGCGTATCAGCAGGGTCGCGGACGGTGCGTGAGGATTAAAGCTGCGCGATTATAATCAGGCCAAAGTTATCATGACCAGTACAATTTGTTGTTTAGGTAAAAGCGTGAAAGACAGATTTCCGACAAACTCATAAAGCAGAAATGCGCGCGCCGGCATTGAGGATGCCGGCGCAGCACTCAATTACTTATTGACGCATTCTATACAACTTGTATTCGCTCAATTACGTGCGGGAGGCGTGAACGCTCGCTGCGTCCGCCGAGGCCCGCATAGTCGAGGCGTTCGAAATATTCGCGCATCATCAGCTTGATCAACTTCGAAACCGCGACGCGTCCCGTCTTGACCTGGTCTTTTTCCAGACCGCCGCCCGAGATGATGATCAAGGGCTCCAGAAACTCCGCGCTGCCGATGATCCCCAGCATCGCATGCTCGCTCTCATCGAGGTATTCATGCAACGCGACGCGCTGACCCGGCTGATGCTCGAGGTGATAGCGCAGACATCCGGTTCCGTAAGAAACCCAACGGCCACTGTCCTGGATCGCCTTGCGCATGATCGCGCGATCGGTGGCCGTCGGCGCGAAGGCCGCGACGTGACGAAAGATCGCGAGCAGGATTCCTCCCAACGCGAGGTTGATGGAAACCGAGCCCTGCGGGTAGGTCTCGGCCCACAGCCATTCCTTGAGGCTCTGCTCAGCGTTGACGTTGGCGCGCTTCAGTCCGGCCCCGCCATATAGCGCGCGCTTGCGAAAAACTTCCAGCAGCCGCGACGCATCGAGCATCTGCGCGCACATGAAGCTTTTCTGCTCGATGAAATCCTGGTTGATCAGCGCGACCCATCGCGAAGGAAAATCCAGGCTGACCAGCTCACACTCCTGCAGGAAGGTGTAGAGTTGCGCGCACGCGATTTCGAGCGTCTCTCCGAGAGGTTTTTCGGCGAGCGCGGCCCATGGGATATCGGTCGCGGGCGCCCATCGGCGCGCCTTGGCTTCTTCATAAAGCGCCGAGACGTTATCGGACCACACATCGGATTTGCGATTAACGACGTAGCCCATGTCGGGAAGCTTGCCCGACTTGTCGCTGCCGCGCGCGACCATCGATTGGCTGGTGCGCAGATACTCCGGCAGGTCGGTATATCCGTAGGTGCCGATGTTGAGGTCGTCGTAAGTCAGACCGCGCTGCGGATCGCTCGCGTGGCCTTTGATTTTTTCGGTATTGGCGTTGTACCAATGCAGCCCGAGATTCCCGGCCATCACCGACTGCATCGCTGCGAGGACTTCCTGGTCCTCGGTGTAATCCTTATACGCGTAGAATGCCATTTAGAAGGTAATCCCGTGCGCTTCGGCGTCGGCCTTGCCCTGCAGAAACATTGCGTAAAGCTTCGAGCGCTTGGGGTCCTTGCGTTCGGGCATGCCGCATTTTTCGAGCCGCTCGAAGTGCTCGTGCATCTGCTTCAAGTTGAACTGGGTGGTGACCTTGATGCCCTCTTCGATTTGTTCTTTTTTCATTCCGCCGCCGGCGAGAATGATGAAGCTCTCGGTGACCTCCGTCGCGGCCGCACCCGCGAAGGAAATGTTTTCGGCCTCATCGAGATGCGCATGCAGGACTTCGCGCTTCTCGGGAAAGTTTTCCAGCACGTACTTGAAATGCTGCATGCCGTAGCCGACGTGACGCGCTTCGTCCTGCATCACGAGGCGGAAGATTTTCTTGTCGACATCGGTCGGTGAGAGATACTCGCTGAAGCGGAACATCGTGAGCACGTTGCCCTCGGCCACCAGATGCAGCGCGACCGACATTTCGCTAAACGAATCGGCGTCGCGCAGATGCTTGAGCGCCATCTCATTGATGGGGCTCGCCGCCATCAGGCCATAGCCGGTCGTGAGCGCGCGCTTGCGGAAAACCTCGGCATGACGCGCCTCATCCATCGCCTGCGACGCGATGAACGCCTTCACCTCGATGAAATCGGGATTAAGCCGCGGCAGCCACATCGCCGGGGTATCGGTAGCGATCATTTCAACTTCGGTAAGGAACGTCATCAGCTGCGAGAGCGCCTTGCCGGTCGCCTCGGGCATCTCGACGCCTTCGAGGCGATCCCATGGGATATCGGTGGTCGCGTTCCATTGTCGCGAAACCGCTTCCTCGTAGTAACTCTCGGTATTGAAAGCCCACAATTCGCTCTTCCGCGAGACCCAGGGCTGCGCGTCGGGCACGCCCTCGGGAATCTCCGCGCCGCGAGGAGCATAGGAGCGATTCTCGCGAACCTTTTCCGGCACTCCGGTGTAGCCATAGCTGCCGACGTCGAGGTCGCGATAGGTGAGCCCGCGCCGGGCGTTTTGCGGGCGCGTCGCGACCTTCTCGGTATTGGCGTTCATCCACGACAGGTCCATCTCGCCGGTCCGCATCGTGTAGAGCCATTTGTCGACGAAGTTTTTGTCTTCGAGGTAATCGTGGGTCGCCAGATATGCCATTTGCCACGCCTCCGCGTGCTAGTTGAAGCTGACTTCAAGCTTGCTGGACAGGTCGAAAAACTCCTGGATGGATTCCATGAAGCGATAGAGTTTGTCGTGCCCGTCGGGGTCGTCGTACTTGATTTTGAGCTGCTCGCCGAAATGCGCGAGCGTATTGATATCGTGATGCGTATCGGCCTGGCCGTTGCGCTTGATGTTCTCGATCATCTCGCGCCACACGCGCGTGTCGCCCTCGATAGAGAAGTCCACTTTCTTCAAATCGATGGCGGGGACTTCGCTCACGTTCTTGAGCTCGAAGACCTCGAACTCGAGGACATAGTTGTGCGATTTGCCGTTGTTGCCGACGCTGACGCCGAAGGTCGTGTCGATGAAGCCGAGGCGCGAGAAATGTTCCTGCGCGGCAGCCATCTGGCCCTTGAGGGCCTCGAAGTAATCGGTGGAAGGAAAGCTTACAGCCATTTCTAAAATAGTCCTGCGATAGATGATGACGTCGGCCAGGCGTTGTTTCCCCCGCCTGAACCTGACACATGTTAGGATTGAACGAACGTTCATTGCAAGCCGAAGGTGGTGCGAAGGCGTACCTTGGCCGCAGCGGGGAGGCTGAAAACATGGATCGGGTGGACGGAAAAGTCGCGTTCATCACAGGTGGGGCGCGCGGGATCGGGCTCGGGATTGCTCGCGCCTTCGCACGCAACGGCGTGAAGCTCGCGTTGGCGGATATCGATCAGGCCGCGCTGGCCGCGGCGAAGTCCGAACTCTCGGAGCTGACTGCGGTGGAGACCTGCATCCTCGATGTACGCGATCGGCCAGCGTATGCGCGGGTCGCCGACGAAACAGAATCGCGGCTCGGCCCGGTATCGATTCTGTGCAACAACGCCGGCGTCGCCGGAGCGCAGCACGTCACGCGCCTGACCTACGAATATTGGGACTGGGTCCTGGGGATCAATTTGAATGGCGTGATCAACGGAATCCAGACCTTCCTTCCGCGGATGCTCAAGCGCGGCGATGGTGGATATATCGTCAATACAGCTTCAGGTGCGGGACTGGCCGCGACCTCCGCCGGCATTCTGTACACTACCTCGAAATATGGGGTGGTCGGGCTTTCGGAATCGCTACGGCTGGAGCTGGAGCCGTTGGGGATCGGAGTCAGCGTATTGTGCCCCGGCCCGGTCAACACGCAAATCATTTCGAATACCCGCGCTACGCAACCGGAGTCGCCGAGTGCGGAGGAAACCAAACGCCTGGAAGTCGCCCTCGCGCAAGCCAATGCATTTCTCGCCGCGGGCACCGATCCCAACGAAGTCGGCGAAATGGTTTTGGCCGCGATAAAGGCGAACCGACTCTTTATCCACACCGATCGCCTCGTAGCGGGACTGATAGAGTCGCGGACCAGGGCGTTACTGGATGCGCTGCCTCCCGCGAAGTAGCAACTGCTCCCAACGGCGGCTCGCAAACGCGAGGGGATGGCCCTGTGAGCCCCACAACATCGCTGCGGGCGGTGCGCGAACCGCCCTACGAGGAG
>VFSW01001233.1_pt1 | contig 38799 bp, 53 predicted proteins | sample 5358111 | NCBI WGS metagenome assembly VFSW01 (sample SAMN11554181, study PRJNA540505) | mine drainage metagenome | isolation source: sediment from site ElyBrook_90M | place: USA: Ely Copper Mine, Vershire, VT | collected 2017
TTCAAGATCATCAACACCACGGCGACCACGGTCTACACCGACGCGCAGACGGGCAACGTCAGCGTGATCGCGTCGTCGGGCATCTTCACCTCGGCCATGGTCGGCTCGCTGTTCTACATCGGCCAGAAGTCGGTGCTGAACATCAAGATCTGGGAAGCCGGCAAGTCCATCACCGCCGGCGACCGTCGCCGCTCCAATGGCATGAACTACGTGGCGCTGAACACGTCCACGACCGGCGGCAACAAGCCCAACCACACCTCTGGCGCGGTCTATGACGGCGATACCGGCGTGCAGTGGTCCTACGAGGATCCGGGCTACGGCTACGGCATCATCACCGGCTTCAACAATTCCACGACGGTCACGATGACCGTGCTGAAAACCATTCCCTACTACGCGACGCTGGTGGGCAATGCGTCCACGCAGTGGGCCTTTGGCGCATGGTCCAACGTCGAGGGCTGGCCGAGCCAGGTCAATTTCTACAAGGAGCGCCTGGTGTTCGGCCGCGGCCAGAATATCTGGCTGTCCGTCTCGGGCGACTACGAGAATTTTTCCAGCAAGGACGACAGCGGCAACGTCGTCGCCGACATGGCGATCTCGCTCACGCTGCAGTCCGACAAGGTCAACAACCTGCAATGGATGAGCTCGAACGACGCGCTGCTCTGCGGTACGGCCGGCGGCGAATTCGCTGTGCAGTCGATCACGACCAACCTGCCATTCGGCCCTGACAACGTCACCGCTCCGACCGTGTCCTCGTTCGGCTCGCGCAACATGATCCCCGTCAAGATTGGCGAGGCGACTTTGTTCATCCAGCGCTCGGGCATCAAGCTGCGCGACATCATCTACGACTACATCTCGAACAAGTTCACCTCGACCGACCAGAACGTGATGGCCGACCACATCACGCAGGGCGGCATCACCCAGATCGCCTACCAGCAGGAGCCCTATTCCATCGTCTGGGGCGTGCGTGCCGATGGCCGCCTGGTGGCGATGACCTATTCGCGCGAGCAGTTCGACAGCCCACCCTTTGGCGGCTGGCACAACCACCCGCTCGGCGGCACCTTTGCCGGTGGCCCTGCGCAGGTGGAGAGCATCGGCGTCATCCCATCGCCTGCCGGCGACAAGGACGAGGTATGGCTCATCGTCAAGCGCACGATCAACGGTTCGACGAAGCGCTACATCGAGTACCTCGAATATGAGCGCCGCTTCAACGACGACCCGCAGGACGCCTTCTACGTCGATTGCGCGCTGACGCTGGACAACACCAAGGCTGCGACGCTGACGCCCGGTACCGGCGCAACCGTGGCTGGCACCACGGGTGTGACCTTCACGGCAGGCTCCGCGATCTTCGCATCGACCGACGTCGGCCGCGAGATCCAGGTGCGCTACTGGACCTATGCCGACGATGGCAAGACCCGCCTCTACGCATCGAGCCGCGCTGTCATCACCGGCTACACCTCCACCACCGTGGTGAGCGCCACCATCCTGCAGGCCTTTCAGTCCACGGCGCTCATCGCGTCTGGCGGCTGGCGCATGACGGTGACGACCATCACCGGCCTCACCCACCTCGAAGGCCAGACGGTCAACATCCTGGGCGACGGCGCGACCTATCCCCAGCAGGTGGTCACCTCTGGCACGATTGTGCTGCCCACGCCGGCCTGCAAGGCGCAGATTGGCCTGCCTCAGCGTGCGCGCCTGCAGACCATGCGGCTCAATGCGGGAGCCGGCGACGGGACCAGCCAGGGCAAGACGGCGCGCATCAACAAGGTGGTCATTCGCTTGCTGGAGTCGCTCGGCTGCAAGTTCGGCCCGACCTTCGGCAAGCTCGACGAGATCGATTTCCGCGTGGTGGCCGACCAGATGGATGGACCTCCCGGCCTCTATACCGGCGACCAGCTCGTCGACTTCGATGCCGATTACTCAAGCGACCCATGGGTGTGCCTCGAAACATCCGAGCCACAACCTTGCACGGTGATCGCGATCATGCCGATCAACTCGACCTATGATCGCTCATGATCATCATCCCCTTCAAACCGGAGCACCTCGCGCAGATTGACCGCCAGGCCGAGCAGTCCATTGCGCGCGAGTACCTCGACAACGAGGAATACATCATGTCGCTGGCCGCTCACGAAGCATGGACCGCAATGATGGGCGACCGTGTCGTCGCCTGCGCCGGCCTCATTCGCGTGTGGGGCGAGCGCTATCAGGCGTGGGCGGTGATTTCTGAGACAATCGGCAGCCATGGAATGCTTCAGCTCAGTCGAGCTGTGAAGCGTGGTTTAAATTTAAAGAAGGGCCGCATCGAGGCCTACGTCGCCTCTGGTTTTGAGGCCGGCCATCGGTGGGCTCGTTTGGTGGGGATGACGCTGGAAACGCCGGAACCCATGAAACATTGGCTCCCCGACGGCAGCGATGCGTCACAGTATTCGAGGGTTACATAATGGATCCAATTACAGCTATCGCGATCGGCTCGGCGATCAGTGCCGTGGGGGCAATCTCCTCGGCCAAGGCGCAGTCGCAGCAGATGCAGTCGCAGGCCGACGCGGCCAACTACAACGCGATTGTGGCGAACCAGAACGCCGAGACAGCCCTGCAGGCTGGCAGCGCCAACGAGGAAGCGCAGCGTCGCAAGTCGGCGATCGACATGGGCCACATGCGTGCTGGCCTGGCCGAGAACGGCATCGGGCTGGACAGCGGAACCGCCACGGACCTCACCGAACAATCGGCGCTGAGTGCCGAAATGGACGCGCTCAACATCCGCTATCAGGGCCAGACCCAGGCGCAGGCCTACAAGACGCAGTCGGCTCTCGACACCCAGGCGGCGCAGCAGGCCAAGGCCAATGCAAGCTCTGCGATGACGGCTGGCTATCTCACCGCTGGTGCAACGGCTCTGAGCGGCTATGGCCGCTACTCCAACTACCAGGCGCGCATCAAAAACCCATCCACCCCTGCGGTCTACTGATATGCCAAGAATACCCCTCATCGAGCAGACGACGAACGTCTCCCCATCAACACCGTCCCCGCAGGCTCAAGGCCAGCAGGTCGTGTCGCCCATGGGCAATGCCGGAGCCATCGCGGAGCAGGGCTTCAACCAACTGGCGGAGGCCGAGGTCCACACCCGCAACGCGCTCACCTTCAAGGAGAACGCCGACGCGGTCGCCAACACCGGCAAGCCGCTCTCGGACGCTGACGTCTACTGGAAGCAGTACCTCACCGACGCGCCCAAGACGACGGTCGATGGCGGCATGGTGAAACAGGACGACGGCACCACCGTCGGTTTCCGCGAGAAGGCGAGCAAGGACTTTGACGCGTGGGCGGCTGGCTTCATGGCCCCGATCACCAACGAGAAGGCCAAGATCTACGCCCAGAACCACATCAACAACCTGCGCACGCAGGTGCTCGACAACGCGATCACGTTCGAGGCGCAAGCCGGCGTCGCCAACCGCTCGGCCAAGGTTGACGAGTCCGTGGGCAACTGGGCCAAGCAGGCGGCCGGCGACACCAGCCCACCCGACCAGCTGGTGAAAAACGTCACCCAGCTTGTCACCAATGCCAAGACGCTGATCGCGAATTCAGGCTTCGATGAGCGCACCCGCAACCAGAAGGCCATCGAGGCCACGCGCGCCATCGTGCAGGCCGCCAATACCGGCGCGATGAACCGCGATCCCGTCGGCTACAAGAACGCCGCGCTGGCGATCTACGGCATCGACCCGACCATGCCGGCACCGAAGGCCGGCGCGGCCCTGCCTCCTGCCGACGAGGATGCCATCACCCAGACCGCGACCAGCCTCGGCATCGCGCCTCAGGACCTGCGCACCATCATCTCCTACGAGACCGGCGGCAAGTTCGACCCGTCCATCCGTGGCGGCAAGAACAACAAGCACATCGGCCTCATCCAGTTTGGCGAGGACGAGCAGAAGACCTACGGCGCGAACCAGCAGCAGAGCTTTGCCGAGCAGATGGTGGCCGTGAAGAAGTACCTCACCGATCGTGGCGTGCGTCCAGGCGATGACCTGAAGACGCTCTACAAGATCGTCAACGGCGGCAACCGCGACGTGCCCGACACGGCCAGCGACGGCAACGGCACGATCGCCGACCACGTCGCACGCATGCAGGCCGAGCACGGTGGCGGTGGTGGCGGTGGCGGCGGTTCTTCGGTCCGGCGTGCCTCCGCGGCTCCTGCCAATCCACAGCTCGTGTCACTTGTGGGACAGCTCCCCGTCGATCAGCTGCCGGCCTATATCAGCCACGCGACCACGCTGGTGAACCAGCAGCAGGCCGTCCAGCTGACGACGTTCCAGGAGTCCCTGCGCGACAGCGCTGCGCGCGCTGACCAGGGCATCCCCGACAAAACCCCCAAGAGCGAGGCTGAATTCATCGGCTTGCTGGGCCCCGAGAAGGGCTCGATCGCGTTCCGCGAATATGCGGACAAGCAGCAATATGCCGCGCAGGTGTCCTCGCTGGCGACGTCCTCGCCGGAAGAGTTTCAGGCGCTGCTCGCCAGCCGCAAGGCGATCGACCCGCAATCGCCGGGCTATGCCGCAGCCTCGGAAAACACGACCAAGCTGGAGATGGCCTGGGACCGTGTGGTCAAGATGCGCACCGAGGATCCTGCCGCCTACACCTTGCGCTATTCCGACGGCGTCAAGAAGGCCTACGGCGCGCTGATCGATGCCAAGACGCCGGAGCAGACCGCGGCCGCCGCCGCAGCCTTTGCCACCACGACGATGGCCGAGCAGCAGCGCCTTGGCGTGCGCAACGTCCAGATCCTGCCCAAGTCCTACGCTGACCAGATCGTCTCGCAGTTCTACAAGCAGGACGACGGCGGCCAGAACGCAGCGCAGCTGGTGCAGCAGCTTGCTAGCACCTGGGGCAACAAGTGGCCCGAGGTGTTTAAGCAGATTTCCTCCGACCTGCCGCCCGTCGCCAAGGTGCTGGGCACGCTCGGCCCCGAGGTCAGCGCGGCCACCAAGTCGCTGCTGGCGTCCACGGCCAAGATGAAGATGGACGACCTGCGCTCCGGCATCGACACCAAGACCGCCAGCGATATCGACGACAAGCTGGTCAGCACGTTCGGCGACTTCAAGAAGTCCATGGCCTTCCAGACCGGCGGCCTCTCGACGTTCGACACCATGTTCGATTCGGCAAAGCGTCTGGCCTATGTCTACCACTCGCAGGGCATGAAGCCTGCGGACGCCTCGACCAGGGCTTTCGACAACCTGATCGGCAAGTCCTACCAGTTCCTGGGCACGGCGCGCGTGCCGGTGACCTATGACCTCAGTGCCATCGAGCGCGGCACCGAGATCGCGCAGGACGCGATGGACAAGCTCGACATTCTGGTGCCTCCACACCCCGCCGGCATCCCCGAGGCCTTTGCCAAGACGCAGTACATCAACGGCCTGCGCACCAGCGGTCAGTCGACCTGGGTGACGGACGCCAACGAGAAGGGCCTCGTGCTGTACGATGTGGTTTCCAACACCCCGGTGAAGCTGAAGAACGGCCAAGACCTGCGCTTTGACTGGAGCGACCTGATGCAGAAGGGCGGTCCGTCGATGCTTCAGCGCCTCCTTGGACAGATGCCGCAAGGCATGCCACCACCCACCGAAAACAAGGCGATCGCGCCGGATCTGAGCAAGACCAAAGACACTCCGCGCTGGAATAAATAAATGCCCATCTACCTCGACGAAACCCGAAACGACCTCGCGCCGCTGACGGACTACAACTCAGGGTTCGGCGAGTATGTCGGGGCCAAGTTCGGCCAGGCGCTGCATGAAGGCCCGACCGGCCTGATGCTGAAAAACATGCAGGTCACCGAGGCCGAGACGGGCTTGCCGATGTTCGACCCGAGCATCGACCCGATGACCGGCATTCGCGTGGGCCCTGCGCCCGAGCCGCGCCCCGTCAAGCGACTGGATGCGGTGGAGGCGCGTGACCGCGTCAAGCAGTCCGGCGTCAAGCTCACCGTGCCCGACACCGGAATCAGCGAGGAAGCGCTGCAGATCCTCATCGAGAACCAGCAGGACCGAAACGCGCGCAACCTGGTGATCGACCGTTCGGCCTCTGGCGCTCGCTCGGTGGCCGGTTTTGGCGCAGCCTTTGCCGGCTCGCTGCTGGATCCTGTCAACGTGGCGTCCGGCTTCGTTCCTGTCGTCGGTCAGGCGCGCTACACGGCCCTGCTTGCGCAGGCTGGTGGGTTGGCCGGCAGGACCGCCATTCGCGCCGGCGTAGGGGCCGCAGAAGGCCTTGTCGGGGCCGCGCTTCTCGAGCCGGCCATGATCGGCCTGAACAAACAGTTGCAGAACGACTACTCCATGACCGATTCCATCCTGAACGTCGCGTTCGGGACCGTTTTCGGTGGTGGTTTGCACACGGTCGGCGGGGCTGCCGGTGAAGGCTGGCGCGGCATTCGCGGACAGGCGTCACCTTGGGAGCGCTTCAAGGGCCTCAACACGACGCAGGCCATGGACGTCATGCGCTTCGAGTCCGACCTGACGTCGGGCCGCGTGGCGGATGTGCAGGCGGCCACGCAGGGCTGGACCGCGCAAATGCGGCGCGCAGCCGGTCTGGGAGACGATGCGGCTCTGCCTGATGTGACAGCCCCAAGGTCGGCCGGCGTCGAGACGGCGCAGGCTCCCGACGCACCCTTTGCCAAGCTCTACGAGACAACGCCCGAGGCTGCCCGAGCACAGGCCATTGGCGACGTGCGCGACCAGATCAGGGCCGACCTTCTGGCAGAAGCCGGCAACCGTGCAGCCAGCGGTGACATTCCTGCCTTGCGCGCAGAGCTCGCCGACGCCGATGCGCGTCTGGCAGCCCTTGATGATGCCGAGTTCAAGAGCAGGGCCAAGCAGAACCAGGGCAAGGGCATGAGCCGCAAGGAGGCCGAGTCGGCCGCACGCAAGGCCATGGATGCCGAGCGCGCCGATCTCGCTGCGACCAAGGACAGCCTGACCCAGCAGATCGACACCAATGCCAAGGCCAGCCAGGCAGAGCAGGCCATTGCCGCCCTGGAGCAGGACGTCATTCCCGAGCGCTTCGAGCCCATGGTGCAAAAGCGCATCGACGAAATCATGGCTCGCGCCGACATGGCGCGCGCGACCTTGCAGATGGACCGTCTGCCGGCCTCATTCGTGATCGGCATGGCGAGCCCCGAGACGCGCACGATCGGCCTGCAGACGGCCGTCGCTCATTTGGCGCAGGGCCAGATGGTCAACGTTGAGCCGGTCTTTCATGCCGAAGGTGGCCGCGCCACGCCCGACCAGATCCAGTCGGCAGCGCAGCGCCAGCAGCGCCCAGAGGCCGACGGGATTTCCAGCCCCGCCTCATCGCGCCAGGCCGACGAGCGTTTGCAGCGTTCATCCAGGAAGCAGGCGAACCTGCAGGAGGCGCGCAAGGCCAGCGACGATGCCGTCGAGCAGCTGACCCAGGCGATCAGGAACCTGGAGTCATCCGGTGCTTCGCCCGAGCTGGTCGAAAAATTCCGTGCCGAGCAAAAAAGCCAGAAGCTCGACGGGTCGTCTGCCTTGCTGGAAGACGTCAGTAAAATTTTTAAATCATTCGACGATGGCGTGAAAGATGCCGAAGGCCTTGGCCGAGCCGTCAACGCCGCAGCGGTCTGCGGACTGAGGAACTAAGCATGTCTTACGATAACTGCATCTCTGCCATCCAGACCGCCGCGGGGCGTGAACTGTCCGATGACGAGATGACCATGATGGTGCAATCGCTGCAGGCGCGTGAGCGTTACTTCAAGCTCAAGGGCCTGGCGACGGATGACCGCGAGGCGTCCATGATGGCGGCGAAGGAGCTCGCCGAAGACTACGAGATGGCAGCCGTCATTGAGCGCCGCAACGCTGCGATGAACATGGTCAAGCGGGTCGAGCGCGTGGGCTTCGTGCAGGCGCGCTTTGGCGACAACTTCGCTCTGGGCCTCGAATCCATTCTGGTCGGCGTGAACAGGGCGGTGGAGGGTGCTCGCCAGTCCGTGGCGCAAACCCAGAAAAGCCTGATCGACCGCTACATGGCCGGTCTGAGCTATGACCTGCAGGCCACCGGCCACCTTGCCGTGTTCACCAGCGGGGCCATGGACCGCGATGTGTCGCGCGCCCTGTGGGCCATGGGCAAGACCGAAGAGACGGCCATCCTTGCGGGGCTGCCCGAGGCCGCTGTGTCGATCGCTCGCGTGCTCAACAAGTGGCAGGAGCTCGGCCGCATCGAGGCCAACGAGGCCGGTTCATGGATCCGCGAGGCCAAGGGCTACATCGTCAAGCAAAGCCACGACCGCTTCAAGATCAAGGCCGCCGGCGAGGTGCAATGGAAATCCGACGCCATGCGGTTCTTTGATCTTGAGCGCATGGGCCTGACCGGCGAAGCGCCCGACTTCATCTTGTCCAAGCTCTACACCGACTTTGCGGCCGGCGTGCACCTGAAGGCCATTCCCGAGGACGAGATGGCCGGCTTCAAGGGGCCGAGCAACCTGGCAAAGAAGATCAGCCAGACCCGCGAGGTGTTCTTCAGGGATGCCGATGCCTGGTTCGACTACAACCAGATGTACGGCAGCGGCAACGTGCGCGAGTCCTTCGTGGGCGGCCTGCGCCAGCGCGCCATGGCGACCGGCCTGATGCAGGTGCTGGGCAGCAATCCCGAGGCGATGCTGCGCACGCTCATGACCGACCTCGACGATCTCGCCTCGTTGCGCGGCGACGTCAACAACCGTGAAAAGCTCGCCGAGTTCAGCAAGCCCAACGGCGCGGCCGACACGTTCCTGAAGGCCGTGGATGGTCGCTCGGACATTGCCGTGAACGAGATCTGGGCCCGTCGCGGCGCTGTGGCGCGATCGGTTGAAACCATGGCGAAGCTCGGCGGGATGATCTTCTCCCAGCTGAACGACATTGCAGTGTTCGGCTCGGAGGCACGCTACCAGGGCCGCAGCTTTCTGTCGGGCATGGGTGAGGCGGTCACAGGCCTTGGCCGCGATCTGAAAAGCGACGAGCGGCGCGAGCTGCTGGCCTCGCTCGGCGTGGCCGTGGACAACATCGCAGGCGAGCTCGGAGCCATGGGGTCGCTTCAGGAGCCAGGCTCGATGACGAAGGCCATGCGCTTCTTCATGAAGCTCAACCTGTCGCAATGGTGGACCGAAAAGTTCCGGGCATCGGCTGCGTTGGGCATGGCGCACCACCTGGCGCTCAAGGCATCGCAGGGCTGGCACGAGGTCGGCGACGAACTCCAGCGCGTCATGGGCCTTTATGGCATCGGCGCGGACGAGTGGGACGTCATCCGCTCCAGCAGTCAGCGCCACGTTGACGGCAATGCCTACATCACGCCCGAGCTGCTGCGCAGCGTCCCGCAGGACAGGCTGGAGGCCTATCTGGCCGCCAAAGGTCTGCCTGTCACCGACGAGGGCATCCTCAAGGCGCAGCGCGACATGGAAGCGAAGCTGCACACCTACTTCACCGACCGGACGTCCTTTGCGGCGCTGGAGCCCGATGCCAAGACGAAGGCCTACATGCTGCAGGGCCTGCAGCCTGGCACGGTGCCTGGCGAGTTCGCGCGCTTCATGATGCAGTTCAAGTCGTTCACCGGTGCCTACATGCAGAAGATCATGGGGCGTGAGCTCTATGGCCGCGGCTACGAAGGGGAGGGCGGCTGGCGCGGAATCGCCGGAGCCCTGCGCAACGGCAATGGCGAAATGCAGGGCCTTGCCAACATCATTCTGTGGTCGACGCTGGCAGGCTACGGGTCCATGGCGCTCAAGGACCTGGCGAAGGGCCGCACGCCAAGGGACCCGATGGATATCAAAACATGGCAGGCCGCCATGCTGCAGGGCGGTGGCATGGGTATCTGGGGCGACTTCCTGTTCGGTGAAGCCAACCGTTTCGGCGGCAAGTTCACCGACCTGATTGTCGGGCCGGTACCGGCGGCGGCCGGTGAGATCGTCGACCTCTACCACAAGGCCCTGGCCGGTGATGATGTGGCGGCCAACTCATTGCGCGTCGCGCTGAACCACACCCCTTTCATCAACCTGTTCTACACGCGCATGGCTCTCGACTACCTCGTGCTCTACCGCATGCAGGAGGCGGTCAATCCTGGCTATCTGAGGCGCATGGAGCGACGGGTGGAGAAGGACAACGCCCAGACCTTTTTGCTGCGTCCATCGGACGTCGTGCGCTGAGGGTGATGAGATGATCACAACCGTGGCGCGAAATTCTAAATTGAGTAAAATCTCCGAACTACAGGCCTTTGTGGCCGACACAAGGACTGAACAATGACCGTCAGCACCACCAGCAACCGCATCAACCAGGCCGGCGACGGTGTTTCGACGGTTTTTGCGTTCCCCTACAAATTCATTCAGGCGGCCGACCTCAAGGTCTACGTCAACAACGTCCTGATCACGACCGGCTACACGGTCGGCACCCCGACCGACACCGGCGCGAACATCACCTTTGCCGCGGCTCCGGCCAACCTGGCGACCATCGTCATCGTCTCGGACCCCGCGCGCACGCAGGGCACCTCTCTGCCGGCCACAGGCCCCTTCCCAGCGAAGACCGTGGAGACGGCGCTCGACAAGCTCACGCTTCTGGTGCAGCGCCTGGCCGACCTGGTGGGCCGCTCGTTCACGTTGTCCGACGGCGACACCAGCGCACCGACCACGACTTTGCCTCTGGTGAGCACGCTCAAGGGCTCCGTGCTGGCGTTCAACGCGACGACCGGCGCACCGGAAGCCGGCCCGACAATCGCGGCCGTGGGTACCGTCTCGGACAACGCGGCGGCCATCAATACCGTGGCGACCAACATCACGGCCGTGCAGGGTGCCGCAGGCAACGCCTCGGCTGCAGCGGCCTCGGCCACGGCTGCGGCTGGCAGTGCAACGGCTGCGGCCGCAAGTGCATCGGCAGCATCGACCAGCGCCGGCACGGCATCGACCCAGGCCACAGCAGCAGCGGCTTCGGCCACAGCCGCGGCGGCTTCTGCGGCGTCCGGCCTCTACCGTCAGGTGATCGACAAGTCGGCCAACTACACCATCCTGGCAGCCGATCAGGGCTCGCTGTTCCGCGCCAGCACTGGCAGCGGGGCGGTGACATTCACGCTTCCAGCGATCAGCTCCGTCACGGACGGCTTCAAGGTTTCGGTGGTGAAGTGGACCAGCGACGGCAATGTCGTAAACGTGAACCGTGCCGGTAGCGACACCATCAACGGTGGAACGTCCGCTCAGATTGCGTCGCAGTATTCTCAGGTCGTTTTTGTTGCCGACTTTGAGACGAACCAATGGTTTGCGTCTCAGTCCGGCCTTGGCGCGACCAACGTCAACATCGACGTTTTCAGCGGCAACGGTTCAACGACGGGTTTTACGCTGTCGGTTGACCCAGGCACCAAGAACAACACCCGTATCCACGTCGGTGGTGTCTACCAGTTCAAATCGACCTACTCGATCAGCGGCACCACGCTGACTTTCACAGGTGCGCCTCCATCGGGTACCAACAACATCGAAGTGGAATATGCGACGCCTCTCGCGATTGGCGTTCCGAGCGATGGCACTGTGACCGCAGCAAAGATGGCGGCTGGTGCTGCTATCGGAAACTTGGGTTACACGCCGGTCAACAAAGCCGGAGACACCATGACTGGCGCGCTCACTTTGGGCGGCTTGCTGGACACTGGCGCGACTGGTCAGATCAAGTTCCCCGCCTCTCAGAACGCCAGCGCTGACGCAAACACCCTTGACGATTATGAGGAGGGAACTTGGACGCCTGTAATCGCGCCGCTGACGGGGACTGTGACATCTTCGGACGTAAAGGGCACTTACACGAAGATAGGTCGGCTTGTAATTGTCAACTTCAAGGCAAAAGTAACAGGCGGAACAATCTCGGCAATCGACAACATTACGGGTCTTCCATTTGCCGTAGAAAGCGCAAGCAATTTTCCGGAGTATGCACCATGCGCTTCTCGTGAAACTTATGTAACGGGCATAACGTGGAACGCTGTTCCAATGCCATCAGTTTCATATATGCAAGTCCGAAGATATGACAACAGCACAGTTTTTTCTAACGGGTACGGAATCAACGGTAGTGCAATCTACTGGACTACTACATAAAAGGAACACACCATGTCTCTCACAGAAACCAAAGTCATCGACCAAATCACAGTCACCGAGAACGGCACAGTTCTGTACCGCGAGGCGACACGCATCACTCGCGATGGCGAACAAGTCGCTCAGACGTTTCACCGCACATCGCTGACACCGGCGCAGGATTTGACTGGACAGCCAGCGCCGGTCGTTGCCATCTGCAACGTGGCGTGGACCCAAGATGTCATCGCTGCCTACCAGGCTCAGGTCGCTGCTCAAGCGGCCGCAATGCATTCACAAGCATAAGAAAGGCAGGGACGATGATTGTCACTCACTAAAGTACAACCCGAGATGGACAGTGGCGGTCCGGCCTTCAGTGCCTACGCCTCAGCCGGCGTATCGATGGTCAACTCGGCGTTGACGAAAATTCTGTTTCAGACAGAAGACTTTGACACGAACAACAACTACGACAACAGCACCAGCAAGTTCACTCCCACGGTTGCAGGCTACTACCAAATCACAGCCACGATCAGCGCACCAGCGCAGGCAGGCGCATACTTTCAAGGTAGCATTTACAAGAACGGGGTGCAGTTTGCTGTCGGTGTAGTAAGCGCTGCAAACGGGATCTATGTCACTCAGGTTTCTGCATTGGTGTATTGCAATGGATCGACTGACTACATCGAGATCTATGGCGTGCAGGTAACAGGCGGCACGATCACCAGCAACGCAAACGCCTTGTATAAATTCCAGGGCGCACTCGTAAGGCCAGCATGATGGATACACAAGCTCTATTCAATATCGCCATCACTTGCGCTGGTGGCCTGGCTCTCTGGGTGCTCAACTCAATGACTCGCCAGATTCAACGCCTCGAAGACAAGCTGGAAAGCCTACCCCACGACTACGTGGCGAAGGACGACTACCGCTCGGATATCAAAGAGGTGAAGGACATCCTGCGCCAGATCTTCGACAAGCTCGACGGCAAGGCCGACAAAGCCTGATGTGGGTCCAGAGATCATGCTCGCCTTGCAGGCAATGCGTGCCGCCTACAGCGGCATTCAGTATTGCTGCGACTGCCTGCGTGAGGGCTCCGTCGAAATCCAGCGCGTCAAGAAAACGGTAGAGGGCGGGGTTGCTGATGCAAAGAAAATCTACGCCGAGGTCACCGGCATCTGGGGCTGGCTCAAGGGTCTACTGGGTGCGCCTGCTCAACCTGCTCGAAGCACTAAGCCCGACGCAGCCACCACCACCGCCGAGCCGACGAAGCCTGTGGCGAAAGAGGTCTACGTCGACCACGTGCCCACCCAGGACGAAGTGGTTCAGCAGTTCATCGGCCACGTCGGCGAATGGTTCGACAACTACAGCACGCTGAAGGCTTTCGCCGAGAAGCGATACGCCGAGGTTTTTGGAAAGGACAACATCGACCAGAAGGAAGTGCTGGAGCTGACGCAGCTGCAGGTGGAGCTCGATTCCGCTTACCCCGCGCTGATGACCCTGATGACCACCAATGCACCCTGGCAGCTCGGACCAATCTGGACCCAGTTCAAGGAGATGCAGGACAAGGTGAAGGTAGGGCAGGCGGCTCGGCAGATGAAGCAGCAGCGCGAGAAGGCAGCACGTGACGCAGCGGTTTTCAAGGCGCGCAACGCACGCATCGACCGCAACGTGGTGGTGTTTTTCACCGCTCTGTTCATCGGGTACTTTTGGTTATTGATGGGTATCGTATGGCTAAACCCGAAAACTTAGGCGTGATCGTGTTCTTGGGTGTTCTGGTGTTTTGCCTGTGCACCCTTGTATTCTGGATGCTGATGAAGTTCTACACCCAGGATGGAGAGTTCAGGCATCACCGGCGCGAGTCCGAGAAGGCTGCGCTGGTGCTGCGTGAGGAGCGGGAGAAATTGGAAAAACTATTGAAGACGGTGAAACCCACCGAGAAAGGCGACGAGTGAAAGACCTATTGCAATTGATTATTTCAGCGAGAGTGAACCAGCCACGACCCACCGTTGAGGAGGTCGAGGTGCAGGTGTGGGCGTTTGTGGTGAAGTCCATCACGGTCATGGTTCTGGGCATCGCGTTTGGCGTGCTCTACGCCGTGGCGTTCGTGCCGGAGACGGACGAGCTGGCGCCGATCGACGCCGTGTTTCTCGAGATCCTGAAAGCCATCGCCTTCATGGGCGTGGGCACCATGGGTGGCATCTCTGGCCGCAAGGCGACCAGCGCCATCGCACGAGCCATCGTTGGAGAGGAAGACAATGGACAAGCTACTTGACCTCCTGAAGGTGGCAGCCCCTGCGCTTGCCACCGCGGTGGCCGGCCCCATGGGTGGTGCTGCCATCAGTGCTATCGCCAGCAAGCTCGGCGTGCCGGCCTCGGTCATCGAGGTGACCCGAGCGCTTGAGACGAACCCCGACGCGGCCATCAAGCTGCGCGAGATCGACGTGCGTGAGTTCGAGGCAGAGCAGAAGGCCGTCTCCGACCGCTGGTCATCCGACATGGCGAGCGACAGCTGGCTGTCGAAGAACATCCGGCCCATGACGCTGATCTACCTGCTCACCGCCTACCTGGCGATGGCGCTGCTGGACGGTACCGGATTCCACATCGCCGAGGCCTACGTCACGCTGCTCGGGCAGTGGGGCATGTTGGTCATGGGTGCCTATTTCGGTGGGCGCACGCTTGAGAAAATCACATCATCGAGGAAATAATCGCAATGAAACAGAACTACGACCACGCATTCGAGCTCGTCATCCAGAGCGAGGGCGGCTACGTGAACGACCCGCATGACCATGGCGGCGAGACAAACCTCGGCGTCACCAAGGCGGCATGGGCTGACTACCTCAAGCGCCCTATCCAGGACGGCGAGATGAAGGCGCTCACCAAGGACACGGTGAAGCCGTTCTACAAGAAGATGTACTGGGACAAGCTGCACGGCGACGAACTGCCTAGCGGCCTCGACTACGCTGCCTTCGACTTCGGCGTGAATGCCGGTACCGGCCAGGCCGCGAAGTTCATCCAGCGCGCTGTGGGTGTGACCGCTGACGGCGCGATTGGTCCTGGCACCATGGGCGCGGTGGCGAAAGCTGACCCTGTCGCCTTGCTCGCCAGCTTCACCAAGCAGAAGGAGGACTTCTATCGCGGCATCGTGGAGCGCAAACCCGACCAGGGAAAGTACCTGAATGGCTGGCTGTCGCGCACAGACAAGGTTCAGGCCACGGCCAGCTCAATGCTCGCCTAACGGTGCAGATCGCGCGCACGCAGCTGCGTGTAGCGCATGAGCTGCTTCGGGTCCTTGTGGCCCGTGATCAGCATCATTTCGGGGAAGCTGTATTTGTTGGACTCGACGAGCCGGCTGATCGCTTCGTGGCGCAGGTCGTAGAGGCGCAGGTCCTCGATCTCGAGCTCCCTGCATGCGCGGGGAAACAGCGTGCTCCATGAGTGGCCGTTCACCGGAAAGATGAACTCGGACACCTGCGGCTGGCGCATGACGATATCGTAGGCCCCATGAAGCAGCGGCACCGTCTGGTGGTTGCCGATCTTCTTGCGGGGGTCCTTGCGGTCGTGGATGACGATCGTGCGGTCGTCGTGGTTCAGGTCCTCCCAGCGCAGCCGGACGACCTCCGATGGAGGCCGAAAGCAGCTCGCCAGGATGAAGTCGAAAATGTCAGGCGTCAGGCTGTGCGACCGACGCGCAAACCAGTCACGCAGGGCGGCCAGCTCATCAGGCGTTGGCCTGCGGTCGCGCTCGGACGACCGGTTCAGGCTTCCCATGTAGCGCAGGATTTCCCGCGCATCGTCGACCACGGTGGGTTGCACCGGCTCGCGCCACAGGGCTTTGGCAATCTTGAGCACGCCCTTGAGGTAGGTGAGGTCGATCGTGGCCGTGACGTCGCGAATGCCGCGGTCCTTGCGGATGTAGTCCACCACGCGCTCGGCGGTCAGGTCGACGGCAATCTCATGACCGAGCACGTCACGAATCTTTTTCAGCACGTCGGCCTTGTTGCGCCCGAAGGGTTTGGCAGCGCTCATCTCGTTGATATATCGATCGACCAGGGCGCTCAGTTTTGTGCCGTTCTTTGGCTGCTCGATCTTCACGCGGCCTGCGTCAATGTCGGCCTCTTTGGCTCGGGCCCATTGAACGGCGAGCGCCTTGGTGGAGAAGTTTTTGGAGACGGCAGGGTGACCCTTCTGACGGATCTGGGCGCGCCACCTGTTGCCCACTTTCACGAACGTCGCCATCTGGTCCTCGGTGCAAATCTGGTGCACTGGCACATCGAATTGCACCAGTTTGCACCAGTTTTATACCGGAAGAAGCGGGATTGAGGAAGGGCTTAAAGCGTTGGAAAATCGGAAAGAAACGGGCTCCGTCGGGCATTGGCGGTTTTGTATTGCACCGATGATGGAGTGGACGAGGCCCGTTGTATTTGCTGATGAATTTGCGTTTTGGTGCAAATCTGGTGCAGTTCAGTCCAGCGTCTCGTGGCCGTGGTCGAACAGCTTGTCGAAGCACCGGTTGATCCACCAGAGAATGAACACCACGAATATGATCACGCCGAGGAAGATGAGGCCGAGCAGTGTGAGGAGGGATTGGGCTTCGTAGCTCATGCGCCCTCCAGCCAGATCAGGTCGAAGGCGATGGCGAAGACGGTCAGCGTGATCATGCTGCCCCCTTAATGCCGTGGGCGGCTTCTACCATGTCGATGATTTCGGACGCTGTGCCGTTTCCATCGCGCCATGCGGCTGCAACTGCCACTCGTTGATTGTGCGTCAGCGGCTTGCGTTGTTGTGGTGTGGTGTAGACAGGCTCCTTAGTTGCCATGTTGTGACCGCAACTAGGACATAACCAATCCGTGTCAAAAGGTGTTTGGCATTTGTCGCACAGATATGCTTCACCCACAGGCTCACCCTGCTCTTGCTTGGCTAGTGTTTCGGCAGCTTTAAATCCTGCATTAAAAAACCCTTCGGCTTCTGTTCTGCTAATTCCAGCGTTCCAAAGTGGGTGCAGCGTTTTGCAATACGCCTCAAGCGCCAGCTTCATTGCTTCATTGCTCATACCGCCTCCTTCCGACCGTCGCGGTAGTGCAGCGTGTCACCCATGCGACTTGGTATTTTCAGGCCGTCGAGAGAGCCAGGACGGATGGCCGTGGCCTGGTCACCGTCGCCGGCTTTGTAAACGGGACGCTGGAACAGGTCGTTCTGTGGCGGTGGGGTAAGTGGGATTTTGTTCATGGTTCGTTCTTTCAGATATCCACGACTTCGACGTCGTGAGGTTGTTTGCGGCCGGTGAGGATCTCGCGGATCCTGCGCTCGGTCAGGCGGTGGCAGCGCACCATGGTTCGTGCTGGGAGCTGGCTCATCACGTCGGCGTAGTCCTCCAGCACGGCACGCACGGCCTGCATGCCGCGCGCGTCGAGCCTGATGGCGTTGCCTTTGGTGTGGCGCTTGCCGGCTTCAGCCAGGGCTGTGATGGCGTCCATCAGCAAGCCCTTGCTGTCCTCGACTTCGCCCATGCTGACCAGCGTCTCCATGAGGTTCACGGCGTCGCTGCACACGCGCCAGTCGTCGGTGGTCGGCGTCGCCCCTGTCTCCATGCTGGCGAGGCCGGTCCACATGCGTGTGAGCTGGTGGCGCTGGTAGTCTGCAGGCATAGGCTCCGTCGGGCTGGCCTGCAGTTCATGCAGCAGCGTGTAGGAGCTGGCCTGGTGCTGGCGGCGACGGCGCTTCATGCTGCGCTCCCAGCCAGTGCTGCAAGCAGACTAGCAGCAAGCCGGCGCAGATCTTCGCCGGATAACCCCTCCTCGTCGGTCGTGTCGTTGACCACCGACAGAGCGTTACGCACGACTTCACGGTGCACTATGCACAGGTTAAATGGCAGCAAAGCACGCGCCAATGTTTCGACAGGCATAGGCTCGTCGTTGACCGGTCGCATTGCTTTGAGCAGGCCAACCAATGCGTTGCATTCCGTGGCGACGCGCTGGTGATAACTGGCAGCCTGCTCCACTTGATGACGAGCAAGGTCCATCGCTTTCATTTCTGCCTCACTTTCAGCATGGCATCGGCGCTGGCATAGGCTCGCTTCGCTACGGATTCCTCAAAATTGACGCCCATCTTTTCAATCCATGCTCGCATGGCCTGGGCTGCAAGATAGTCGCGCAAGGTAATGCCGTAGTGCTGCTTGGTCGGTGCTGGGTCACCATTTGCGTGGACTTCACCCGTTGGAATCTTGCATGGGAAAAACGGTTCATTCTTCATTCTTGCCTCGCTTTCAAATATGCCTCGACGTCAGCGCGGCGGTACCGCACAGGGCTCCGCTTGCTGTCTCCGAGCTTGAGCCAGGTGGGGCCAATGCGCTTACCGCGCCAGGCCTCAAGGGTGTCGGTCTTCACCTGCAACAGGTCGGCGACCTGCTGGGGTGTGAGTAGGTCCTGAGTCATGGCGCTGTCCTTAGATTGGGCTGTCTTCGGTGGGGCCGGCGTAGCCGTCGTCGTAGTCCGGCGCGGCAGGCATCACCTCGCCGGTGTTCGGGTCCACGTCGGTCACGTCATGCGATGGGGCAGGGGCCTGCGCTGCCACCTTTGCCAGTCGGCTTGGGCGCTTGGTGCTAGCTGGCTTGGCTTCTGCCGGCGCTGCCTCGGGTGCTGGTGCTGGCGCGGGGTCTGCCGGCATGAACAGCTCGTCGTCGGCGCGCAGGGCTTCGTCGAGGTCAGTGCTCATGGGCAGGCGCTTGGAGTGGCGGCGCACCACCGTCTTCTTTGCCATCTCTGAGAAGTCCGAAACCCAGGGGCCCGAGGTGCCGGAGCGGCTGCGCTTGCGGATGGCCTCGATATCCTCGACCGACATGAACTCGCGGGACTTCTCGCCATCCTTCATGGTGACAATCGAGTAGGCCCCGATGATCTTGCCGCGGCTGGTGAGCGCCGGCTTGTGCACGATGCGCTCGCTGTCGCCGAGCTCGTAGTCGAAGCTGTCGTTCTCGTAGACCGCCTGGACCGACCAGGTGCTGATCTCGCCGGAGTTGCGCACCAGCTTCATGATGCCGGCGACCATCGGCATAAACTGCGCCTGGTTCTTGAAGGTGACGATCGCACCCTCGCGGCCGTCGGGCAGCAGGCCCATCTGGCTGGCGCGCATGGCCGAGGCGAACAGCGTGCGGCGGTCGGCGTCGAGCAGGTTGCCGTTCATCTGCACGGCCGTCATGACGACGCGCACAAATCGGGCGGGGTCCACATGCTTGGGCAGGGCTGCTGCAAACTGTGGTTGCATGGCGGTCAGCTGGTTGCGGACCTGATCTATCACGGTGACTTGGGTACTCATTTCGCGGTTCCTTTCTTGGGGTTGATGCGAAGGTTGCGGAAGCCTTTTCGGCCCCCGTAGGTTTTGCCGACCATGTCGGCGGTGATCAGTGTGGGTGGCGTCTCGGCCTGGATGCCGGCGCTGATGGTCCAGCCTTCGAGCAGCACCTTCTCAGCGTCGCCGATGGCCTCGAACAGCTCGGCCTTGGCGACCTCCTTGTCCTCGGCGGCGTTCTTCTCGGCGGCCGCGGCCTGTTTGTATTTGTCCACCAGACTTGTGATATTCGCATCACTGCCGGCGTCGAGGATCTTGCCGGGCTGGGCATATTGGTTCAGTCGGATGACCGCCTCGGCGTCGCCTGGCATCACCGGGTCTGGCTCGATGGCGTTGTCGACCGTGTACCAGAAGCCCGACACCTTGGCCTTGATGGCTGCGATGACGTCTTCGTCGCGCTCGCGCTCAATGACTACACCACGGTTGCCGGCAATGAATGCGCCAATGAAGGAGCGCTTGAAGCCCGACACCGCCATCTGGTGCTGCACCTGCATCTCGATGTGCTCGGGCGCTTCGATGCTACCGTCGTCATGCTCGATCCAGCCGTCGCGGAATGCGAGGTAGTCGACGTTCTTGATCTCCAGGTGGGAGGGGCCGTCTGGCAGGTTGGTGATGACGAAGTCGAAGGAGGAGCCCATGCGCAGGTCGGGCAGGCGGTAGTAGCTCTTGAGCGGCTCGATCTTCCAGCCCTGTTCCTCGGCGATGCCGTGGGCGATGGCGGCCTCCAGTCGGTTGCCCCACTGCATGCGTTCGTTGGTCTTGAACTCGGGCACGGTACCGGAGTGCTTGCGGTGCCAGAGGTCGAAGTGGGTCACGTAGGGCGACATGCCAAAGAGGGCGGCGCTCTCCGTGCTGGTCACATCCAGTTTCCGCATGGCAAGCCAGTGCGCTTCGTCGTCGGGTTTGATGATTTCGAGTGTCATGGTGGTCTTTCAGTTGTCTTCGTCTTCGTCGTCGCAGTGCTCGCAGCCTGGGTGATCAGGGTCGCGGCAGTCGGGGTGCGCTCTCAGTCGGGCGTCGAGCTGGCGCTGGAAGCGGTCCTGCGCCTTCAGGTCCTCAATGTCGGGATCGAAGTCGTCGAAGTTCACAGCGGCCTCCACACGAACACGTCAAGGCCGACCACCACCAGGGCGGCGAGGCAGACGACGATGACAGCGATGGCGCGGATCTTGGCGCGTGTGTCGTGGGTGAACAGGCGTCGGTTGATGGGCTCGACGTAGCCGTTTTCGCGGTAGTTGGAATTCATGGATTCTCCTGGTTGAGCTCCGAGACGTTCGGCGCTTGAGGAGAATTATGCAACGGTATTGCGACAACCGCAACAGTTTATTTAGGATTAAAACCCTTAGTTGCGTAAATCCAACACTCAGGGGGTGACGAGGATGATGGGCCGCGTCCACTCGACCTCGACGTCCTTCATGACGCCGGCCGGCGTGTTCAAGGTCCAGCGCCCACGCTTCATTCCGCGCACGATCCTGGCGACGTAGATGCCGCCATTCTTGAGGCGGCAGAAGGACAGGTGGCCGATCGACTCCGGCTGGATGCCACCGTCGGGGTTCATGTTGGCGGCGAACAGGACCCAGCCATCCATGTGCGCGAGGTCGGTGTTCTCGGTGCGGCAGATGCAGGCCTCGGCGTTCTCCGGCAGATCACCGCCGGGGTGGGGCACGGTGAGGCCAGCCTGCATGTCGATGTGGATTTCGCACGTCTCGTCCATCCAGCTGCCGACGGGAATCATGGTGTTCTTCGATGTGGTCCTGACACCGGCATGCTCCATGACCTCATCAGCCGGAACACCGAGCAGTCGCGCAATGGCCGCCGCCTCTGCGATCTTCATTTCCCGCTTGCCCCTGAAGGTGAGGCTGATGGCGGCAGGGTCGACGCCAAGGGCTCGCGCCAGGCCTCGCTGCGACAGGCGCTGGTCGGCGAGCTTGGCTCGAAACCACTTCGTATCGACTGACATGGGGACCCCTCGGGCTGAAACAGGTTGCGCCCGATAGATACCGGAATGATGCGACTATTGCAACACGCGTGAGATTTATGCATAATTGCGATATTCTCAACATGAAGGAGTTTTATGACACCAGCAGACATCGTGATTTCCCGCTTCCAGGGCGTGAGGCCTTTGGCCCGGCTTCTCGGTAAGGACCCAAGCACCATCCATCGCTGGCGCATGCCAGCGGCGAAAGGCGGTCTGAATGGGCGTGTGCCTTCTGCCGCTCAGGTGCGGCTACTCGAACTGGCGCGAGAGCGCGGGGTCGCTCTGACAGCCGAAGAACTCATCAACGGAAGCGCAGCCTAGAGGCCGCGTCACAAGGCTGTCAAATGGAATTTCATCCTAAACCTGAATTTGCTCCTACGGGTTGCATCTATCTATCTGGGCCTATGACGGGATTTCCCGATTTCAATCATCCGGCTTTTTTCGCGGAGGCCGAGCGCCTGCGAGCTCTGGGACATACCGTGAACAACCCCGCCGAGTTTGGCGAGTCGCCCGACCTCGAATGGCACCAGTACCTGCGCAAGGACATTCGGGCCCTGATGGACTGTACCGCCATCCACATGCTGCCTGGCTGGTCGAAATCGAAGGGTGCTCGCCTCGAACACCACATCGCCGTGGAGCTCGGTTTCACGGTGACAGGGGCACCGGCATGAGGCCCGTCTGCACGGTGTGTGGACGCCGAACCACACCCTTCGTGTTCATCGGCCTGGAGCCTGTCGGTCCGAGCTGCGCGCGCAACATGGGCCTCACCAAGGCCAAGCAGGTCAAAGGCAGCCGCATCCGGTTTGTCAGCTACCGCCCCAAGCGAGCCACCCAAGACCAAACGCTCGACCTGTTCGCGGAGCTGCCATGACCATCACGCTCCGCTCCTACCAGAACACGCTCGTCGAACGCACGCGCGCCAACTTCATCGTCGGCAAGCGCAACCAGCTCTTGGTGCTGCCAACCGGTGGCGGCAAGACCGTGTGCTTCAGCTACATGGCCGGCGCGGCCAAGTCGAAAGGCCTGCGCGTCTGGATCTTGGCCCACCGCGTCGAGCTGCTCGAACAGATCTCGCGCACGCTGCGCGACTTCTCCATCGCGCACGGCATGATCGCGCCGGGTTTTCTGGGTGATCGCCGGCAGCAGGTGCAGGTGGCTTCGGTGTTCACGCTGGCGCGCCGGCTTGACCGCTACGAGGCCCCCGACCTGATCATCGTGGACGAGGCGCATCACGCGATTTCCACCTCCACCTGGGGCAAGGTCATCAAGGCCTTTCCCGATGCGCGCCTGCTTGGCGTCACGGCCACACCCATCCGTCTCTCGGGTGAAGGCCTCGGCGACCTGTTCGAGTGCATGGTGCAGGGCCCCACGGTGCGCGAGCTCATCGAGCAGGGTGCGCTCTCGCCCTACCGCCTGTTTGCGCCGGCCGGCGTGGACCTCTCTGGCGTGCACAGCAAGATGGGCGACTTCGTGCGAGGCGAGCTCGCCACCGCGATGAACAAGCCCAGCATCACCGGCGATGCCGTGGCCCACTACCAGCGCCTGGCACCCGGTAAGCGTGCCGTGGCCTTCTGCGTCTCGGTCGAACACGCCGAGCACGTGGCCGCGCAGTTCAGGCAGGCCGGCATTCCCGCGGCCTCGATCGATGGCGGCATGGACAAGGTGCTGCGTCAGTCCGTGCTGGCCTCGTTCACCGCCGGCGACCTGCGCGTGCTGACGAGCTGCGACCTCATCTCCGAGGGCTTCGACGTCCCGGCCATCGAGGTGGCGATCCTGCTGCGCCCCACGCAGTCGCTCGGCCTCTACCTCCAGCAGGTAGGCCGTGCGCTGCGCGTGTTCCCTGGAAAAGCCGAGGCCATCATCCTTGACCATGCCGGCAACGTGAACCGCCACGGCCTGCCCGACGACGAGCGCATCTGGTCGCTCGATGGCTCCGTGAAGAAGAAGCGCGCCAAGCCTGCAGAGGTGCCGGTCAAGACCTGCCCGAAGTGCTTCAGCACCGTGGCGTCGGCGGCCACCCACTGCCGCTGCGGCCATGAGTTCGAGGTGCAGGCACGCGAGGTCGAGCACGTCGAGGGCGCGCTGCAAGAGGTCGATGTGGCGCAGGCCCGTCGCGAGGCCAAGCAAGCGCAGGGCAGAGCGCAGACCGAGCAGGACCTGGTGGCGCTTGGCCGCTCCCGAGGAATGAAACGGCCGGAGCTCTGGGCGCGGCATGTGCTGCGCGCCAGGCACACCAAGGAAGCGAGGGCAGGGGCATGAACGTGATCAGCAGCAGCTACGGCAATGACAGCGTGGCGATGATTCAGTGGGCGCATGAGCAGAAGCTGCCCGATGTGCACGTGGTGTTTGTCGATACCGGCTGGGCTGCGCCTGGTTGGCTCGACCGCGTCACCCGCATGGAGACCTGGGTGCAGACGCTCGGTTTCACCGTGGTGCACCTGGTGTCGGCGATCCCCTTCGAGGAACTGATGATCCGCAAGAAGGGCTTCCCCAACCAGCGCCACCAGTGGTGCAGCGGCATCCTCAAGGGCCTGCCATTCCTGACCTGGATTGACGACGCGGACCCCGGCAACGACGCAACGGTTCTCATTGGCAAACGCCGCGAGGAAAGCCAGGAGCGAGCCGACACGCCCGAGATCATCCCGTCGAGCATCTACCACGGTGGCCGCCGCGTCTGGCATCCGCTCTACATGCACTCCGAGGCCATGCGCGATGCGCTGCTGGCGCGTGCCGGCTTTGAGCCGCTGCCGCATCGCTCCAAAGAATGCTCGCCCTGCATCAACGCGAACCGCACCGACATGCGCCAGCTCACCGAGCAGGATATCGAGCGCGTCGAGGCGATCGAGGCCAAGGTCGGCAAGACGATGTTCAGGCCCAAGCGTCATGGCGGGGCGAAGGGCATCCGGCGCGTGATCGCCTGGGCCTATTCTGACCGCGGCAAGTACGACGATCGGCAGGAGAGCTTGTTCAACTCCTGCAGCAGCGGTTACTGCGGGTTCTGATGATGCGATTTTCACAAGCAAATGGAGGAAAGCACATGACGCGCAACACCGACACCGGCATGGAAGTGCTTGTCATCGCCTTTTTGGCCGTCGTCCATGGCGGCTTCTGGGGGCTGGTCGGCTACTGGGCAGGGTGGTTCGTATGGGCACCGTGACCCTGATCGACGGCCGTGAGGTCGACAGCGCCAGCGAGGCCTGGCGTGCCGAGTGCGAGGCGCGCCACATCCTCTCGATGCGCGATATCTATTCGCGGCGCGAGTACCTGGCGGCCATCAGCAAGAGGCGAGGGGAGAAGGCCGGCAACGAGCTGGCCGATCTGGTCCGTGCGGTGTGGGCTCACAATCGCATTAGGGTAAACCCTTAGAAGATAGTGAGAAAAACGCAACTATACTGAGGCCACATTCACTGAAAGGTCCATCATGTTCATCACCGTTTCAATCCGCAGCGTCTACGGCAACCAGATCATCTACCCAGCCTGCGACAAGTCCCAGGCCTTTGCGTCGATCGCCGGCACCCGCACTCTCACGCACCAGGTCATCAAGCAGATCAAGGCGCTGGGCTACGAGGTGCGCGTTGAGCCACAGCACCCCGCCACCCTGTAACGTAAACTCGTCGGATGACCGAAGCCGACCTCATGCGTTCCGTGATGATTGCCCTTTCCGACGAGGGGCACTTCGTCGTGCGCGCCAACGTCGGCCTGTTCTTCACGAAGGATGGCCGCCCCATCCGCTCCGGCCTGCCCGTCGGGTTCTCGGACCTGTTCGGCAACCGCGCCGGCGACGCACGCGCCTTCTACATGGAGGTGAAGACCGCGACCGGCCGCGTCACCGTGGAGCAGGACCGCTTTCTCGGGGCCATGCGGCAGCGGGGAGCGATCGCCGGTGTGGTGCGGTCGATTGAAGATGCGCGTGCGTTGTTGAGATAACCGCATCAACTGGTGTTATGATATCGACGGACCAGGCTAGGGTAGCTCCCGAAAAAGCGATTCATCACCGCCTGCCTGACTCCATTTTTCTAGTGATGCCGCTCCTGATGAAAGCCGTTTATGAACCACATTGAAGCCTTCCGTGATGCTATTGCAGCGGCAGGGCTGACCCCACCCCACGAGATCATTGGCGACGGTGAACGTCACCGGTTCAGCAGCGATGGCCGCCCACACAACAAGTCGGGCTGGTACCGATTTCACGATGATGAGCGTCCCGCTGGTGCCTTCGGGTGCTGGCGCTCCGACATTTCGGTGACGTGGAAGTCGACCAACAACAAGCCATTCACGCAGGCCGAGCGCGATGCGTATCGCCAGCGCATGCAGCAGCTCGAAGCGCAGCGTGCCGAGGAGCTCCGTGCCGCTCATGCCGAGGCCGCGAAGAATGCCGCCGATCTCTGGGCTCGGGCCAGGCCTGACGACCACCTCTATCTCGACCGCAAGGAGATCCAGTGCATCGGCGCTCGCGTGCTGGGCGACGAGCTGCTCATCCCCGTCAAGCACTCCGCCAAGGAATTGGTGGGCTTGCAGCGCATCTATCCCGACGGGGCCAAGCGCTTCATCAAGGGCACACCTCTGGCCGGCGGCTACTGCACGCTGGGCACACCAGCCAAAGACGGCACGGTCGTCATCTGCGAGGGCTATGCCACCGGCGTCTCCATCCACCTCGCCACCGGCTGGTGCGTGGTCGTCGCCTTCAATGCCGGCAACCTCAGAGCCGTCACCGACAAGATCCGCAAGGCGCTGCCGAGCGCGCGCATCATCATTGGCGCTGACGACGACGCCTTCACCGAGGGCAATCCAGGCCTGGCCGCCGCGGCCGAGACGGGCATGCCATCGTGCTGGCCGGTCTGGTCAGGCGAGCGCGGCAAGGGCACCGATTTCAACGACCTTCATGTGAGCGAAGGGCTCGAAGCGGTTCGTGCGTGTTTCACAGCACCTGCCACAATCGACCCTGTCGCTCCGGGTGCTGTATCCGTCAAGCAGCCCGTCAAGCCGGCAAGTGATGGGGATGACCAAGCATCCGACAACACCGGCAGCTCTGGGGGTGGTTCTCCTTTCCCGCTGACCCAGGCCGTTCATGAAGAGCCGCTGCCTGGTAATCCTGCCGGGGGCGGCTCGAACGACACTGACGAGTTGATGATCTTCACGTCGACGCCGATGAAGACCGCCGAGCTCTTTCACGCGACGCTGCCCGAGGGTGGCCGCATCCTGCACTGGCGCGGTGAGTTCTATTCGTGGGACGGCTGCCGCTACGTGGTGCGCGACCGGGTCTACATCGACCAGCGCCTCTACCACTTCATGGCCGGCTGCGTGACCATCAAGGAGAACAAGCACGGCGACCGCGAGATCGTGGCGTTCAGTCCCAAGCGCTCGAACGTGGACGACGTGGCCCACGCCCTGCGCGCTGTCTGCTATGCCGACATTCCCGAGCCTCAGTGCTGGATTGAGAAGCGCGAGGGCGACCCCGCTGCCGGCGAGATCATCGCCTTCTCGAACGGTTTCCTGCACTGGCCGACCCGCACCCTGTTGCCGGCCACCGACCGCCTGTTCGTCACCTCGGCGCTCGACTTCCCCTACAACCCAGGTGCCGGCCAGCCCACGCACTGGCTCAAGTTCCTGCACGGTCTGTGGCCGCAGGACGAGGAAAGCATCACGGCGCTCTCCGACATGTTCGGCTACCTGCTCACCGACGACACCAGCCAGCAGAAGATGTTCATGCTGATCGGGCCCCCGCGCTCGGGCAAGGGCACCATCTTGCGCGTGCTGGAGAGCCTGGTGGGCTACCACAACCGCGTCAGCCCAAGCCTTGCCAGCCTCGGCACGCAGTTCGGCCTGCAGCCGCTCATCGGCAAGCGCCTAGCGATGATCTCCGACGCACGCCTGTCCGGCCGCGCCGACCAGCAGCCCATCGTGGAGAACCTGCTGCGCATCTCCGGCGAGGACGCGCTGTCGATCGACCGCAAGAACATCGCCGCCTGGACCGGCAAGCTGCCGACCCGCTTCGTGCTGGCGTCGAACGAGCTGCCGGCCTTTTCCGACGCCTCCGCGGCGCTCGCCAACCGCTTCATGCTGTTTCGCTTCACCGAGTCATTCCTCGGCCGCGAGGACCACGGCCTCACCAACCGCCTGCTCAACGAGCTGCCGGCCATCGTGCTGTGGGCTCTGGACGGTCTGGAGCGCCTGCAGGAGCGTGGCTACCTCATCCGGCCACAGTCAGCCGAGGAGCTCGCCGAGGACCTTGTCGAACAGACCAGCCCCATGCGCTCGTTCGTGCAGGAGAAGTGCGTCATCGGCGCCGGCCATGGCTGCGACCGCGACGAGCTGTTCAAGGCGTGGAAGGAGTGGTGCACGGACCAGGGCCGCGATCACCCCGGCACGAAGGTGTCATTTGGCCGTCAACTCTCGGCCGCTTTCCCTGGCGTCCGTCGCACGCAACCCCGCGAGCTTGGCACAGGATCCGGCACAAGATTGAACTTGTACTCAGGCATCCGCATGAAGCACGGATGGGAAGAAACGGACGGTCCACTGTGATGGCACAAGATCAAACCTGTGCCGGCACAGGATTGGCACAGGATGTAAAAACCCTTGAAAGCCTTGTATTCTCTGGGTTTTCTCACTTGGCACAAGATGGCACAGGTAAAACGGAAGGTAATGTATATGTGCACACACACACACGCAAAGAAGCTGGCTGCAATGGAAATTCACCTGTGCCACCTGTGCCAGCTGTGCCAACCGATTTGCCACAACCATTGCGAAATTCGCATCACACAGGTAACATCCGCATCATGAATTCTCCCGTCCTAAAAAAGGTCGAGCTCTCGCTCCTGCAGCCGTATGAGCGCAACGCTCGCACGCATTCGGCGTCGCAGGTGGAGCAGATCGCGCGCTCGATCGAGGAATTCGGCTTCACGAACCCGCTGCTGATCGACGACCAGAACCGCATCATTGCCGGTCATGGCCGCTTGATGGCAGCCCAGCGCCTGCTCATGGCGGACGTGCCCTGCATGGTGCTGACCGGCCTCACGGACAGCCAGCGTCGGGCCCTCATCCTGGCCGACAACAAGATCGCGCTGAACTCCGGCTGGGACGCGACGATGCTATCGGCCGAGCTGCAGGAGCTCAAGCTCGAAGGCTTTGACCTGTCGCTCACCGGCTTTTCCGTCGAAGAGATCGACGACCTCACGCAGGTCATTCCTTCCGAGAACGACCCCGATGATGTTGGCGACCTGCCTGACGAGCCCACGACGAAGCCTGGCGACGTGTGGCTGCTCGGTCCTCACCGGCTGATCTGTGGCGATGCGACCGATGTGTCTGTGGTGACCACGCTGATGGGCAACGCGCAGGCCGATGCAGTCATCTGTGCCGAGGCCACGTGGACGGACCCGCCCTACAACGTCGCCTACGAGACGAAAGCCGGAAAGATTGCCAACGACGACCTGGCTGACGGCGACTTTCTCGACTTCCTCAGTGGGGCCTTCAGCAGCATGTGGGCGGCCATGAAGCCCGGAGCGCCCATCTACGTGGCGCACGCTGACGGTGAGCCAGGGCTTGCCTTCCGTGCGGCCTTCAAGTCGGCCGGCTTCAAGCTGTCGGGCTGCCTGATCTGGCGCAAGGACCGCTTCACGCTGTCACGCTCGGACTACCAGTGGCAGCATGAGCCCATCCTGTACGGCTGGAAGCCAGGCAGCGCACACCGCTGGTACGGTGGCCGCAAGCAGACGACCGTGTGGGAATTCGGCGAGCGTTCGCCCTTCGTGAAGATGGAGGACGGCCGCTGGCAGGTCACGATCGGCAACCAGGTGATGGTGGTCGATGGCGAGGCTCATGTGTCGGAGCTGGTGCCGACCATCATCGACGAGCCCAAACCCCGACGCAACGACGCGCACCCAACCATGAAGCCGGTGGCGCTGATCGAGCGTATGCTCAAGCACTCAGCCAGGCCCAAAGACATTGTGCTCGACCCCTTCGGTGGCTCGGGCTCGACGATGATTGCGGCCGAGCGCCTCGGAATGGTGGCGCGCCTGGCCGAGCTTGATACCCGCTACTGCGACGTGATCGTCGCCCGTTACGAGCAGTTCACAGGCCGCAAGGCCGAGCTGGAGACCCATGACTGAAACCAAGAAACCCAAGGCCAAGGCCACAACCAAGAAGCCACACGGAGGCGCACGCGCCAATGCCGGCCGAAAGCCGCACGCACCGACCGACCAGCAGCGCGAGCAGGTCAAGGCGCTGTCTGGCTTCGGCATCCCGATGGAGCAGATCGCGGCCATCGTCGGTGTCGATGAGAAGACCGTGCGTGCCCACTACGAAAACGATCTGAACATGGGGCGAGCCGTCGCCAACAGCACGGTGGCAAAGACCCTGTTCGAGAAAGCCACCAAGGAGAAGGACACGACGGCCCTGATCTGGTGGACCAAGTCCCGCATGGGCTGGACCGAGAAGCAGCAGCTCGAAGTGTCCGGCGTCCTCAACATCCACGTTCATTCCTGAAAGGCACCATGAAGCTCACCGACATTTCCATCACCAAGTCCGGCGTCATGAAGGCCTGGCGGCTCGAGATCACCATGCTCACGCCTGCCGGCGAGATGAAGTCCGACCAGCATTTCGACGACTTCGGTGGCTTCCTCACAGCCGTGAAGGAGGCCGCGACGTTCTTTGCCGTGCGTCTTGGCCGCATCGCTGCCAGCGAGGCCAACAAGCGCCTGCTGACCCGCGAGCTCGCGCCCAACCCCGAGCGCGTGCAATGAGCCGCGTCCTGACCATCACCGAGGTGGTGCGTCGCCTTGGCGTCAAATACCCCGACGTCATGGTCACCGGTGGCGAGCGTCACGACGGTTTCTGGATCCGCTGCGTGTGTGCCCATGGGCGCTGGCAGTTCGACCGCCTGCACTTCGTCTCGACGGGTGCGGCCTACTCCTTCGCCGAAGTGGCGCTGGCTGAGTTCCATGGCGCGTAGGGCACCACAGGAAGCCGCCGAGGCCGGTACCCACTACTACCCGCCTGGTCCGGTGGCGCGCGCCTTCCTGCGCTCCGACGCCTTCGTGGCCGGCATCCGTGGGCCGATCGGCTCGGGCAAGTCCACGGCCGCGGTGATGAAGCTCATCCGCAACGCGCAGAAGCAGAAGCCGCTGCGTGACGGCTGGCGCCGCCGGCGCACGGCCATCATCCGAAACACCTACCCCGAGCTGAAAACCACGACCATCAAGACCTGGCACCAGTGGCTGCCGGCCTCCGTGGGCAACTGGCGCGACAGCGGACCGCCGACGCATCACATCGTCGACATGGCGGCCAAGCTCGACTGGGAAATCATGTTCATCGCGCTCGACCGTCCCGACGACGTGCGCAAGCTGCTGTCACTCGAGCTCTCCGACGCCTGGATCAACGAGGCGAAGGAGGTCCCGAAGGCCATCCTGGACGGCTTGACCGGCCGTGTGGGCCGCTATCCTCCGCGTGACGGCGAGTTCGGCTGCACCGACCCGCAGATCCTGATGGACACGAACCCGCCCGACCAGGACCACTGGTGGTACGTGCTGGCCGAGAAGGACACCTCGAACGAGCGCAACCGCTCGATGCACGAGGACATGGCGGCCATCCAGTCCGAGCTGCGCAAGATCGGCGCCCTGCGCCCCGACCAGCCTTTGTTCGAGTTCTTTGCGCAGCCTGGTGGCGAGAGCGCCGATGCGGAGAACCTGAACCACCTGCCGCCCGGCTACTACCTCAAGGCCAAGGCCGGCAAGGACCCCGAGTGGGTGAAGGTCTACGTGAACGGCGAGTATGGCTTCGTGCTCGATGGCAAGCCGGTCTATCCCGAGTACCGCGACAGCATCCATGCCGTGGAGTTCTCGCCCACCATCCATCTGCCGCTGCAGATCGGCATGGACTTCGGCCTGACGCCGGCGGCCGTGTTCGCCCAGCAGATGCCCAACGGCCAGTGGCGCAAGCACTCCGAGCTGGTGACCGACAACATGGGCATCATCCGCTTCGCGCAGCTGGTGCGCCAGCACATCGCGAAAGAGTACCCCGGCTTCAAGATCGCCAACATCACCGGCGACCCCGCAGGCATGGCGCGTGGATCCGACGAGCGCACCGTGTTCCAGCTTCTGGAGGCCAACGGCATCGTGGCGCGGCCGGCGCGGACCAATTCGCCGCTGTTGCGCATCGAGGCCGTGCGCGACCCGATGAAGCGGCTGATCGACGGCGAGCCTGGCATGCTGGTGCACGCGACGAAGTGCCCGATGCTGCGCAAAGGTTACGCCGGCGGCTACCACTACAAACGGGTGCAGGTGACCGGTGATGCCAAGTATCGGGACGAGCCGGACAAAAACATGTACAGTCACGTCTGTGATGCCGATCAGTACGTCATGATCGGCGCTGGTGAAGGCAAGGCTATAATCCAGCGCGAACAACCCGCCAACCGTCCGGCGTTTGCAGTGGACGACTACGATATTCTGGGGTGAACCATGGGTTTTCTGACACCTAAAGCGCCGGCACCACTGCCACCACCACCGCCTCCCGTTCCGGTTCCGACCGTTGACACGGCTGCGGCCGCTGCCGAGCAGCAGTCCGAGGCTCTGCGCAACCGACGGGGGCGCGCCTCCACCATTCTTTCGGGCTCCGACACGCAATACCGCGGCGGCGAGGCCAACGTCCAAACCGCTACAAAAGCACTTCTCGGGAGCTAACCATGGCACGTCGCATTCGACTCGACCTGATGACCTCAGGCATTCCACAGACCGGCAACGGCAACTCATTCGACTGGCCTGGTGGCCGTGGCGTGTTCCTCGTCGAGTCCGGCTCTGGTGGCTCATGTGGCCTGCAGACGCAGGGCCCCAACGGCGTGTGGATCCCTGTCATCCACTTCGCGACGACGACCGATATCTCGGTGGCTGTCGGCAAGATGGCAAACTTCGAGATCGCTGCCGGACCCATCCGCGCAACCGCCGGCGCCAACACCTCCATGGTGTGCTCGGTGACCGGCGTTCCTTTGACCGCTGCAGGCTGATCCGATGGACCAGCGCGCCGAAGACTGCATCCGCGAGCAGGAGCAGCTCGCATCCGCTCGCGGCGTGTGGGAGAACCACTGGCGCGAGGTCGCCGAACGTGTGCGACCCCAACAGAACTTCTTCCAGATGATCCAGCGTCCCGACGGGGACAAGCGCAACGAGAAGATCTTCGACGCGACCGCGCCGCTTGGCCTGTCCAAGTTCAGCGCGGCCGTCATCTCCATGTCGTTTCCGGCGACGCAGACCTACCACAAGCTGGCGATTCCCGATGACGTCCTGAGCGGCAACACCCAGGTGCGCCGCTACCTCGACGTCGTGAACGACAAGCTGTTCCGCGTGCGCTATTCGCCTCGCGCCAATTGGCAGTCGCAGTCCGGAGAGGTGGTGATGGACGTCGGCGCCTTCGGGACCGGCATCCTGTTCACCGACGATGTGCTCGGCGTGGGCATCCGCTACAAGGCGCTCCCGCTGGCGCAATGCTTCATTGCCGAGGACGCGCATGGCCGCGTCGACACCCTGCACCGCCGCTTCCAATGGACGGCTCACCAGGCCGCAACCAAGTTCGGCAAGGACAATCTGCCCGAAGCCATGCAGCGCGCGCTCGCCACCGAGCCGCAGCGCAAGTTCTGGTTCCTGCACTGCGTCAAGCCGAACATGGACAAGAAGGCCGGCCGCCGCGACTACCAGGGCATGGACTTCTGGAGCTGCTACATCAGCCTGGAGGAAGGCCGCAAGATTTTGAGCGAGGGCGGGTTCCGCGTGTTCCCCTTTGCGGTGCCGCGCTTCGAGACAAGCCCCAACGAGTTCTATGGCCGCTCGCCGGCCATGAAGGTGCTGCCCGATATCAAGATGCTGAACGAGATGTCGAAGTCGATCATCCGCTCGGCACATCTCGCTGTTTCGCCTCCCATCATGCTGTCGGACGATGGCGCGCTGCAGGCCTTCAACCTGCGCCCCAACGCGCTGAACTTCGGCGCTGTGGACGATCAGGGCCGCCCACGTGCCATGCCGTTCCAGGCTGGTGGCCGCGTGGACATTGGCCTCGACATGATGAACCAGCGACGCGAGGCCATTAACGACGCCTTTTTCGTCACGCTGTTCCGCATCCTGGTCGAAGAACCCCAGATCACGGCCACCGAGGCCATGCTGCGTGCGCAGGAGAAGGGCCAGCTCCTGGCTCCGACCATGGGCCGCATCCAGTCCGAAATGCTTGGGCCCGTCATCGAGCGCGAGATCGACATTCTGGCGCACGCTGGCGAGCTGCCTCCCATGCCCGACGAGCTCATGGAGTGGTACCGCTCGGGTGGCGAGCATCACATCGAGTACCAGTCGCCGCTCAACCAGGCGCAGAAGGCCGGCGCCGGCGTTGCCATCATGAACACCATGAACGCGCTCGCACCTCTGGCGCAGATCGACCCCAAGGTCATGCAGCGCTACAACCTCGACAAGGCGGCCGAGCGCATTGGCCGCATCAACGGGGTGCCCGAAGACATCATCCGCAGCGACGAGGAAGTCGCCGCGCTCGACGCGCAGAGCCAGCAGGCCGCGCAAGCCCAGCAATTGCTCGCAGCCGCTCCTGTGGCTGCCGGCGCTGCCAAAGACTTCGCCCAGGCTGCATCCCTCGCGGGTTCCGCGCCTGGTCAGGTCGCCCCCAACCTAGGACTACCAGGAGCTTGATATGAGCGAGACGAATGAAATCATCACCGATGAGCAGCAAAGTGCTGCTGAACTCGTTGTGGAAACCGCACCAGCTGTCGATGAGACAGCAAGCAGCGAGAGTGCTGGCGAAGACGTACCTGCAGTGGCAGATCCTCTCGCCCACCCCACCGTGCCGCAAGCCGAAGCCATGTTTGCCGCTAACCCCGGCCTCTCATCCGTGCTGACCGACCGTGGCACCTTGAGCCGCGATGGCGTGCTCACGACTGTGGCCCACGGCGCATGATCGGATACGTGCAGCGCCTGCTTCGCCGGCGCTCGTTTTACCGGCATGTGTTCATCGGTACCGGACAGGCCGGCCATGAGGTCCTAGCCGACCTTCGCCGCTTCTGCCGTGCTGGTGAGCCGGCCCTTGTGATTGGCCGTGACGGCCAGTCCGACCTGTATGCGACCGGCATGGTGGCCGGCCGACAGGAGGTTTTCTGGCGCATAGCCACCCACCTGCATCTCGACGATGCGCAACTTCTGAAACTCAAGGAAACAATCGATGACGACCAATAGCGCAGCATCTGCTCTCACCGGCGCACCCGCAGCCGCACCAGCAGCCGCTCCCGCAGCAGCCCCCAACGCTGACGCCGGAGCCTCGGCCATTTCTGCAGCCGCAGCCGCAGCAGCCCCCGCTGCCGCCCCTGCTGGCGACAAGTGGTATTCCGGCATTGCCGACGAAAGCATCCGCACCTGGGTGGAGGCCAAGGGCTTCACCGACCCAACCGCGGCGGCCCAGTCTGCCTACAACCTTGAGAAGCTCATCGGCTTCGACCGCGCCGGCAAGACCGTCGTGTTCCCCGACGAAAACTCCACCCCCGAGCAGCGCCAGGCCTTCATGCAGAAGCTCGGCGTGCCCGAGAAGGCCGACGGCTACAAGCTGCCGGTGCCCGAGGGCCAGTCCGACGAATTCGCGAAGACCGCGGCGAACTGGTTCCATGAGAACGGCATCCCCGCCAAGGCGGCCGAGGGTCTGACGACCAAGTTCAACGAGTACCAGCAGCAGCAGATGGCCGCCCAGCAGCAGGCATTCGCGCAGAAGTCCGAGCAGGAATTCACCGGTCTGAAGACCGAGTGGGGCCAGGCCTTCGACCAGAACATCGAGCTCGGCAAGCGTGCCGCCTTGCAGTTCATCCCCGGCTCACCCGAGGAGCGCGCCTCGACGCTGCAGGCGCTGGAGCAGTCGCTCGGTACCGGAAAGCTGCTCAAGCTCATGGCGAACATCGGCCAGGGTCTGGGCGAGCACAAGATGATGGGCACCGAAGGCGGCGCTGGCATCATGACGCCGGCACAGGCCAATCAGCGCATCGCGGAGCTCAAGTCCAACAAGGAATGGTCGGCCGCCTATCTCGCCGGCGACAAGACCAAGGCGCAGGAGCTGACCAACCTGATCAACATGGCGAACCCGGTGGTGTGATATGAGTGATGTGAAAAACACTCCACCGTTGACACCGGCGCAACAAATTCGTCTAGAATCCGTGTCACTGGCCTACCGCCATGACCGCAGCCCCGAGGACGTCATCGAACGTGCGACGAAGCTGGCGGCCTGGGTGGAAGGCAACAAGGCCGCAACAAAGAAAGGGGCGAAAGCCCCTTCGGTTGCGAACGATGAGCAAGTCGAGCCTGAGAACGACCTCATCTGATGGCGATAATCGCTCTGTTGGCAGACAGCATCTGCAAGAAGACGGCCCCGCGAGGGAAAGCCACTTCGAGAACCTGATCACTCATTTTCTTTGGAGGGCTTATGTCCCAAGCAGTAACCACCAACTTCGTGCAGCAGTACACCACAAACGTGCAGCTGCTCTCCCAGCAGAAGGGCTCTCGCCTGCGCAACTCTGTGACCATCGGCCAGTACGTCGGTAAGCAGGGCGTGCCAGTCGAACAGTTCGCAGCGTCTGTCGCCAACAAGCGCACGACCCGCTACCCCGCATTGACACCCGCTGACGTCGGTTCCGACCGCCGCTGGGTGTTCCCATCCGACTACGACTGGAACGACCTGATCGATTCCATCGATAAGTTGCGCCTCTTGATCGACCCTCAGTCGAGCTACGTTCAGGTCGGTACCGCCGCCATGAACCGCGCCATGGACGACGAGATCATCGCCGCCTTCTTCGGCACGGCCAAGACTGGCGTGGACGGTTCGACCTCCGTGACCTTCCCTTCGAGCCAGCAGGTTTCGGCCTCTGAAGGCGCAAGCGCTGCCACTGGCTTGAACGTGGAAAAGCTCAAGGCCGGCATCCAGATCCTGTTGGCGAACGAAGCCTGGGATCCAAGCTCTGGCGACCGCATCACAGCCGTGATCTCTGCCAAGCAGAACCGCAACCTGATGGACGAAGTCCAGGTCATCAACGCCGACTACAACGGCGAGAAGGCTGTCGTGAACGACGGCTTCGTGATGAGCTGGGGCAAGGTGGATTTCATCCACTCCGAGCGCCTCCCCGTCAACGGTTCGAGCCAGACCCGCGTGCCCATGTACACCAAGGCAGGTATGCACCTGGGTATGTGGCAAGACCTCAGCGCCGACGTCTCTCAGCGTAAAGACCTCGCTGGCCTGCCTTACCAGGTTTACCTGTACGGCACCTTCGGTGGCACACGCATCGAAGAGAAGAAGGTCGTCGAATTGCCTTGCGCCTAACAGGGCAACGTGCCGCCGGGTGACCGGTGGCACTCCTTCAACCTCATTCTCTGGAGTAAATCATGGCAGTCGTCACTACCAAATCCACCGCGATCACCAATCGCGACGCAGTACCCGCAATCATCAATGATGGCCGTATCGAGAAGGGCTCTATGCGCTCGTCTCGCGGCTATGTCAGCGCCGCCAACGGCGACAGCATCGCTTCCAAGTACATCTGCGCTTCGTTGCCCTCGACGGCAATGGTTCGCAAGGTGTTGCTCTCCTGCGATGCCATCACCTCTGGCGCTGGTGACGTGGGCGTCTATCGCAACACCAAGGACGGCGGCGCAGTCGTCTCCGTGGCGTTGTTCGGCTCGGCCGTGTCCATCGCTTCTGCCTTGAGCAACAGCGATATCACGAACGAATCCGGCACCTTCACGCTGGACAAGCAGGAGCAGCCCTTGTGGCAAGCCGCCGGCCTGTCTGCCGACCCAGGTGGCACGCTCGATATCGCGATCACTTTGACCGCTGCAGCAGCTGCTGCCGGCAAGGTGGGCCTCGCTGTCGAATACGTCGACAACGGCAACTAAAGCGAGGGGGGCTTCTGCCCCTCTCTTTTTTCAATCTTTAGGAGGCCGCAATGGCAACACGTCGCTACATGATCAACCCCGAAGAAGCTGCGTTTCAGGTGACTGAAGCGACTGGCTCTGCGGTGGCATCCAAGAACATCGAACTGACGGTGGACTGGGACGCGCTCGCTGCGCTCACCCCTGCCATGTCCGGTCAGCAGGCCCGTTTGAACGTCATCAACGGCCTGTACAAGATGATCGAGTACATCGAGCAGACCGGCAAGTTCAACGTTAAAGCCTAAGAGGCTCACGCATGGCCTCGCAGGTCGAAATCTGCAACCGCGCCCTCATCAAACTGGGCGCGGGTCAGATCACATCCATCACCGACAATTCCAAGCAGGCCCGTATTCTTTCGGCCCTGTGGGACACCGTGCGCAAGTCCGAGATGACCAAGCGCTTCTGGATGTTCTCCCTGGTGCGCACCACGCTGCCGGCGCTCGCCGACAAGCCATCGTGGGGCTTTGCCTACCAGTATCAGCTGCCGCCCGACTTCCTGAAGCTGGCGCAGGTGAACGACACGTTTATCGCTCCCGGCCAGGCCGACTACCGCGCCTCCGATGACAGCCCCTACGCGATCGAGGGCGGCGTCATCATGACCGACTGGGGCGCACCCCTGAAAATCCGTTACGTGCAGGACATTCAGGACACCGGCCTGTTCGACGACCTGTTCGGCGAGGTCATGGCGTCCAAGCTCGCCTACGAGAGCTGCTACTCCATCACGCAGTCGCGCGACGGCCAGCGTGCCGCGCAGGACGACTACAAGGCCGCCCTGCGTGATGCCTCGATTTCCAACGCGATCGCCAAGCCGCCGCAAGGCCTGCCTGACGATAGCTGGATGCTGGGACGTCTCTGATGCCCCGCGCCGCCCCGCTCCTTTCCTCCTTCAATGCCGGCGAGCTGTCGCCCAACCTCGAAGGCCGTGCCGAGCTGTCCAAGTACGGCGCTGGCGCGAAGACGATGGAGAACTTCATCCCCATCGTGCAGGGTCCCGCCAAGCGCCGCGCCGGCACGCGCTTCGTCGCCGAGGTAAAGGATTCGACCAAGCGCACCTGGCTGGTTCGCTTCGAGTTCAACACGCAGCAGGGCTACATCCTGGAGTTCGGCGACCAGTACATCCGCTTCTACACCCAGCACGGCCAGGTCCAGTCCGGCGGCTCGCCCTATGAGATCGCCACGCCCTGGGTGTCGGCCGACCTGACCAATGCCGACGGCACCTTCGGGCTGCGCTTCACCGAGTCCAACGACGTCGTCTATATCTGCCACCAGAACTACGCGCCCCGTAAACTCAGCCGCAGCGGTCCGACCTCCTGGTCGATCGCCACGCTGGTGCCAACGAACGGCCCGTTCAAGATCATCAACACCACGGCGACCACGGTCTACACCGACGCGCAGACGGGCCACGTCAGCGTGATCGCGTCGTCGGGCATCTTCACCTCGGGCATGGTCGGCTCGCTGTTCTACATCGGCCAGAAGTCGGTGCTGAACATCAAGAG